>Ga0208980_10002077_pt1 | contig 12144 bp, 10 predicted proteins | sample WetSurMetagenome_3_FD_187993 | JGI IMG/M metagenome (GOLD analysis project Ga0208980, IMG submission 187993) | Wetland microbial communities from Twitchell Island in the Sacramento Delta, sample from surface sediment Aug2011 Site A1 Bulk (version 2) | ecosystem: Environmental > Aquatic > Marine...
AACTGTCTTTGGGCCGTTTACAACAAGGCCGTCGACAAGGCCAAGGCCGCCGGCAACGCGGCCGCGACCGGGAAGATCCTCGCGGCCGAGGCCCTGCCGGTCCGGGCGGAGATGGCGGCGGCCCTGAGGACGATCTACGCGTCGCTTCTGGCCGCGGTCAGCACGACCGGCGAGCTGGGCACGATCGCCAACTGGGAGCAGCACCTCCTGCCCGGCGCCTGGGAGCGGCCCGAAGCCGAGCTGGTCAAGATGCTCGGTTCCCCTCTGCCCGCCGCCTGCCTCCTTTCCGGGACCTATGACGGTCCGGTCCGGATCGTCGTCCCGGCGGTCCGGACCTCTCTCGAGCCCGGCGAGCCCCTCGCCCTCGAGGTCCTCGTCCTGTCCAAGGACAAGCCCGGCCGCGCCGACCTCTTCTGGCGCCCGATGGGCCGGGGCGCCTTCGCCAAGGTCCCCCTGGCGCACAAGGCCCGCGGCGTCTTCGCGGCGACCCTCCCGCCCCCTGGCGGCGGGATCGAATACTATGTCGAGGTCGGTGCGGACGGCGGCACGGCCCGGTTCCCCGTGACGGCCCCGGCCCTGAACCAGACCGTGATCATCCTCCCGGCGGAGAAATGAGCGAGACCATCCTTCTGCCGAAGCGCCTCCGGGCCCCCGAGGTCGCCGCTTTTCTCGCCGAGCTGCGGGGCCGGGGGGACGAACCCTCCCTGATCCTGGATTTCGGCCAGGTCGAGGAGTTCGACTCCTCGACGCTGGCTCTTCTCCATTACGCCCGCGCCGGTTGCGCGGGCCTTACGGTGACCAATCTCGGAGGGGCCCTGGCCCGGGCCGCGGAGAGCTTCGTCCGCCGTGTGCCGGACCGGGCCCCCGCCCCCGGTCCTTCCCGCGCCCTGCTCGACCGGGCCCTCATCGGCGTCGCCGACCGCTTTCTCAGTCAGGTCCGGAAGCTGGGCCGGTTCTTGGCCATGTTCGGAGACGAGGTCTACCACCTGGGCGGCTACCTCAAGGACCGCCGGGGCGTCTATCCCGGGGAAACCTGGAACCAGCTGTTCTTCATGGGCTACCGGTCGTTCCCGATCGTCTGCCTGCTCCTCTTCCTTGTCGGCGTGACCATCGCCATCTCTTCGGCCGAACAGCTGAAAGTCTTCGGCGCCAACATCTACATCGCCGACCTCATCGGCTACGCCATGCTCCGGGAGCTTGTGCCCCTGATGACCGGGGTCATCCTGGCCGGCAAGGTCGGCGCGGCCATCACCGCCGAGCTGGCCAGCATGACCGTCCTCGAGGAGGTCGACGCCCTGAAGACGATGGGCGTCGTCCCGGAGAAGTTCCTCATGGTCCCCCGGCTCATCGCCATCACGCTGGCCGTGCCGCTTCTCGTGGCCCTGGCCGACGTGGTCGGCATCTCGGGCGGGATCCTGGTCGCCCGGGTGACCTTCAACATCAGCCCCGTGGCCTTCGTCACGGAGATGATGACCAGCGTCGACTGGACGGACTTCGCCTGGGGCCTGATCAAGACGGTCGTCTTCGGCTGGGCCGTCGTCGTCGGCGCGGGCTTCAAGGGGCTGACGGTCGGCCGGAGCGCCGAGGAGGTCGGCCGGGCCACGACCGAGTCGGTCGTGCTGTCGGTGACCCTGATCGTCCTCATCGATTGCGTTTTCGCCTTCTTCCTGTATTAACTATGGACATCATTCGCGCCCAGGGACTGACCGTCGGTTACGGGGAGGAGCCCGTCTTGCGCGACCTGACCTTCGAGATCCCGAAAGGACGGATCACGGCGGTCGTCGGCGTCAGCGGCTCGGGCAAGTCCACGCTGCTCAAGACGCTGGCCGGCCTCCTCCCGCCGCTCGCGGGCGGCTTCGCCTTCGACGGCCGGGCGGTCGATTATCGCTCCGAGGCCTCCCTCCGTTTCCTCTACGGCAAGATCGGCGTCCTCTATCAGGGGGGGGCGCTCCTCAACGGCCTCAGCCTCTTCGAGAACGTCGCCCTGCCCATTCGCATGCAGTACCCCCGGATGCCCCAGGACATGGTCCGGAGCATGGCCCTGGCCAGCCTGGCCCAGGTCGAGCTGGCCGAGAGCGCCGACAAGTTCCCGTCGGAGCTCTCCGGGGGCATGGCCAAGCGGGGGGCCCTGGCCCGGGCCCTCGTCCTCGACCCGGACGTCGTGTTTTGCGACGAGCCGTCGTCGGGGCTCGACCCGATCACCTCCTCGCTTCTCGACGACCTGCTGCTGCGGCTGAAGGCCACGTTCCGGATGACGCTCGTCGTCGTCACCCACGAGCTGCGCTCGATCGAGCGCGTGGCCGACCGGGTCCTCCTGATCGGCGACGGAGGATTCCGCTTCGCCGGCGAGTACGCCGAGATGGTCGCTTCGCCGGACCCCTTCATTCGGACATTCCTCCTCAGGAAGGACAGCCATGATGACGCATGAACAGAAGACCCGCCTGGCCGTGTTCCTGTCGCTGGCCACGGTCATTTTCATCGCCGTGGTCGGCTTTTTCGTCGCCCCCAAGCTCCGCGACATGGGGGAAGTTTACGTCGTCAACTTCCGGAACACGTCGGTCCAGGGGCTGATCATCGGCTCGCTCGTCAAGTACCGGGGCGTCGAGGTCGGCCGGGTCGTCCGCATCCGCGTCAGTCCCACGGATCTCGATTCCATCCTCGTCGACGTCAAGATCCGCACGGACGTGGTCGTGAAGACGGACATGACCGCCTCCATGGTCTTCGTCGGCCTGACCGGGCAGAAGTACGTCGAGATCAGCGGCGGGACGCTGGCCGCCCCGAACCTGTCCGCCCGGGGGGAGATCTCCACGTCGCGGGGACTGGGAGAGAAGGCCGACGACATCGTCAACAACATCGAGACGACGGCCAAGCGGATCACCGAGCTGCTGTCCCCCGAGAACCTGGCCAAGATCGACGCCTTCCTGACCAACGTCGAGAAGGGCTCGGCCGCGGTCTCCGGCGTCCTCGACTCGCGCCGGTCCTCCCTCGAGAACACGCTGATCAGCGTGGAGAAGGCCACGGCCGATTTCGCCCAGGCCACGAAAAGCCTGGTGCCCATGACCGAGGATCTCGACCGGCTCATCAAGACGGTCGAGGCGAACTCTCAGCAGACCCTGGGCAACATCTCCGCCCGGTTCTCGGCCGAGGAGATGGGCCTGGTCATCAAGGACGTGCGGGACTTCCTGGCGACGGCCTCGCTCAGCCTGAAGAGGGTCGAAAGCATCCTCCTCGAGCAGCAGGCCGAGCTCCAGCGGACCTTCTCCAACCTCAGCGTCACCGTCGACAACCTGGCCCGCTTCTCCCGGGAGATCGCCGACGAACCGTCGGTCATCCTGCGGACGCGAAAGGACAAGAAATGATGAGGAAGCTCACCCTGCCGCTCGCGGCCATCCTCCTGCTCGCCGGCTGCCTGTCCTCGCCGGGCAAGAAGTACTTCCAGATCGTGCCCATGGACAAGGACGCCGAGTTCCACCCCAAGATCGACCGGCCGCTCTACATCGAGCCGGTCCGGGTCGACCCGCTCTACGACGACTACCGGGTCATCTACCGCGTTTCGCCCTACGAGCTGAGGTACTATTCCACCGTCTTCTGGGCCAAGAAGCCCGACGCCCTCTTCCGGGAGGCCCTGAGCGATTATCTCCTCCGGAAAGAGGGTTTTCCCCGGGTCCAGATCGATATCCTGCAGGGCGAGCCGGCCATCGCCCTGCGCACGAACGTCCGGCTGATCGAGGAGATCGACAATCCCAAGGTCTGGTTCGGCCGGCTGGCCATGGACATGGAGTTCCTGGACTTCAAGTCGGGCAAGACCATCGTCCGGCACTCGTTCGACAAGCGGGTGCAGCTCGGCACCCGCAAGGTTCAGTACCTGCCGGCGGTGTTGTCGGGGATCCTCGTCGACGAGATCGACGTCGCCGTCCGCAAGCTGGCCGAGGCCCTGGCCGCGAAATAGCCCGCGTCGACGGGGCCGGATCGGAAGACGCGGATCGCCCGTTCGGGTTTCACGCCGCCTTCAGCCACCGTTTTTCGATCTCCTCGAGGGTCTTGCCCTTGGTCTCCGGCAGGACAAACCACATGAAAACCAGGTCGAAGACGCACATGGCGGCGTAGAGCCAGAAGGCGGCCGAGGGGTGGAACCGGTCCGAGATGACCGGGAAGGTCAGGGTGACGACGAAGTCGGCGAACCAGAGGATGAGGGTGGCCAGGCCCATGGCGCTGCCCCGGACCCTGATGGGGAAGATCTCGGCCATGACCACCCAGACGAGCGGCCCCATGGCCGAGGCGAAGAAGGCGATGTAGAGGAGGATGACGAAGAGCAGGGCCGAGGCCGGCAGGAAGGGGAACTTGAAGGCCGCGCCGAGGAGGACGAGCGAGACGCCCATGCCGCCCGTGGCCACGAGCAGGAGCGGCCGGCGGCCGACCTTGTCGGCCAAGACGATGGCGACCAGCGTGAAGAGCATATTGCACAGGCCGACGATGGCCGACTGGCCGATGGCCGACATCCGGGCGAAACCGGCCCCCTCGAAGATGCGCGGAGCGTAGTAAAGGATGGCGTTGATGCCCGTGATCTGCTGGAAGACGGCCAGGACGATGGCGATGAGCAGGGGCCGGCGGAAGGCCGGATGGAAAAGCTCCCGGAACGAGCCCTCCTCCAGGGCCAGCGTGTCCTTGATGTCGCGGATGCCCGCGGCGGCGGCCTCGGCGCTGTCGGCCCGGGTCAGCACCGTCCGGGCCTCGTCCTCGCGGCCGTTCTTGACCAGCCAGCGCGGGCTCTCCGGGACCCGCAGGAGGAGCAGGAAGAAGAAGACCGAGGGGATGGCCCCCATGCCGAACATCCAGCGCCAGTTGTTCGGGCCGGTCGCGGCGAAGGCCCAGTTGACGAAGTAGGCCAGCATGATGCCCGTGACGATGGCCAGCTGGTTGACCGAGACGAGGGCGCCCCGGACCCGGGCCGGCGCGACCTCGGCAATGTAGAGCGGCGAGAGCACGGCCGCCGAGCCGATGCCCAGGCCGCCGACGAAGCGGAAGATGACGAAGGCCGTGATGGTCTGCGGCAGGGCGCAGCCGACGGCCGAGACGAGGAAGAGAACGGCCGAGATGAGCATGAATCGCCGCCGGCCGAGCCGGTCGCTGAGGGGGCCGGCCAGGCCAGAGCCGAACATGCAGCCGATGAGGACGACGCTGACGGCCCAGCCCTCCTGGAGCGAGTTGAGCGAGAACTGCTCCTTCATGTAGCGGGTCGCGCCGGCGACGATGGCCGTGTCGAAGCCGAAGATGAGGCCGCCGATGGCGGCGACCAGGGTGATCGAAAGGACGTACAGGGCCGCTTTCTTCATGCGTTGAACTCGCCCAGAGCTTCGAACATGGCCACGATATTGGCCAGAGGCACGTTGGCCTGGATGTTGTGGACGGTGTTGAAGACGAAGCCGCCGTCTCGCCCGAGGATCTCGCAGCGCTCGAGGACCTGGGCCCGGACCTCCTGCGGCGTCCCGAAGGCCAGGGCCTTCTGGGTGTCGACGCCGCCGCCCCAAAAGACGATGTCCCGGCCGAAATCCTGTTTGAGCTTGCGGGCGTCCATGCCGGCGGCCGAGATCTGGACCGGGTTGAGGATGTCGAAGCCGCTCTCGATGAAGGCCGGGATGAGGCTGGAAACGGCGCCGCAGGAGTGCTTGAAGGTCTTCCAGGCCGTCCGGGCGTGGATCCAATCGTTGATGCGCCGGTAGTAAGGGAGGTAGAGCTCGCGGAAAGCGGCCACCGAGCAGAAGGTCGACTGCTGGGTGCCGAAATCCGTGCCGCAGAGGAAGACGGCCTGGACCTGGTTGCCGACCCGGGCGAAGATCTTTTCCAGGTTGGCCAGGGCGATCTCGGTCTGCCGCTCGAAGACCTTGCGGACATAAGGACGGCGGGTCAGGGTCGAGACATACCACTCCTCGACGTCCCGGATGCCCTTGGGGTGCTTGATCTGGGGGCCGGGGACGAGGGCGATGTCCCCGAGGGCGGTGCCGCCGAAGTTGGCGATGACGCCCCGTCCGGTCGCTCCGGCCCGGCGGCTCTCCTTCTCGAAGTGTTCGAGCGTCGCCTCCGCGATGGGGCCGAATTCCTGGAGGTTATCCTCGGGATCGAGCTTGTCCTCGTCGATCGGATCCTGGCGGATGATGGTGTCGAAGAAGAAGCCGTTCTTGGGCAGGCGGCCGGAGGGCGGCACGGAGCGGTCGCCGCCGGGGTAGACAAGGGTGTCGCCGTTCTCGGCCTTGGACGTCTGGAAGTTGCCGGACATGAGGACTTCGGTCCCGTCGTCCATGCGCCAGGGGGTCCAGTTCTCGTTGCGGTAGCCGAACATCGTCTCGGGGCCATAGACGCCCTCGACATCGATGCCGAGCGCGACCTGGAGGTCGTCGTCGATCCAACCCAGCATCTGGTACGGCTCGTGGACCTTGACCAGGCGCTTCTCCAGGCCGTAGTGGTCGCGCAGGCCGATGACGCACTTGACGTGCATGCCGGTGACGGCCGTGCCGTTGAAGTCGACGGGGATGCGGTCGGGCTGCCGGTGCCCAAGTGCGGCGCCCAGGCGCTCGCGGCTGGTCATGGTCATGGCGGGCCTCCTCGGCCCCCAAGATTACCGATTTCGCCGGGCCTTTGCAATAAACGGGGAACCGGAAAGGGGACCGTCCCTCTTAAGAACTCTCAGGCCGGCTTGGCGTGCTTGACGAACGTCCCGTCCCGGTACTCGCTGAAGGCCGTCCGCAATTCCTCCTGGGTATTCATGACGATCGGACCCTGCCAGGCCACGGGCTCGCCGAGCGGCCGGCCCGAGATGAGGAGAAAACGGACGGGGGACGAGGTCGTCGCCACCTTGATCCGGCTGCCGTCTCCGAAGAGGATGACGGCGTGATCGCCCTGGACCGGCTTCCGCTCGAGATCGAAATAACTGGCCGGCTCGACGTCGTAGGACGACGGCTTGGCTTCCCCGGAGAAGCAGCCCTCGCCCTCGAAGACGCAGGCGATGACCGTGTGGCCGGGCTTGGTCGGGTGGACGAACTCGGCCTGGGCCGGCATGGTGATATCGAGGTATTCGGGGTCGATGACGATGTCCCGGACGGGGCCCCGCGTCTTGCCGACCGTGCCGCAGATGACTCGGGCGGTGACGCCGCCTGGCAGGGCGACATCGGGGATGTCGGTCTTCTTCACGTCCCGGTAGCGAGGGCCCATCATCTTCTGGGACGCGGGCAGGTTGGCCCAGAGCTGAAAGCCGCCCATGCGGGCGTCCTTCCCGCCCTTGGGCATCTCCTGGTGGATGATGCCGCTGCCGGCCGTCATCCACTGGACATCGCCGGGGCCGATGACGCCCTTGTTGCCCATGCTGTCGCCGTGTTCGGCAGTGCCGCGGATCATGTAGGTGATGGTCTCGATGCCGCGATGGGGGTGCCAGGGGAAGCCGGGCAGGTACTTGGCCGGGTCGTCCTGGCGGAAATCGTCGAACATGAGAAAGGGATCGAACATCGGGACTTCGCGGAAGCCGAAGCCGCGGCGAAGGTGGACGCCGGCGCCTTCGAGGGTGGGCTGGCTGACGAGAACCTTACGGATCTTCCGGGTCTTTTCCATATCGCCCTCCTCAGACACCATTTTACCATGGCCGGAAGGGGAGCGGGGACAGGCGAAGGGAGGATAGGCCTATTAAGCCCGTGTCCCGGGTGCGGCCCGGTCCGATCACTCTGCGGCCGGCGGGTTTTCCGATCGCCGGCTGACCCGCCGCATCACCAGGAAGACCGGCAGGCCGACGGCGAAGAAGATCGTCCCGTACAGGGCCTCCCGGGTCTGGGTGGCCAGGACGCTCCCCGCTACGGCCAGCATCGTGACGATGAAGACGAGCGGCAGGACCGGGTAGAGAGGGACGCGATAGCCGAGGTAGGCCTCGCCGGAGCGGCGGGCCTTGCGCCGGAGGAAGAAGATCGAGGACGAGACGATGGCCAGGGTCATGGTGTCGAGGAACATGACGTAGTTGACGATGTTCTCGAACTTTCGCAGGAGAAAGATCGAGACGAGGATGATCGCGCCGAGGAAGAACAGGCCGAATTCCTGCGTCTGGGTCTTCGGATTGACCTTTTGGAAGACCCGGGGCAGGGTCCGGTCTTCGGCCATGGAGTAATAGACGCGCGGGATCTGCATCAGGGTTACGTTGAGGAAGCCCAGGGCCGAGAGGACGATGGCCAGAGAGATGAAAAGCTTGCCCGCCTCGCCCAGGGTGACCCGGGCGGTCTCCGCGGCGACGAGCTTGGCCCCGGCGATGCCCGGGACGCCGAGCACCTTGACGTAGGCGGCGTTAATGGTCAGGTAGCAGGCCAGGACGATGAGGATGCCGAAGAAGACGGCCCGGGGGACGTTGCGCCGGGCGTCGTGGACATCGGCCCCGAAATTGATCGTGTTCTGGTAACCTCCATAGGCGTAGAAAACGTAGATGAAGGCGACGCCGAGGGCGAAGAACCAGGGCCGCTCGAGGGGCAGCGCCGCCGGGCCCTCGGGAACGTGCTTGGACAGGAACGCGGCCGCGGCCAGGATGCCGATCATGACCACCTTGAGGATGCTCAGGACGTTCTGGGCCCAGGCCCCGGTCTTGATGCCGAGGTAATTGATGACGAGCAGGACCAGGATGAGGACGACCGCCGTGACCTGGACGGTCATGCTCCCTGAGGCGGCCGAGCCCGGGAAGATGATGGGCGTGAGGTATTCGGCCCCGATCAGGGCCACGCCGGCCGCGCCGGCCCCGTTGAGGATGACGACGTTCGTCCAGTTGAGCATGAAGGCCAGGCCGGAGCCGTAGTTCTCGGCCACGACCTTATAGTAGCTGCCGGGCTTGGCGAAGCGGCCTCCGATCTCGGCGAAGGTCAGGGCGCCGATGAAGCTGATGACGCCGCCCAGGCCCCAGGCAGCGTAGAAGAGCGCCGGGGTCTTGGCTGCCGCGGCGACCATGGCCGGGGTCCGGAAGATGCCGATGCCGATGATCAGGCTGACGACGATCATCGTCGCGTCGAAGGTGGTCAGCTTCGCTTTGATGGACATGGGGCGCCTCTTCGTTCCAACTCATTCTATTCAGGCCCGGCGGATTTACAAGGGGGCCGAGCTTGACCCTGTCTTTACGGATTCTTGACAAATTGTTGACAACTCGGGCCCCGGGAGAAGGCATCCTGAGGCTGGGAAAGAGGTCATCGCCATGAACGCCAGAGCCCCCGTCGCCCTCCTCGCCGTACTCCTGACCGCGGCGGCCGGCGCTCCCGCCCAGGACCTTCCCCTATCGTCCCGCCTGTCCTTCCGAGACATCACCCTCATCCTGCGCGACGGTACGGTCGTCCGGGGCCGGCTGACCGGCGCGACAAGAGACTCGATCGTCGTCCGTCAGAGCGGCGAAGACAAGGCCTTTGCCCTCCCGGACCTCCGCAAGGCCGTCATAAAGACGGAGGGGCGGCCGTCGGAAGGCGTGGTGCCCGGCCTCGCGCTGGGCCTCTACGTCGGCAACGGTCTTCTCACCTGGGCGCCGGGCGAGCCGGGATTCTACCTCCACCACATCGATTCGAGCGATCTGGCATCAGGTTGGCTCCTGGTCGGCGAGGCCTTCTTCGCGGCCGTCGGGGCAGGGGCGGGCTGGCTCGCGGCCTCGGGCGGCGGGCGGTACGCTTTTGAATTCCCCGTCGAAGCCGGCCCGGCCCTCCAGGCCCGGGAGCGCTTCATCCGCTTTCTCGCGGGGGAGCCCCCTCCCGCCCGGGTCCATTTTCTAATCCAGAGCGGATTTCTCGTCCCCGGGTCTTCCGCGCGCTTCAAAGACCTCATGGCTGGATCCGGCTACACCGAGAGCCCCTGGCAGTATCTCAGCACGTTCAGCGCCATGCGGGCGCTGGAGCTGAGCGTCGCGGTCAAACCCCGGCTTCGGGCCGGATTGAGACTGTCCTTCCCCTCCGAGCCGGTCTTTGACTACTTCTACCAGTCCGACCCGGAGACAGGCTTCCAGGCCAGCGCGATCCAGGAGGTCCGGGCGACGGCCGTCCACGGCGTCGCCGCCTTCGAGCTGGCCGGCGGCGGACGGGCCGGGAGGATCTCGCTCGGTGCGGGCCTCGGGGCCGGGATCGCGGGGGTCCGCCTTTTCCGGGAGGCCTACACCTGGGTTCCGGGCGGTCCCGACGGAGGCTCGATGGTCTACGGAACCGCCGAGGTCCGCAAGACGCTCCTGAGCGGCGTCGTCTTCGGCGCGCTACAATTCCCTTTGACCCGGGTGCTCTCGATCGGCCTGGCCGCCGACTACACGTTCATTCCCGCGGTTGACGTCCCCGCCCTGCCCGACAACGGCCTGGCCGGCCAGAAGATGGGGCTCAGCAACGGATCCTTCGGATTCGTCCTCGGCTATCACTTCTAGCGCCACAAGGAGGTTCTCCATGCCCCCCAGGATCACGGCCCTCTTCACTGTCGCGGCCTTCGTCCTCTTCACCGCGTCCTGCAGCATGTGGCCCACGCGGGAGATCCGGACAGAAACCGATTATCCCTCCCAGAACAGGCGGGTCCTGACCGTGGTCAAGACCAACGGCGAGGTGGTCGAGTTCAGCAAACAGGACCCCGGGCTAGTCCTGGGGGACGAGATCCGCGGTACGGCCAGGGTCCTGGTCAACGAGAAGACCGAGATTGAGGGGCCGTTCCCTTTGGTCAAGCGGCGGGCCGACGGGACGATCGCCGAAGTGACCGATGCCAAGGGGCAGGTCCATTTCGTCCGGACCGTCCTGAGGGAGGAGCCGGACCTGCTCGTCGTCCAGGAACGATACTCGGCTAGGCTCCCGATCGCCATCCCGCTTTCGGAAGTGCGGCTGGTCACCTATAAGAAGACCAACGCCGTCCTGACCGTAGCGGCCGTCGCCATCGTCGGCGCGCTGGGCCTGTTCGCCCTCGCTATCTACTCCATCGCCCACGAGTAGTCGCCGGGATCTCCGCCCATCCGGACGGGATCCTCGTCCAAGACCGCGTCGAGGGCGGCCGTGAAGAGGTCGGCGTCGGCCTCTGAGAAGCACAGCGGCGGACGGATCTTGATGACGTTGTGGAAGGGCCCGTCCGTCCCCGCCAGGATGCCGAGCTCGCGCAGCCGCTCGACGACGTAGCCCGCCTCCGTCCCGGCCGGCTCGAGCGTGGCGCGGTCGCGGACAAGCTCGAGGCCGATGAAGAGCCCGGAGCCGCGGACGTCACCGATCAGGGGATGGCGTTCGGCCAACCGCCTCAGGCCGGCGATGAAGTGGTCGCCGACCCGCCGGGCCCGCTCCTGGAGCCGCTCCTCCGCCATGACATCGAGCACGGCCAGGCCCGCGGCCGAGGCCACGGGGTTGCCGCCGAAGGTGCTGAAGAACTCCATGCCGTTGTCGAAGGAAGCGGCGATCGCCTCCGACGTCAGGACGGCGGCCAGCGGGAAGCCGTTGCCGATGGGCTTGCCGAGGACGACGATGTCGGGGACGACCCCCTGCGTCTCGAAGCCCCAGAAGTGCGTGCCCAGGCGCCCGAAGCCGACCTGGACCTCGTCCGCGATGCAGAGGCCGCCGGCGGCCCGGACCTGGCGATAGGCCTCGGCCAGGTAGCCGCGGGGCAGGACGATCTGCCCGGCGACGCTGGGCAGGGTCTCGGCGATGAAGGCGGCCGGACCGCCCCGCGCCGCGGCCTCTTCCGCGAGGCGCCCCACGGCGGCCGCGTACTTTGGCCCCGCTTCGGGGTCGTCGCGCTTGAAGGCCCCGCGATAGTCGTCGGGGAGCGGCGCGACGTGAACCCAGGGCTTGCGCCCCCGGCCGCCGGGGCCCCCGAACTTGTAGGGACTGATGTCGATGAGCCCGGTCGTGTGGCCGTGGTAGGCCGACTCGAGAACGATGACGTCCTCCCGGCTCGTGTGCGTCCGGGCCAGGCGCAGGGCCAGCTCGTTGGCCTCGCTGGCCGAGTTGAGGACGTAGCAGACCCGGAGCGGTTCGGGTACGAGCCCGGTCAGGCGCTCCGCATAGCGGACGAGGCTGTCGTGGAGATAGCGGGTGTTGGTGTTGAGCAGGGCCACTTGGTCCTGAACGGCCCGGACGACGCGGGGGTGGCTGTGCCCGACGAGGGGGACGTTGTTGTAGGCGTCGAGATAAGTCCGGCCCG
>Ga0208980_10002078_pt1 | contig 12136 bp, 6 predicted proteins | sample WetSurMetagenome_3_FD_187993 | JGI IMG/M metagenome (GOLD analysis project Ga0208980, IMG submission 187993) | Wetland microbial communities from Twitchell Island in the Sacramento Delta, sample from surface sediment Aug2011 Site A1 Bulk (version 2) | ecosystem: Environmental > Aquatic > Marine...
TGGAAACATTCGCCGTAAATGGTCTTGATAAAGCTGCCGTCCAGCACCTTCTCGATCGGGACGCGTTCCGAGGGCGGGGGAGCTTTAATGCCATCCGCGCCCAGCCGCACGCCCAGTGATTTCAAACGATCGGAAAGCGGGCTCATGACTCCGGGCTCCGTTCGTACAGGATGGCATCCAATATCGCTTTGGTTTCATTCTTGCCGCCCGAGCCGAATTCACCGCCGGGTCCGACGCAGGACGGGCAGCCATCGCTGCACGGGCAGTCCTTGACGACCCCCAGCGCGCGAGACAGCAGTTCGGTCTGCAGTTCATACAGCCGTTCCGACAGGCCGATGCCGCCCGGGATGGCGTCGTAGACGATCACCGCCGGGTGGGGGCCATCCCCCAGGATGCCCGAGCGCAGCACGGCCTGGGGGTCGGAGTGGATGCCGATGTCATGCGCGTCGCACATCAGGAAGAGCGGCGCCAGGTTGCCCACCAGGTAGGCCAGGCCGGAGAGTCCCGAGCGCATGCGCACCGAAAGCTCCGCCCGCCGGTGGCAGGTGGAACACAGCGTGACTAGGTTTTCGGGCTGGTTGGCAGCCTCGGGGTTGGTGAAGGCGCGAAATGGCACTTTATGATGGATGTCATGCTGCTGGCCGGACGTTTCCGGCTTGCCGCACACTTGGCAGGTAAAGTCATCCCGCGCGCGGATCTGCTCGCGCAGTTTCGCCCAGCCGGAGCCATATTTGTTGGTGTCGTTGGTCCAGGCACCCATGGCGCGCAGCCGTTCGACCGTCTCGTCCTTCAACATCAACCAGTAACCCAGCGTCGACAGGGTGCTGGGCGGCAGGACCACCTCGCCGGTGCCGAGCTGTTCGTGGGTGTACCAGCGGATCTGCTTGAAACCGGTCACCTGGGTGGTGACGCTCAACTCGCCGTAGGCGCGCGCGCAGCCCGGGCAGTCTTCCTCCCGGATGACCGAATTGCTCACCACGCTGGTGGAGGAGATCGAATCGGTGTAGTAATCGCCGGTGAAGGGTTTCAGCCGGGCGGTGTGATGCTCGAGATCCAGCGCTTCGACCAGGTAGGGCTGGCTCTCGTGCAGGTAGACCGCCTGGGGATGCACCATCCAGAAGGCGCTCTCGCCGTCCACCTGTCCGATGGTCCTCAGGCGGCCTTCCTCCTCGACCTGCAGCAGGTAGCGGTCGGGTGAGATGTTGCGTAGCGAGACCTGGCTGGCGGGATACTGGTCGGCCATCCAGAAATAGGTGCCATTGGTGCTGTGCAGTTGGCCGTTCTGTTCCAGGTACTGCAGGAATTCGATCAACTGGTCGATCGGCAACCGCCCGAAGGCCTCGCCCGGTTGGAAGGGCAGCTCGAAGGCCGCCGAACGGATGTGATCCAATAAAATCAAGAGATTATCGGGTTGGATGAGGGCTTGTTCGGGCGAGCGCCCGAAGAAATACTGTGGGTTGCGCGCCAGGAACTGGTCCAGCGCATTGGCGGCTGTGACCAAAACGGCCAGCGCCGGTTTATCGCTGCGCCCGGCCCTTCCGGCCTCCTGCCAGGTGCCGGCGATTGTGCCCGGGTAGCCCGCCAGGACGGCTGCCTCGAGCTGGCCGATGTCGATGCCGAGCTCGAGCGCATTGGTAGCCACCACCGCATCGATCTCACGATTGCGCAGCCCCTTCTCGATCGCGCGCCTTTCGAGCGGCAGGTAGCCGCTGCGGTAACCGCGCACCTTGTTGGGCTGTTCGCTGCGCTCGGCGCGCAGGTAGGAGAGCATCACCTCGACCGCCGGGCGCGAGCGCCCGAATACTATGGTCTGGATATCCTGGCTCAACAGGTCGCCTGCCAGCCGCACGCTCTCCATCAGGACCGAGCGCCGGATGCCAAGTTCCTCGTTGACCAGCGGCGGATTGTAGATCACGAAGTGCTTTTCCCCGTGCGGCGCGCCGTCGTTGTCGATCACGACCACGTCGTCCTCCACCAGCTTGCCGGCCAGCTCGCCCGGGTTTCCGATCGTGGCGGAGGTCATGATGAACTGCGGATTGCTGCCGTAATAACGAGCCACCCGCCGCAGGCGCCTGAGCACGTTGGCCACATGCGAGCCGAACACCCCCCGGTAGATGTGCAGTTCGTCCAGGACGACATACCTGAGGTTGGCGAACAGCTCGCTCCACAGCGTATGATGCGGCAGGATGCCGGTGTGCAGCATATCGGGGTTGGTCAGGATGATGCGTGCGTTCTTGCGGATGGCTGCACGCTGACCGGCCGGGGTATCGCCATCGTAAATGCCCGGCGGGATGCTGCGCTCAGCCAGGCTGTGATTGATCGTTTCGAGCTTTTCCAGCTGGTCCTGCGTGAGGGCCTTGGTGGGGAACAGGTACAGCGCCCGCGCATTATCATCCGCCAGCAATGCATCCAGGATGGGCAGGTTGTAGGCCAGGGTCTTCCCGCTGGCGGTCGAGGTGACGACCACCACGTGACTGCCCTGCCGCACGACCTCAAAGGTGCTGGCCTGGTGGCTGTACAGGGCTTTGACACCCTGCGCCGTGAGATGTTCGGACAACTGTGGGTTTAATCCGGGCGGGAAGGGTGCCGTGCGTGCCGGGCAGGCTGGCAGGGTCTGCCAGGCGGCCACGCTATCGGTGATGGTGGGATCCTTGCGCCAGAATTGCAATAGTTTATCGAGTGACATAGATGGTTCTCAGCAAGTATACTGCCAACCCCCCTCGCAGCGAGGCGAATGAAAGGCATGTGACCGATAGAAAGTGATACAATATCTGCCCTTTAGCATATCTAACGAATATTTGAGACCAGTCATGTCAGATCCAGCCTTATACAGCCTGACCAAAACCCCCCGACCGAGCGTCGAGGTGACCCTGCCGGACGGGCGCATCATCAGTGGACCGCGCAATCAGCCGGTCAGCGAATTCCTGAAGCTCCTGCCCGAATTCAACGAGCCTCCCATCCTGGGCGCCGTCATCAATGGTGAACTGCACGAGTTGACCTACTCCGTGCGGGCTGATGCGCAGGTGCGGCCGGTGACCATGATCGAGGACGACGGCGCGCGCATCTACCGCCGTTCGGTCACCTTCCTGATGGAATCGGCTTTTGAAGAGATCTTCCCGGATTCCGCGCTGTCGGTCGATCACTCGGTCTCTTTCGGGGGCTATTTCTGCCAAATCATGAACCGGGAGCCGCTCAACCAGGCTGAGCTGGATACCCTGCTCAACCGCATGAACGAGCTGGTCGATCAGGACCTGCCGTTCAAGCGCAAGGAAGTTCCGCTTCAGGAAGCCATTGATTATTTCATTGAGCGCGGTTACGAGGAAAAGGTGCGCCTGTTGAATTACCGGCACAAGGACACACTGGTGCTGTATTCTTTGGGCACACACCGCGATTACCATCATGGTTACATGGTGCCTTCCACCGGTTACCTGCAATTCTTCGACCTGCAAGCCAGTGGGGACGGTTTCGTCTTGCGCTTCCCGCGCCGCAGATCTCCCAAGGCGCTCGAACCCATGCCCGAATACCCCAAGCTGCTGGCCGCTTTCCGCCAATACGGCGACTGGCTGCAGCGCCTGGGGATCGAGAGCGTGGGTTACCTGGATGAGGCCATCGAGCAAAAGCGCATCTCCGACACCATCCTGGTGTCTGAAGCCCTGCATACCCAGCACATCGCCTCGATCGCTGCAAGCATCATGGAACGCCTGGAACCGGTGCGGGTGGTCCTGATCGCCGGACCTTCGTCTTCCGGAAAGACGACCTTCTCCCGTCGCCTGGCGATCCACCTGCTCGCACAGGGGCTTTCGCCTTTTGCGCTTGAAATGGATAATTATTTCGTCGACCGCGAGCGCACACCGCGGGATGCCAACGGCGAATTCGATTATGAATCGCTGGAAGCGCTCGACCGGAGATTGTTGAGCGACCATCTGAGCCGGTTGATCGCCGGGGAGGAGGTGCGCCTGCCGCATTATGATTTCAAGACCGGGCGGAGCGTGCTGGGTGATCTGATCAAGCTGGAGAAGGGGCAGCTGGTCATACTAGAAGGCATCCACGGCCTGAACCCGGAATTGATCCCGGGTTTTCCGGTTGAACAAACCTTCCGCATTTACGCCTCCTGCCTGACGCAGCTCAACCTGGACCGCCACAACCGCATCTCGACCACCGATACGCGCCTGCTGCGCCGTATTGTACGCGACGCCCGCGAGCGCGGCTACACCGCACAGCAGACCATCGGCCGCTGGGAATCGGTCCGGCGGGGTGAAAAGGAACATATCTTCCCTTACCAGGAGAATGCGGATGTATTCTTCAACTCTGCCCTGGTTTATGAATTGGCCGTTCTGAAACCGCTGGTCGAACCCTTGCTGCGCCAGACCGTCTATGGCACCCCCGAATATATCGAAGCCAAACGCCTGCTGGCATTCCTGACCTGGTTCCTGCCGCTCGAGAAGGAACTCGTGCCGGATAATTCCATCCTGCGCGAATTCACGGGAGGATCGAGCGTCAAGGATTTCAGATTGTGGAAGAGCAACGGGAACGCGTTTCTGAACGGCACCCGCGATGTTTTATAACTCCTCGTCAGGCGTTATTTCCGCCTGATTATCCTCGGTTGCCATTGAAGCAGGTAGTTCGCCACCCATCGTGCGCTGGCGGACTGCTTTTTCGATCTCGGCTGACAATTCCGGGTTCTGGTGCAGGAATTCCTTGGCATTCTCACGCCCCTGTCCCAGGCGGATATCGCCGTAGGAGAAGAAGGCGCCCCGCTTGGAGATGATATCCAGCGAGGAAGCCAGGTCGAGCAGATCCCCGATCTTGGAAATACCCTCATTGAACATGATATCGAATTCGGCCGTGCGGAAAGGCGGGGCAACCTTGTTCTTGACCACGCGTACGCGCGTGCGGTTGCCGAGCACTTCCGTGCCGACCTTGATCTGTTCGACCTTGCGCACGTCCAGGCGCACCGAGGCGTAGAATTTCAAAGCCAATCCACCGGTGGTGGTTTCCGGGTTGCCGTACATCACGCCGATCTTCTGGCGCAGTTGGTTGGTGAAGATGACTGCGGTCTTGGTCTGGTTGATGGCGCCCGAGAGCTTGCGCAGTGCCTGGGACATCAGCCGCGCCTGCATGCCCATGGTGGCATCGCCCATGTCGCCTTCGATCTCGGCCCGGGGTACCAGGGCGGCCACCGAATCGACCACCACGACATCCACCGCGCCGGTGCGCACCAGGGTTTCAACGATCTCCAGCGCCTGCTCGCCGGTATCCGGTTGTGATATGAGCAGGTTTTCGACGTTGACCCCGCATTTGGCGGCATAGGTCGGATCCAACGCATGTTCCATGTCGATAAAGGCAGCCGTCCCGCCTAATTTCTGGGCTTCCGCCACAATGTGCTGGCAGAGGGTGGTTTTGCCGGAGGATTCCGGGCCGTAAATTTCGGTGATACGGGCGCGCGGGATGCCACCGATCCCCAGGGCGATATCCAATGAGAGTGAGCCGGTCGGGATGGCTTCGATCGCCATGTGATGGGCATCCCCCAATAACATGATCGCGCCTTCACCGTAACGCTTGGTGATATCGTTGAGTGCTTTATCCAGGACGAGCCGGCGGGCATCTTCAGAACTGGTGCCTTCGGGTATGGGTAGAGTGGTCGAGGGTTTGGGATTCATGCGTTTGTCCTTAACAGAGGATAAATCGATTTTAGCACAAATGTTCGAATTGTCAAGCAGCCCGGCGGGCAGCCGGATCAATCGGTTGGCAGTCCATCCTGGTAGCCGGCGTAGCCCCTCAAGGTGAAGAATGTGATCTCACCGGATCGTATGAAGACGCTGTGATGAAGTTGGGCGCCGCCATAATAAACCACGATGGCATATTGACCGACCGGCAGGTCGCCGATCACCAGGTTTTCATTATAAATTGCGTCCGTTGTGATCGGTCCTCTCGCATAGGAAGAGACGGTCCAGGTTTGATGCGTATCCAGGTGTTCAAGCTGGAGCTCCTGCCCATACAGGTTGGACCCATCCGTGTTCAATAAACGGGCGACCAGGACGCCATGTTCGGGCAGGGGGCGGATATAAAGTTCGGGGTTACGCGAGACGAATTCCGTTACATTGCCCAGGCGGATCTCGAGGTGCAGGTGTGGGGTGGAGGTGTTGCCTGTCAGGCCAACCTCGCCGACCTGGTCGCCTTCGCTAACCCGGTCGCCGATCTCCACGGATGATAAATTCAGGTGGGCATAAATGCTGTATGTGGTCAGGTCATAAACCGGGACGTCATGTTTGATCGTGACAGCCCAGCCGTAGGCATTATCTGCCCCGAGATTGCTCTCGATGCCAAAACCCACCCAGATCACCTCGCCATCCCCGATGGCATAGACCGGAGCGCCGAAATCCTTCAGGTAATCCAGCCCGGTATGGATCCCGCTGCGGGAGCTGAAGTTCGTACCCGAACCGTAACGCAATTCGGTAAGCGGCCAGAACGGATTCTCATCTTTGAAAGGGCGCCCGAAGACGAAGTGGCTGGGGAGTGCCGTGGTTTCCGTAGCGGAGCTGGTCAGATCGACACTGAAACTGGTGGGGGAGGGCAGTGTGGTGCGAGTCTTGCGTGGTGTCGGCGTGGGATTGGTTTCAGTCGCGACCAGTGTATATAAAGCTTCCGACGTGGCATCCAGGGTAGGAATGACCACCGGTTCCGGGGTTGTGGCCGGTGTATTGTATTGCTGTAATAGATAGGCAATACCGGCGCCTGCAGCGAGCAGCATGACTGCCAGGAGTCCGATCAGAACCCATTCCAATGTCGATCGCTTTTTCATGCAGTCAGTCGTCCCGGTTTAAGGTGCCGGAAGGGTGAAGTGCATCAGGCGGTTGTTGCCGGCATCCGTGATCCAGATGCCGCCACTGGCGTCGACGGCGATGCCGGCCGGCATGCCGAAAGTCTCGGCCGTGTTCCCGTAATCGCCCCAGTAACGGATGAAGGTCCCGTCCGTGTTGAATTCGATCACCCGGTAACCATCCGGATCGGTGACGAACAGGTGTCCAGTGTTGTCGACAGCCAGGTAGGGCTTGTTGTCAAGCGATTGCCCGTACCAGGCCGACAGGTCCCACTTGGCGATCGGAATGAACATCATCCCGGATGGATCGGGTTCGAAGACCTGGATGCGCTGGTTCCAGGTATCAGCCACGTAGACCCGTCCAACCTGGTCCACATCGATACCCACCGGCTCATCGAACTGCCCGGCCTCGAACCCGCTGGTTCCGAATTGGGTGATGAAGTTACCAAAAGCATCAAAGACCACGATGCGCTTGTTGCCGGTGTCGACCACGTAGACATGGCCGTTGGCATCCACCGCCACTGCGCGCGGACCCCAGAAGGCTTCAGGCTGCTCGGCCTGGCCGGAGTAACCCCACATCTTGACGAACTTTCCGTTGGCGGTGAATTTTTGAACGCGATAATTCCAGGTATCGGCCACGTAGACCGATCCATCCGGACCAACAGCCACATCCCAGGGGTTGTTGAAGGTGCCACCGGGAGCGTCTCCCAGCGTGATATCTGCAAAGGTACCCCAGGTGGCGATGACCTCGCCGCTGGCGCTGACGTGCTGGATGCGGTTGTTATTGGTATCGGCGATATAGAGCGTGCCATTGGGTGCCAGGGCGAGCCCGCGGGGAGCATCGTAAAAGCCCGCTTCGCTGCCGGTCATGCCAAAGACGGTATCGGCCGTAAAGGTGGAACGACCCACCTCATAGGGATCGACCGTCTCGACTTCCACGGGTTTAACCCCATACTGCCAGAGCTTGTCGACGATGTCCTTGCGGATGTAGAGCCTGAACCGGTTGCTCGGTTGCCAATTCTCGAGGGTCAGGGAGGTATTATTTTTCAGGGTTGCATATTGCGTATAGTCACGGTTAAACCAGATCTGGAAAAGCGCAGAGCGCATGGCCGGGTCCTTGATGTCATTCCAAATACGCTGCCAGGTCAAGCTGTAGTAATCCATCATCGGCCACCACAGCCGGGTGTAATCCATCGATACAAAACCGCTGGAGAAGATCGGTTCGGCCGTGCCGTAATTGGCTTCGCTGACGATCACCATGGCATAATCGCGCAGGCTGCGGGTCGGTTTTTCACCGTAAAAAAGATGATTGGGGTAATCGCGCAGGTACCACCAGTAGGGGTACAGGCCATCATTGTCGTAGGCGACCAGGATATCCTTGCCGCCGGTCGTACGGTAGGAGATATCCTCGATCTGCTCCAAAATATCTTTGGGACCCCGGGCAGCATGCGCGTAGACCAGGAATTCCTTGGCATTGTCGTAATTAACAAATGAAGCCCGATAAGTGGTGCGGATCGTGAGCACGGCCAGAAAACCGAAAACCACCAGCACGATCAGTCTCTGCAGCTGGCCAGCCTGCCAGTCACGTGCATATTTGATCAGGAGATAGATACACACAGCCGTGAAAGCCAGTGCTGCCAGGAATTCACCGGTGGAATTCAGTTGCTCTATATTTTTTCCCTGAAAAGGCGGGATTTGACCGAACAGGCTTGAGATCAGCATCCACAGGCTGACCACTCCGGTGATGAGCAAGCCGACTAGCAACCAGCCTTTTTTTGCCTGGAAAGCTGCGATATCGAAGGTGTGGAAAAGGTATCCCAGCCCGAAACTGGCTGTCAGGATGGTTGGCAAGGCAATATGGAGGGTCAGCCAGGGCATCTTTTCACCCGCCACGCTGAATGCCATCAGGCTGGTGATGCTCCAGAAGAGGAATAATGCCAGGGTCGGTGCGGGCTGCAGGGTTGGCGCTTCCGTTTCGGTCGGCTCTGCCAGATCCAGGACTTCAGGTTCCTCCACTGATGGGGTTGGAGGTTCGTAAGGGCTGCCGGGTTGAGAGGACCACAGGTGTTTCGTAAACCCGATCACCACGGCGGCGATCGATGCCAGGACCGGCAGGAATTCGTAGATAGGCATCTGGATCAATATAAAGTAATACCATGGCTGGCTGCCGCGCTCGACCCCTTGCTGCGAGAGCCAATAACCCAGCGAGCCGATCGCCCCGGTGGCTACACCCTGACCGTTGGTAAAAAAGGTGGAATACAAAAGGACGAAGATACCGGTGAATAATCCGGCACAGATCAACCATTGTTTGGGCCGCCATAACCAGCCGATAATGACCGACGCCACAGCCAGGAGGGCGATTACGATGGTCGAGCGCAGGATACCGGCATCACTGTAGTCCAACGGGTCGTAACCCAGCCATTTGATCACAAAGGCTGCCAGGATGGGCAGAACAAGCGTGCCTTGCACGATCAACAGGTCAAAGACGCGATACTGGCGCAATCGCTTGAACCCGAAACCGGTCAGCAGGAAATAGATACTGGCAGCGATGCCGGCTCCTGCCAGGCCGATAGAGGTGAAGATGATGATACGTGTGTTTAGCGCGTAATTCATCAGGCCGCCACCTGCTTCCGTAGCCGCCGGCGTGGCCGTGACGATCTGGATGGGCGTCCCGCTTCCTGAAGCGCCTGTGATTAAGAAGACGCCTACGGTCGCGAATACCAGGGATATCAACAGGGATAAGATGAACCCGATCTTATACTCCGGCTGCTTCCAGGGGGAACGGGTTACCCGCTCCACCAGGTAGAACATGGCGAACAGCAAAGCTTGAGCTGTATAGATATAGGCGGTTTCCTTGGAAGTGAAATGCAGGGCCATCGCCACCGTCAGCATCACCAGGTAGCGGAACCTGCCGGACTCCAGGTAGGCCAATGTGGCATAGATCAGTAATAAACCCAGAAAACCGATGATGGCTTCATTACGGGCATAACGTCCATAGAAGAGGAAAAAGGGTGATATCAGGAACAGGAAGCCTGCCACCAGTGCGCCGCCGCGACCGAGAAAACGGCGCATGGCGAAGATGGCCAGGGCCATCGTGGCAATGCTGAAGAGCGCATGCGGCAGGCGGGCGGTGAAGTCGCTGTCGCCGAACAGGAAGAAGGACAGCGCCATGAGTGGGAACTGCAGCGGGCCGTGCGTGACCGGGTCATGGATGTAACCCTGTCCCTGGTACAAACCCCAGGCCGGCACAACGTGGTTGACTTCGTCGTGGCTCATCACACGCCAACCCAGGCCGGTTAATCGTGAAACGACCGCCAGCAGGAGGATCAGGCTGATGAGCAGGTGTTCGATTGTGAAGTTGGGGAAGGCTTTAAAGACGGGTTTGTCGAGCCAGGCGGTGCTTTTAGGTGTCATAGGTTTATTCGCGGTTGGATTTGTAAAATATGAATATACTTGAAAGTAACCATATTGGCAAGCGGACAGATATTCACATCACGTTATTGACTTGTACCCAATCTTACAGATTACCTAGGGCGGGTATCTCTCAGGACCCCCGTTCTTTGAGGGCTTACCCGCCAATTCAAAGCGCATACCGCAGAGACCACGACCCTGAAGGACACAAACGCCTCTGAAGGGCGTTTGTGAGGACGCGCATTCCCCATTTTATGGCATGCCCTCCAAACGCTGGTTGAACCCCTCACCCACAGGTGCACTGCGTGCACCCCGCGTGGACACCTCCCCTTGGCAGGTGTGGATCATTGATTTCGCCTGCGGAGATTTATAATGATCCTCTCCCGCCCATGCTTTGAATGGGAGGGAGTGTTAATAGTAGGTTGGGTTAGCGGTTAACCGTAAATACAAAAATTCATCCTAAATGCAACATGTCCATGATCCGTCACTGGATATGATGGACCGCGCAACCCAACCTACAAGAATCTAAATAAATATTTCCCAGGCATCCTGCTCCTGGTCAGCGATATTATTCAGAATACCCGTACTTTCGTGAAGGCAGGCGGATGGATCAGGGGACTCGGATGCCGCTTTGGCCCAGGCCCCGAAACTTTCCCACTCGTCACCGATGCGCTTGAATTCAGCGGAACACTCCACCAGGCTTGCTTCACCCGTGATGGCGGCGGCTTCTGCCAGGAAGCGGCTGAACATATACCGGAAACACCCGCCGCCCGATCCACCCACCGGGCTGACGAAAATGTAGATATTGAATAATGCAGCCCGGATCTCAGTTGCCTTCAATATCTCCGGCCAATGGGGGATGCGTTCACTGGCCGTGCGGATGCCCGCAACGCCGAAATTGCGGATGGGTGGCTTGAGCATGGCTTCAGCCTGATGGGTGATGGCCAACCGCGTCTCCCTGGCGGTGGGCATGTGGAAGCCGGTGAAATCGAAAGCCCACCAGCCATTCCTTGGCGGGAAGGGTTTGAACGTTGAGCAGCGGGCCTTCTCCAGGTCAGCCAGCGGAACGGGGTATAGGCCGTCACGGTCGGCGATCAACACCTGCGCAGTTTGTGGATCATAGCCGCAGGCAACCACAACGTGACCACCGAAATGGTATTCCTGACCACCGAAGTCGAAATACGGCAGGAAACCCATGTCCACCTGCAGCATGACCGGCTGCCCGGCCGCCAGCATGCTGAGCATTACCTGGCGGGCTTTGCTGACGCTGCTGGTGGTATGTGCTTCGATGCATACCCCGGTACGCTGACCGGCCAGGACTTCCATACCCGGCTTGGGCGTGGCTCGTCCGCCCAGGAAAGGAGGTTGACCTTTAGCCTGCCAGTACATGAATCCAACCCCTTCGCCCAGCCCCAGCAGTAGATCTTCGCTGACATGACGGTTTTTGAAGGCATAAATGTGACGCATCGAACCGGTGACGCAGTGATGTGTTTTAATGGAAATGAAGTGGTCGAATGGTTTGAGGGTCATCGGGCTTTCTCCAGCGGGTGGCGCAGGACCGTCTTGAGCTTCTCGGGCGCCGCCCGGCGCGGATCGCCCAGGTAGATCTCGTGATGGTTGTGGTGCAGCCGGTACCCCTCCTGTTTGGCAAAGGCTTCCATCTTTTCCAGCGTGGCCGGCTCGCTGGCGTAGGGACCGACGTGCATGATCTGCACGCACAGGCCCTCGTCGATCGCCGGGACATAGACCAGGTCCTTGCCTCGGACCGGTTTTTCGGTGGGCTGGGCCCGGGCAAAGCCGCTCAACATCACACTCAGAATCGCCGCCAGGATCACGCAGATGCGGGTGAAACAGTTCATCCTCGTTGCCTTTACCGCAAGTGATGAGAATTTGCTCTGTGGAGCC
>Ga0208980_10002079_pt1 | contig 12135 bp, 10 predicted proteins | sample WetSurMetagenome_3_FD_187993 | JGI IMG/M metagenome (GOLD analysis project Ga0208980, IMG submission 187993) | Wetland microbial communities from Twitchell Island in the Sacramento Delta, sample from surface sediment Aug2011 Site A1 Bulk (version 2) | ecosystem: Environmental > Aquatic > Marine...
AAAGAAAGGGTACCAATCACCTTGCCCTCGGACATCAGCGGATAGCAGGCATATGCCTTTATTCCGAAGGATTTAACCAGATCAGTCCGTGGATCAAGGATCTCGGGTATGTTTTCCACTACTATCCGGCAGCCTTCCCGAGCAACACAACCACACACAGCCACTCCATAGTCCAGCCATTCTATCTCACGTTTTGCTTCATCTGGTATTCCGGCACTGGCATTAAGATGCAATCGGCCTTTCGTCTCATCAACCAGATAATTGAAGAAAGCATGACAATCCAGAAACTCCATAACTTCACGGCACAGCTCTTCCATGATCTCTTGCGGCCAATTGCTGGCCAGCAGCCGGCTGGAAATTTCCGATAAAATTTCGAGCCGTTTGCTGTTATTGATGAGCATTTGCTCCATCATTTTCCGCTCTGTGATGTCCAGCATGACGCCCATATTCCGCCATGCTCTGCCCTCAGCATCCAGATATGTTCGACCTCTGAGCAGCAGCCAACGTATCTCACCGTTGGGCCGGATAATCCGGTATTCAAGCTCGTGCTCGCCTTCTTTTGCGAGTGATTGGGCGCTTTCTTCGGCTAGATGATCTCGGTCGTCTGGGTGGGTCTGTGCATAAGCCCGATCGAAGGTTAAAGTAGCATCATCCGCAAGCCCGAACAACCGGGCTGCCTGAGGGCTGAACTCCCATTGTTGAGATGGGATATTCACCGACCACATTCCCGCCCGAGCCGACTCAGTTGCCACATGCAACCGCTCTTCGCTCTCCTTCAGCTTCTCTTGAATCCTCATCGATTCAGTGATATCCAATGTGACCTCGCCCGCGCCGATCACTTTGCCGGTCGAATCACGAATGGGAGCATGACGGGTACCATACCATCGGCGGTAACGTCCGGGATCACCAAACATAATCGTTTGATTGACCACTTCACCATTCAGAGCCCGGTTCCATAATGCAAGCGCTTTGTCTAGTTCCTCTGGTATGTCTGCCAAAATCTCTTTAAGACTCATTCCGATGGCAGTATTTTTGCCTGTAAGACGCCTGAGCTCCTTATGGTGCTCCTGATTGAAAAACGTGTAGCGGTAGTCTTTGTCTATTGTGGCTATCAGGACTTTTGTCCCCAAAGTGACCTGTTCCAGCAGATCATGAGCCAAGCGCAGTTCCTGTTCGCTCTTTCGAAGAGCTTCTTCGGCGAGTTTGCGCTCAGTGATGTCCACATTGACACCAAAGATTCGCTGGGGGCGGCCTGCACTATCATAGGTCGCTGCGCCCTTGCAGTTTATCCATAGCGTTTTCCCAGCAGATGGTAAAATGCGGAAATCGAAATCAAAGGATTGATGGGAATTGACTGCGTTGTCCCTCAAACGTTCCAATTCTTCAATATCATCGGGATGTACACGCTCGTAGAAGCCCGCATAGGTTCCGGGGAAGGTTCCCTTTTCATATCCATAGAGCAGCTCCAGCTCCGTAGTCCAGTTGAGAATTCCGGTATTTGGATGCCAGTCCCAAATCCCAACGTGTGCGCTGCTCTGTGCCAGCCTCGACCTTTCCTCGCTCTCACGCAAAGCCTCATCAGCAAGCTTTTGATCGGTAATATCATCGAAGATTGTGTAAACCTGATACGGCTTATCTTCTCCGGGCGAAAAGAGGGGTACAGCATTTATGTCTATCCAGCGATAACAGCCTTCTCGAGGATTGTATACTCCCATTGTCACGTTTTTCACTTCTCGCCCAGTCTGAAGAGCAACCATGGATGGGTGCTTCAGGCCAGGGAATGGACGCCCATCCTCTCTTATGGTAAGGCTGTCCTCACACATGGAAGAGCTGCCCAAGAACTCTTCAGCGGTCTTTCCGAGTATCATTTCTGCTGCTGGATTCATTGATATAATTTTACCATTCACATCCTGGTAGACCACTCCTTGGAGCATGGTTTCGAACAAAAGCCGATAGTGCTCCTCTGATTGGCGAAGAACTTCTTCGGCTTCCTTGAGCTCTGTGATGTCCGTGGTGAGCGTCACGATTCCTCGCACTCGTCCCTCAGCGTCGCGATCGGGCACCAATCTAACGAAAATCCAGCGTTGTCCTCCAATCAAAAACGGCATCAGTTCTTCGTAGCTGATCGTCTCTCCCATCGCTGCCCTTTCCAAACGCGATTGGATGAGATGCCATCCCTCATCACCAACCACCTCCTTAACATGGCGCCCCTTCAAATCCCTGGACGTAAGGCCGAACCAGCGTTCATAACCCTCGTTGACGCGCTGATATCGAAAATTTGTATCGATATAGGATATAAGTGCCGGAACTGTGTTAATAATCAGATTCAACTCATTCTCGCGTTCGCGGAGCTGCTCCTCAATCTGTTTGCGCTCTGTGATGTCCGTGAAGATCACTGCGAATCGTCCCGGCGCAATCCAATAAGAAATTACATCATACCATCGATCCAATTCGGCAGAATAGTTCTCCGTGTGCAGCGGTTTGCCAGTGAGTGCCACCCGACCATAACTCTCGATCCAATATGGTTCTGTTTTCGGCATGACCTCTAGGACTCGCTTGCCTATCAGGTCGTTTCTCTTCAGCCCAGTGAGTCTTTCGAAAGCCGGGTTGACTTCAAGGAAACGATAATCACACGGTTGGCCTCGTGCATCAGTGATGATCTCATGAATAGCGGAGCCTTCGCTCATCGCATCAAAGAGCGTATGATAGCGCTTTTCGCTTTTGCGCAATTCTTCTTCGATCCTTTTTCGCCGGGTAATATCCCTGTTGCTTTCTCTGCGCCCCAGCCATTCTCCATTGGTTCCGAATATTGGCCTGCAAAAATGGCCAATCCATCGAATTTCACCGTTCTTTGCTAAAATACGATAATCGATCTGCCCAATTTCAGACTGATCGGCCGAATAAGCATGCCGATGGCGCTCAAAATCTTTCCGATCATCCGGATGAATTATGTCCAATGCCAGCTTAGGATTCCTTTTGAACTCTCCAGCAGGATACCCGGTGATTCGCTCACACGCTGGAGAAACATAAATATAATTTCCAGCCTGGCCCAGCCAAGTCTCCCAATCATTAGTATAGTCGGCAATCAGGCGGAATTTTTCCTCGCTGTGGCTCAGCGCTTCTTCAACCTTCTCGCGCGCCTGAATTTCTTTATACAGGTCCCCAATTGTCCGCTCTAGCTCAGCAGCTTTATTTAGGACCTCCTGCTCAAGCTGGTTCTTGGATGCAATAAGAGCTTCCTGGGCAGTCCTGAGCAGGATGGGCTTGGCCGTCTTGGGATCTACTATTACATCCACCTGATCTAAGGATGATGCCTCTATTGCGCTCTCGATCTCGCTCAGCTTTCTGATCAGCTCGCTGATGCTGTCTGTATGGTCATCAGCGCTCATTTATTGCACTTCCAGATCCAAAGCCTGTAAAACCTTTTCTTTATCGCTAAGGTTCCCAATTATGCTGACCTTGGGAGGAGGCGAGAGCTTAATCAGTGTAGGTGTTACTAAAACGCCGTCATCCAAAGCTTTTGATGGCTCTTTGAGGACATCTATCACCACCAGACTGTGGCGGCCATCAAGATATTGAGCCACAATATCTTTGAGGTTATGTAAAGCCAGGATAGAATTGGGAGTGCCATTTGCTATGTACAGCTTGAAGCTCATCACTTCATTTGAAGATTTCATCTCTTTCCCTCTGAGTCCGCAATGCGCCGCTTTAGCAGGCCAGCTTTCCTATCATCACTGGCAGCTTTGCGTTTCTCTTCTTCCTCGGCTAACCTCTCCAGGTCTGCCCTATTGGCATCTAGCTCCCTCCTCAGTGCTATTATCTTGGCATTGATCTCCGCCTCGGACTTCTCCAGCTCTATCCTCTTTTTATGGGCTTCAGAGCGCCTAAACATTTCTTCTTTCTTCTCAGCTTCCTCCTTTTCCCAGCGCAGCGTTCCCATGAGAACCTCGCCTGCTGAAGTATAGACGTCCTCAAGCATCACCCCTTCATCACTGAGAACTAGCTCTCTTACTTGGTTAGAGTGATTTGTCCCCCGGGATTTGACTATAGTCAAAGCCCGATTCCTCTCTCCGCCATAGGACATGTAAGATAGATTTATCCAGGTGTCTGCAATAGTGGAGATCCGGATTTCTGTGGCCTCGTCCGAATAGCTGCTTCTGACCTCCAATAGACTCGTGCAAAGTAGCGTTATACCCCTGGCCTTGGCAAGGTGGATCAACCTCTGGGCCGCTCCCAGAGCCGTTATATGGCCTCCTGCCTTGACCAATGCCGATAGAGGATCCAATACTGCGCATCTCGGCTTATGTTCATCCATAAGCCTCTTTATGTTCATCAGATGCTCTTCTGCGCTCCTGGCTTCAATCCTAGCCGAATACATTTTCAGAAGTCCGGATTTTACATGAGGCTCCAGGGGAATATTTACAGAAGCGAAGTTTCGGACTATCTCCTTGGACCCCTCATCAAAGCTGACGTAAAGAGCTTTCTCGCCTCGCCTGCATGCGGCCTCAATGAATGCCCCCGCCAAGGTAGATTTGGCAGTGCCCGGAGTGCCGGTTATAAGTATGCTGCTTCCTCTCAGGTAGCCTCCATCGAGCATTGTATCGAGACGCAGCACACCTGAAGATATTCTCTCAGTGTAAGCTTCATATTCAAGCTCGGAGAGTCCTATATGGGCGATCTCGATTCCTTGAGGCCCTATCACCATGGGAAACTCATTCTCGGAGAAGCTCGAACCCCTAAATTTTATGACCCGTAGCTCTCTCAAGGATACTCGATCCGCCATCCTATGATATAGAAGGATAACACAATCAGCCATGAACTGCATGAATCCGTATCGCTCGGAATAGTCCTGTTCATTGCCAATCCGGAAGGTCAACAATCCAGTCAGACCTGATTCAGCCAGCCAATCGTGAATCCGGTAGAGCTCAGCGCGTTCTGCCGATGGACTATCCAGAAGTGTAAGCAGGACATCTATTGAATCAAATACAACCCTAGTCGCTCCCATCTCATCGGCCTTGGCCTTGATGCTGCCAAGCAATCCTTTCAGGTCGAAGTCGCCTGATATCACTAAATCTGGGGACATTCTGGCATCAAGGAAGAACAGCCTCTCCTTTTCAAGAGCTGGCAGATCCCAGCCGAAAGTCGCGGCATTTGCTATTATCTGCTTTGAATTCTCCTCAAAGGCCACAAAGATCCCGGGCTCGCCAAAATCTCTTGCACCATTAACCAAAGTCTGCAGGGCAAAAACGGTCTTGCCTGATCCAGGACCACCTAGTATCAGGGTAGTCCGGCCTTTAGGCAGACCACCATTTGTCAATTCGTCAAGCCCAGATATGCCTGTCGGAACTTTATCTATTCCCTTGACTTCTTCGTTCTTGTTCATGAGAGCGGCCACCTGAATAACATAACCAGAGGATTTTGGTTATAAAGACTATATTTAGATTTGCCATCTAACACAATTATAGGTATAAAATTTGCCTGATAGGCATCATTATTGGCTGGAATAAAATGAATAATTTCATATTTTGGAAATACATTTATGCAGTTGATATAAAGTTCATTTCTCTTCAAAGGCTCTCCGAGCGTCAGCATTACGATGCTAGCGGCTTGCAGAGGAGCCAAATCAGTAGCCAAGAGCATCCTCCACCAAAATCAAGATAATTCTTCCCGGTTTCCTCTCTCCGGCTAATATGACAAATTTTCCCATCAGGCTAGGCACGCCATTCACGATCTTCGAGCGCTCATTCTCCAGAGGATAAACATACCCCCTGATCCTTTCCAGGGCATCAGAAAGCGTTGGCACTATCTTATTCACGCCGGCAACTAAAATCAGATGCAACGCTCCAAAAGGCCAAGCGCCTACCCGGCTGCCGCTGGCATCGCATGATACCAGCTCTCCGGTCATGGCAATGGCGTTTACCCCAGAGAGAAAATACTCAGCAGTGACCGATTTTCTCCTGATTTCATCTCTCTTGGCGGCATAGTTCTCAGAGGTTATGATTTTATGAAGATTTCTCCAATTGTGCTGCTCATTTTCAAGGAGGTCTTGATAGCCGATCTCAATTAATGTAGTGGAAGAGCCATTCATCACCTCTGAACCAGGAGGGATCAGCTCTCTTATCTTGGACAAAGCTTGAATACCATTTTGAACCCGTATAACCTGTACCCCCCTAGCCTCGATAGATTTTACGGTCTGTGCTATATCATCTTCCGAAGGGATGCGATTCCATTTAGCCGGATCTAGGGCAAGCTTGGGGAGAATATTTTGGGCACTTAGCTGAGTGATCTTATTCATTCATGCACCGCCTTGGCCGTGTCCCATTTTCGCTATTTAATCAAGTTGTATATCTTATGTAAAGAGCTTATGGCACGAATCGAGAATCATAGCACAAAGTGCGAACAATGATCCATTTTGCTTCCAATAAAAGGATTGAAGAATTCGAAGAGTGTCAGATATTTATAGGCGAAATCCAAACAGATTTCATCAAATGCTATCCATTTCCTCGTTCTGGTGAAACAATTAGAACATTTTCTTTGACCTCATGAGCCAATAGCAGAGTATGAGATCCAAATTGAGATTAGCCTTGGTGAATTCCCCTCTCCCACTTTGACCAAATTAGAGCCGAATTGACCACCGCTCTATTTCGCACTTTGTGCCAATATATACGGAATGTGTCATGAAATTTAAATATTGAGCAATAAGAGATTAATTCTATTCCTAATAACAGGGGATGTCAGCGTTGATAAGTGACAAAGAATTGGAGAATTTGGGCAAAGCCATTACTGAGATTGGAACTGCCAAAACTTGCATAACCGAGCCTATAATTAAAACGGCAAAAGAGACGCTCTTGAAGAAAGGATATGAAGGCGCAGAACTGTATGCTGCACAGCTTACGGGAACTGATGAGAACACTGAGCTCTTGAGAGTGATAAAGATTTGCAGGAAATACGATTTGGGAACTGAGGCTGCTGCAAAAGTGCTCGATAATCTAATCAGGATAGAATCTGGAAAGTGGTAAATTGTGGATAGGAAATCGCAATGCTGGATTTTGATGGGCAGAATAGTTGAAAAAACTCCTAAGTTTGTTCATCAGACGATTTAGCTTAAAATTCTTTCCATATTGAAAATATCAGATGAAAACTCTGGATGAGTCCCTGAAAGAGATAAAAAATTTTGAGCTCTCATCACCTTAATGAACGATAAATGCCAAATATTGATTGTATCTCTGATATAAATTAAATCAATTCAAAAAGAGGAGATAAAAATGCCGGAATTTGTAAATCCATTTGCAGGCAAGGTACCAGATAGAAGGCTCACATTGGGGGAGCTGATACGGGCCATACGCTTGGATCTAGCTGCAGAACATGAGGCAGTCCACGCTTACATGGCACATGCAGAGGCTACAGATCACCCTCTGGCTAAGGAAGTTTTAATGGATATAGCCAACGAAGAACGCGTCCATGCGGGAGAGTTCGGCCGGCTACTGGAAATTCTGACTGGAGATGAAGCTTCATTTCTAGAAGAAGGATCCAAGGAAGTGGACAATATGGCATCAAATCTAGTATCTGAGGCCTCTAAGCCTGCCCTTGGAGAGACTATTGGGTCGCTTAAGGAATGATAACGGAGGAGATAGAGATGGAAAATAATTACCTGGGGCGAGACGGTGCGCCCATTGGGGAAAATGCTTGGAAAGCAATAGACGCTGCAATGGTCGAAGCCGCCAAGAGCGTTTTGGCTGGCCGCCGGCTGCTCTATATCGAAGGGCCGTTTGGCTTGGGGCTCAAGGGAGTGCCTTTGCAGGATGCCAAATTGGAAAGCGGACTGTTGACAAGCTCCTTTGTTCCTTTGAACTTGATTCAAAAGAGCTTTGTCATGAGCAAGCGAGATCTAGCTGCAGCTGAGCGGGATGGTCTTCCCGTAAATATAACTCCCGTTGCAGCCGCTGCTCTCGACTGTGCACAATTAGAAGACGAGATGATCTTTCATGGTTCTGCTGGATCAGTCGGCTTGCTAACCGATCAAGGGGCAAATAAGATCAATCTCAGTTCTTGGAAAGAGGTAGGCAAAGCAGCAGATGATATCATTGCCGCTCTGACGGCGCTTGATGATTCTGGGTTTCATGGCCCTTACAGTCTTGCTCTGTCACCTAGCAGATATAACCTGCTACTGCGCCGCTACCCCCAGGGAGGTACCGAGCTGGATCAAATTAAATCAATGACAGATAGTGTTTTCAAGGCTCCCATCCTAGAGAACGGGGGAGTGCTTTTAGCTTCTGGCCGCCAATATGCTGCCATAATTCTGGGACAAGATATGTCTGTAGGGTTTATAGGTCCGACCGGAGAGAACCTGGAATTCTATGTATCGGAAAGCTTGGCGCTACTGATTCGTCAGTCGAAGGCCATTTGCGTTCTTAAGTAGGATTCAATTAGGATTATTCTGGGACACCATAGTGCCCTTCTGCATGAGATTGCATAGCACCAATCTCATTCAAATATATTTACAATTTTTCAGCTGTATCTGCATACTCCATGACTATATGGGCTGAAAGGCCAAGTCAAAGCGCTACCCCCTAGTCCAAGAGGTGAACGCCACCTTGCATGAGCATCTCGATGGAATGTTTGTGTCGAAAGCTAATAGTCTTTAAATCCTGGCTTCTGGTTTGCCCATCCTGTTCCTGTAGCCAGCTAGCCTTCAAAATAGTAGGATAAAAATGGAACATAATTCTTGCATCAATCCAAAGCATCCTTGCCTCTTACGAAGGACATGGCTCCAGCAATTGCCAGTATGACCATCGATACTATGAATGCCGAATCTATTCCAACGATAAATTCGCCTGCAATCGCTCCTGTCAAGTTAGTTGTTCCAATAAAAATATCAAATGCGACAGATCGTGGAACAGATGCAGAGGCTACTGAAATGGCTATCACAAAGCTTCCCAAGACTCCAACATTTTGCAGCGTTCTGAGAAGGCCGGAGAGGCTGCCGTAAGATCCGCTATGAGCTCTTTTCATCACGGCGCTGTTATTCGCCGGGAAAAACATCGAAGTCCCCAATCCTGATATTGTCGAAGCAATCAAGACTATGTACAGTGATGAATCAGATCGAAGCGTCATGTACAACAAGACGGCAATTTCCACTGCAACAATTCCGCCAGTAGCTATAATCCTGGCTCCATACCTATCTGATAGCTTTCCCATGAAAGGGCTCAAAAGACTGCCCACAACATATCCCGGTATCAGCAAAAGCGATGCATCCAACGGCGATAGACCTCTCACTCCTTGAAGGTACATAATTACCAAGAACACGACTGACAGATAACCAAGAGACATAAAAAAACCGGCAAGAAGGGAGTATCGGAGCACACGCTCCTCAAATATGTGCAGATCTATCATAGGATTTTTTTGTTGAAGTTCGTAGAATATAAAGATGGGAAATATCGCTAGGCCCAATGCAATCAGAGACATATTAAGATGAGTTTTGCCTGATCCTGCAAAGTCAACTGCCCCAAAGGCGATTAATGAAAGTGCTGCAGTCATAAGGGCCATTCCGCCCAAGTCGACTCTTGTATCCACTCGGTTCACATCTTTCAGGTACATTATCCCTATCAAAAACGCAGCTATGCCGATGGGTATGTTTATGAAGAAAATGTATTCCCAGCCAATGAAAGTGGTAATTATTCCACCAAGTACTATGCCTATCATAGATCCGATAGTCCAACCCATGGAGTTGTAGCCAAATGCCTTTCCTCGCTCCTCAATAGGAAATATGTCCGCAATGATAGCGCCACCGTTCGATTGTAGAAGCGAACCGCCTATTGCTTGGACAGCTCTGAACAGTATGAGATAATAGATGTTCGTCGAAACACCACAAAGTGCGGAACCTACAGTAAAGACCGCAAATCCAGAATTGAACATCCGGCTTCGACCATAGATATCACCCAATCTCCCAAAAGGAGTAGTCGTTACAGCTAGAACCAGAAGGTAGACCAGAATTATCCAAATTGTGGTTGCGATATTTGAATTCAATCCTTTGGCTATATCAGGAAATGCAAGCACCACTATGGTGCTATCCAATGCGCCCATAAGTGTGCCTAAGACTAGGATGAAGAGCCCTATGATCTGCTGAGAATTCATTAAAGCCTCTTATTATATAATCCAAAACATTTTTAAAATTCTTTGGAATATATTTATCTATTTTCCAAGAGCTTGTTGAGTCGTTTAAGGGTTCTATATTGAAAATTTCGAATTTATTTATTTCGATCGCTGCCTCAAACCCAAAATGTTTCCATCAGCATCTTTAACCTGAGCTACCAATAAGTCGCTACCAACAATCTTGGCATCCATATGAACCGTAGCACCAGTGGCTTTTAACTCTTTAAGAGAACTCTCAATATCATCTACATCAGTGTAACTCACTATATTTTGGCCGTTTGGATCTAAGCCAACTTCTAGGTCGCCAATTTTGTAGCCTACATAGTAGACGCCATCAACATACGGCTCTACTCCAAGAAATTTGCGGTAAAAACTTTTTGCTTTGTCCAAATCCTTTGCCGGAAAGACGATGAGTCTAATAGTGTTAGGCATAAGCTCTCCTTGTTTAACATCCGAGAATTCAAACTTATTTAAGTTTCATGACACGATCTGTAGAGATTGGCACAAAATGCGAACAATGATTTATTACTTGCAATGATAATTAAAAATTAAAAGATCTTCTATGATGTATCTCTTATGGCAAACAGATCTTTAGAGGTCAGAATCTAATTTTCATGGCCTGCCGAGACAATTAGAACATTTCCTTCCAAATCCCGAGCCAAACGTAGGGAATGAGATCCTATGAGGGATTGAGGCTCCCTGTGCAGTCCCCATCTTCCCAAGACCACCAAATTTGCCTTGTTAGACGACGCATATTCCTGGATCTTGCGACTAACCTCTCCAGCAGCCACTTCAGCATGTATGTCTTCCTTTGAGGATCCGGCTCTCTGGAGCCCTTTCTCAAGCATTTCCCTGTATAGGTTTTCCAGTCCCTTGTCTATGATCTGGTCGTGAATTTTTTCTTGCGATGAAAAGTCAAATTTTTCTTTGGCTTCTTGGGATAGAGACGAAGAGAGTTGCCGGAATACTCCAGAATGAAAGAACGGATCAAAGACCGAAACGGCTTTAACTTCCATGTCCAATTTGGCGCCGATCTCCAATGCTCGTCTAAGGGCAAAAAGACTATCCTGACTTCCGTCAAATCCAACCACGATTGTCTTGCCCTTGCCATTCCATTGCTTTCTCATTAAGAGCACGTCGGCTCCTTTAGAGTATAGCAAAAAACGTTCTGCTGTACTTCCGATGTCTTTTTCCCGGCTCTGGCCAGAGGCCCCAAGAATAGCAAGATCCGGCCGTAGCTGATCGGCCAGTCGAATGAGCTGGATATAGTTGCGCCCTTCCAGGACTATGCTTTCATAGTTAATGCCCAATTCTTTAGATTTCTTTGATAATCTCTCCAGATAGCTCTCCGATATCAGCTTCAGACCCGAATAGATAAGCTCATTATGGGCTTTGCGCAAATGATTCAGGCCTGCGCCCTTATAATCTTCAGGCAGCCCATTCTCCATATCTGCAAATCGGGATTTGTGCATATTAGCCGAGTAAACATGACAGCCAGTTATCCGGGCATTCTTCTCATAGCTGGCCAGAGAAATCGCAGGATCAATGGCCAAATCTGAGCAATCCGAGCCGTCCAATCCCACAAGAATATTTCTATACATTATATTACCTCCCTGCGACAGACACTCAGAATCCATATCGGGTTATGACAAATGGTTGAGCGCAAAGATTTCTCTCCTCATACCTCCTCAGCAGTCTCCGGATGCTCAGCGGTAACTTTTGACGTAAACCAGAAAACTGTGATGGTTAAGGCTAGCACTATTGCCCAGACCCCAAAAATGGTCCATACCGAAAGAGGAGTGGGATAGTTCTGCCCTCCCGGGACGGGAATGACATTGGAAACCAACCAGGGAGAACGAGCCGACTCACGGACAAAGCCCATGACTATCACAATCCACATTCCTAAGATCCCGGTCATGACACCCGCTGATCTGGCAGTAGCGGGGATGTTGCCCCAATCTTCCTCTCTGACATCACCAAGCA
>Ga0208980_10002080_pt1 | contig 12134 bp, 10 predicted proteins | sample WetSurMetagenome_3_FD_187993 | JGI IMG/M metagenome (GOLD analysis project Ga0208980, IMG submission 187993) | Wetland microbial communities from Twitchell Island in the Sacramento Delta, sample from surface sediment Aug2011 Site A1 Bulk (version 2) | ecosystem: Environmental > Aquatic > Marine...
CAATCACTACTATCCTGGAATTCGATCTTGTTTTCATATGAAATCCATTTGTAAAATGAAATTGAAAAACAGCTTGAAAATTACGGAAAAGCTGCGAAGAAGTCAAGATAAATCCCTTCGATATCGAAAAAAAAAGCAGCCCGGGTATGCCAGGCTGCTTTCATTAATTTTTAAGAGAGTTATAAGATAAAAATCTATTTGGACAACTCAGGATAGAGTAAGTCAATGACCTCTACCGGGCCGATCAGCAGGTATGTGAGGGTCTTATCTGAATCGTTGAACACCTGGTAATAGACATCCATGTCGATGTCCGACTGGTATTTCTTGAATTTTCCTTTGGATACATATTCGTATCCTTCATCAAATCCTTCCACGAGCGTAGTGTACGTCTCTTTGGAATAAGACAGCTTGGTCAAGCTGCCAAGGCAGAGCTTATCTGATTCGATGAGATGGATCTCCAAACCATCACCGTCCAGTCTCACAAATGAAAGGTCGTCATTGATTTTGGTCCGGTCACCTTTTTTAAGGTTAAGGTCTGATAGGGTGCTTTTTAGGTGATCAATGGCTTCCTTTTCGGTCATGCCAACCACGCTGAGCTGGGCGGATGCACTCAACCATATTAACATGCATAATGCAACGATTAGAATAGATTTCATTTTGATGGTTTTAAATTAGTATTAAGTGAGTAACAACGAGATTTGAAAATTGTTCTGTAAAGGATTAAAAAAAAATGATACAATTGACAAAGCATGCCAGATTCTTTTTTATGAAATAGTTCAATTGGTCGATGTTTCATGAGATTTATCTATTTTTGCTGTCAGATGAAAATCTTCACCATCATATTCTCTGCCTATATTCTTTTCCTTGTGGGGATGCCTTGTGTGGATAATCCCTGGAATGGCAGAATGCAAATGACAGGTTGTTCTCACCATGCGGATGATGGTGCTCAGGACCATGCTGATCACTGCTCCCCGCTGTGTGTATGCGATTGCTGTGCTACTGCAGTCATCCATCCTGAAAATACGGTTTATTTTTATGGGATGTCTGTTCAGAGGCCATTCTGTTTCTTCTTTCTTTCAGATCATCCTACTGCCCCCTCCTTTGCCATCTGGCAACCGCCTAAAATAGCCTGACCTACCCTATTCTTTCGGTTAATGGCGGGAATGCCTGACATTATTCCTGTCTATCTTTTTTCTTATATCTAATTCTTTTATTATGATTGAACGGATCATCCATTTTTCGATTAAAAATAAATTTATCGTAGGAGTATTCATTGTGGTGTTGATTGGCTGGGGCACCTATTCACTCACCCGCCTTCCGATAGATGCCATCCCTGACATCACAAACAACCAGGTGCAGATCATCTCTCTTGCTCCGTCGCTTGCCGCACAGGAAGTGGAAAGCTTTATCACGGCCCCAATCGAGGTGGCAGTGGCCAATATCCCGGATATTATCGAATTGCGAAGCATATCCCGTCTTGGCCTTTCAGTGGTCACTGTTGTTTTCAAAGACAAGGTAGATGTTTACTGGGCCCGGCAGCAACTCAGCGAGCGCCTAAAGGAGGCGGAAGATGTGATTCCGCCGGGTGTGGCTGAAATAGAGCTGGCCCCGGTCTCAACCGGACTGGGTGAAATTTACCAGTACCGCCTTGTCCCTGACAAAGGCCTGGAACAAAAATACAATCCCACCGAACTGCGTACCATCCAGGACTGGATCGTCCGCAGGGAAATGCTTGGCACACCGGGTGTAGCAGATATCAACAGTTACGGTGGTTTCGTAAAACAATACGAGATAGCAGTTAACCCAGAACGGTTGCGGGGCATGGGATTGACCCTTACTGACATCTTCGTGGCATTGGAACGCAATAATGAAAACACAGGCAGTGCATACATCGATAAAAACCCCACCGCCTATTTCATCCGTGGCATCGGCCTGGTGAAATCCCTTGAAGACATTGAGAATATCGTCGTACACGTCAATGCATCGGGTATGCCAGTACTTATCCGCAACATTGCAGAGGTGCGTTTTGGAAGTGCAACCCGTTATGGCGCTTTTGTGGTTGATACTTCAGAGGCCGTGGGCGGCGTAGTGATGATGCTGAAGGGGGCCAATGCGCATGAGGTGATCGATAATGTTGAGACGCGTATCAGTTCCATCCAGAAATCGCTTCCCAAAGGGGTAACCATAGAGCCTTACCTGAACCGTTCAGACCTGGTGGGACGAGCCATTGGGACGGTCAGCCGCAACCTCCTGGAAGGGGCGCTCATTGTAGTCCTTGTGCTTGTCCTTCTCCTCGGCAATATGCGGGCAGGACTGATCGTTGCCTCGGTCATCCCATTGTCGATGCTGTTTGCCCTGTCACTGATGAACCTGTTCGGCGTTTCTGGAAATCTGATGAGCCTGGGCGCCATCGACTTCGGGCTTATCGTTGATGGAGCGGTAATCATCGTGGAAAGCGCTGTACACAGGATCTTCCAGAGCAAGCACCATCATGTCGGCATTGCAAGGCTTTCACAACAGCAAATGGATGAAAGCGTGTTCGAATCTGCAAAAAGAATGATGAGTTCTGCCACATTCGGGCAGATCATCATCCTGATCGTGTATCTTCCGATCATGGCCCTGGTGGGAATTGAAGGCAAGATGTTCCGTCCGATGGCGCAGGTCGTGACGTTTGCCTTGCTGGGCGCCGCAATCCTGTCTCTTACCTACGTGCCTGCGGCCTCTGCCCTGTTCCTGAGCAGGAAAACGAGCCAAAGGAGAAATATTTCCGACCGGTTGATGGATTGGTTTCATAAAGCCTTTGACCCTGCCATCAACTTTTCCCTGGAACGTAAACTGACAGTTTCATTGTTAGCTTTGGTCCTGTTTGTTTCCAGCCTTTTAGTCTTTAACCGCCTTGGCGGTGAATTCATCCCCCAACTGGAAGAAGGAGACCTGGCGGCCGGGGTCATGACTCTGCAGGGAGGCTCTCTGACAAATACCGTTGAGACAGTCAAGAAAGCAAATAAGATCCTCCTGGAGAATTTCCCGGAAGTTAAACATGCCGTCTGCAAGATCGGTGCCGGGGAAATACCCACAGATCCCACCCCCATGGAGACCGGGGATTACATCATTACCTTAAAAAATAAAGATGAATGGACCTCTGCCAGTACACGGGAAGAATTGGTGGCAAAGATGGAGGAAAAGCTGGTGACCCTGGCAGGAGTTAAGTTTGAGTTCCAACAGCCTATCCAGATGCGGTTTAATGAACTGATGTCGGGTTCGAGACAGGATGTTGCAGTGAAGATATTCGGGGATAACCTTGAGATTCTTGCAGAGAAGGGCCTGGAAGTTGAAAGGATCATCCAGGATATCCAGGGGGTTGAGGATATCAATGTCGAAAAAGTAACCGGTCTTGCCCAGGTGCAGGTGGAGTATAACCGTCAACGCCTGGCGCAGTATGGGCTTTCTGTGGATGAAGTCAACAGGATCCTGCGTGCAGCTTTTGCCGGCAGCCAGGCTGGTGTCGTATTTGATGAAGAACGGCGGTTTGCCATGGTTGTCAGGCTGGATAAGGATTACCGTCAAAGTCTCGACGACGTGAAAAACATTTCCGTGGCACTTCCTAACGGATCCCAGGTCCCTTTCGAGCAGATTGCCGATATCAGCATCAAATCAGGGCCTGCGCAGGTATCAAGAGAGAATACCAAGCGAAGGATCACAGTGGGTTTTAATGTGCGAAATGCAGATATTGCCGGGGTGATCAGGCAAGTATCTTCGGAAATTGACCGTAAAGTTGATCTTCCACCAGGTTATTATATCGATTATGGAGGCCAGTTCCGTAATTTCGAAGCGGCGAAACGACGCCTGGGGATCGCGGTGCCGGTGGCCCTGGCATTGATATTCCTGATGCTTTATTTCACCTTCCATTCCGTGAAACAAACCCTGCTGATCTTTACGGCTGTTCCCCTGTCGGCGATAGGCGGCGTCTTTGCACTGTGGCTCAGGGGAATGAATTTCTCCATTTCCGCCGGGGTCGGTTTTATAGCTTTGTTTGGTGTAGCCGTGCTTAATGGCATCGTTTTGATCGCTGAATTCAACCGGCTGGAAAAGGAGGGCATCACGGATATCCGGGAACGGGTGCTGAAAGGATTGCGCATCCGGTTGCGTCCCGTGATCATGACCGCAGCTGTCGCGTCCCTGGGCTTCCTGCCTATGGCCTTATCCAGGTCGGCCGGGGCTGAGGTTCAGAAACCGCTTGCCACGGTTGTTATAGGCGGACTGATCACGGCCACTTTGCTCACACTGGTGGTATTACCTGTTTTCTACAGCATAGTTTCATCACATAAATTCCGGTTCAGTATGAAAAAGAAATCTTTGAAATCATCTGTTATACTATTGTTATTACTGACCATGCCAGGTTTAATCAATGTAACCGAAGGACAACAGGTTAAAGAAGTTTCCCTGAGGGATGCGATCCAGATTGCACTTGACAGCAACCTCAAGGTGCGTTCTTCAGCTTATGGGATCGAAGTTCAAAAAGCGATGAAAGGTGCGGCCTGGGATGTGCCAAAGGCATCCCTGGAAGGTCAGTATGGCCAGTTTAATTCCTATTCCAATGACAACAGTTTTGCCTTGACACAGTCATTCGCCTTCCCCACTGTTTATATCTTCCAGGGAAAGCTGGCACAGTCCGGGATTGGGAGCAGCGAATGGATGATGAAAGCGTCACAGCTGGAGGTATCAACGGAAGTGAAACAGATTTACCAGGAACTGGCTTATCTGTACTCAAAGCAAAACCTGTTAAAATTCCAGGACAGCCTGTATTCAGGTTTTCTGAGGGCTGCAGAATTGAAGGCAAGGACTGGCGAAACCAACCGGCTGGAAATGATCACTGCACGATCGCAGAGCCTGGAAGTGAACAACCAGCTCCAGCAGGTCACCTCGGATATCAGGATCTATTTAGTGAAGCTCCGGGAAGTGATGAATTCATCAGGACGGGTTATTCCAACAGATACCATCCTGGAAAGGGTTCATTATATCCCTCCTGCCGACAACCAGGCCATTATTGGAAATCCGAACCTCGGGTATGCTTATCAACAGGCACTCCTGGCCAATGCAGAACAGAAGCTGGAAAGGAACCGAATGTTGCCCGATATATCTATTGGCTATTTTAGTCAGACCATGATAGGGGCCCAGGAAGTCGACGGTATTACGCAAAATTTTGGTTCCGGGGATCGCTTTCAAGGGGTGCAAGCCGGGATCACGCTTCCGATAGTGTTCGGGCCTTCAATTTCGAAAGTTAAAGCTGCCAGGCTGAAGGAGCAGGTGGCAACCACCGAGGCTGAATACTACCGCAGGACTCTCGAGCTAAGCTATCAATCGATGCTGGAAGAGTACGGCAAATATTCGGCAAGCGTTGATTATTATGAGCAGCAGGCGGTTCCGGAAGCAGACCTCATTATTTCTCAATCAACCTTAAGTTACAATGCCGGCGCCCTGGATTATATTGAGTACGTCGCAATGCTCAGAAGAGCATGGGAAATCAGGCAGAATTACCTCGATGCCCTTAACAATTGCAACCATTCGGTCATATCTTTAGATTACATCACCGGAAAAATTTATTAATATCAATACCATGAAAAAGTCAAATCCATTCATTATAACTATTCTTATATTTTTCGTAATAAACCTTGGTTCATGCAGCCAGGGTGACAAGGCCTTAAAAGAAGAAGCCGAATCGGAAATCATCCCGGAGGATATCGTAGAAATGCGGGCCGACCAGATCAAAATGGCTGGCATTCAACTGGGTTCCGTTGAATACAGGAATTTAAAGAGTGAACTGAAGGTCAGCGGCGTCGTGACTGTATCGCCGCAAAACCAGGCGACCGTATGTATGCCATTGGGAGGGTTTATTCAATCTACCTTCCTGATTCCGGGAAATGCTGTCAGAAAAGGACAGGCGCTTGCAGTGGTTGAAAGCCAGGACTTTCTTGACCTTCAGCAGAGTTACCTGGAAGCCAGGAACAGGCTGGAATTTGCAGAAGCAGACTTTAAGAGGCACAGCGAACTTTACAAGGAAGACGTCTATTCCCAGAAAAATCTTCAGCAGGTCACGGCAGATTATAAGACCCTGCAGGCTCAGACCCGCGCTTTGGAAGAAGAACTAAAGCTTGTCGGGATCAATCCTTCTGATTTGCACGAAGATAATATCAGCCGTTCCCTGGCTGTGACTGCTCCGATTTCCGGATACATCAGGACTGTGAATATCAATATAGGCAAATTCGTCAACCCGACGGATGTATTGTTCGAAATCGTGAACAGCGACCATTTAATGCTGGAACTAACCATGTTTGACAAAGATGCAGTCAAAGTGCAGTCAGGCCAGGCCATCCGGTTTTTCATTAATAATGAAACAGAACCGCATGATGCCGTCGTAACCCAGACAGCCAAAGCGATCAATGCTGATAAGACCTTTAAAATTTATGCCAGTGTTACCGGAACATGCGAGAATGTTCTCCCGGGGATGTATGTCAATGCCATTATTGAAACTACCGGAGGCCAGGTGGCATCCCTTCCTGCCGATGCGATTGTAACCTTTGACGACAGGGAATATGTCTTTGTTTTTGAAAAGGAAAAGGATGAAAATGGCCTGCCTTTCACGGAATATAGAATGATTGAAGTGAATAGGGGCGTTTCAGATGAAGGATTCATTGAAGTGATCCTGCCTGAAGGTTTTGATGTCAGGAATGCAAGGGTGGTTATCGTTGGGGCATATAACCTTATGGCAGCCAAGAAAAATGCCGGAGAAATGGCGTGCTGATTAAAAATCATTATCTTACATCCCAAATCAGCAATATGTCCAGATTCTCCGAATTAGAGCTCATTTCAAAAAATGGGACAAAAATAGCCGCATGGTCGATCATTCCGGAAAAACCAAAGGCAGCCATGCAACTGGTTCACGGCATGATGGAACACTCGGGCCGCTACAGGGAATTTGCTTCATGGATGGCTGAAAGAGGCATTGCGGTTTATATGAACGACCACCGGGGGCATGGGAAAAACCTGAAATATATTCCTGGTCAGAAAGTCAGGGGGAGTGAAATCCATGGGCATTTTGCCAACCGGAACGGATGGGTCAGATCCATCGAAACGCTGCACGATCTTAACGGGATCATAAAAATGGACCACCCCGGTTTGCCGGTCTTCATTCTGGGACACAGCATGGGATCGGTGATGGTCCAGAGTTACCTCCGGAAATACGCTCATGATGTGCAAGGTGCTATCCTTTCCGGCCCGATGAGGCAACCGCGTTCTGCGTTAAATGCCGGGATACTGCTTGCAGAGGTCTTAAGGGTGCTGTTCGGCTGCCGTTACAGGTCCGGACTGTTGAAAAATCTCAGCTATGGCAATTACAGCAAATACTTCAAACCGCAAAGGACAGATTTCGACTGGCTTTGTAGTGATCCAAAGGTTGTAGACAAATATGTAAGCGATCCGCTTTGCGGATTTCCATGTACAGCGGCATTTTATTCGGATTTCTTCAGGGGGATCAGGGAGAATTTGCCAGGAATTAAATTCATGGAGAAATTATCTTTATGTATATTCGCCGGGAAGAATGATCCAACGGGGCATTTTGGAAAAGATCCGGAAATATTAGCAGAATATTACACAAATTCAGGATGCGAAAATGTCATGGTGAAAGTTTGGCCAGACAGGCGACACGAAATGCTGAACGAAATCAATAAAGTCGAAGTATGGGAGTTCGTTCAGAATTGGATAGCTGGCCGGTTGAATAAATGATGGTTCCGGGTTCCTTATGATGGTTTCATTGTCTACCTAATGTCTACTTAATGTCTACATAGTGTCTACTTAATGTCTTATCCATGTTTAACTACCTCAAAATCATAGAGAAATACTATCAGCCCAAGTCATTAAGACATAAAATCTACCTCCCTCATTGTACCGCCGTGAAAGACCTATCCCTTAAAATTGCCCGGGCGCATCCGGAATTTGGGGCAGACCTTGAAGTGCTGGAAATGGCAGCGATGCTGCACGATATTGGCATATATTTCACAGATGCGCCGGATATCGGTTGTTTCGGGACGTTGCCCTACCTGGCTCATGGTTATAAAGGGCGGGAATTATTGGAGAAAGAAGGCTTAAGAGAAGTTGCGCCTTCGTGTGAACGGCATATCGGGGTTGGTATCACTATTGCAGATATCGAAAAAAATAACCTTCCCGTTCCAAAAAGGGATATGACACCACAGACCATTGAAGAAAAAATAGTTTGCTTTGCTGATAAATTTTATTCAAAATCAAGCAATAATCTTTTATTACCTAAACCTTTGGAGAAAGTAAAGAAGAGTATCCGCAAATACGGGGAGGAGAAGTGGATGGTATTTGAAGGGATGATTGAAATGTTTGGGATCGAACAGGTTTATGGATCAGTCTGAACCATAGACTTTCTCACCGTCCAGGTATGTTTCCAGGACTTTTACATCCGGGACCTGAGTAATATCAATCTCCATAATATCCTTCTCCAGTATTACGAAGTCCGCAAATTTTCCGGGTTCAAGGCTGCCTTTGCGGTTTTCTTCAAAAGAACCACGTGCAGGCCATAAAGTAATAGACTTCAGGGCTTCTTCCCTGGTCAGGGCATTCTCCGGCTGAAAACCGCCTTCAGGATAGCCTTTCCGGTCCATCCGGGCAACCGCGGCATAAAATGTCAGCAGCGGGTTGATCTCTTCTATGGGAAAATCGGTGCCGTTGATGAGCCAGCCATTCTGCTCCAATAGTTGCTTATAGGCATAGGCCCCTTTCACCCGTTCCGGCCCTAGCCTCTCCCCTGCCCAGTACATATCGGAAGTGCAGTGGGTTGATTGAATTGACGGGATGATGCTATATTGCCCGAATAGCTGAATATCATTTTGATTGACAACCTGGGCATGCTCTATCCGCCAGCGACGGTCATTCTTTTCTTTAAGCACCTCCCCATAAAGGTGCAGCACCATCCGGTTGGCTGAATCCCCGATGCAATGCGTATTCACCTGGAAATTCTTTTCTAAGGCCAGTTGCAGTAAATAGACGAAATATCCTGCCGGTGACATCTGCAATCCGTAATTGCCGGGGTCGTCGGAATAGGGTTCAAGCAAAAGAGCACCTCTTGAGCCAAGGGCGCCATCTGCATACAGCTTGATGGAGTTCACCGTGAGCCGGTCTTTCTGGAACGGCCCTTTCCCGACGAATTCCTTGATGTTGCGTTCTGATGGGCTCAACATCACATTGATGCGCATTTTCAGGGCATTTGAGATTTGCATCGAATCGATGAGCAGGATTGTTTCATATTCCAGTCCGGCATCGGAGACGGAGGTCAGGCCTACTGCAAAACAATCAGATTGAGCTTTGATCAGGGATTTCCATTTAGTTTCAACAGCCGGTTCGGGAATCACAGAAGCCATTTGATCCGCTGCTTTGTCTAAAAGGATCCCGGTCAGGCATCCGTTTTTAAATAAAATCTCTCCGCCTTCTATCTTTGTTTGAGAGGTGATGCCTGCCCTTCTCAAAGCCTCACTGTTGGCCAGCATCGCATGCCCGTCTACCCTGGTCAATACAACTGGATTGGCAGGAAATAGCTCATCCAGTTTTTTATTATCGGGAAATTCCTTCACTTCCCAATCATTTTGATCCCATCCCCTACCCAATATCCATGCATCCTGCCGGACCTGCTGGCTGGCCTGAACCGTTCCCAGCATTTCCTCAAATGATTTCGTGCCCTTTAAATCGATATGCTTGTATTGACCCAGTGCATAACCGTAAAAATGACAATGACCATCATTAAATCCCGGATAGACCGGTTTTCCTTCAAGGTCTGTCAAAGAATCAGATTTCCAGGCCGAAAGTACTTCATCATTCGTGCCGGTGGCTACAATCATGCCATTGGAAACGGCAAAAGATTGTTTTACAGAAAAGCTGGAGTCTACTGTATATATTTTCCCATTGATAAAGATATGATCGGCTTTTTCTTTCATAGTGCAGGCTGGGATTGAAAAGACAAGAATACAACATACCACAGAAATCCATGTATTCCTCATACTTAGCATGGTTTAAGGTTTCGAACAAAATTAAGAAAAGGATGTTAATTAAAATCCGTAATCGTCAGATGGAGATGTTAAATCCTTTATATATTTGTAGCAAAGTAAATTTACCGGGTATGACGAATCATAATGCTATTTCACGTTACTCAGTAGTCGTTTCAATTATTGCTGCAGGGGCCCTTTTCCGCTTTATTCCGCATTGGCCGAATTTCACACCGGTAGCAGCCATTGCGCTTTTTGGAGGGGCTTATGCGGGCAGAAAGTATCTTGCTTTCCTGATTCCTTTCGCAGCAATGTTTCTCAGCGACCTGGTGCTCGGATTTCATGCATACATGGGGGCAGTATATCTTGCATTCGGCCTGACCGTGATGATAGGACTCCTGCTTCGCGGCCGCACCGGCATTCAGAACATAGTGATGGCTTCTCTCAGCTCCTCTGTATTGTTCTATCTTATAACGAACTTTTCGGCATGGCTTGCCAGCCCTTTATATCCCAATACTTTCACGGGATTGATGGAAAGCTATATTGCCGGACTGGCATTTTTTAACAACGGTTCACTGGGATTGTCCTTTTTCCTGAATGAAGTAGCCGGAACGCTCTTCTACAGCGGGATATTCTTCGGGGTTTATGCTGTTGCAAAACAGCGCATCCCTGCTTTGGCACGGTAATAACCTCCCTAATTTAGATCTTCTTCTTCCCTTTCCAGCAGCAAAATAGAATGCTGTGGCACGATATAGTACTTTTCATCGTGGTACACTATTTCGATCGCCCCTTTTTGTAAAAAGATAGCCATGTCTCCTTCTTTAGCCTGCAAAGGGATATACTGGGTCTTGTCATTGGCCTTTTTCCAGGGTTGGTCAGCATCCTCAGCAGGCAATGGGATCGGAAATCCCGGTCCGACTTTGATCACATAACCGGACAGGATCTCTTCCTTATCCTGGTAGCCGGGCGGCAGATACAGACCGCCCTTGCTTTTGTCGGTTGGCTTCAGGGGTTGGATCAAAACGCGGTCTCCTACGACAATTAGTTTACCCAGGTCTTTTTCTTTTGGCATTGACTCGATGGTATGGTGGAATGGCAAAATTATCCCTATTTTTGCATCAAAGCAACCATTATGAACATCTTTTTCTTCCGCAGGCCGAAACCGAAGCAGTTCAATTATATCCCACGGTATTACGATCCTGCAAAAGAAGAACGGGAGGAACGTAAAAGGGAACTGGGCCTGATGGAGGAAGGGGATTTAAAGGCAAGGATGAGGGCTGACATCCAACGGAAATGGCGGGTAGAAAGAAGTCCGGCAGCCCGGCAGGTATTCTGGGTCCGGGTGGTAATATATGCTGTCATCATAGGATTCTTCCTCTATTTCATCTTCTTCTCCGATTTCATCAATAAATTCATCTCATTCTTTTTTAAATAATTTATGCCCGACATCATCCATCTTTTGCCCGATTCCGTTGCGAACCAGATTGCAGCCGGCGAGGTCATACTCAGACCGGCCTCTGCGGTGAAAGAATTGCTGGAAAATGCCATTGATTCCGGTGCCACAGAGGTAAACCTGATCGTTAAAGACTCAGGTAAGACACTCATCCAGATTGTCGACAACGGTTGCGGGATGTCGGAAAGGGATGCCAGGATGTCATTTGAGCGACATGCTACTAGCAAGATCAAGTCGGCCAATGACCTCTTCGCCATCCGGACGCTCGGATTCCGTGGCGAAGCGCTGGCATCTGTGGCAGCGGTTGCGCAGGTTGAGATGAAGACCCGCCGTCACGAAGATGAAATCGGCACTTTGATTGAGGTGGAAGGCTCGAAAGTCAAAAATCAAACCAATTGCAGTTGCCCTCCTGGCACCTCTGTCTCTGTTAAAAACCTGTTTTTCAATGTTCCGGCCCGAAGAAGCTTCCTCAAGGCCGACAGTGCTGAACTGAGGCACATTATCGACGAATTTTTCAGGATTGCCCTGGTTTATAATAATATCAGGTTCACTTTTCACCACAATCAGAAACCGCTATACCAGGTCCAGGCTTCAGGCAGAAAGCAAAGGATCGTAGGTTTGAT
>Ga0208980_10002081_pt1 | contig 12132 bp, 11 predicted proteins | sample WetSurMetagenome_3_FD_187993 | JGI IMG/M metagenome (GOLD analysis project Ga0208980, IMG submission 187993) | Wetland microbial communities from Twitchell Island in the Sacramento Delta, sample from surface sediment Aug2011 Site A1 Bulk (version 2) | ecosystem: Environmental > Aquatic > Marine...
ATAAAGTTCAACGACTTTTCCACCGTTTAACTGAATATGAGCCAGAGTTGTAGTAAAATGATAATTCATCGGGACTACAGAACCCTTCCTAACAAATATCTGTGAGATAATATTCTCAGCCGCCCGACCCTGATGAACAGGTAATATAAGATTCTTTCCAAATACATCTGAAACGCTTTTTTCAAACCTCACAAAACTTTGAGAACCTGCATAAGCATCGTCAGCAACGAACATTTTCGAAAGCTGGGTATCGCTCATTGCATTGGTACCACTATCAGTAAGCATATCCAGAAAAATGTCTTTGGTCCCTAAGAGGAAAGAGTTATAACCTGCCTCACGTATAGCCTCAAGACGGCGATCGATCGGAACGAGTTTAATGGATTGTACAATTCTGACTTTGTGCATTTCAAGTGGAATCTCTTTTCCACTGAAGAACTTTACCATTGCATTTTTCTGAGTTTTTTCCATGATCTGATTAGGTTGATTTAAGGTTTAAATAACAAGGCTTACCTTATGTCAGGTAAGCCTCGTATTATTAAAATTGCGTTGTTAACACTAATATTTAACAGGTCTCACCATTTAAAACCTGCTATAATAATAATAGTAATAAATACCAATATTTAATTTTAAAATGTTCATAGGTTAATGTCTGACTCCAAACCTAATTTAAATTTGAATAAATACAAAAGAAAGATGGTTAAAAATAATTAATTCATCTTTTAGCCTCTTTTGGATGACTGCTTATCCTTTCAGTATAGTGCTTTGAATCGCCCCATTCGCTATAAATTACTTCTGAATCTGCAAGGCTTATACGTGCTTCGAGACAACTCTGGCAATCTTCTGCTGAATCATCAGTACATGGTTTATTATCATATAGTTTATAACTGTCTCGGTATTTTCCCGGGGTAATATTTGGCATCAGGATATTTGCACCAATCTTTATAGCTTTCTCTCTTCCAATGGGATCTATTGCCTGTAAAGCAGTGGCAGCAACAATGTTAATATCCTTCATCATAATACGTATGATAGCAATCATCTTAAGAGTCAGATCAAATCTTTCTTTAAGAGGCAACAGGTTTTGAGAATGTTCAATAAGTGGAGTATCTGCATGTTCGATATAGGGCCCCATTCCGCACATATCTATATTGAATTCTTTCATAAAAAGCAGATCGCCTGCCAGATCGTCCATAGTCTGAAATGGCAATCCGATCATTACTCCGGTACCTGTCTGGTATCCAATATCCTGCAATGCCTTCAGACATTTCATCCTCTTGTTGAAATCGTGTCTGGAATCGTCAGGGTGAATTTTATTATAAAGAGACTGGTTGGTCGATTCTACCCTCAGCAGGTAGCGGTGAGCTCCCGCCTCATACCATCTTTTATATACCTCCGGTTCCTGTTCACCAACTGACAAAGTAACACCCAACTCACCATTCGAGAGTTCCTTAATTTTGTGTAACAGGTTTTCAATCCTGTTAGTAACAATCTGACTTTCAATCTCCCCTGATTGAAGTGCTATTGATCCGTATCTGTTAATATAAGCAAACCTGGCAGCTGCCAGAATCTCATCATCAGAAAGAGTATAGCGTTCCAGGTTTTTATTACCCTTCCTGATGCCGCAATAAAGGCAGTCTTTGCTGCAAATATTTGAAAACTCTATCAATCCCCTGAACCATACTTTTTTCCCGATATATTTTTCTTTAATTTCTGCAGATTCCTGATAGAGAAGAGTCCTTTCTTCTCCCTGTGATTCAAGAAGAGATATAATATTTACCTTTGTAAAGTCCTCTTTATCAATGATTTCTCTGACTGTCATTTTTAATTTCGCATTTGTTTGTTTTTAAATTAAAAATCAAAAAACCCACCCCAAGCCCCTCCCAGGAGGGGATCCGTTTTATAACCCATTCTCCCCTTCACCCCTTCTCCCAGTCTCCCCATCTTCCTCTCTTTCCTTAGAATCCTCTTCCAAACATTCCCCATAAAGTTACCTTCATCTCTTCCCATTTGCTCATAGCTGCTCCTGCGAAACTATTGGTATAAGCTGTGACATATTTTTTTGCATCTTCATTTTTACCCTCTTTTATTAATTCAACGACCTTTTTATCTATTGCTGGGAGTTCTTCAAATCCCTTATCTTCAAACTCTTTTACAGCCGGTTCAATAAGTGTTCTTCCCCTTGACCAGTTTACAGTGGCAAGTCTGTTAGCCTCGCGGAATGACCATATGGCAGCATCTGTTCTGTAGCGTTGCTGACCACAAATACTGAATGAAGAGGGCAAACTCATTGTACCTGAAAAAATCGGTATCCTTGGACTCTGGCCAGGGTTATCGAATGAAAACCATGCAACAGCACCGACTTCATCAGGAAGCCAGCTGCGGCATTGAATTACATGTGAATAGGAGCAGCCCGTTATTGCTATTGTCCTCTGACGCTCAATGAGTCCGGGTTTTATTTCATTCAGTAATGTCCGCAGGTCATTACTCATCCAGTTGCTTGCAACAGGAGATTTAACTTTCTTTTCAACCTCTTTACCATCCTTATCTTTTTCTTTGACTGTAATCAGAAGGTTCCTGGTCATATCCCAATCGGTTCCTTCATAAGTCTCCCTGAAATATTTCATAACATCACGGGGTGATAATTTCTTTTCAGGTTTTACTGAAAAGGGAAGTTCTTCCGCATCAAACGAAAGGTTCAATGAAGGTGCAAGAGTGCTAAGAACATAAAATTCCCTTATAGCGAAAGGTTTTTTTCCATTTATAACTTTCCAGAATTTAAAAGGTTCTTTTCCATCCCAGTAACCAAGTTTTTTTGCCACGTTTTGTAAATCAGTGCTGTACATAAAAAAATCTGGATTCCTGAAATCTATTAACGAAATTCTGGGAATATTGGCGCAAATACCAACATTCTCATCAGGTATTCTCTGGGCGCACCAGATTGCTGATGGCTTTCCTTTGCCTGATCCCGCTATTTCAAGCTGCCATACCTCCTTCGGGTCAGCCAGAGTTATACATTCTGCAAGGTCACCATATCCGTATTCTTCTGCAAGTTTGCCAATGAGAGCAATCGCCTCTCTTGCAGTTTTGCACCGCTGAAGGGCAATTTTTTCGAGCTCCTCTATCAGAAAAATTCCGTCTTCATTAACAAGTTCCTGTCTTCCGTAAATTGTAGTTTCACCAATTGCAAGCTGTTTTTCATTAAGACATGGATAGGCAGTATTAAGGAATGCATATGTCTCTTCAATTTCCGGAATCTCTCCCTTCTTTGTTACCTTTGACATGTCCCATGATTCCTCGGAATGAAGCATACCCCAATAGACCGGATGCATGGCTCCTTTTTCGTATTTTGTACGAGGATAGATTTCAAGCCATGTGCGGTAATTACCATCACAACTGTGAGAAGTCATGACAGATCCATCGATTGAGGCAAGCTTTCCAACCATTATTGTAGTACAATTTTCGCCATAGCCAGGTCCATCTGTATCAATATCAGAATATTGGGCATTGACGAAAACAGAAATAGAAGTCAGAATTAATAAGGTAAACCAGATCTTTGCAGGGAAAAGCTTTTTCATAGGAACCATTTTGTAATAAATTTTGTAACAGACAATAAGTACAAAAGTAATTTTTTATGACAGAAGCCCAACCTATTTAATATAATTCCTGGTTGAGAATTAAAGATTGCTTCTTCGCTTCGCACACCGCAATTGCAAGGAAAATATCAGCGAAACGATCTCCACTGACAGGTCTGGTTTACCCATGATAATTATCTTGTTTTGTCCTATTTATTTTTCTTATCTTGCTTAAGCTAAAAAGGGAATTTAAATTGATTTTAAGTCATTATATATCAGAAATATATCTTTTTGTTGTTGCTCATAATGTGGGCTTTTTAAAGAGGTTTGCGGGGTTATAGGTTTCAGTCTGGTCTGATTACTGATTTCAAATTTCATTCCTGCTTCATTACATTATATCATGATAAATGAAAAACTTATAAATCCCGGCAGTATTGTTGTTGTTGGAGGATCGGATGATCTTTATAAACCGGGTGGGAAGATCCTTAAAAACATAATTGATGGAAAGTTTTCCGGAAAACTTTATGTAGTTAATCCCAAACAGGAAGTAGTTCAGGGCATTAAATCATTCAGAGATCTGAATGAAATTCCGTATGTTGACCTGGCAATCCTTGCCATATCTTCGAAGTTATGCCTGCCTGCAATTGAGATTCTCGTCAGAGATAAACAGACAAAAGCGTTTATAATTATTTCAGCAGGATTCAGCGAGTCCGGAGAAGAGGGAAGAAGTCTTGAAAAACAGATTGTGGAGGTAATAGATAGAGCCGGTGGTTGTCTTATCGGACCCAATTGTATTGGTGTAATTACACCTTCATACAGTGGTGTTTTTACAACTCCGGTTCCTTTGCTCAATGCCGGGGGATGTGATTTTGTGTCAGGTTCTGGTGCAACTGCAGTTTTTATTTTTGAGTCGGCTATGCCAAAAGGGCTAAATTTCTCAAGTGTCTATTCGGTAGGCAACAGTGCTCAGACAGGGGTTGAAGAGGTTCTCGAATACTGGGATAATACATACGTTGCATCAGTCAGTTCTCCGATCAAACTTATATATGTCGAGAGTATCCAGAACCCCGACAAGCTTTTGCATCATGCTTCATCTTTAATAAGAAAAGGATGCAGGATTGCTGCAATCAAAGCAGGTACTTCCGAAGCCGGAAGCAGGGCAGCATCGTCTCATACAGGAGCAATGGCATCATCTGACTCAGCTGTCGAGGCACTCTTCCGTAAAGCAGGTATAGTCAGATGCTCTGGTCGTGAAGAACTGACAACTGTTGCTTCAGTTTTCTTTCACAAACAACTTAAGGGGAAGAATATTGCCATCATTACACATGCAGGCGGTCCCGCTGTTATGCTTACCGACGCATTATCGGCAGGTGGTATGAATATTCCGAAGATTACAGGATCGCATCACGAAAAACTGCTTACAATGATGAATCCTGGGGCATCTGCAGATAATCCTATCGATCTGATCGCTACTGCAACCAATGATCAGCTGGATATGGTAATCGAATATGTCGATAAGGAACTTCCTCTTATAAATGGAATGACTGTAATTTTCGGCAGCAATGGATTGAATGATATGACAGAAGTATATGAACTTCTGCATAAAAAAATTCAGGATTGTAATAAGCCGCTTTATCCCATATTACCTTCTGTGACAAGCTCTTCTGAAGAGCTTGGAAAATTTCTCAATAAAGGTCATGTCAATTTTCCCGATGAAGTTGTTCTCGGAAGGGCTCTTACAAAAATATTCAATACACCCTTTCCAGCTGAGGAGAAGATATTTCTTGAAAATATCGACGTTCCCCTTGTAAGGGCGATAATTGAAAGTGCCCCAAATGGTTATCAGGAACCTGAAGTTATACAACAACTCCTGGATGCAGCAAAGATACCATTTGTCCGGGAGGCTGTCGTTACATCAATAAAAGAGTTGTTGTCAGCAACAGATGATACCGGATTTCCAGTGGCATTAAAGGTTGTCGGACCGCTTCATAAGTCAGATGTTGGAGGGGTTACTCTTAATATCAAATCTGTAAAACATCTTGAGGCAGAATTCACCAGAATGATGCAGATTAATGATGTGAAGGCTGTACTGGTACAGAAAATGCTTTCCGGGACAGAGCTTTTTATAGGGGCAAAATATGAACCTCACTTTGGACATATAATTCTTTGCGGTCTCGGAGGGATATTTGTTGAGGTACTCGGCGATGTATCGTCAGGACTTGCCCCTCTTACATTCAATGAGGCGGAATCGATGATCAGAAGTATAAAAAGCTATAAGATTATTAAAGGTACCCGGGGAAAACCGGGAATAAATGAATCAAAATTTGCCGAAATAATTGTAAGGTTATCCAGTTTATTACGTTACGCAACAGAAATAAAGGAGATGGACCTCAATCCATTGATTGGAAGCCCTGACAATATTACGGTGGTTGATGCAAGGATTAGAATTGAAAAGGAGTCTTCGTCCTGATTCTTTCTGCCAGATTGATTTTATTTTTATATTCGAACTTATTTTTATTAAAAAATTCAAGATCATGATTATTCATCAGTTATCAGTTTTTCTTGAGAATAAATCAGGACGTATTACTGAAGTTCTTGAAGTTCTTGGAGAGGACAATATCAGGATAACTGCTTTAAGTGTTGCAGACACGGCAGAATTCGGAATTTTACGCCTTATTGTTTCAGAACCTGAAAAAGCCAGAGAACTGCTGAAAAAGCATTCATTTACTGTAAATCTTACAGAAGTCATTTCTGTTATAGCGCCTAACGAGGCAAAACACTATGCAAAGGTATTAAGGATTTTATCTGACCTGGATATAAGTGTGGAATATACCTATGCCTTTTCAACAGGGGATAAATCAATCATCATTCTGAAATGCAGCAATACGGAGGATGCTATTAAAGCTCTGAAGAGCCATGAGATGGAATTGCTGAAGGCAAGCGATCTGTACAAAATCTAATAAAATTTCACCTATCTGTAACTTGTTAGTTGACAAAATATCAGGCTTAAATAAATAAGTATGGAAATCTGGAACCGCCATTTTGAATGTATGGACCGGGATGGGATCAGACATGTTCAAAGTGAAAGACTCAGGGAGACGATTGAAAGAGTGTACTTCAATGTGCCTTTTTACAGGAACAAGATGCAGGAGGCAGGATTAGGCCCCGAGAGCATTAGTACAATTGATGATCTTTCCAGATTACCCTTTACAACTAAAAATGATCTGAGAGACAATTATCCTTTTGGATTATTTGCAGTCCCGATGAGCGAAATTGTTCGTATTCATGCTTCCTCAGGTACAACAGGAAAACCAACTGTCGTCGGATATACGCGCAATGATATAGCTACATGGTCGGAGGTGATGGCAAGGACTCTTACAAGCGCCGGTGCAAACAGGAATGACTTTATCCAGATTGCATATGGTTACGGGCTTTTTACCGGGGGACTTGGACTACACTACGGAGGTGAAAAGATCGGAGCCTCAGTAATTCCGATTTCAGGCGGCAATACTACACGTCAGATCCAGCTGATGCACGATTTTGGCAGTACTGTTCTTGCGTGCACGCCGTCTTATGCATTGTTTCTTTCAGAGGCTATACAGGAGAGCGGGATAAACCGGGATGAACTTAAATTAAGGGTAGGAGTCTTCGGCGCTGAGCCATGGACAGAAAACATGCGCCGTGAAATTGAAGATAAACTTAGGATCAAAGCAATAGATATCTATGGACTAAGTGAGGTAATTGGTCCTGGTGTGGCAAGCGAATGCCTAGTTCAGGAAGGGTTACACATCAACGAAGACCATTTCTATCCTGAGATCATCGATCCGGAAACACTTCAGCCATTGCCTGAAGGCTGTACAGGCGAACTGGTTTTTACAACCCTCTCAAAAGAAGGATTACCTCTGATCCGTTACCGTACCCGTGACCTCACCAGGCTTACATTTGAAAGATGTAGGTGCGGAAGGACAATGGTAAGAATGGAAAAATGTCTCGGCAGGAGCGATGATATGCTTATAATACGGGGAGTAAACCTTTTCCCGTCGCAGGTAGAAACCGTTCTGCTTGATATGAGCGGAATAAAACCTCATTACCTGTTAATAGTCGATAGAGTAAATAACCTTGACACTCTTGAACTAAAGGTTGAAGTTGATGAGGCGTTTTTCCAGGATAAGATCAGTCAACTGGAAGCTTTACGACAGAAATTGCAGGTAAATCTTGAAAACTCACTCGGACTAGCGATAAAAGTAACTCTTGTCGAACCAAAAATGATTGAGAGGAGCGAAGGCAAATCCAAACGAGTGATTGACAGGCGGAAATTCTGATTCTCAAGAGTTACAGATGTATAGAAAGATTTTGTTCTTTGTTTAAAATTTTCCTTTACAGCTACAAATGAGGTACTGACAAATAGCATATTTTATTAGGTATAAAATTTATTACTTTTGGAGATTTTCTAAAAACATAAGGGCCACTCATAATTTTATGATGAGAAACACACCGGTAGATTCTAATCTGGTTAAAACCAGGCTCTCGGAGAGCGGATTGAAAAGTCTCGGAACTGCGAGTATTAGGGAGATTGTAAAACTTGTCAATCAGATTGAAAATGAATCAGGAGTAAGGTATATCAGAATGGAGATGGGTGCCCCAGGTTTACCTGCATCCGGTATAGGTACAGATGCTGAAATTGAAGCGCTGAAAAGGGGAGTGGCTTCTGTTTATCCGAATATCGAAGGTATAAAACCACTTAAGGAAGAAACATCCAGATTTATTAAACTATTTCTCGATTTAGAGATTAATCCACAGGGATGTATCCCAACAGTTGGTTCAATGATGGGATCAATGGTTAGTTTCCTTGTTGCAAACAGGAATGACAAAACTAAAGAAGGTACCCTTTTTCTCGATCCTGGTTTCCCGGTGCAGAAAACTCAGGTAAAGATGCTTGGCCATGATTATCATTCATTTGATATTTCCGGATACAGGGGGAAAAAGCTTAGAAACAAACTTGAATCATATCTTGAATCTCGCAAGATATCATCAATACTATATTCAAATCCTAATAATCCTACCTGGATGTGTCTGAATGAAGAAGAGCTTGCCATAATAGGTGAACTTTCGAGAAAGTATGATGTTATAGTAATTGAGGATCTTGCATATTTCGGAATGGATTTCAGAAAAGACTACTCAAATCCCGGATTTCCTCCTTTTCAACCTACAATCGGGAGGTACACTGAGGATTATGTTATTCTGATCTCAAGTTCCAAAATTTTCAGCTATGCAGGTCAGAGAATCGGTATGATGGCAATATCAGATCATCTTTTTGACAGACAATATCCTGATCTTTTAAGATATTACTCAACCGACAGGTTTGGCCATTCAATGGTCTTTGGAGCCTTGTACGCTCTTTCAGCCGGAGTGGCACATTCTGTACAGTTTGGACTGACTGCTTTGCTCAGAGCTGTTAATGACGGACGTTACAGATTTATTGATGATGTGAGTGAATATGGGGAAAGGGCTGCGATTATGAAATCACTGTTTACTAATAACGGATTTTTTATTGCATATGATAAGGACATTGATGAGCCATTGGCTGATGGATTTTATTTTACTATTGCTTATCCCGGATTGACCAGCAGTGAGTTGCTGGAGGAACTCCTTTATTACGGTATAAGTGCAATTTCGCTTGATATAACGGGTAGTAAGAGGAATGATTCTTTAAGGGCCTGTGTTTCACATGTAGGTAGGGAACAATTCGCTGATCTGGAATTGCGCCTTAAAAGTTTCCGGAAAGATCACCAGGTTTAATCAGACTAATAACATAATACATGGCAAAAATTAAAGGCAGTATAGTTGTAAATGTTGAAAAATGCAAGGGGTGCGAAGTATGTATGGTTTCATGTCCGACAGGTACCATCGCAATGGCAAAAGAGGTTAACGGGAAAGGTTATTATTATGCATATCCGGCCAATCCCGATTTGTGTATTGGCTGTGCCAGTTGTGCAATGGTTTGTCCGGATGGAGTTATAACAGTATATAAAACAAAAATATAGCAGCTAATGGAAAAGGAATTAAGACTGATGAAGGGTAATGAGGCGGTCGCTGAAGCTGCAATTCGTGCAGGTGCCGACGGTTATTTCGGATATCCCATTACTCCTCAGAGCGAGATACTCGAATATCTCATGGAAGCAAATCCAGCTGAAACTACAGGAATGGTGGTTCTTCAGGCCGAGAGTGAGGTTGCAGCTATCAATATGGTGTACGGCGGAGCAGCATGCGGGAAAAAAGTAATGACTTCTTCTTCTTCACCTGGTATAAGTCTGAAACAGGAAGGTATAAGTTATATCGCCGGTGCGGAACTTCCCTGCCTGATAGTCAATGTTGTCAGAGGTGGCCCGGGTCTTGGGACAATTCAGCCTGCACAATCGGATTATTTTCAATCAGTAAAAGGCGGAGGACATGGTGATTATCATCTGATTGTACTCGCTCCTGCATCAGTTCAGGAAATGGCTGACTTTGTCGACCTTGGTTTTGAACTGGCCTTTAAATACCGGAATCCTGTTCTGATGCTCTCTGATGGTGCAATCGGACAGATGATGGAAAAGGTTTATCTGAGTCCGCAGAAAGAGAGACTGAAAGTATTTGCCGAATGGGCTACAACAGGGAAACCAGAAACAAGGGAAAGAAATATAATTACCTCTCTTGATCTTGATCCGAATGGCCAGGAAATTTTTAACCACAAACTACAGGAAAAGTACAATGTGATCAGAGAAAACGAGGTACGTTACGAAGAGTTTCAGACTGAGGACGCTGAATATCTTTTGGTCGCGTACGGTACAAGTGCCAGAGTATGCCAGAAATCAGTTCAGTTGGCCAGGGAACAGGGTATTAAAGTCGGATTATTAAGACCCATAACATTATTCCCGTTTCCGACAAAACGGATAAATGAACTTGCAGATAAAGTTAAAGGTATCCTTTCAGTGGAGATGAGTGCCGGTCAGATGGTTGAGGATGTACTACTTTCAGTCAATGGAAAAACTGATGTCCGACACTTTGGAAGGCTGGGTGGTATCGTTACAACACCTGAAGAGGTTGTTGAAAATCTGAAATCAAATATTATAGGAGGTTAAGTCATGCTTGAAATTACCGGAATTAAAGAAATAATAAAGCCTGAGAACCTGGCATACAGGAAGACAAGCCTTTTAACAGATAATACAATGTCGTATTGTCCGGGCTGCGGACATGGAACTGCACATAGAATACTTGCAGAGGTAATAGATGAGGAGGGCCTGAAGTCGCAGACAATCGGAGTTTCACCGGTAGGTTGTTCAGTTTTGCTGTATAACTATATCGATATTGACATTCAACAGGCAGCACATGGCCGTGCCCCGGCTGTTGCTACAGCAATCAAACGGCTGCTCCCTGATAAGTTTGTATTTACTTACCAGGGTGATGGTGACCTTGCAGCTATCGGTACCGCTGAGACAATTCATGCCTGTAACAGGGGTGAGAATATTCTGATCATTTTTGTTAATAATGGTATATACGGAATGACCGGAGGCCAGATGGCTCCGACTACGCTTGCAGGGATGAAATCCACTACATCTCCACATGGGAGGGACGTTAAGACAATGGGGAATCCTCTTAAGATGACCGATATTGTGGCAACTCTTCCCGGGACTTACTATGTTACACGCCAGAGTGTTCATACACCAGCTAATGTCCGCAAGACAAAAAAAGCCATCAGAAAAGCTGTCCAGTATCAGAAACTGGACAGAGGAACATGCTTTATTGAAATTGTTTCCAATTGTCCTTCAGGGTGGAGAATGACTCCCACACAATCAAATAAATGGATGGAGGAGACTATGTTCCCGTATTATCCTCTCGGAGATCTGAAAGTTCCTGAAGAATAGTCTGAACATAATAACAAAGAAATCGTAAGAAAATGACTGAAGAAATAATTATAGCCGGGTTTGGAGGACAGGGAGTACTGTCGATGGGTAAAATAATGGCCTATTCAGGTGTTATGCAGGATATGGAAGTAAGCTGGATGCCATCCTACGGACCTGAAATGCGTGGAGGCACTGCAAATGTTACTGTAATTATCAGCAGTGAGAGAATCAGTTCACCTATAGTCAGACATTTTGATACGGCAATAATTCTTAATCAGCAATCACTCGATAAATTTGAAAGCTATATAAAGCCCGGTGGTTTTCTTATTTACGACGGTAATGGAATTACGCGGCATCCGGAGCGAAAGGATATTACGATCTATCGTGTAGATGCCACTGAGGAGGCTGCAAAGATGAACAGCTCCAAGACATTTAATATGATAGTCATGGGTGGTTTTATTAAGGTAAAGCCTATTATTAAACTTGAGAATGTCATAAAAGGTTTAAAGAAATCCCTACCGGAAAGATATCACAATCTTATCCCGATGAATGAAAAGGCTCTTATTCGTGGTGAGGAAATTATAAAGGAGGTTCAGAAAGCAGTATAACTATCGACACTCGATCCACAACGCACGACACTCGACGGATTATTTTACTTTGAATGCTTTTCCTGAAAGATA
>Ga0208980_10002082_pt1 | contig 12132 bp, 14 predicted proteins | sample WetSurMetagenome_3_FD_187993 | JGI IMG/M metagenome (GOLD analysis project Ga0208980, IMG submission 187993) | Wetland microbial communities from Twitchell Island in the Sacramento Delta, sample from surface sediment Aug2011 Site A1 Bulk (version 2) | ecosystem: Environmental > Aquatic > Marine...
TTTAAGACCGGAAACGAAAAATTCAGGGTAAACAAGTAGGATTAATATACTTTTTAATGGCTGTTGTAAAACCTTTCAGGGGACTCCGACCTCCCCGTGAAATTGCCAGGGATCTGGCATGTCTTCCCTATGATGTCATGAATACTGCCGAGGCTCTTGAAATGTCAAAGGGCAAAGAGTGCTCACTTCTTCACATAACCCGGGCTGAGATAGATCTGCCTCCTGACACGGATACACATTCCGAGGCAGTTTATAAGAAATCATTTGAAAATTTTGGATTGTGGCAGAAGAAAGGCTGGCTCATCCGTGACAAAAGACCCTCTTTTTATATCTATGCCCAGACGATGGCCGGCAGGACTCAGTATGGAATCGTGGGATGTGCATCGGTCGATGATTACCTTAAAGGTGTGATTAAAAAGCATGAACTTACCAGACCTGACAAGGAACAGGACAGGATGGTGCATGTACGGACAAATAATGCCAACATAGAACCCGTGTTCTTTACATATCCTGCTGTAAAAGAGATAGATAGTATTGTTAAGAAAATAATCAGGAAAGAGAAGCCGGAATATGACTTCACCGCTGAAGACGGATTTGGCCATCATTTCTGGCTTATTAAGGATCCGGAAACAACTGTCAGGATCGAAAAGATCTTTGCAGAGAAGGTGCCATATATATATGTTGCTGACGGTCATCACAGGACAGCTGCTGCCGCACTGGTAGGGAAGGAGAAACGTGAGAAAAACCCGGATCACAGGGGTGACGAAGAGTACAATTATTTTTTGGCAGTAATTTTCCCCGATGATCAGCTGAGAATAATTGACTATAACCGGACATTAAAAGACCTGAATGGTCTGACGAAAGAAGAGTTTATTGCAAAGCTCGAAGCTGGATTTGATATTAAAGAAAAAGGAGAGAAGATCTATAAACCCGGGAGACTTCACAATTTCTCAATGTACCTTGACGGGAAATGGTACAGCCTGAAGGCTAAAAAAGGGACTTATGATGATAATGATCCTATCGGAGTTCTCGATGTGACAATACTCACAAAGCAGGTACTATCGCCGATCCTTGATATCCAGGACCTTCGCACATCCAAACGCATTGACTTTATTGGTGGAATAAGGGGACTCGGAGAGCTTAAAAAGAGAGTGGACAGCGGCGAAATGAAATTGGCATTTGCATTGTATCCCGTATCTATGAAACAGCTTATCAATATTGCCGATTCCGGTAATATAATGCCGCCAAAGACTACATGGTTTGAGCCAAAGCTAAGAAGCGGACTGGTGATACATTTATTAGACTAAACCCTACCCCCAGGTCCTCCCCTTAAAAATAAGGTGAAGGGCGCTGACAAAACCTTTAGAATCTCTCTCCCTCCCTTACCTTTAAGGGAGGGAGCCGGAGGGAGGGTTAACAAGGAAGATATGCAGAATATTGCCTCCAATATTATTTCTCTCAAGAAACAGATCCCTTCTTCCGTCAGGCTGGTGGCAGTATCCAAAACAAGGTCGGTTTCAGATATTCTTAAAGCTTGCAGCACAGGTCACAGAATTTTCGGTGAGAACCGGGTCCAGGAACTGCTTCTAAAGAAAGATGAGCTCCCAGAAGATATTGAATGGCATCTTATTGGTCACCTGCAGACTAACAAGGTTAAATTCATCGTGCCTTTTATAACGATGATACATTCGGTAGATTCATTCAAACTGCTGAAAAACATTGATTCTGAAGCAAAAAAAATTAACAGGCAGGTTGATTGCCTGCTTCAGTTTCATATTGCTCAGGAGGAGACGAAATTCGGATTCTCAATCGAAGAAGCGGTTGAGATGATCAAATCGGAAGATTTCAGGCAGATCAGCTTTGCAAGGATATGCGGAGTTATGGGAATGGCAACTTTCACCAACGATATGAACCAGGTAAGGATTGAATTCCGGAAGCTGTCAGAGTATTTCAGGGAGTTGAAAGAAAAATATTTCAGTCAAATTCCAGGCTTCTGCGAATTATCGATGGGCATGTCGGGTGATTTTGTTACAGCTATTGAGGAAGGGAGTACGATTGTAAGGATTGGAAGTATTATATTTGGAACCAGAAGTTAAAGTTATTGGTAATTGGTGATTGGTGATTAGTGATTAAGTAAATAGGAGATATGGGAAAGTTATCGGTTAAGTATCTGGGAATGGATCTTAAAAGTCCTTTGATAGTAAGCAGCAGCAGGCTGACTTCAACACTTGGATATCTGAAGGAAGCTGAAGACAACGGCGCCGGTGCCGTTGTACTGAAGTCGCTCTTCGAAGAGCAGATAAATCAGTATATACACACGATGCAACCCTCGCACAGCTATCCTGAAGCAGATGACTATACAGCTTATTATATTAAATCCCATTCTGTTGACGAATATCTTACTCTTATAAGAAAAGCCAAGGAACTGATCAGCATACCTGTAATCCCGAGCATCAACTGTTATACATCGGAAGGGTGGACAGATTTTGCCAGAAACATCCAGGATGCAGGAGCAGATGCACTTGAAATAAATGTATTTCTTTTGCCGACCGACCGCAAAAAGTCTTCTGCAGAGACTGAAAAGGTTTACTTCGACCTGATTGAGAAGCTTAAAAAGATAATATCCATTCCAATTGCAATAAAGATAGGTTACAGGTTTTCCAATATCCTCTATATGCTGGATCAATTTTATATGCGGAAGGTCAACGGGGTTGTTATGTTCAACAGGTTCTATGAGCCTGATATTGATATAAATCACCTCGATATTGTACCGGCTTCCATATTCAGCCACGAAAATGAAAGAAGAATGGTGCTGCGCTGGATAGGAATGGCAAGTGCCCAGGATATTAAGATTGATATCTCAGCATCCACCGGGGTGCACAGCGGGGCAGATGCAATAAGATACATTCTTGCCGGGGCTGATTCTGTTCAGGTATGTTCGGTATTGTACGACAAGGGGATCCCGTTTATCAAAAAGATGAACAGCCAGATTGAAATGTGGATGGACAAGAACGGATTTTCAGCGATCAGCGATTTCAAAGGCAGGCTGAATTACCGTAATTATAAGAAACCCATGGTGTTCGAGAGGACACAGTTCATGAAGTACTTTTCGTCGGAGGACTGATTATCTTTCCAGGATGTTTATCAGTTCGTGAACCAGAGCATTTTTTTCGTTTATAAAAGCCCGGGGGCTTTCCATGATAAGGTTAATTATCTCATCTTTCCTTGCCCTGGTGCTGTTCTGTATTGAACCTTCGATAACGGTCATGCATTCTATGGAGGTGGCATAGTCAGCTTTCAGAAATGTTCTTGCCATATCTCCGAGGTAGTCTGAATAATCGAGTCCCGACTGCCAGCATGATGCCACTAACATACTGATAGTCTTTGGTTTCCATTGTTTCCTTATTTCTGCAACCACTTCAGGCCTTGCCGACAGGTCTTTAAGGTCGTTAAAGAATTCTTCGATAGTTTTTATCAGGGATTTTTCGGAGCACTGATCATAATAGGAAGCCAGCAGGGAAACAGCCCCTTCAAATGCCTCTTCATTCCTCAGCGTCTTTATTGCTTCGGTAATAGTGGCTGTATCGTGTTTCCGGAGGATTGCGGTGAGTTCCTTAAGTTTCTTATCTGATCTTTTCACATCAATGATATTTCCGGCAAAGTTAGAAATAGAGTCAATAACTGTTGCTCTTTTTGAAAAATAAAAATATTATACTAATTTAGTCGTTGATTACGTTTGACAATTAAATACTTAAACCATGGATAAAAAGAACAGAATCAGCTCGGTTGTTTTTTTGGTATTTATTCTGGCAATCAGTCTAATTACCGGCTGCAAAAGCGGCACGAAACCTTCTAAGGAAGACGAAGAGGTGAAATTACCGGATAATATTACTGAAATAAAGCAGGATATTGATCAGGCTAAAAGGATCTTCAATGCCTTGCCTTCACCACTTGAATCAGCAATGCTTATCAAGTCCGCAGGCGCCCAGTTCAATGAAAAGCTGCTCAACCCTGTTTCTAAACAGAATACCTATGTAACAAGCAAGGCTATGGCTCTGAACCTCGGAGTTTATACCTGCGACCTCAGCTTTGCAAGCCTTTATGAGCAGACACAGCTTCTTATTGATTATATGAACGCAGCAAAGAAGATGGCAGACGGGCTTGGGATACTGAAAGCCATTGAACAGGAAGATATTGATAAACTAGAGGAAAATATAAATAATAGTGAGGTTATCATGGATGTTGTCTCCCAGACCTTTATGAACTCCAGTTCGTATCTTGAGGACAACGGTCAACCGGCCACGGCAGCAACTGGTCTCGTTGGGGGCTGGATTGAAGGATTATATATTTCAACTCAGCTGGTAGATATGAAGGAATTCAACGGAAACAAGCTGGTAGGAAGGATAATAGACCAGAAGCTATCAATTGATATTCTTATAGATCTGTTAAACGACAGCAAAGGAGTACCCTCTGTTGATGAGCTTATTGTTCAGGTCACTAAATTAAAGACAGTTTTTGACAAGATCAGACTGACGACCGGAAATGTAAAGACTGAATATGACAAGACCTCTAATACAACAGTCCTTAAATCGGAAGTTACAACTGATATGACACCTGAAATATTCCTGGAGTTGTCAAAGACCGTTGCTGAAATAAGAAATTCATTTGTAAACTAGGAAAATCATGAGACTGATAAAGACATTACCGGTATTAGCAATATTATTCTTTGCTATCAGCTATCAGGCTGATGCGCAATGTAAGAAATTTGCCAAAGACGAGTGTCTCCCGGAACTGTCGGGACACGGGTACACTCATGATGGCAACTATCATGCAGCTGTGCTTGTTGAAGGTGAGGAAGCAGAACTCTACAAAACGTTCTATTCCGACATGGAATACAGGGTGGCAATAGTTGGCGAGAGTAAACTCCCGGCCGTTGAATTTAAGATCATGGATGTAAATAAGAACGTCCTCTATTCAAACAAGGATAATGCATATGCGCCAACTTGGGATTTCAAGCTCCAATCGAGTCAACAGCTCAAGATAGTCGTAAAAGTGTCATCTTTCAATAAACCGGGTGATACTCCTGCAAGCGGCTGCGTGGCAATAATGTTCGGATTTAAACTTAAGAAATAAGATTGTCAATCGGATAATTAAGGGGACGTTGCATGCAATGTCCCTTTTTTATTTATTCAGTTTCGAAGCCAGGTACCTGCCTGTATATGAACCCCTGCACGCTGCAAGATCTTCAGGCTTGCCTTCGAAAACGACTAAGCCACCTTCCTCTCCTCCCTCAGGACCAAGATCTATAATCCAGTCGCAGCTCTTAATGATCTCCTGGTTGTGTTCAATAAGTATCACTGAATGGCCATGATCGACCAGCGCGTTAAGCGATTTTAAAAGCTTTTTTATGTCATGGAAATGAAGTCCGGTCGTAGGCTCATCGAAAATGAAGATTATGTGGCCGGTACTTTTTTCCTGACTGAGGAAATAGGCCAGCTTGACTCTCTGGCTCTCACCTCCCGATAAAGTACTTGACGACTGTCCCATTCTTACATACCCGAGTCCGACATCTGATAAGGGCTGAAGTTTATCAGCAATTCGCTTGTCGCTTTTACTGTTGAGACTCCTGAAAAAATCAATAGCTTCATCGATTGTCATCTCAAGCATATCGTGAATGTTCCTGCCGTGATATTTCACCTCAAGTATCTCCTTTTTAAACCGCATTCCCTTACAACTTTCACACAGCAGTTCAACATCGGCCATAAACTGCATTTCGACCTTTATCATACCCTCACCCTGGCACTCCTCACAGCGACCGCCGTCGATGTTGAATGAAAAATGCGAAGCCTTGAAGTTATTCTGAACCGATGCCTGCAACTCCGAATACAATTTCCTAATCTCATCGTATGCTTTAAGATAAGTTACGGGATTAGACCTGCTTGACTTGCCAATAGGGTTCTGGTCAACAAGCTCAATCGCGGTAAGAGATGAAATATCTCCCGCCAGTTCTCCGAATTGCCCTGGTTTGAAACTGTAACCGTTTATCCTGTTGCTCAAAGCCTTGAAGAGTATCTCACTTACCAGGCTCGATTTTCCGGAACCACTGACCCCTGTAACGGAAGTTATTGTATGAAGCGGGAACCTGACATCAATTGACTTGAGGTTGTTCTCCCTGGCCCCTCTGAGTTCAATAAAACTGTTCCATTTACGCCTTACTGCAGGTATTGGCACATTAAGCCGCCCGCTGAGATATCCGGCGGTGAGTGATTTGTTCGATTCTGACAGGTCAAGTCCTCCCTGGTAGATGACCTCTCCTCCCAGTCTGCCTGCTTCGGGTCCCATATCTATTATTTCATCGGCCGCCCTGATTATCTCTTCCTCGTGCTCAACGACGATAACTGTATTTCCCATGTCTCGCAGTTCCCGAAGCACATTTATCAGAAGGTTCGTATCCCTTGGGTGCAGGCCTATGCTTGGTTCATCGAGAATATACATCGATCCGGTGAGGTTGCTACCCAGCGAAGTGGCAAGGTTTATTCTCTGCGATTCTCCTCCCGATAGGGATGATGATAATCTGTCGAGCGTAAGGTAGGGGAGACCCACATTTAAAAGGAATTTAATTCTCTGGTTTATCTCCTTCAGCAAACGGTCCGCAATTTTCTTATCCTCTTTCGGAATTGATATTTTCTCAAAAAAAACTGATAATTCCCCAACAGGCATCATCACAAGCTCCTGGATGGATTTTCCTGCTACTTTAACATAACCAGCCTCCTTCCTGAGTCTCGATCCCCCGCATCCGGGACAGGTTGTTTTGCCCCGGTACCTGCTGAGCAGGACCCTGTATTGAATTTTGTATTTCTTCTCTTCGAGATGATGGAAAAACTTGTTAATACCATAGAAATATCGGTTCCCATCCCAGAGAAGCCTTTTCTGATCTGGTGTCAACTGAAAATAGGGTTTATGGATGGGAAAATCAAAATTCTGGGCACCCGCGATAAGTCTCTCTTTCCACTTCTTCATAGTTTCTCCTTTCCAGCAGACAATTACATCGTCATATACTGAAAGATTCTGGTCGGGTATGACCAGGTTTTCGTCAATACCTATTATTTTTCCGTATCCTTCACAAAGCGGACAGGCCCCAATAGGATTATTAAAACTGAAAAGATGTTCCGATGGTTCAATGAATTCAATTCCATCTTCCTCAAATTTGACAGAAAAACTTTCTCTCCTTGTCTTTTTCTCGCCTATCACCACAACCTGGCAGAATCCCTTACCTGTAAGAAGGGCTGTCTGCGCTGAATCAGCCGCCCTGCTCAGACTATCGCCGGTATGACTGATGACCAGCCTGTCGATTACAATGTTGATAATCTCCCCCGGTTTGCAGCAAACCGCCGTACCTTTCTCATCTATCTTTATTAAATCCCCATTCTTTTCGATACGGGTAAAACCCTGTTTGCACAGAAATGCAAAATATTCAGCAGGCTCAATGTGTGCAGGAATCTCGCCGGGGGCCGTTATTATGACCTTCGAATCTTCCGGAAGAGTAGCAAGAAAACCTGTTACATCGTCAACACTGTGTTTCCTTACCTCTCTGCCTGATACCGGGGAATAGGTCCTTCCTATCCTGGCAAACATAAGTCGCAGATAATCGTATATTTCGGTGCTGGTTCCGACAGTTGATCGTGGATTCCGTGTATTTACCTTCTGCTCGATAGCAATTGCTGGAGGAATACCGCTGATGAAGTCAACCTCAGGCTTGTTCATCCTTCCCAGGAATTGCCTGGCATATGAACTAAGACTCTCTACATACCTTCTCTGCCCCTCGGCATAGATCGTGTCGAAAGCAAGTGATGATTTACCGGAACCTGAAACACCGGTAATAACTACCAGTTTGTTCCTGGGAATTGTAACACTAATGTTTTTAAGATTGTGGACCCTCGCCCCCCTGATCTCAATACTTCCCTCCTTTACCCCTTTATTTACCTTAGCTTTTGGCAAATTCCTCAAATAAAATTGTTAAAAACCAAAAGTAATACTTTTCGGTTTGATTTTTTTTGTTTTCTTTGTATTGCAAGTCAAAACCAAAAAGGAGGAACGCCTATAGGATTAATTCTACTCTTATTATTTAAAAAGAGAGAGTTATGAATAAATTGATTTCCGATTATGAATTGATCCAACAATTCATAAAAGGCGAGGAATCCTGTTTTGAGGAGATAATCCACCGTTATAAGAAGAAAGTTTACTCTTACATTAGTCTGTATATACGCGATCAGGCTCTTGTTGAAGATATCTTCCAGGATACGTTTCTCAAGGTCATCCAGTCGGTCCGAGCTGGAAAATACCAGGAAAACGGAAAATTCCTGTCGTGGGTAATGAGGATAGCCCACAATCTTATTATTGACCATTTCCGCAGACTCAAACAGATGAATACAATGTCGAACGACGATTATGAGTCAGACCTCTTCAACTCAAAGAAGCTTTCTGATGACAATATCGAAGAGACAATTGTAAAAGTCCAGATTCGTAAAGATGTCAGAAAGCTGATAGGTCACCTGCCCGATGATCAGAGGGAAGTTGTGATACTCAGACATTATGCTGGTCTCAGTTTCAAAGAGATCGCTGAAATAACCGATGTCAGTATTAACACCGCCCTCGGCAGAATGCGATATGCTTTGATTAACATCCGGAAAATAATGGAAGAAAAAAATATCAATCTTTCGAGTGATTGATTTTATACAATAATTTGAATGGCATTGCGTTTTTAAAGAAAATAAAAACATGATGCCTATGGTTTCAAATTCTACTCCTTTTATTACTTACGGTGAAATTAATGTTGAAGAGACTGATCTGATCGACGATGCATGGGGCTTCAACAGTGAATTCAATGACGTACTTATCCAACTCGGTGAAGTAGATACTTCTCCGGGCGACAAAATGGCTGAACAGCTCATCGGTTTTATCCGCGAGCTGCATTAAAATACCGGGGACTAAAAAAAGTCCCCTTTTTATTTGCTAATTCAGATTTAATATAGTATCTTTGTGATATTAATATAATATCATAATCATGAAACAGGAATTTACAGTAAAACCCATATCGGGTTATCTTGCCCTTCTGGCGGCGATTTTGTTCGTAGGCGGGGCAACTGCCGGGTTTGCATTTGAAATAATCTGGCTTGGATGCATTCTTACATTGCTCTTTATCTTTGTCGTACTTGGCTTCAAGGTCGTCAACCCGAATTCATCATGTGTAATGGTTCTCTTCGGGGCATATAAAGGTACTATTAGGGATAACGGTTTCTTCTGGGTTAATCCATTTTATATTACGAGGCGAGTGTCCCTGCGGGCCCGAAACTTTAACTCCGATCCCATAAAGGTGAATGACAAAATAGGTAACCCGATAAAGATTGGACTTGTGCTTGTATGGAAGGTTGAAGATACTTACAAAGCTGTTTTTGATGTTGATGATTTTCAGCACTTTGTGCTTGTACAGAGTGATGCTGCCCTTCGAAAACTTGCAGGTCTTTATCCTTATGATAATTTTGAGGACCACGAATCGGTCATAGCTCTGAGGAGCGGCGGGGAAGAAGTAAACCACGAGCTTGAGAGAGAGATACGCGAAAGACTGGATATCTGCGGTATCAAGGTTATCGAAGCAAGGATAAATTATATCGCATACGCCGAAGAGATTGCAAATGCAATGCTGAGGAGGCAACAGGCCTCGGCAGTAGTTTCTGCCAGGTTCAAGATAGTTGAAGGAGCCGTTTCGATGGTTCAGATGGCACTTGAACAGCTCTCAGACAAGAATATTGTCACCCTCGATGAAGAGAGGAAAGCTGCGATGGTAAGCAACCTGATGGTCGTTCTTTGCGGTGACAAAGATGCTACACCTGTTGTCAATGCCGGAACATTGCATACCTGATATGAGTGATAAGAAACCATTTGTTCTGAGGATCGAACCAGGTAAACTGAAAGCCCTCGAAAAGTGGGCAGCAGATGAATTCCGCAGCATTAACGGTCAGATCGAATATATTCTCGATCAGGCCCTTAGAAAATCAGGACGCTGGAAAGAGAACGCAGCCAATAAGACGGATGATGAAAAACAGTGAAATTTATTTACTGATTCAGGAAATAAACAGAATGGCAGGCAGCAATGCCCGCCGTTTCTGTTCTTAAACGGCTGTTACCCAGGTGTATCTCACTGAAGCCATTAAGTACTGCCGAATTTACTTCATCAGCAGTGAAGTCACCTTCTGGTCCGATCATTATTATAGCATCGTCACCTTTCGAAAGTGTTCTGCCAATCGATATCTTTTTGTCTGTTTCAGAGCAATGAGCTATAAGCCTCGCACCGCGAAGGTCCTTCGTAATGAATTCATTAAATCCAATTACACTGTTGATTACAGGCAATCTTGCCTTTAGCGACTGTTTCATCGCAGATATAACTATGTTATTTATCCTTTCGGTCTTGATATTCTGTTTCTCAGTATTCCTGCAGATAAGCGGAGTGATTTCATCTATTCCTATCTCAACGCTTTTTTCAACAAACCATTCAAACCGTTCAGGATTTTTGAGAGGAGATATTGCAATATGGAGATAACACGATCTCTTTTCAAAATCACGGATTACTTGGGTGATTTTAATTTTGCATTGTCTTTGATCTGGTACGTCGATGACTCCTTCATAAAGACTTCCTTTTCCGTCGATAAGCCTTACAGGTGTTCCTTTTCCCATTCTAAGCACACGGATACAATGTTTCGATTCCTTCTCATCAAGTAAATAACTGCTGCCTGAAATACCCGGTGCATAAAATATCTGCATCTGATCGCTTTTCTTCAAAAATAGTGAATTAAATTCACGCATTCTTAACCATTATAATTAAAATGAAAATAGGTCTGCTCTCTGATACTCACGGATGGATACATCCGAAACTGTATGAATTTTTCGGCAACGTGGATGAAATTTGGCATGCAGGGGATATCGGAAATGCAGTAACTGCGGACAAGCTTGCCGCACTTAAACCGCTTCGTGCGGTATATGGCAATATTGATGGTTCAGATATCAGGTCTATGTTCAGTAAAAGCCTGATATTCAAAGCCGAAGAAAAATTGATCTATATTACTCATATCGGTGGGCACCCGGGTCATTACGATCATTCAATACGGGATTACCTTTACAAAACACATCCCGATATTTTTATATGCGGGCACTCGCATATTGCACGGGTTATGTATGATAAAAGAGGTGGATTTCTATATATAAATCCTGGCGCAGCCGGATACACCGGTTTTCATAAGATAATGACAGCTGTCAGATTTGAGATCGATGGTGATAATATTCACGATCTCGAGCTTATAGAGCTTGGGAACAGGGGCAATGTACACCTGTAAAATTTTACTGTTCCTGTTCCTCAGCATTGTCTGATGATATTCTTCTCATGAATTTATTCAGCCTGTCCTCAACAGCGATCATATAGGTATAGGGAACTCTAACAGAAGATGCAGGGTCCTTTCTGTCTTTGATCTTAATTGCAGTGATTAGGGTATTGTAATTGCTGTTTCCCGACTGGGTCATCATAACGCCCTTGAAATAGGAGAAGTAATACCATGTTGAGTTATCTGCTTTAAGATAAATATCGATCATGTCTCCCGATCTGCGTCTTTGTATTTCTATGTTTCCATCAACATAAACATTAACCGCCTGGGGTCCAATGAAACCGATACCGATCTTCCCTTTCGACCTGAAAGATGCAGTGGGTTCATTCCAGTATAGTTTTACGTCGTTGAGAAGCAGCTTATAGGTGTACTCTTTTGGCAGCGATCTTGCAGTACCAAACAAACCCATCTCCTCATTGATCTGGTTGGCAGTACTCACTCCGAGCAGATCCTTCATCCCTTTCTTGTAAAGGTCGGAGTTAAGGTTGACTGCCGTAAGGGTGGGCATCATCCTGATCTCATCACTCATTATCTTCAGAGCATCTTCTGAAAAATAAAAGTCAAGAGCCAGTAAGGTCTCTATACTTAACTGATTGGAATCGAGTGCATGTATGACTTTCCCTGCCGATGCCATTTTTACAAGGTCAAAATCGGCTCCATAACTCATTTTGCCTTCCCCCGAAATTATACAGAAATTCTT
>Ga0208980_10002085_pt1 | contig 12123 bp, 10 predicted proteins | sample WetSurMetagenome_3_FD_187993 | JGI IMG/M metagenome (GOLD analysis project Ga0208980, IMG submission 187993) | Wetland microbial communities from Twitchell Island in the Sacramento Delta, sample from surface sediment Aug2011 Site A1 Bulk (version 2) | ecosystem: Environmental > Aquatic > Marine...
CAAGCCGAAAGTCCGACAGGCTGCTAGAGTGGCCCTGTCACGAACCGGACGTGGAGCCAGTCACAGCTCAGGTTGCCGGATTTATCGGCCACCAGCGAAAGCAACCCCTCAAGCTCGGGGTGCGGAATCGCCACATCGGTAGCTAGGCCATCGGGTGCCACGATGCCCGAGAAAACCTCCTCACCGCGGACACTCACCCTCACTTTCACGCCGTCGGCATCGGTGCAGCGCCGCTTCGCCTCTGCTGGCACCGACAGGCTGATCTGGCGGAGCCCCTCAGCGCCCCAGCGCCCAAAGCCATAGGTTGCCCGGGTCGCACGGTTCTCTCCCGGGTGGATCAGCACCTGATCCTCGTCCCCTCGGCTGACCATGCCTCCGACGTCGCCCAGCTCGAAAAAGCCCGTTGCGTGAATGAGGTCCGTGAATCGGTAGTGCGCCCTCCAATCGGGATAGACGTTAGTCAAGGACTCCAGGAGAGAGCGCAATTCGGCAAAGGTGAATGCGCGGGTCCTCCTGTAAACCCGGGCAACGAACCCGTCCATGGGGTAGGTCTCTGATAGCGCAACGTAGGCAGCCCCGATTCCCGATCCGTTGAAGATCTCCTCGGCCGGAATCGTGATGACCCGCTGGTCCGCGGGGGCGACGTGGGTCTGGGCCGGGGCGGTTGAGACCGCGTATGCCGCAGCCAACGAATGGAGGTCGAAACGGTCTCTCTTGTCGATGTGGGAGACCGCTTGAAAATAGGGCTGCAGTGTCCCGCCGGCTACCGAATCGAGGATGTCGGCATTCAACGAGAGGCTGGATGCGAAGATCGCGACACGATCTCCCTTGTTCAGGACGCGTCGGATGTCGTGCTCGAGCCTGGAGTACTGCTCCAGATTGGGGGACCTGAGCGGATAGCAGCGGCTCTCCGGCAGTAACCTGCTCACCAAGCCCACCGGTCGCACGAAGCTGTTCACGAAGGAAAGCAGGAAAAGGCCTGCGATGGCGAGCGCGATGCTCCGGAGGACGACCCGATTTCGGAGCCGCCCCAGTATTAACATTAACCCGAGAGCGGCCAGGCAGAACAGCCAAACCGCCAGCGGAAGAAAATGATGGATGCCGAACTCCTGGGTGCGTGTGAACAGTGCCGTGAGGACCAGGGCATTGATCACCAGGAACAGGGTGGGGACGCGGAATCGACGGGTGAACAAGCCCCCCACCGCTCCGATCCCGGCGAACAACAGCAGGAGGGGTCCGAAATGGCGGTAGAACGAGCGAACGTGGGTTTGAAAATCGACCTGATAGGCCCTGAAGATATCGGCGTAGTCGGTGCTCAGCGCCTGCTCGACCAGGCCCCGTTGCACTAAGGTGGCGCAAAGGACGCTGATCACCCCGACCACCAGGAAGTTGCGCAACAGATCCCAGGGAAACAGGCTGCGCCGTTCCGGTGCGAGGCGCCTGTGCGCGAAGTGCTGGATCAGTGCGGTGGTCCCGGCGGCGATCACCAGCGCTACCAGCGAGTAGGCATACCATTTCCTCATCAGAAAGGGCAGCCATAGCAGAATGCCGGCAACCATGAGGTGCTTCCAGGGTAACCTGCCGGTGACATCTTCCCTGAGGAAAAGCACCGACAGTGCCACCAAGGGGAGGCAACCGACAATGTCCGGATAGCCTCGAAGGGTCGGTATCCAGAACGGTGGGAAGCTGAGCGCTGTGAGCACCAGCAGCCAAGAGATCTCCCGCGGGAGGGGCAGCTCGAATCGCTTCGCTAAAGATCCGGTGAGGTGTGTGGTGAGCAGTGCCACCGGCACCAGATAGAGCGAAGCGATAGCCGCGATGTAGCCGGCCCGGGACCCTTGGAAGGCGAGCTTAAACGGCTGCAAGGGAACGACGGGGAGGAAATTGTATTCGCTTATGCGGAGATCCCGAATCATGCCCTGTAACCATGACCGAAAGTCGGATATTCCGTCTTGGAAATGGGCATATAAGCCCCAGTAGCCGCGGAAATCCCAGTAGTAGATCGGATCCTCGCGAACCACGTAGGCGGCTGAGAAGGCCGCGGCGGCCGTGCAGCAGAAAAATACGAAAGCGGGGTAGCAGCAGCGATTCTGCGTTACGGCGGATTCAGGAAGGTCGTTCAACCGTGCCACCCGCAGCAAGAGCTCCTTCGCCGTTGATCCCTGCAGGCGCCATCGCGGGCGCGTTGGTGCTCCGCTCGATGATGAAGCGCGGGCGGTGCTTGGTCTCCAGGTACACCTTGCCAAGGTATTCCCCGAGCAGGCCGAGGGAGAAGAGCTGGATGCCGCTGAAGAAACTCATCGGGACGACCACCGATGCCCAGCCCGGCAGATATCGGTCGGTGAATACCCGCACGAACAATGCCCAGAGCCCGACCAAGAGCGAAGAGAGCGCGAGCAGTACCCCCGTCAGGGTAATCCAGCGCAGCGGTACCACGCTGAAGGAGGTGATGCCCTCCAAGGCCAACGCGAGCATCTTGCGCAGTGGATACTTGGACTCCCCGGCAAGGCGCGGGTGTCGGTCGTAGGTTACCGTGCGGGTCGCAAGCCCGAGCAGAGGAATGATTCCGCGCAGGAACAGATTGACCTCGCCGAATTCCCTCAGCGCCTCGATTGCTCGGCGCGACATCAGCCGGTAGTCGGCATGGTTGAAGACCACGTTGACACCCAGCGCCCGCAACAATCGGTAGTAGCCCTCCGCAGAGAGCCGCTTGAAGGTCGTGTCCACCGTGCGGCTGGCCCGAACGCCGTAGACGATGTCGGCGCCTTCGCGGTGTGCCAGCAGCATCTGTCGTATGGCCCCGAGGTCGTCCTGAAGGTCCGCGTCGATGCTGATCAGCACCTCACCGGGTGTGCTCAGGAGTCCCGCCAGCAAGGCGTTCTGATGGCCGACGTTGCGCGCTAGCTTGATGCCGTTAAAGCCGCCGTTCCCGCGCGCAAGCCGCTCGATGATGGACCAGGTTTCGTCTCCCGACCCGTCGTCGACGAAAACCACGCCACTGTCGGCGCTGATCAGGCCCTCCTTGGCCAACTCAACGAGCCGCTCCCGGAGCCGGCGGGCCGTCTCTGGCAGTACCGCCTGTTCGTTGAAGCAGGGAACGACGACGTTGAGCGTGACCGGGTCCATCGATATCTATCTGACCTGAGATTCGCCTACCCTCGCAGCGGATATGGGCGCATCCTAAACAGGATCGCGGGCCGCTTAGGAAGTTTTGGGCTGTGGGCTCAGATCCCGGAAAGTGGGCTCTGCCGCGGCTAGAGCGCGGAGGCGAACAACTGCAGGATAGGTTATGCGGGCAGCGAATCCGAATTGAAGGGCCTCACGGCCCGTGGGTTACCACAGGAGGTCAAGCCATGGCGACCGTGCGCTGCCGCAACAGGCATTTCTACGACGACCACCAGCGCAGCGACTGCCCCTTCTGCGGTGTGGGGATGGAGTTGGAGGGGACCCTCAAGCAGACCGAGAAGATCCCGGGACTGACAACCGGGGGCAGCGGGCAGGGGAGAGCCGCCGGCGATTTCCCCACCCTGGCCCGGGGTGGACGGGTGCCTCCGCGTCCCGGTGCTGACCCCGGGGTGACCCGTCACATCTGGGCCGCGAAGGTCGGATTCGATCCGGTGGTCGGGTGGCTGGTGTGCATCGAAGGCCCCGAGAAGGGTCGCGACTATCGCATCCACACCGAGCGCAACTTCATCGGCCGCTCGCCCCACATGGACATCGCCATCACCGGCGACGACGCCATCAGCCGCGAGAACCACGCGGTGGTGAGCTTCAACCCCAAGAACGGGGTGTTCCGCCTCGCCCCGGGGGACAGTCGCGGGCTGATCTACCTCAACGAAGAGGAGGTGCTCACGCCCGTGGAGCTGAAGGCCTACGACACCATCGAGATGGGTGCCAGCAAGCTAACCTTCGTGCCCTTCTGCGGCGAGCGGTTTCAGTGGGAGAAGGGATAGCAACCGCCGCGAGCGCTGGCAAAGATGCGCCCAGACCGATTCCGGGGGCGTTTGCAGGGCCGGCGGTTACGAATTGCGGTGCCGCCCCCGCACGCCCGGGTCGTCGGTGGCCGCGCCTGCTCAGTACCTCCTTGACCCTGATGGCGCTCTGGGTCTGGGGCTCAGCGAGCGCTGTGACCTGCACCGTCACCGGCTTCAAGCCTCACGACAACCTGCGGGTGAGCGGCGGCACCGGGCCGCTGACGCCCGGTTCGAGCACAGTCCACATCCCGATCAGCACCATCACCGAACGCTGTGCCCAGGTCCCCATCGAATGCGAAGGCCCCGGCGGCACCCTGATCGATGCCGAGGACCTCACCGCCAGGTTTGCCGACGGCAACGAGCGTACCGCCCGGTTGGGCTTCAAGACCGGAAGAATCTACGGGGGTGAAGGCCGAACCCTCTTCACCTGGTTCCGTAGCAGTCGGGCGCCGATCGTCGAGATCCGGGGGAGGTTCTAAGGGGGGCACCTGGGTTGTCCAGGACAGCCGGTTGCCGACGCCGTGCGTATAGCCGCGGTCACCGGTGTGCTTACCCGTACACTCGCGGCAGAGTCAAGCGCTGTGTATCGATCATCCGGCGCTGCTCACTGGAGGGCAGATGGAGAAACCACAACGGAGCTTCGGATGCATCGGCTTGATCATCTGTTCAGTCGTCCGGGTGTCGGGGACCCGCTCGTGGGTCAACAGGAAACGGCGAGATGCTCTTCGGCAGGAAGTCCGCGGTGAGCCGGGCGGTACAGCGCCATGCCTCACTCGAGGTATCCGGCGTGCCATTTCCGATTCGGTGTTCCATCGGTTTCCGGGATAATGTTGCTGCGGTCGCAGTCGCAGTCGCAGTGTCGGGCGGGCCCGCGGCTGACCCGTGCCCCGCGGGTCCGTCCTGCGGTATCGGTAAGCGCTGGTGCGTGGGTAGAGCCCCACCCACACCCCAGCCTGCTGCGGTGTGTTACTGTCCGGTAGCAAACCGACCGCCCCGGACTGGGATTGGCCTGATGCTGCGTATGGTTGAGGAAAGTAGAGGGGCGGTAGCGGGGCAGGATCTCGAGGTCTGTCACGACTGCGGGCTCCTACAACGGGTGTCCAAACCGCCGCCGGGAGGCGCGGCGCGGTGCGGCCGCTGTGGGGCGCTTCTGATCCAGAGCCGTGTCGATGGCTTAAACCGCTCCCTGGCCTTGGCCCTCGCGGCCCTGGTGCTTTACCTGGTGGCAATGGCGTACCCCTTTCTCGAGGTCCGCATTCAGGGTCAGCCCATTGCCACCACCTTGCCCGCGGCGGTCCTTAGCCTGCATGAGGCCAACTACGGGCTGCTCGCCGGGCTTGTTGGGTTCACCGCCGTGGTGGTCCCGGGCACTGTCACACTACTGCTCCTTTATGTCTTGGTTCCCCTGAAGATCGGCCGGCACGCCTTCAAGGCGGGGCACCTCTTCGGCTGGCTGCGCCGGTTGGTGCCTTGGGGGATGGTGGACGTGTTCTTTCTCGCGGTGCTGGTGTCCATCGTCAAGTTGGCGGGTATGGCGGCTGTGATCCCAGGGGCGGCCCTCTGGGCCTTTCTGCTGTTGCTGCTCACCTTGTCCGGAGCCCTGGCGGCGCTCGATCCAGAAGAGATCTGGACCCGCCTCGGCTCACCGGCAACGGTGACCGTAGCCCTCAGGCCGGAACGGCCCATCGGTTGCCCGAATTGTCGGTTGCTGATGGAGACCCCGCGCGCGGCCCAGGGGCAACGTCTCGCTTGCCGTCGCTGCGGTTCCCCTTTGCACCGGCGTAAGCCCGAGAGCATTGCTCGCACCTGGGCCCTGGTGATTGCCGCGTTCATCCTTTACTTGCCGGCCAACCTCTTTCCCATCATGCGGGTGACGAATCTCGGTCGCGAGCAGGCCGATACCATCCTCAGTGGTGTGAGGTATTTCATTGAGCACGGCGACTGGCCCTTGGCCCTGGTGATCTTCGTGGCCAGCGTGGTGGTGCCTCTGACCAAGTTGGTGATCCTCATCTTCCTGCTGGTTTCGGTTCAGCGGCGCTCCCGGTGGAAGCCCAAAGAGCGTACCCGGCTCTATCGACTCACCGAGGTCATCGGGCGCTGGTCGATGGTGGATATCTACGTGGTAACCGTTCTCGTGGCACTGATCCATCTGGGCAATATGGCCAGCGTTGAGCCCGCGGCTGGGGCGGTTTATTTCGCCGCCGTGGTCATCACCACCATGTTTGCGGCGATGACGTTTGATCCCCGTCTGATCTGGGACGCTGTGGAGGAGCATCGTGAGTCAAGACAACCCGACTGAAGGACCACTCGCGCGTCTGCCAGAAGCGGTGATTGCGGCGCGCAGCCGGATCTCGGTGATCTGGTTCATTCCCCTGGTGGCGGTCGCCATCGGGTTTTGGCTGGTCTATCAGAACTATGCGGCTCGGGGACCCGAGATCATTATCGAGTTCAAGACCGCTGAGGGGCTGGCGGCCGGCAAGACCAAGGTCAAGCTCAAGGATGTCGAGGCGGGAACGGTCGAGGATGTGCGGGTGACCACCGATCTTCAGCATGTGGAGGCGCGGGCGCGTATGGAGCCCTGGGCTGAGAAACACCTCACCGCCGGCACCCACTTTTGGATCGAGCGGCCGCGGATCACCGCCGGCCGGGTATCGGGTCTACAAACCCTCATGAGCGGTGCGTATGTGGGCATGGACCCCGGACAAGGGGGCGAGCCCGAGCGCCACTTCATCGGCCTGGAGATGCCACCGTTAGTGACGGGAACGGAGCTCGGGCGTCATTTTGTGCTGCGCTCGCCAGGGCTGGGGTCGCTCAATATCGGTTCACCGGTGATCTACCGGCAGATCGATGTGGGGCGGGTGGTCGGTTTCAATCTGGATCCCGCAAGGGATTACGTGGACATCCGACTGTTCATCGCCGAGCCCTACGACCAGTTGGTGCGCAAGCACAGCCGCTTCTGGAACGCCTCGGGGGTGGATTTCAAGCTCTCCGCCGACGGGGTGAAAGTGGACATGGACTCCCTGGTCTCGGTGCTGATCGGGGGTGTGGCGTTCGACAATCCCGCGACCGCTGAGTCGCGCGAGCCTGCGGAAGAAGAGCAGGTGTTCCCGCTCTATGGCAATCAGGAGGCGACCCGGCAGGTGGCCTATGCGACCAAGGACCAGTATCTGCTCTACTTCGACGGTTCGGTGCGCGGTCTCAGCGCGGGTGCGCCGGTGGAGCTGCGCGGGTTCAAGGTGGGTGAGGTGGTCGATGTGCGGCTGCAGCTCCTGGCGGACGATCTCAGCGTCCGCGCCCGGGTCTTGATCGAGGTGCAGCCAGAGCGGGTGGAGGTGGTGGGTGCTGAGGCGAAGCTTACCTCGGCCAACCGCCAGTCCGGGATCGAGAAGATGGTCGAGCGGGGGCTCCGCGCCCAGCTCAAGACCGGTAGCCTCCTCACCGGCCAACTCTTCGTGGACTTCGATTTTCATCCGGAGGCCCGAGAGGCCACCATCGGCGAAGAAAACGGCGCGCGCGTGCTACCCACGATCCCGAGCTCCCTGGAAACGATTGCGAGCAATCTCACCCGGTTGCTCGGCAAGCTCGAAGCGGTGCCGGTTGAGCAGATCGGCACCGACCTCCGCGATGCGATTCGCACCCTCAAGGAGATCCTAGGCTCCGCCGAGGTCCGCCAGGCGATCGCCTCCTTCACCGGCATGATGCGGGAGGGTGAACGCGCCGGACAGCGATTCAACAGCGAAATCGTGCCCGCACTCGGCACCGCCGTGCAGCATACCCACAAGGCACTCGATAACCTAAGCGCCCTGGTTACCCCGGCATCCCCCCTGTATACCGATGTCCAGCGGCTGTTGCGCGAGCTCACCGACGCCGCGCGCTCGATCAGGGTGATGGCCGATTACCTCGAGCGACACCCCGAGGCCCTGATCACCGGGAAGGGGGGCAAGCGCTAAGGGTAGGCGTTATCCTCCAGGAGGGTCCTCCCGACGGGGCGTCATCTCTGGCCACTCCCTCGGATGCGGGTGTCCGCGGTTCTTCTGCTTCCTTTTGGTGCGGCCGCTGGTGGACACGCACCGAAGGGGGTCGTTGGAGTGTCTTCAGCCCCCTCCACATCGGCGAATTGGCGATGAAATGGGGCTGGCACGCATCCTGCCTGTAGGCTCCTGTTTCGAGTCAACCCAAAGGGGCAGGCGATGGAAAAACTACAAGCGGGCACCGACGTGCTGTTTATTCTGATCGGGGCGGTGATGGTGCTGGCCATGCACTCCGGTTTTGCCTTCCTGGAACTGGGCACGGTCCGCGCGAAGAACCAGGTCAACGCCCTGGTCAAGATCATGAGCGATTTCGCGGTGTCGACTTTGGCCTATTTTCTGGTCGGTTACCCGCTTGCCTACGGCATCGATTTCTTCTCCGACGCCAGCACCTTGACCAGCCGCAATGGCTATGAGCTGGTGAAGTTCTTCTTCCTGCTTACCTTTGCGGCTGCGATCCCCGCCATCGTCTCGGGTGGAATCGCGGAGCGGGCGAAGTTCTATCCGCAGCTCGTCGCCTCCATCGTTATTGTCAGCCTGGTTTATCCGACCTTCGAGGGCATCGTCTGGAACGGTAACCTTGGACTCCAAGCCTGGGTTGAGGCGACCTTCGGTGCGCCGTTCCACGACTTCGCGGGCTCGGTGGTGGTGCATGCGATGGGCGGCTGGATCGGTCTCACCGCCGTGGTGCTGCTCGGCAGCCGTTACGGACGCTACCGCAGCGATGGTCTGATAACGGCCCATCCCCCCTCATCGATCCCCTTCCTCGCCCTGGGGGCCTGGGTGCTGACGGTGGGGTGGTTCGGCTTCAACGTCATGTCGGCCCAGACGGTGGCGGCGGTGAGCGGTCTGGTGGCGGTCAACTCGCTGATGGCCATGGTGGGCGGAGTCCTCGCTGCCCTGGCAGCAGGCAAGAATGATCCGGGCTTCCTACATAACGGGCCGCTGGCCGGATTGGTGGCGGTATGCGCCGGATCCGACGTCATGCACCCGATTGGTGCGCTCCTGGTTGGAGCCGGTGCGGGGGCGATGTTCGTCTGGACCTTCACCCTAACCCAGAACCGCTGGAAGATCGACGACGTGCTCGGTGTGTGGCCGCTCCACGGCCTGTGCGGGGTTTGGGGCGGCCTAGCAGCGGGCATCTTCGGTAGCCGGGCACTTGGCGGCATGGGTGGTGTGAGCTTCGGTGCCCAGGTGATCGGCACTCTCGCAGGTGTCCTGGTTGCCCTGGTTGGAGGGGTCCTGGTGTACGGGAGCCTGAAGGCCCTGGTGGGTTTGCGCTTGAGTCAGGAGAAGGAATACGACGGCGCCGACCTCAGCATCCATCGCATCACCGCCCAGCCCGATTACAACCGCCTGGAGATCTGAACCGTTCCACGCCGGCGCAGGGAAGCGCCGATCAGGGTTCTAAACCCCGGGAGTCTGGGGGGTGCTCCTGCGGTAGCTGGCGGAGGCGGTGTCGGTCTCCTGGATGATGACCTCCACCACCGGGTAACCGCCGCGTTCCACCTGCTCGAAGATGAGCCGGGCGATGTTCTCGGCCGAGGGGTTATCCGCCATCACATAGACCCGCTCTCCGGCCTGTTGCAGCAGCGGCAGCACCGGATCTTCAGCCTGAAGCAGGAGGGTGTGGTCGAGCTCGATGTTGATCCAGGTTTTCAGAAAGCCGCCGATATCAGCGAAGTCGCAGACCATACCGAGGCCGTCCAATCCCTCAGCCTCCAGCCGGACTACCGCGACGGCATTGTGGCCGTGGAGGTGGCGGCACTTACCCGTGTGGCCCAAGAGTCGGTGCCCATAACAGAACGGAATTTCCTTGGTGATGCTGTACATGCCGGGACATCTCGGGGCGGGATGGGATCGCGCGCATCGCTTAGGCTGCCAAGCGGCGTCCATTCTATCCCAACGTATCCAACTGATAATCGGCCGGGGGATGCCTACCCACCCGCTGCGTCGCGCGTCAACCCTGCAGAACCGAAGCCCCTGTGCCCCACGATGGCGCCGGGTCTACACGCATCCGGTGGGCTTGGGTAGTCCGCCCCATTTGCAGATCAGCTTCATGGGGCCTTTCTTGAAGATGTCGTAGAGCTCTTTGGTGGAAACCCCCATCTTCTTCGCGAAGATCCGGATCGGTGGCACCACGCCGTCTTCTTCATACATCGCACGGGCTTCGCGGATGAAATGCATGATCTTCTCATCGAGGGCGAAGCTATCCGCTTGCGCCAGCTCGGTCGCCACTTGCTCGGACCAGTCGTCTCTGTCCAACAAGAACCCCTCACCGTCTACTGCTACGCTCAGTGCCATAACTGGAATACCTCCGAAGAATGCTCAAAACCGGAAAAATCGGGTTTAGTTAGCACTGGAATATGGGTTCGGAGCGGCGGTAATCTACCCTGTGTCGAGCAAGTTAATGGGCCCGGATAGGGGTTGAGGGGACGACCGCCGCTTGTGAAAGCAGGCGCGGGTTCCCGCGGGCCTAGCAGCCTGTCGGACTTTCGGCTTTAATGAGTAATTTGACTACTTTTTGGCCAATTTTGGCGTTGCTACGTGCGTTCTTGAGCATCTTTTCGCCGAAAATGTCGTCAGATTTTGCGTACAGCCGCGTTCCGCATGAAAGTCCGACAGGCTCCTAGGCCGATTGCAGCAGTCGACTCAGAGCCGCCGCGCTCGATACTTGGTCGGGAAGGGTCACCCGGAGGGGGGCTCCGGCGAGGCGCAGATCAATCCCTGCGGCATCGACCCCGGCGATCGCGACCGCCTCCATGGCGTCGGCGCTTGGGTATTGGCGCAGAGCCAAACGCCCTATTGCATCCAGGTGCTGCGCGGTGAGCTCCGCGATGAGCGTGCCCTCTTCTGCATCCGCGAAGGGGTTCGCGAGCAGGATCTCGCCGGTCGCGGCCCAGCGGGCCGTGGCGAAGCCGCCGTTGAGGTGAAATCTGAGCGGCTCCAAGCGGAACAGCTGAAAGTTGAGCTGCTCCCAATAGGGCCGGCTGGCGGGGTAGTAGCGCAGGTAGCGCTCCACCTCAGCGCTTGCATCAGGCGCCATAGGGTGGCACTGGGCCACGCAGGTCAGGCGCAGGCTTTGCTGGAGGTCTTCACGGGTGGCCTCGTAGAGGGTGAAGGCGCAGCGGGGGTTGGCGAGGAGGTTGCGGGTGTGCTGGGCAAGGTGGCTCAAGAGAAACAGCGGATGACCCGACCGATCGAGGCAATAGGGTACCAGGGAGCCGAAGGGGTAGCCCGGCTGGGCCTCGGAGTGGGTGGACAGGACGCCTTGGAAGCGACCTGCCCACAGCCCGCGTGCTTGCGTCAGCAATGCTTGAGCGGCGGTGGTCATGACAGCGGTTCAAACGCCGCGTTGGGCGCGGATCGCATCCCGGATGCCGTCGAACAAGCGGATCCGGGCGCAGATCGCTTCCTCGGCGGCGGTCTCCGCCTCCTCTAGGCGCTCGGGGTCTTCCGCGCACAGGGCCTCCAGCAGCTCGAGGGCAAGGCGGTTGCGAAGATCCAGATCAGGCGGGAGATGGCGGTTGAGGTAGTGGTAGAACCCTGGGGCCTCGGTCTCCGCTACCCCGATGCGCGCGAGGATCTGCCGGGCCATGAGGGGTATTACCCAGAGCCGGCCGAGGACCAGCGCGGCGGCGATCACGTGGGGCTTGTTCTCGCGGATGAAGGAGAAGGTTGTTTCCGCGAAGTAACGGGCCGGCATGGGGACGAGGTCGCAGTACAGCGCCTGGTCGACGCCCTTGTCGCGAACCCGCTCGAGGAAGCGATGGGGCAGGGTGCCGTCGGCGCCCACTTCGTCGAGGGCGCGGCAGTAATGCTCGAAATGGCTGGCATAGAGGGTGGTACCCCCTGGGCCTGGTTCCGGGTCGGACTCCTCCTCCAGCACCAAACGGTTGACGAGGTGGCGCGAGCCGGGGCGACCCACCGGGAACCACGGCAGCCGTACCGGGGCGATCGTGTCCTGGAGGGACTTGAGCAGGCACATGAAATCCCACACGGCGAAGACGTGGTGGTTCATGAACAGGCGCAGGTCGGCGGGGGTCTGCAGGTTGTCGTAGAGCGGATGCGCGCGCAATTCCCCGAGCAGCGGCTGCAGCGGTTCGAGGTCGATCGTGGCC
>Ga0208980_10002086_pt1 | contig 12119 bp, 9 predicted proteins | sample WetSurMetagenome_3_FD_187993 | JGI IMG/M metagenome (GOLD analysis project Ga0208980, IMG submission 187993) | Wetland microbial communities from Twitchell Island in the Sacramento Delta, sample from surface sediment Aug2011 Site A1 Bulk (version 2) | ecosystem: Environmental > Aquatic > Marine...
AGACGGGCTTCACTAGTTTCCGGGACAAGTTTTCGACCGTTAGATCATCCAAGAAAATCCCATCCACTTGTGAAATCGCCTCGCTAGGGATTATGACAAAACTCCCCAATTCCTTGCACTCCAAAGATGCCAGAAAATCCTGCCCGGAAAGCAAACCCGCCACGGTGATTTGTCTTCCAAGATAATGATTCTCCGCCTTTACCACCGAAAGTCCCGCTTTGAGCTTGTGATTAAAGCGATCAATGCACTCCTTGAGGAACGGGTAGAACAGTGTCGCCGTAACAAGCGTTCCGCGCAAGTGCGGGCGCAATTTGCGCCGGCGCCCAAGCTCGGCCGCGAATTCGTCCAGGAATTTTCGCGTCATCCCCACTCCATCCTCAATTTGCGCAAAACCGTCATAGTGGCCTGCCGGCGGCAACGACACCCCTCCCTGGATATAGAACTCGTCCGCAAGGTATGCAAAAGCGCATTTGACCTTTTCGCGGAATCGTTCTTGCAGGGGAGCCATATGCAAAATCAAGTCGCGGCAATAAGCTGGGCTGACTGGAGTCAGTCTGTCCTTCGGCGTTCCGTAATCCGAAAGACCCAAGGGGACAATAGCAATCGAATTGACCCCAGGGTAGTATTGGAAGAGATCCAACACCGTCTTCTCAAGATTCTTCCCGTCATTGATACCGGGTATTAAAACAACCTGAGCATTGATTTGTACTCCACCACGAACCAGCTTTTTTAACTTATTCTCCAAGTCGTCCGGCTTCTTCCTTCCCAGAATTTGCCTGCGTAGTTCAGTGTCAGTGGCGTGAACGGAAATGTACAGGGGCGAGAGATGATGCTCGATTATGCGATCCAAGTCCGCTTCGTTCAGGTTGGTGAGCGTGATGTAGTTGCCGTGGAGAAACGAAAGACGATAGTCGTCGTCCTTCACCCTGAGTCCGGCCCTTGCTCCGGGTGGAAGCTGATCTACAAAGCAAAACAGGCAGGCGTTGTTGCAGAGGCGGGTTCGAAACTCCTCAACTTTTATTCCAAGCCCCCGCGTTTTGGAGAGGTCGGCCAGGAGCCGTGCCTCTCCTCCGCCGTGTTTGCTGATCCGGATTTCTACAAAATCATCCGCGAGATAAAACTTCAGAGCAAGCTCATCAGGAATGGAGTGCCCCTGGATTTCGAGTATTTCGTCTCCCGGCGTGAGGCCCAGGCGCTGTCCAAGGGAGCCTTTCGCAACCTCAAGAATCTTGATGCCGGCTCTCGCCATTCTTTTTCCCTAAATGACGATATGAAAGCATCATCATGAAAGAACGATACAGGTAGTGCACTCCTGATAGAACGGTCAACACGAGCGCAGCGTAGACGATGATCGGAAATACATTATTCAGGCGGGCTGTGAAGTTCGCCAGCATGCAGACTCCCACGGTAAGAAGTTGGCTCGCAGTCGTGCATTTGCCCAAAAAGCTGGGCGGAAAGCGGGAGTGGCCGGTCTGCAGATGAATGATCAAGGCGAAGAGGGCTATTAGCAAGTCGCGAACGATGGCGAGAATCGTCAGCCGCAGCGGAATATGAAGAGCAAGTGGGAGGTTGGGAATTGTGAGCGTGATGAAGGCAGTAGTTATAAGAATCTTGTCGGCGATTGGATCCAGGAGGGATCCCAGGGGCGTATTCTGCTTCAGCTTGCGCGCCAACAACCCATCGAGTCCATCTGTAATTCCAGCCAGAACAAAGAGAAGCGTAGCCAATTGCGGATGCCCGTAACTGACAAGCAATACGAAGCAAGGAGCAATTATGATTCGCAGCATGGTCAACAGGTTTGCGTAGTTCAACACAGAATTTGTCTCTCCTATGCCCCCGAATATTAATACCTCTATTTTTTACTATTTACGGTGCCATTTGCAACCCGGAATAGGATTCCGTATCGGAAATATTTCGCCCACTGCAGTTGCATGATTCGGCATCCATTAACCCGCTATTCTCATAAAGCGTCACGAAATTAGGTTTTTGGAAAGTTGGGCCCAAAAGACTTGATCCAGCGGATTTTGTTCCGTTTGCTGCGTTTGGCCGCGGTCAATGCGATTAATAGAGCAAACAATATATTTGGACACCCACTAATTTGCATATGTGAAGCAAAATATGGACACCCACCGAACTTTCCCACCGAACTTTATGCACAAACAAATATGTTTTTCGGCACCGCATAATCCGTCGAATTGGTGGGTGTCCACGTTTTCGTCGAATTGGTGAGTGTCCACGTTTTCCTCCACGTTTTCTCTTACGGAATGCTCATATAAACTGGCGCAATACCGATAAATATACATGGGTATAGCTTTAACTAGGGGATTAGTGTCCCTCGTCGTCCAAAATATTCGGAAGCTTCCGGCAACCGTCGTCAGATTTGAGTTGAAGCGATGCCGGAATATGGCCGACGTATTGTTCCGGAACGCATAATGTCGGTATCTGGCAACCTCAAGACTATGGACCTGGCGGAGCTCCTCCAATGGGTCGCACTGGGTAGAAAAACCGGAGCGCTCGCATTTGCCCGGAACAAGACACGAAACTATATTTTCTTTCGGGATGGACAAATCATTTCATCCCGCTCCAATGAGCCGAACAAGCAATTGGGCCATTTCCTGTTGTTTCAAGGGAAGATAACCGAAGCCCAGCTTAGACGCGCATTGGAAATCCAGGCGCAGAACAGGTTGCTTCTGGGCAAGATCCTGGTCCAGGAGCGTTCCGTGTCCAAGGAAGATGTTGAAAAGGCACAGATCAGGAGCACCGAGGAGGTTATCTATGATCTGTTTCTGTGGGAGGATGGTTACTTTCGCTTCGCGGTAAACGGTTACAACCTGCAGGACCTGATCCTGATCAACCTGGAATTGAACTCGATTATTTTTGAAGGTGTGCGTCGAAAGGATGAATGGGCGCGCATTCGAAGTGTTTTCCCTTCCAATGGTGTCGTGCTCTCATTGCGCCCCGATGCCGACATAAAAGGCTTGGTTTTAACGCCGCTGCAAAAGAAACTGCTCTTTCTGTTAACCCTGAAAAAGACCATCTCTGAGATCATTCTCGAGCTCCATGGGTCTGATTTCCTTGTCAGTTTTGAACTGATGCAACTGTATGAAACAGGGGTCCTGGAAATCAGCGAGATCCGGGGAAAGCCAACCGTTGTGAAAGACCCGATGAAATTCTTGAACAGAGGGATGGAACTGATGCAAGACCAGCGGTATTCCGATGCTGTGCGCATTTTTCTGGAGGTCCTTCGGCTTGATCCCCAGAATACCAGGGCCGACGAGCAGATTGAAATCGCTGAAAGGGCCATCTGCAAGGAGTTCTACGAAGGTTCCATACCTGCAAGCAAAATTCCTTACTTTCTTGTGCCGCAATCCGCCCTGGCGCGGCATAAACTGTCACACCAGGAGGCTTTTGTCGCATCCCGCATCAATGGTTCTTCGGATGTTAAGTCCATCGTAATGCTTGCGCCAGTACGCGAAATCGAAATCCTGCAAACCATGGACAAGCTGATGAAGTTGAACCTGATTGCCCTCAAATAGTATTCCTGCTATTCAGATATAACTGCTTCGGCATAGGGAAAGAACGTAACTCCTGTCAGACCATAAGGATATTGTGGAGTGCCAAAAACGGTTATGTTTCCGATCTCACCTATTCTGACTTCCTTCTTCGTCCCGTCAGACAAGGCAGTGACATAGTTTCCAGCCTTACACGCACGCGCTACGACGTTGCCCTTTTCATCATAATAGTAATAGTCAGCAGAGCCTTCGAGCACGCGGAGAGGGGCGAGTTTGGCGATTTCATCATCTGTTCGTCACTCGCGTTGTCCGTCAGGAACCAATAACGAATTGATGTCTGTGTGAGCGGAGTGGGAGTTTTAAATTCCTCTGCGAGGGCTTTTGGATCGCTGAAAGGAGTATTGCCGCTGGAGGCCTTTTCGCTCTGCGTAGGGGTACAGCCTCCCATTGTCAGGACTGCGGCTAGTGCGACGAGTGCAAGGATTCCAGATAGACCATGGCTGTCAGTTATTCTCGCTTTTTTCATATTGTCTCTCCCACTGCGAAATTAGCATTTCCGAGTAGAATTTACATTATTCTTCCCGCTGTTTTGCTGCAGCAACGGGTGCAGCTTGTCGTCGCGAGCCTATTGAGTTACTTGTGCGGGACGGGCCGGAGCCCCATTCCCACAAATATCATGTTGGGCAAGCTGGATTATGCAGGTGCTGATCCCAAAGCACGGTGAGGCGGGAGAAGCTACATTCCGGTGCGCAAGCCCAAGCGGAAATTTGTGCCCAATGCCGGATATCCCAGAACCTCCATGTAGCGTTCATTCGTGGCATTATTGACGGAGGCGAAGGCGGATATCCCCTTTCCGAGTTTGATGCTCGCCAGCAGGTTCAGGATGCTGTATCCCTTGTTTCTGGTAAAACCCATATAGGAGAAGTCAGAATCGGCCCGGCTACCGACAAATACTCCCGCCGCGTGGAAGGTCCACCGTCCCTGTTCCCAGAGCAAATCCACATATCCGGAGTGGCGTGGCCGGCGAAGCAACTCCTGTCCTTTTGCGTATACAGAATCGGAGCTGTTTGAACTCTCCAATATTTCTGAGTCCAGGAATGTATACGATCCGGACACTTCGAATCCAAGAATCAGTTTCTGGCGCAAGGTGGTTTCCAATCCGCGCGCTCTGGCCTTCCCCAGGTTGAAGAATGTGCCGGCAAAGGTCTGATAATCGGTGACCTCGTAACCTATCTGATTGCTAAAATGGTTTTGGAAATAGGTTGTTTCCAAAACGGTCCACCCGTTCATGAGCGTTTGTTCAAATCCCGCATCAAAGCTGAGCGCTTCTTCCGGGAGAAGATTCGGATTGCCATGGAAATAGGGGGAATTGCTGAAAGACTCGAGTAAGCTCGGCTCTTTGATGCCGTATCCAAAATTCGCCTTAAGCTTGGTCACTCCCCAGAATCCGCTGGGAGCAGGCTGATTTGCCAGGAAAGCCAATGATAATCGGGGTGCGGCGAAGAAACCGAAGCTGTCGTTGATCCCAAGTTGAATAGCGGCGACTGCAAAGAGCCGATTGCGCAGAGACCATTGGTCCTGCAGAAAGCCGGAGTAATTATCCCGTTTGGCTTCCAGGGGCTCGCCTTGCGGATCACCTACGGTTCCCGATTCGCGCTCAAACTCTCCTCCTATGGTGAAGAGGTGGCCCAAAGGAAGCATGAAATCACTCTGGGTGCTTATTTTCTGGCGGCGAGTATTGTTCAGGGTTTGATAGACGTAGTCGGAGAAGGGAAATGGGGCAATCCTGCCCTGATATTGAGGAACGTAGCTTCCCGAATCCTCAGGACTAGCGGATAGTTGTTCTGAATCACTTACTGTGTACGAGAACTTTTGCGTCCAGTAGATTGCTGGAGTAGCGGTAAAAATCAAAGACCCTGCCACATTATTGTGGCGATAGTAGGCATCACTATCCGGCCGTTGAAAAGCCCATGCGCCCGGGACTCCCGCGCGTCCCGCTTCGCTCCTAAAAACTGCGCGAATTTCTGTTTTTTCGGAGGGGCGGAAGCCCAGGTTAGCGCTGATCGTGGCCTCATTGAAAGAACCGTTCGGCATATTATTATCCGTATCCACCCGTGAAAACGACAACGCGTAATCCATTCGTTTTCCACTGCCTTCGATCCCACCCGCATAACGAAAGGTGCCGAATGTTCCTCCTTCCACGAGCGCGGACGGCTTTGGGGACAATCCCTCGCTCGTTCCTCTTTTAGTAAATATCTGTACAACTCCGCCGAGGGCATCGGCGCCGAAAAGCGCGCTTTGAGCGCCGCGCACTATTTCTATTCTTTCGACGCCCGTCAATGACATGTTGGCAAAATTGTACATGCCGCCCGGCTCATTGACAGGGATGCCATCGATAAGCACCTTCGTGTAGTTAGAATTACCGCCGCGGACAAAGAGTGATGTAGTTTGACCGGCGCCGCCTGTTTGAACAACTGCCACGCCGGCGACACGGCGCAATGCTTCTGCAACGCCGTCGATACCTTCCTGTGCAAGTTCTTCTCCGCTTATCGTGGTGATGCTGCTGCCGACCTGAGCCAAAGGCGTGTCCGTCTTTGTGGCAGTCACGACAATCTCCTGATCCAATGAAGGAATTTCGAGGACAAGCGCGAGAGGAGGCGCGGTTTCTGCGGCGGTGAAGGTTTGGCTTTGAAGGGGAGCAAACCCGGCCATTGATGCCGAAATCCGATAGGTTCCTTCCTTAAGGTCAAATGCGAACTCACCGCGACTGTTGGTGATTTCGACGGCGACGGCATTATCTTCCAGGTCATATGCCTGAACCAGAACGCGCGGAACCGCAGCGCCGCTTTGATCCATGACCGTGCCTGCCACGTGCCGCATTTCCGATAGCGGCGCCTGCGACCAGGCGAATCGTGAGGAGACAGGCCCAGCCAACAGGGCGCAGGCAATGAGAAGATAGGATGCGAAGCGAAAACCTCTGTGACCACGTCTGCGGGTATGTTTGCCGCTGTTTGCTCGCAGTGGTTGTTGAATATCTGAGACGACGTTAAGCTCGGCACCAGATGCCCGTAGTGTCCGGTCTGATGTCCACAGATAGAATTTCATGCATTATCCCCTTCGTTTAAATGCGGCATAACTTCAGATGTACCCGAATTGGTCGATCGCACGGAAAAATCCATTCCGAATAAATCCTTCAAATTATCCCTGGTTATGACTTCGCTGACGATGCCCTGGCTCCGAATCGCCCCGTCGGCGATCAGAACAATCCGGCTGCAGAAGGCTGCCAACAGATTGATTTCGTGGGACACTACCAGCGTCGCCAGATTTTTCTCCCTTGTGATTTGAGAAATCATGCGCATCAGTTCCACCTGATAGTTGATGTCCAGGTTTGCGGTCAACTCATCCAACATGAGTATCTCCGTTTGCTGGGCCAAAGCGCGCGCAAGGAGGAGTCTCTGCTTCTCGCCACCTGAAATCTCCGTTGCCCTGGCGTCCCGCATGTGCTCCAAATGCGTCAGCTTCAGTGCTCCAAGCGCGATCTCCTCGTCATTCGTGCTTTCAAATCCGAGGAGTGAAAGGTGCGGCGATCTGCCAAGCAAGACAAATTGAAAAACCGTGTGATAGTTCCAGGTTCCATTGGATTGAGGGACCACTGCAATGTGCCGGGCGATTTCTTTCCGTCCGAGGCGATTGAGGGGCGTATTCCCACCCAACAGCACATCCCCGGAATTCGGACGCAGGATGCCCGCCAACAGGCGTAAAATTGTAGTTTTGCCTGAGCCGTTGGGTCCGATCATCCCGATCATGATTCCGCGTTCCAGGCGCAACGACAGGTTACGTACGACGGGCTTTTTGTATGAAAAGGCCAGATTGGAGGCTTCCAGCGCAATTGTGTTGTTCATGCTTTGCCTCCCCGGCGTCGCAGCAGATAGACAAAAAGCGGAGCGCCGCAAAGTGCCGTGATGACTCCCACTGGAAGCTCGGTGGGTGAGAGCAGAGTGCGGGCAATCGTGTCGGCAAGCGTTGTAAAGATCGCGCCAAAAACAAACACTGCCGGAAAGAGCATGCGGTTGTCGCACCCGAACATCATGCGCGCAATATGCGGACAAATGAGCCCGATATAAGCGATGGGACCGCTGATTGAAACGACTGCGCCGGTGATTAGAGAGGCCACAACGTATACGGCGATTTTAGTTCGCCGCACTTCAACTCCCAAGATCAGGGCACTTTCCTCGCCCATTGAAATCAGGTTCAAGCTGTGCGAAGCGAGATACAGAATGAAAGTGCCGGCAAAGACAATTCCTGTGACGATGTAAATTGAGGCGTCAACCGGTCTGCTGAGATCGCCGATCAGCCAGTATAAAATGCCGCGCAGATCAGCCTGATTAGTTCCGGTCAAAAGAAATATATTGATCGATGAAATGAAAGAAGCCATTACAATTCCTGCCAGCAACAGATGTTGAGATCCCTCCGTAAAGCGATGGCCATCGCCGGCAATCAGATAAACCGCGACAATAGTCAAGACGGCTCCCAGAAAGGCGGCAAGCGGCCGGGCAATAACGAAATTCCCTCCATAAGCGGCGATGCCCAACGAGGCAGCAAGAATTGAGTACAGGATCGTTCCCATGGATGCCCCTGTGGAGACTCCCAGGACATAGGGGTCCGCAAGCGGGTTCCGGAGCAGGGACTGGAAAGCCGTGCCCGCGACCGCCAAAGCTGCACCTACGAGCGAGCCCAGAAGTACCCTGGGGAGGCGGACTGACAACAGGATGGCTTCTACAGAGTTCGTGCCGTTCGTATCGCCTGCGAGACGATCTCTTAGAATTCGAAAGCAGGTTTCCAACGGAATGGACACGCTCCCGATGTTCAGCGAGAGAAGGGCCGAGAAAATCCAAACGATCAGCAAGATGGCCGTCAGTGCCAGAATTCGCGTTGGATGCATTCGGTTCATGGCAGCCGCTCAGGATGAAGTTTTTGGACCAGTTCTTCGATTCCATCCACAAAACGTGGTGAGGGGTGCTGCAGAACAGGATTTAATTCATACACTCTGCCTGCTTGCACAGCTCGCAATTGCTTCCACCCGGCGAGCTGTTTCAAATCTGGCAATGGATTTCCGGAATGCGCCACTGTCAAAACCACATCGGGATCCCGGGCGAGAACCTGTTCCAGACTGTACCTTGGATAGTAATCGTCGACATCTGCCGAGATGGAATCGACGCCGGCCAGTTTCAAGGCGTCGTTCTCGAAAGTGTTCTTGCCCGGTGCCAGCAGGGGCTCAAACCAGGTGATGAAAAAAGCTCGTACCGGAGGCAGGCCCCGGAGCCTCTGCTCTATACCACTCAGTCGGTCCTTCATTTGTTGATTCAGCCGCGCGGCCTGGCTGGCGCAATTGGTTATGGTGCCGATTTGCTCGACGGTTTCGAATATTTTTTCCACCGAACGCGGGGCGGTTACAAAGACCGGGAGTTTGAGATCCGCTAGCTTCAAAACCGCCGCCCTGTCGTTGCCGGCGGTGGAGGCAATAATAAGATCGGGTTTTGATGCGATGATGACTTCATAGTTTGGGCTCAAGAGGTCGCCGATCTTAGGCTTTTGCCTGGCGTCCTCCGGCCAGTCACACTGGGTTGTGACGCCTATCAGACGGTCCTGGGCACCCAAGAGATACAAAACTTCAGTTACGCTTGGAGCTAATGAAATAATCCTTGTCGGGTGACCTGCGATATCGATTGTCCGCCCGATGCCATCGGTGTAACGGGTTTTACTCTTTTCTGAAGAGGTTTCAGGGCTTAGGTTTTCCTGAGAGTGAGGATCCCCGCATCCCGGCGACGGACAGAGCAAGAAAAACACAATTATGGCGGCGAATGGGAATGTGCTGCTAAATGAAAAATCCCCGGCTTTCCGCATGGAAGGGCAGGGACCGTGGCGTTTTGAAAACATTCCAGGTCTCTTTCTCGCGAAGAGCTGACTGAAAACACTGAATGAGGCAGGTTTCCTGACTTTCGGGTCATCACCGGGCTTCTCGCCTTCCCCGTCGTGAACGACAACGAGTGGCGGGCTTCTTTGAGCAACAGCAAAATCAGGCTGCAGAAGCCGGCTAACCGAATACAGTGGCGGGACCGTGTGGGATTCTCACCCACTTCCCTTTTAACTCCTGAATGGAGCGCCTCAATCTACTCGCGCGGAGGATAGCACCCGGGAGCGTTTATGTCAAAGAAGATTGCCGGGTCAAGCGTAAAGCAGTTTATTGTGTGGGCTGGGCTCCGTAACTGTTACAAAGCCCCACCTCGCCGGTTTAACTTGGAACTTGTGCGGACGGGGCTCCGGCCCGTCCGACCCACCATCGGTTGTCTTTATTGCCACGCAGCGGAAGATCCACCAAAAACCTTATGAGGGGACTCCGGTCAAGGGGGGAAATCTATTTGTGTTGCCCTTCGCGGGTTTGTCTTTTAGCACGATTCCAACTTATATGCTGGATTGGAATGGTTCGGTAGCCGCGACAACGACAGCTAATGCTAGGCTGAGCGAGCCAGAGCCTCGCCCCCACAAATTTACTGCAATCTTCGCTTTCGCGCTCAGACAGGCTTCATGATATTCATTTTCATCATCACCAGTCCTGTGAGTAGCTTGGGGTAGAAGTCAGTCGATTTCTGCGGCATCTTTTCCCCAAGCAAGGCTATCCGCTGCATCTGCTCTACAGTTGTCGGATTTAAAAAGAAAGCTGCCTGGTATTTCCCATCATCTACCTCCCGAACGCACCGGTGGCGATCCCGCGCGTAATCCACATTTTGCTGGGAAACGAGCTTGGCTTCGTTGATGCCGAGGAAATTCTCGAGCAGAAGAATGTGAAGGATGCTGACATCCAGCTGCCGGTAAACCTCTGGGCGCGCAAGTATCTGAGGATCCATCTCTGCTTCTGCATTCATCCTGAGGAGGCAGAAGCCGGTGGCTTGTCCTGCGTAGAAGCCAAAGACATGGCTATTACAGTTCTGCTTCATTTTTTCCCAGAGTTCCGGACCTGAAGCAGCAGGCTCCACTGTGAATAAGCGCGATGCCGATTGCAGGAAAGTCTTGGCGTCAAAATTGGAGATGGCGCAAATCAGTCGATGAGTCGGCAGAATCGTAAGTCCCTGATCGGCGCTGTTAAAACAGGTCACAAGCCTGTGATCAAACGATTCCACCCCCACAGCTTTCCAGGAACGTGCTTGGCATTCTTTCATAAAATTCTGTGAAGTCTCGAATCGATGATGCCCATCAGCGATGAAGAGCTCTTCGGCAGCCATCGCCTCCTGAATCTTCTTCAGAGTTTTCGGTTCGGTGATCGCCCACAGTCGATGGATGGCTCCGTATTCGTCTTTGACTTCTATGTCAGGCGCTTGAATGGAGGTTTTTTCGTCCAGGAGCTTGTTAACCACCATTTTCTCATCGGTGTAGAGCATGTAGATCGACTCGGCATTGCTCTCTATGCGGCGCATGAGCCGGAGCCGGTCCATCTTGGGCTCGGCCAATGTGCGTTCGTGGGGAAGAATTCCCGAGGAGGCATGCTTTAAATCCAGAAGAGAGATGAATCCTTTTTGCAGCTTTTTCTCACCCTCAATCTCATATTCCTGATAGTACGCATAGATTGCGGGTTTCGGGTCCTGGACGAGTACATCTTCACTGATCCACCTGTGATAAGTAGCGCCCGCGTCAGGATATTCCGTATTTGGATCCTCTTTTTTTTCAAGATTAAGTGTGACGCGCACGACATTGAAGGGGGACTTTTCATAGTATTGCTTTTGCATTTCCCCGGAAATCTTGTCGTACGGCTGAGTCACGATGAGGTTGAGATCTCCGACTTTCTCTTTGTTGAAGCGATATCCCTGAAATGGATGCAGAACTGCCATTGTATTCCCCTCCCGCATTTGCTGTTGATGACGCGATATTATGCGTCGCCTTGTCAGACTCGATTTATCTGGATCAAATCCGCCAGAATCGCCTCAAGCTTAGCGCGCGCCCCATCCGACATTCTTGTCAACGGCAGACGATAGACCTCAGCGATCTTGCCCATCATTGCCATGGCGGCCTTGACGGGGATCGGGTTTGATTCCAGGAAGTTGGCTTTCATCAAGGGCAGCAGCTTTCGATTCCAGCTGCGCGCCTCGCCATAATTTGCGGCGAGACAGGCGTTGACAAATTTGACCATCATCTCCGGCACTTCATTGGCTGCAACCGAAATCACGCCGTGTCCCCCAAGAGCAATGAGAGGCAAAGTCAGGGCATCGTCTCCCGAGAGAACCCTGAAATTCTCCGGCGCGCGCAGGCAAATCTCAGCGACTTGGTTGATGTCTCCGCTGGCTTCCTTTACCCCCGCTATGTTTGTCAACTCCGCCAGACGCAGCAGGGTTTCCGGCAATATGTTGGATCCGGTCCTTCCGGGGACATTATAAACAATGATCGGCAAACGAGTCGATCGGGCGAGCGCTTGGAAATGCCGGTAAATCCCTTCCTGGGTCGGCTTATTGTAATAAGGTGTGACGGAAAGAATCCCGTCAATGCCCAGAGTTTCAAGTCCCGCTATCAATTCAATCACTTTGGCGGTGTTGTTTCCGCCAGCCCCGGCAATAACGG
>Ga0208980_10002087_pt1 | contig 12116 bp, 13 predicted proteins | sample WetSurMetagenome_3_FD_187993 | JGI IMG/M metagenome (GOLD analysis project Ga0208980, IMG submission 187993) | Wetland microbial communities from Twitchell Island in the Sacramento Delta, sample from surface sediment Aug2011 Site A1 Bulk (version 2) | ecosystem: Environmental > Aquatic > Marine...
GCGATGGGGCCGGATGTTTGGACACTGTATTAAAAGTCCTCAGTGAACCTTGGTGGTAACCTTTGTATCCCTTAGTGGTTAAAATTAAGTCATTGAACCACAAAAGATCACAAAGTGTAACACAAAGTTGTACAAAGGAAAAACAATCCAAAAAAATACTTTTGATACGGCCTCAGCGAAGAGCTTGTCCCGCTTTATTATCAAAAAAGCAGGAAACCTATTAATTTTATTGTCTGTGTTAGCATCTCTTACCAATTATTTAAACTGACAATGAGTACTTTGTCTTGTTTTATTCATACCCTCCGTTATGGTGTTAACAGAGTTATGCCGGTCAAATCTGCTTTTCCATTTTTCAGGAATTCGTAGGTCATCCGATCGGCTTGACAGTCTATAAACCGGATATGTTTCAGACTTTTATTTTTAAAGAAAGTATTAATAAGCGTTGCATTCCGGAATGTCACCCTGGTAAATGCGCAATTTTCAAAATAGCAGTCATCCAATCTATCTGTGTAAACTATATCGGCTATATGTGTATCGATAAACGATGTTCGATTCCATACTGCATTAGCAATTGTATTTTTCTCTAAGCCACCAGATTTACCCACCACTCCGGAAAATCCACCAGATTTTATCACCGCTCCGGTAAAATCGGCACCGGTGAAATCACATCCGTAGATATAGCTTTCAGAAAATTCAGTTTCTTTCATCGAACAATCCTTAAAAAGATTGTTTGATATGTTGGAATTTTGAATGTGGCTTCTACTTAAGTCGGAATCTGTAAAATCACAGGTATCCACATTATTGCTTTTTAGAAGAAGTCCCGACATATCAGAACCTACAAACTTGCAGCGCTGCATGTTGGAGGAACTGAATTTATCATGCAGATTTTTCAATCCGGAAAAGTCAGCATCCATCCAGTTTCCGTGTGACATATCCCAGCTAAGTTTATTCATTTTCTTTACTGTGGGCAATTCAGTCGTTTGCTTGACTAATGATTCATTGGTTGCATTTACATTGGCCACGGTTTGAAAATTTTCAGAAAAATAGTTAAGGTCAACATCCAAAATTTCGGCGAGCCGGTTAAAAGTGATGATGTCCGGCATTGATTCGCCGCGTTCCCATTTTCCTACTGCCTGTGAACTGATGAATAGACGCTTAGCAAGCTCAGCTTGAGAAATATTTTTTTTCTTTCGTGCTTCGGCAATTTTATTGCCAATCTTTTTCGTTTCCATGTGTGTCATCTTTTGATTAATATTTTTTCGACACAACAAAGATATTTGGCTTCATTTCCAGAATCATTAAAAATTCAGACACATTTTGTTGTAATTATGTTATTTTTTGTTGTTTTTTAACAACTATCAGTAGTATTTGTCGAATTAAGGTTGGTGCGAAGGCTAACCCCCCGGAGATAAAGTGATATTATCCTTTTCTGTTCCCTTTATTTATACTGTCTGTGTTAGGGTTAGGATTTTAATGCCTTGATAGGGAAGAAGTTATCTACAAAGCAAATCATTTCAGTTCTCTAGTCTCGCTACTATCACAATAGTAATTTTTTCCCTTTGCCTTCTCAAATGCTTCCTTACCTTCAGATATCGAAAAATATATTAAGCCTGCTGCACCAATTACATCTGAATAAGCAAACCCAGTTAATTCATATATTAAACTGGATGCAAGCAATACGATGGACATATATACACATACTTTCGTACAGTTGCTATCTGAAATAATTGGTTCTGAATGTAGTTTTCTGCCTGCAACCTTTTTAGCTGTCATAAGCCATGCCATTACCAATATTGAAATTATTGAAATAATTATGCCCCAAAGTGTTGTTTCAGGCTTATGATGGTTAATTATATTGATTAAAATTCCAACAAATAGTCCAATCGATAACAAGTAAAATGCAGTGCCTGTGACTTTTAATGCTTTGATTTCAAATTCATTCTTGGAACTTTCTGGATTTTTTTGGATACGCAATATCATGACAGCGATTCCGATACCTGACATTACTTCAATAAAACTATCCACACCAAATCCAAACAATGTAAGTGTTTCGTCTTTAAAGCCCAATATCATAGACGCGAGTCCTTCAGCAATGTTATAGATTATTGTGAATAAGCTTAAATGATAAGCTTTTTTGTACAATGTTGCAGTATTTTCCATTAATTCAACAGATCAAGTTACCTAAATTATACTATACAAACAGGTCAATTACATTAAAGTTTGAATCGTTGAGGATTGAATTTGTTACAAATTGACTAATATGTATCCAAATGTCCAGATTTGCATTCAACAACTGTAGTCATTGGTTCGAGGTGCCACCCGCCTTAAACCTAACGGGCCCTGCAATAGGGCCGAACGTTTAAAAACAGCCTTAAGGTCTGAATTAGCAATTGGGCCTGCCTGCCGTGAGGGCGCGTTACCAAACCCATCCCTCTTTTTTAGAAAAAGCGGTAAACAACTTACGTTTATTATACGTGCTATATTTAAGCAGGGTTAAAGCTTTATTTCGTAGTCAAATTGTCTCGTTATATGTTTAAGCCAATCATGGAATTCTAATACCCTAATATCTCAACTTATTGATCCAAGAAACTTAAGAATAACATCATTTGTCAAATCAGGTCGTGATGCTCCTGTAATATGGTTTGCCCCAGGAATAATTTCAACATTAATTTTCTGAAGTGTCTGTCTGGCCTTTTGAATTGCTAATGAGTAATCGTAAATTACTTCTTTCTCGCCATAAATGAGCAGAGTTGGCGTTTGAATTTGTTTCAATTGTTTATCTGTCATGACAGCAGGAAATACCTGATTGGCTGATTTCCCATATTTGAGGAGCAAATAAAAAAGATTATAAAATATTGGGTCAAGAGGAGAGCCATTTTCTATCCACTTGACAGCGTGTTTTACAAGAAAAGGCCAGCCGGTTATACCACCAGGAAAGGTATTTAAATAGAATTTTGGGATTTTAATAAAAGTTGCTGCAGGACCAATCAGGGTCATGCTTTTTACACGATCAGGCTCATTTAATGCAAAATTGGCAATATGATATGCCCCAACAGAATTACCAACGAAATCACATCTGTCAATTTTCAATTGATTTAGAATTTCTATGAACCAATCTACATACGACGATGTTTGCCTAATAGGTTTCAGGGGCTGGCTTTTGTTAGGATCACCAATTATATCTATTGCATAAACACGATAATCCCTGGAAAAACTCTCGACATTCTGATACCATGAAGCTGCACTCGCATAGAATGCATGGATCAATATCAGAGGTGGAAAATCGGTTTGTCCAGAAATAATAATGTGAGTCTTTCCAAGCTCAGTATCAAGATATAAATCCTCATACGGAACAATCCAGTGTGTAAGTAGTTTGGTATAGGCTTCTAAAACTAATTCTTCCCCAAGTTTGCTTCTAAAAACCGATAAATATTCACTCATGTCGAAATATAATTGATTTAAGATTGAATCCAGGAATATTTATTTAAATCGTGAAGTCAATAGGCTTTAACTAGGATTAATTTTTTTCCCCAGATCCATTCATTGCATTTAGGCCATTTAAGTCCAGGTATGTGTCCATCAGGTCGCACGATGGCTTAAATATAACTTCCCGGCTAAGGCGCCGAGCGTTTAATCCCGAAATAGTATGTCTTGATAGCCCCGCTTTTTCGATAAAAAGCGGGAAGCAACTTACATTGTCCGTGTTATGGTTAGTTCTTATGTTTCGCTGTTTAAAAATAGAACACTGGGGGCAGCTGTGTGCAATTGATAGAAATGTATAATTAGAAATGATTGTCTAGTAATTTGACTATTATCTTTTAAAAACAATTTCTCGATCTGAATATTCTGCGTAACCAGCATTGATTGTCTTGATAATCAATTCTTTGTTCGAAAGCAAAACCAATTCTACATTAGTAGCCCCAAAGACATGGGACCCAAAAAATGAACTATATCCTGGCCATTGAGCATCAAAATAGAGTTCTAGTTTGTCGTTGGTTTGAGTAATGATGTTAATAGTCCCATGTTCTACCTGATTAAACAGATCCTTATAGATTTGATATTCAAGATTATCCTTTATTACCAATCTGTTATATGGTAATGTTTTAGTAATCTTAACTCCTGAGCTATCATAGGAAATAAATTGAAGATTCCATGTTCCAGATATAATCTGATATTTGGCTATAAAGGAAGAATCTTCCTTTTTGCATGAGATCAGAAACATGACTATCAAAGGAAAAAGAAGAAGTTTTTTCACGACCTTAGGTGTTAGATATACAAGTTGTTACAAAAAGTGTACCAGTTTTTATTTGATTTTTTAATCCTAAAATACTATCAGTTTAATTGTCAGTACTGATGTTATGAATTAACCATAACAGCCCAACAATAAAATTAGTAGGTGTGGCTGAGAGAATGGAGGTTGTAACCACAAATTTGTCATCGTGGCAGGGTCATAACACACAACCATAATGAGCGAAGCAGGGCGCGTGTTTTTGCAGTCCAGGTACAATTTTTTCTGAGCCGGGCGCGGTCGCGGTACAATGCTCGTTAAGAGCAGAAAACATGTCAAGGTACTGTTATTTTGTTAGCAGCACTGGCGCAGTGTCGTGCCTGCCCATCTTTTGCAAATCAATAGCGGGAAACAACTTTCCCATATTGACCGTATTAGCGTTTCGTTTTTTATTTCAAATATTCTTCAATCACAATCTTTTTCTGTCCCATCATTACTTTAAATGAGTTTGGTCGATTCATCAGCTCATCTAGATTTTGGGGTAACACTTGCCACCGAAGTCCATATTTATCAATGCACCAACCGCATTGAGATTCTTCACCATCCTTGGTAAAATAGTTCCAGTATTTATCAATTTCATTCTGATCCTCACAATTGATCATAAATGATATTGCATCATTTAATGGATGATGTTCTTCAGCAGTACTCATAAGAGAATATTTTTGCCCAAAAATATTTACCTCACATATTTCTGTTCTTCCACTGGGTGTCTCTCCTAGAGGTATTATCTGTCCATGCTGAAAGTCTTTGCCAAAAATGTTTTTGTAATAATCAATTATTTTTGAAATATTACCTCCGTCTTCACAAAACCAAAGGTTTGGAACTATTTTGTTCTGTAACATATTTTCAAATTTTAGGATTGTCTAATTACTAGATTTTTTAATCTATCTATCGTTAAAACATATATAAGTTAGATTTTGTTCTAATACCGACTATCGGTCACTTTTTCAAATCGCTTCCTTACCTATAAAACTGATTGCAAAATCGGCGGAAAATGAACGCTAACGGCCCGGTAATATGGGGAGGTTGTGTTCCCGCTTTTTTAGAAAAAAGCGGGAAAAAATTTACTCATATTGTCATTTTAGCATTTCGGGCCAAATTTAAAACTGTCTTGTTTCAGCGTAAGTCAGTCAAATGATAATTCAATAGTTTTAATATTCCCCCTTAATAACAAAAAAAGAACCACGAATTATTCCTGCAAGTTTTGATTTTTGTTTTGCGAACTTGAATTTCTCTTCGAGCTCTTTTGGTACTTCCATACCTTCTGAAAGCTTAAAGCCCACTGCTCTTTTTTTAGGATCATTCAGTGTATACATAATGTTGATTGAAAGTCCGCTTTCATAGAATACGTATGTCCATTTTATACCGTCAACCACGAACTCTGATGTTTCAAGGGGCTTTGATGAAATTTTAATATCACGTTCTATTAGAAGAATATTATTTACATATTCAAGTACATCTTTGCTTTTAGATGCTTGTCTAACAGAAAAATCATGATTGTATTTGTTCTTAAAATACCTTGATTCGTTAGCGCGTAAACCAGCAAGTGATTTCGATACAGGGGATGACTCTAAGCCCGCTAAGGATATATTTTCAAAATCAATAATTTTTGACATAGGAAACCTCCTTTCTTTTTAAAAAACAACAGATAATCTTTTGTTTATGGTTGTTCTAAAAATAGCTGATTTCATTTCGTATATTTCAAAATTACTCCGCCTGTTAATAGTTGATGTGTTGAAACGAGAGATAAATTTCTAGGAGTTATACCTTGTCTGAAAAGTGGTCGTCCACTACCTAAAATAATTGGTGCAATTCCAATTCGGTATTCGTCAAAAAGGTTGTCACTTATAAAAGTCTCTGAAAGGTTTGCACTACCGAAAACATACAAATCTTTGCCACCTTCCGCTTTAAGTTTCTTGATTTCGTCAGTAACATTTTCACTTATTAGAGTTGTGTTGTTCCAATCGGCATATTTTAGTGTTTTAGAGAAAACAAGTTTGGGGATTCTATTCATAAGGTCGGCAATTTCTCCTTCTGCCTTAGTCCAATATGCCGCCATGCCTTCATAGGTTACACGTCCAAAAACAAGGTAGTCTGCTGAAAGTAATTGCTCAATGCTTAGTTTTTCAAGTTCTTGTCCCCAAACAACATTATGAAAAGGCAAGTCCCAGTTTTGATTCCCTTCAAAGTAACCGTCAAGGGTTATGATATTCCACATTATCAGTTTTCTCATTTTTCCTGTCTATTATGTCAGCAAATCCCGATAGGAAAGCAGCTTTGCTCATCAAATTCTCACTTGTTATTTTTAACATTTTTAATGATAGTTTTGTTCATTTGGTCTGAATAAGAGGACCTGTCTTGTATATAGAATCTGCTAAAAATCAAAGTCATAAAGCGTTTTGAGTCCTGGTTGACAAGTGGTATTATTCTTTTTCAGTTTGCATTTGGACCATCTACCTTCGTTACGTAACTGTCACGTTATGTGTAAATTGTCAGCGGTTACCTGCTTTTGAGCCTGAATGCTAACGGTCCGGTTATTGGGCCGTGCGTTTAGTCCCGACATAATAAGTCGGGATATCAAAGAACCTGTCCCGCTTTTTTTAGAAAAAAGCGGGAAACAACTTACCCACATTGTCCACTTAGTTGGCTGGCACTTATTTAAAATCTTACTGTTTAAAATTTAAGTCTTATACCAGAGCAAATAGAATCATGTAATTATGACCACTTTCTTTTGCACATTTAGGACAATACGCATAATGCACATAATAATCCTTGGCTATTTGATCCTTTTCTTTAAGATAATTTTCCATTTCTTTTATGTATTTGGGAATGCTGTTATACGGTCCATCAAATACACCGGCAACAAATGATCCGGAAATCGTTGTATTATTTGCCCCCTCTACTTCCTTTGTAACTGAATAATAAATTTCTGATTTAAAAGCTGAAGGGTCTCGAAATAAAATCAACGCTTCAGATTTATCATGAATAGTTGCCTCAGACTTTTGAGCCAAGGAATGCATTTTCACGACCTTTTTCCCAATTATTGGAGGAAAAGGAATATGAAAAAATGTAGAAATGGATTCTTTAAGGAAAAGCTTGTTTTCCCAATTAAATGTTTTTTGTCCCATTTTTCAACCTCGAATTTAGGACAGCATTCTTGATTTTGTGTTTTCATGTTTAGCAAATATTTAAATGTAGTGTGCTCGTTAGAGCTTACCGGTAAACGGAAGTCTGTGCAATAACCTATTTTACTGATTAGTCCAAATTGTTAAAAATTATCAAGCTGAATAATCTGGTCCCTACTCAATTCTGAAAATCAGTATCCGCTGAGCTTTCCTTGCCATAGGAATCATATCGGCTAATTTGTACAGCAGTTTTGTGCCAGGTTTTAAGTTTCCGATAACATCATTTGAAGTAAAATAAATTTCTCTTAAAAAATGTATCCCCGGGTCCCATTTAGTAAGTTCTGTCGGATCATCAATTCCCTAATATATCTTTGCTCCTGTTTTTTTTATTGAGGGATGATTATTTGCTTTCTTAGCAGTGAAAACATTAAAGGCATCCAAAATCAAGGTGTAATGTCCAATCCTTTTCTTAATGGACATTAATATTTCCTTAATTTCATTTTCTCTGAGATACATAAAAAGTCCTTCTGCTATGACCAGATATTGTTTATGTTCTTTTGGGATAATATCAATCCATTTGGATTCAGTTACTGATGATGGGATTAAATGATACTTTTCTGTCTCGGGATAAAAGTTTCTGCGAATATCAATTACTTCTTTGTAGTCAAGATCATACCATTCGGCATCAGGATTATTTACTCTTACATATCTGCTATCGAGTCCGCATCCTAAATGCAATACTACGCTATCCTGTTCATTATTTAAGACACTAATCACGAAAGTATCGATAATTTTTGCCCTGAGGCACATCATTGTATTTGTTTTAACAGGTATTTTCAGAGATTTGAAATCGTAGTTTATTTTATCAACGATCTCCAATGCTCTTGAATCAGATAGAATTGGTGATTTTTTAATTGTCTCCATCGCTTTTCCGTACAGAGGTATAAGAAGGGTTTCCTTCTCTTCGTTTAGCGTTATAATTTTATTGTCCATACTTTTTGGATATTGGTAGTAAGAAAATCACAACCGTGGTAATTTAACTTTCTGGCAATATTCATCACAGGCAGTGGTAAATATTTTTGATAATATCTTTTCTTCCTCAGGCGAATAAATTCTTGAACCAAAATATACTATCAAACCAATAAAAATTCCCAGCCAGCTGTTACACAAAATCCCGATCCAGGGAAGTACCAGCAATGCAACTCCGGTGTAAAGCGGATGTTTAACTATTGAACATGGTCCGGTCGAAATAAGTTCTTTGCGTGGAATTTTGGTAAGTATCAGAATAACTGTCCAGATCCAACTATAATGCCGGGGATTAATACTATAACTGAAACGAAGGTTAAAGCCGTTGATGGACCGCCGACACTAAAAAACTCCGGGAAAACAAGGTTTAATATTAAACCTGTAATCAGGAACGGAAGGGTAAACAGGCCGATTTCACGGCCATTGTCTACAAGAGTTTTCAATTTCAGATTGATGTTTTAATTTATCTGAGTTTGGTTTCTGTTCTTTTCAGGTACCATCCGCATACAATCAAGCAGGCCCCGATAATAAGAAATGTTGCATGTAACGGAGCATAGAACATCTGCAATAGTATCATCTGGATAAAAATCCATCCGCAAAGCAGGACGCCTTGTGCAATAATAAACCACGGATAATTTTTTGTTTTCAGGAAAATGGTTGAAAAGGTAATTAAGCTAAAAATCCCATTAACCAGTATTAAAATTATCCCGGGTATCAGATAATTATGAAATGGGCTACGCTCAAGGAAAGAAAGCGGCATTTGCAGTTTAGATCCTGAAGGATCAGTTATGAGTTGATAACCTCCGTAAACAGCCCCTGTACCGTTTACCAGCAAAAGAAGAATGGAAATGGCTTTTACTATTGCTCTCATTTTTATGTTTTATTAATATTATAAGGGCTCATTTAAACAATAAATTAAACATTGATGTTAGGGTTAACAATCGAGCGGGCTTTCCGTTTTCTTTTTCGGCTAAAGATATAATTCATATAACCTTGTAACTCCATCAACCTGATTATTTCACGTCCAACCGGGCCAGGGTACAGATAGCGGCTATGTTTGGGTATAGGAACTTTTTTTCGCATGTTTGGATTAAGTTTAACCTGACCAAACCCTATTGCCTCCTTATCATCCAATTCAGTAATGGTTGTGCCGTCTGCATCTATGATTGTAGATTTTCCTGAGAATTTGAAGTCCTTTGGGATTCCAAACATTTTATTTGGAACGGGAGAATCCCAGCTACCACTTTTATTACACATAAGAACCGGAACCCCTAGAAATCCATTATAAAGATGGGCAACCTTTATAGGCAGGTTATTCAATGGCTCTATATCATCATGCGACATCCATTCTTAAGATTTCAAGAGAATCTATATGGCCTGCCATATTCATTCCATTCTGAAAATTGGCAATTAACTTATCGCGTCCGGCAGCTACAAGTCCTGCAACATGGGATGAGATATACTGTGCATCTTCTGTATAAAGAGGTACCAGATTTTGAGCATCTTTGCTATTATATGCTTCTCTCCATTTTTCAGTTTGAAGCAGAAATTCATTTTTTAGTAATATCGTATCTGTTTTTTCCGTTGACTGACCTAAAAGAGTAACGCTAATACCTGATAGAACCAGAAGACTAAGAATAATTTTAATCTGTTTCATGATTAATTAAATTATGATTTCTTAAAATGGTTTTTAAAATGTTAATTTTTTCATGGTATGAATTGTTGATTGCCAGAAACTTCTAATTTATGTGGTTTTATTAAACTAAGCTTCAGCTTGTTTGTAATTCTGACCGATACCGGGTATTCGATAAATGAATTTAGGATAAGTATTAAAATCCAGATCTCTATGAATAGTTTTAATCTTTTTTTTAAAATGGTTTAACAATTTCTTGTGCTAAAGACTGAGAACTCTACTTTTTGTTGCAATTAAAAATAATCTTTTTGCTTGCATACCCGTGACATTTAGTTTTACATTTTTTTACGAAAGATAGAAAGCGCTTTTTACTGTTTCCTTAAATATCATATTAGCTGAGATTATTTATTAATAAATATTTTGAATGTGGCATTGATTTTAAGTCCCGATAACGGGCAGAAGTTGTCGGTGCAAACCTGCCTACCGGCAAGCAGGAAAGCAAAAAGTGTGACAATCTATCCCGCTTTTTCAATAAAAAAGCGGGTAACAACTTACCCATATTGTCCTTGCTATGAGTTCTTGTTTTATTTATTTAGTTTATAATGGTCTTGGATGAAAATCACTAATTCTTTGCCTTCATTATTGACAACTTCTAAGTAGCTTAACAATCCTTCAAGCCCTCGATTCCATAAATAGAGGTGTGCATAAGCCTGATTCAAAGAAGCCTTGCCTAGTTCAGTTAATGGAACAGGTCCTTTACCATCTTTACTAAGGCTAATGAAATCAAATAGTTGACTATAATATGTCAGGTTAGTAAGGGCATTATACATTAGATTTGATTGAGTATAGTACCTCTTAAGTGTTTGATCATATTTCATTATTCTGTCAGAAACTTCTTTTTTTCTGATAAGTCGAAGTTCACCACTGCTTTTAAGTTGTTGAATGGTTCTGTCATTTGAAACAAAAACCTCTAATCCCAAGTTTCTGGTCCAGAGTTTAAAAACATTATTTGAGTTCTCAATAGTTTCAGGATTTAATAACGCTACTAATACGCTGTCAATTCCTGTATTCATCATCTTGAGTCGGTTCAAAGTCCTATTTGATTCGAGTGTATCTGAAATAACATCTTCAACAATTGAACGGATGAAAGTTTTTTCTCTTTGATGTTCGGACAATGTCTCGCGCCAGTTGTCGGCCATAAAACCGCAAAAGACCGCAAGAAAAAGTAAAACGAAATCGAAAATATGATCTTTTATCTTCTTTCGAAAGGATTTTAATTTACTTAGGGAAGTTTGTGCACTATCAATGGGCTTTGATTCTGTTATTTTATCAAGGGTTGGAGATTCGCCTTCTTTTGCAAGAGATTGAGTAGATTCATCATTTGATGTTACTTCCTTGTGCTGGTTATCCATGTTTTCGATAATTTTTACAAGTATAATGCTTTTGTCTGAATCTCAGAGGGAGGGCTCGCATGACGCATATCGGTCCGGCAATATGGCCCAGCATTAATGAGGCTGTATCAAAAGTCCCTTGTGAACCTTGGTGGTAACCTTTGTGTCCCTTAGTGGTTAAAATTAAGTCATTGAACCACAAAGGATCACAAAGTAGCACAAAGGAAAAACAATCCAAAAAAAATACTTTTGATCAGCCTCTAGCGATGGAGCCAGCATGTCGCGAGGGCGGAGTGTTAGTATTGAGTGATTTTCCAGTTTTCGTTAATCCATAAATAATAAATCCTATTCCCATAGCAATGAATGGAAGGCTCAAAAGTTGTCCCATATTTAATGCCATCCTATCTTCAAATCCGACTTGGTTCTCCTTTACAAATTCAATTACAAATCTTGCTGTAAAGAATAAAACAGTCCCTAGTCCAAATAAGAATCCGTTTTTAAGTCTGGCTCTCATTTTTTTGTAAAGAAGCATCATAATTGTAAAAATAATAAAATATGAAATCGCCTCATACAATTGAGCTGGGTGTCTCGGTATATTATCTACTCTTTCAAAAATCACACCCCAGGGTTTTGTTGTTGGCATGCCGATAATT
>Ga0208980_10002088_pt1 | contig 12112 bp, 11 predicted proteins | sample WetSurMetagenome_3_FD_187993 | JGI IMG/M metagenome (GOLD analysis project Ga0208980, IMG submission 187993) | Wetland microbial communities from Twitchell Island in the Sacramento Delta, sample from surface sediment Aug2011 Site A1 Bulk (version 2) | ecosystem: Environmental > Aquatic > Marine...
CCGGGCGTCTCGTAGCAGCCGCGCGACTTCATGCCGACGTAGCGGTTCTCGACCAGGTCGAGGCGGCCGATGCCGTTCCTGCCGCCGACCTCGTTGAGCCTGGCCAACAATTCGTGCGGCTTCATCTTCTTGCCGTCGATGGCGACGAGATCGCCCTGCTTGAACTCGAGGTCGAGGTACTCGGGCTTGTTCGGCGCCTTCTCGGGGGCGACGGTCCAGCGCCACATCGATTCCTCGGCCTCGGCCGCGGGATTCTCGAGGTGGCGGCCCTCGAAGGAAATGTGCAGCAGGTTGGCGTCCATCGAGTAGGGCGAGCCGCCCTTCTTGTGCTTCATGTCGATGGGAATACCGTGCTTCTCGGCATAGGCCATCAGCTTCTCGCGCGACAGCAGGTCCCACTCGCGCCAGGGCGCGATGACCTTGACGTTGGGCATCAGCGCATAGGCGCCGAGTTCGAAGCGCACCTGGTCGTTGCCCTTGCCGGTGGCGCCGTGGGAGATGGCGTCGGCGCCGACCTTCTTGGCGATCTCGACCATGCGCTTGGCGATCAGCGGCCGCGCGATCGAGGTACCGAGCAGGTATTCGCCCTCGTAGATGGTATTGGCGCGGAACATCGGGAAGACGAAGTCGCGCACGAATTCCTCGCGCAGGTCGTCGATGAAGATGTTCCTGGGCTTGATGCCGAGCTTGATGGCCTTGGTGCGCGCCGGCTCGAGTTCCTCGCCCTGGCCGAGGTCGGCGGTGAAGGTGACCACCTCGCACTGGTAGGTGTCCTGCAGCCACTTGAGGATGACGGAGGTATCGAGGCCGCCCGAATAGGCCAGCACCACTTTCTTGGCTTCGCTCATTTCTTGGTCCTGATGAATTACTGGGTACGGTAGCTGCGGTGGCAGGCGACGCAGGCGCCGGTGACGGCCTGCAGCGCGGCCAGCGCCTTGGTCGGGTCGCCCTTGCCGTCCTTGGTCGCCTTCGCGACCTTGGCGAAATCGGTGGCGGCGACGTGCATGCCGCGCGCAATGGCGTGCATGTCGTTGGGCATGAACATGCCGGGGCGCGCGTTCGGCGGCGACATGCGGTGGCGGCCCATGGCCGAGACGCCGATCAGCTTCTCGGCGGTATCGGCGGCATCGTTGAACTTGCGCTCGCCCAGCGCGGCGATGATGGAATGCAGCGCGGTCTGGAAGTCGAGCATCTCGGCGCGCATCTCGGCGCGCGCCTCGGGCGACATCTCGACGAACTGGCGGCCGTCGGCATCGGCGGCAAATGTCGGCGCCGGCACCACGGCGATCAGGGCCAGCGCGAACAGAAGCTTCTTCATGGATTCACCTTCCCCAGGAGCAGGAACTCGAGCAGCGCCTTTTGCGCATGCAGCCGGTTTTCGGCTTCGTCCCAGACGACGCTGTGCGGCCCGTCGATCACCTCGGCGGCGACCTCCTCGCCGCGGTGCGCCGGCAGGCAGTGCATGAACAGGGCATTGGACTTGGCCGCCTTCATCATTTCGCCATCGACCTGCCAGTCGGCGAAGGCCTTCATGCGCGCCTCGTTCTCGGCCTCGAAGCCCATGGAGGTCCACACGTCGGTGGTGACCAGGTCGGCGCCGCGCGCCGCATCCATCGGGTCGGCGAATTCCTCGAAGTGGTCGGTGCCGTAGAGGCCGGCGCGCTCGGGCTCCACCTCGTAGCCGGGCGGCGTCGATACATGCACATTGAAGTCGAGCACTTCGGCCGCCTGCAGCCAGGTGTTGCACATGTTGTTGGAGTCGCCGATCCACGCCACCGTCTTGCCCTGGATCGGGCCGCGATGCTCGACGAAGGTGAAGATGTCGGCGAGGATCTGGCAGGGGTGGTATTCGTTGGTGAGGCCGTTGATCACCGGCACGCGCGAATTGGCGGCGAAGCGCTCGATGATCTCCTGCTCGAAGGTGCGGATCATCACCACGTCGGACATGCGCGAGATCACCTGCGCCGCGTCCTCGACCGGCTCGCCGCGGCCGAGCTGCGAGTCGCGGGTGTTGAGGTAGATGGCCGAGCCGCCGAGCTGGTGCATGCCGGCCTCGAACGACAGGCGCGTGCGCGTGCTGGCCTTCTCGAAGATCATCACCAGCGTGCGGTCGTGCAGCGGATGGTAGGCCTCGTAGCGCTTGAACTTGTCCTTGATCCAGCGCGTGCGCTCGAACAGGTGGTCGATCTCGTCCCGCGACAGGTCCTTGAATTGCAGGTAGTGGCGCAGCTTCGCCATGATCAGGCCCCGAGCAGTTTGCGGATCAGCGGCGCCAGCAGCGCGACCAGCTGCCCGGCTTCGGCGTCGCTGAACACCAGCGGCGGCAGCAGGCGCACGACCTTGTCGTTGGTGACGTTGATCAGCAAACCGGCCTCCAGCGCCTGGCCGACCAGCTCGCCGCAGGGACGATCGAGTTCGATGCCGATCATCAGGCCGTCGCCACGGATATCGACGACGCCGGCGACGCCGGCCAGGGCCTCGCCCATGCGCTTGCGGACCAGGTCGCCGACATGGACGGCGCGCGCCATCAGGCCGTCCTTCTCGATCACCTCGAGCGTGGTCAGGGCGGCTACGCACGCCAGCGGGTTGCCGCCGAAGGTCGAGCCATGGTTGCCGGGCTTGAACACGCTGGCCGCCTTGCCCGCGGCGAGGCAGGCGCCGACCGGAACGCCGGAACCGAGACCCTTGGCCAGGGTCATGACATCGGGCTTGATGCCGGCGCGCTGGTGGGCGAACCAGGCGCCGGTACGGCCGATGCCGCACTGCACCTCGTCGACCATGAAGAGCCAGCCCTTCTCGTCGCAGATGCGGCGCAGCGCGCGCATGTAGTCGTCATGGGCGATGTTGATGCCGCCCTCGCCCTGGATCGGCTCGAACAGCACGGCGACGACGTTGGGATTGTTGGCGGCGACGTGCTCGATCGCCGAGAGGTCGTCGAAGGGCACGCGCACGAAACCGGAGACCAGCGGCTCGAAGCCGGCCTGCACCTTGCGGTTGCCGGTGGCCGAGAGCGTCGCCAGGGTGCGGCCGTGGAAGGCCTTTTCCATGACGATGATCGCCGGCGTGTCGACGCCCCGCTGGTGGCCGAACATGCGCGCCAGCTTGATCGCGGCCTCGTTGGCCTCGCAGCCGGAGTTGCAGAAGAACACCTCGTCCATGCCGGACAGCGCCGCGAGGCGGTCGGAGAGGCGTTCCTGCTCGGGCACGCGGTAGATGTTGGAAACGTGCATGAGCCGCCCGGCCTGCTCGGCCAGCGCCTTCGTCAACACGGGATGGCCGTGGCCGAGGGTGTTGACGGCGATGCCGGCGAGGGCGTCGAGATAGCGGCGACCGGCTTCGTCGAAGACGTGGCTGCCTTCGCCGCGAACGAAGGCGACGGGCTGCCGCGCGTAGGTATTCATCAGATGCGACATCGAAAAACCCCGATGCAAAAAAGCAGACGGCGGCCTGTTCCAAGTACGGCCGCCGTGCTTGCGAGAAGAGCGATATTATACCAAGCAGTGTAGGGAGGGCATGGCGGCGTGCGTATCGCTGTTTTCAACCAGAAGGGTGGTGTCGGCAAGACGACGACCGCGCTCAACCTCGGCGCCGCGCTCGCCCGCAGCGCGCGGCAGGTGCTGATGCTCGACCTCGATCCGCAGGCACACCTGTCGGCGATCCACGGCAGTGCGCCGAGCGACGTCTCCCGCAGCGTCTTCTCCTTCTACCAGGACAACCGTCCGCTCGCCGAAATCGTCATCGAATGGCCCGGCATCGGCCGCTTCATTCCGGCCCACGCCGAACTGATCAAGGTCGACTCCGTGTTCGGCAAGGGGCCGAACATCCTCAACAAGCTGAATGCGGGACTCAACGTCGCAAGCGAGGGCGGCAACACCGTCATCGACTGCTGCCCCTTCCTCGGCGTGCTCTCGCTCAACGCGGTCTTCGCCGCCGACCGCCTGCTGGTGCCGGTGTCGTCGGATTTCCTCAGCCTGCGCGGCGCGCTGCAAATCGAACGCACGCTGGCGGCGCTGGAGCCGGTACTGCGGCGCCGGGTCGAGCGCCGCTACCTGCTGACCCGCTTCGACCGCCGCCGCAACATGAGCTTCGAGGTGCAGAGCCGCATGCGCGAGCACTTCGGCGCGGAGCTTTGCGAAACGGTGATTTCAGAAAACGTCGCCGTGGCCGAAGCCCCCTCGGTCAACCGCGACATCTTCTCGCATGCTTCGGGCAGCCGCGGCGCGCAGGATTACCGCGCACTGCTCGACGAACTCGCCGCCACCGGCTGGTTCGTCTGATTCCCCCGCTTCAGCGGGTAATCAGGTTGACCACGTCCTCGAAGCTGCTCACCGGCGTGCGCACCGTGCCGCGCACGCAGACGCAGTCGAGTATCTCGCAGTCGCGGTAGATCTGGCGCAACTTGCGGTGCGCCTCGACATCGTCGCGCGCCGGAATCATCAAATTCTCCACCAGCATCCCGCCCCGGGTCCGGATGCGAAAGCCGTACTTGGCCACTTGGTACGCTTGCATGATGGAACTCCTTGTCCATCAACCAGATGCGGCAAGTATATGTAGTCGATTCGAATAAATCAACCCAGCCTATTGTCCCAACAGACTTTTTGTTGCCATCCCACCACAGCCGCATGGCCGGACAACAAACAAAACGGCCCCGGAGCTTGCGCTCCGGGGCCGCCGGATACGGCAGGAAACCTCGCGTGACGCTTACTGCATCGACTTGATCGCGGCGGACAGGCGGCTCTTGTCGCGAGCGGCCTTGTTCTTGTGCACGATGTTCTTGTCCGCGATCGAATCGATCACGCACTGGGATTCCTTGAAGACAGCCTGGGCGGCGGTCTTGTCGCCGGCATCGATCGCCTTGCGCACCTTTTTGATCGCGGTGCGCAGCGTCGAGCGCAGGCTCATGTTGTGGGCGCGCTGCTTGTTCGCCTGACGGGCGCGCTTGCGGGCTTGTGCGCTATTGGCCATGGTTGTGTCCGGTGGGTGTTCTGGAAAGAAAGCGCGAGATTATAAGAACTTCTTCGGCGCTTTGCAAGACGCATCGAAACGGCAAAGCCGATACCATTGCGCCCCATGATCGCCCCCCACGCTCGCAAACCCTTCTCGCTGCCCCCCACGGGGTGGCAGCTTGCTCGGGGCGGCCCTTCGCAAGCATGAATCTCCTGCGCGCGCTCGCCACCGTCAGCGGCATGACCCTGCTCTCGCGCGTGCTCGGCTTCGTGCGCGATTTCGTCATCGCCCGCACCTTCGGCGCCGGCATGCTGACCGATGCCTTCTTCGTCGCCTTTCGCCTGCCCAACCTGCTGCGCCGCCTGTTCGCCGAGGGCGCCTTCTCCCAGGCCTTCGTTCCCATCCTCGCCGAATACCGCAACCGCCGCGGCGAAACCGAAACGAAACACCTCGTCGACCGCGTCGCCACCCTGCTGTTCGTGATCCTCATCTTCGTGGCGGCGCTGGGCATCGTCGGCGCACCGATGCTGATCTACGTCACGGCGCCGGGCTTCGCCGCCGACGCCGGCAAGTTCGCGCTGACCGTCGAACTCACCCGCATCACCTTCCCCTACATCCTGTTCATGTCGCTGGTGGCGCTCGCCGCTGGCGTGCTCAACACCTGGAGCCGCTTCGCCCTGCCGGCCTTCACCCCGGTGCTGCTCAACCTCAGCTTCATCGGCATGGCGCTGTTCGCCGCGCCATGGTTCGACCCGCCGGTGCTGGCGCTGGCCTGGGCGGTATTCCTCGGCGGCATCCTGCAGCTCGCGCTGCAGCTGCCGGCATTGCGAAAGATCGGCATGCTGCCGCGCTGGGACTGGTCGCCGCGGGACGACGGGGTTCATCGCATCCTGCTGCTGATGGGGCCCGCGGTGCTCGGCGTCTCGGTCGCGCAGATTTCGCTGCTGATCAACACCATCTTCGCTTCCTTCCTGCCCTCGGGCAGCGTCTCCTGGCTCTACTACGCCGACCGCCTGATGGAGTTCCCGGCGGGCCTCCTTGGCGCCGCACTGGGAACCATCCTGCTGCCCAGCCTCGCCCGGGCCCACGCCAACGCGCAGGCGGGCGAATTCTCGGCGCTGCTCGACTGGGGGTTGCGACTGACCCTGCTGCTGACGCTGCCGGCGGCACTGGCCCTGGCCATGCTCGCCGTGCCGCTGCTGGCGACGCTGTTCCAGCATGGGGCCTTCACCGCCAATGACGTGCTGCAGACGCGCAGCGCGCTGGTCGCCTACAGCATCGGCCTGGCCGGGCTGATCCTCGTCAAGATACTGGCGCCAGGCTTCTATGCCCGGCAGGACATTCGCACGCCGGTGAAGATCGCCTTGATCACGCTCGCCGCGACGCAGGCGATGAACCTGGCCTTCATCGGCTGGATCAGGCACGCCGGCCTCGCGCTGTCGATCGGACTGGCCTCCTGCCTCAACGCCGCCCTGCTCTACCGTGGCCTGCGCAGCCGCGGCGTGTTCGTTCCCGCCCCCGGCTGGATGCCCTTTTCGACGCGCATCGCCATCGCGCTGGTCGCGCTGGGGGCCACGCTGTGGTTCGCCATGGGCAGCGAGTCGGCATGGCTCGCGATGCCCTTCGGCGAGCGCATTCTGCGCTTGTCGGCGATCGTGGCCGCCGGCATGGCATCCTACTTCGTCACGCTGTTCCTGCTCGGCTTCCGCCTCGGGGACTTTCGCCGCCGCACCTGAGCAAAAGAAACCTTCGTCGCACTTGCGCGGATTTCACGTCCAGCGCTACAGTGCGGCTTGTAAACATCGCTTAAAGGAAACGTCTTGGCCAAACCAAACTACCAGTTCGAAAAGCGCCAGAAGGAACTGGCAAAAAAACGCAAGCAGGAAGAAAAGCGCCTGCAGAAGCTCGCCGACAAGGCCGCCGGCAACGGCGATGCCGTGGCGGTGGATGCGGCGGTGGCTGTTCCGCCCGACAACGGCAGTGCAGCCGGCGAAACGACGCCCGAAGCTCCCTAGCGCACTCGTCGCCTGAATCAGAAGCTGCCCTAGTGCGGCAGCTTGTCGTAAGCGGCCAGCAGCCGCCTGTGCATGTCGCATCCTTCGAGATCCATGCCCGGCGCCGTGACGCCAAAGAAGCGTTGCTCCTGCCGCAGCATGGCCTCGGCGCTTGCCACGGTCGCATCGCCGTAGAGATGTCCTAGCGCCCCGCGGTGGCCGTCGGCGCCGCCCAGATCGAGCAGGGTTTCGATGCAGCGATAGACGCGGCGGCGGTCGGCGTCGATCTGTTCGAAGTGGCGCACCCATTCGCAGCCTTCGCGGATCGCCGCTTCGTCGCCAATGGCCAGCGCCAGCAGGGTTTTCAATTCACCGACCCGCAAGTCGCTCCAGAACGACCCGGCATCGGCCGCCAGCCCGATCAGTTCGGCAACGGATCGCTGGTCCTGCAGGTCGAGGTCGGTCAGCGTCTCCAGCAGATCGGCGCATTCGTCGTCGTCGAGTTCGGGCAGGTGCAGGATGGCTTCGCGGATCGCGTTGCCGACGCTGTTGTTCTCCCATTCCAGGTCGTCCAGCGGATAGATTTCCGACATGCCGGGCACGAGGATGCGGCAGGCATAGACGCCGAGATGGGTGAAGTCGGCGACGTAGATGTCGTGGCCGGCGCGATGGACCCGATCCACCAGCCAGCGGTAATCGTCCGCGGTGGTGGTGCTGAAGTTCCAGTCGCGGAACTCGAAGTCCGGCGTGGCGCCGAGGAAGTTCCAGCTGACGATGCCGCTCGAATCGACGAAGTGGATCTCGAGGTTGGGTGAGGCGGCGATTTCGTCGAGGTCGAAGCCGGGCGCGGGGAAGCCGCCGAGGGCATCGAGGCCCCGCCCCTGCAGCAGTTCGGTCAGCGCACGCTCGAGGGCGACCTCGAAACGCGGGTGGGCGCCGAAGCTGGCGAAGCAACCCTGGTCCCCGGGGTGGAGCAGCGTCACGTTCATCACCGGGTATTCGCCGCCGAGCGAGGCATCCTTGACCAGGATGCCGAAGCCCGCGGAGCGCAAGGCGCGGATGCCGGCTTCGATGCGCGGATAGCGGGCGATGACTTCTTCGGGCACGTCCGGCAGGCACAGCCCCTCGCCGATGATGCGGAACTTGACGTGGCGCTCGAAGATTTCCGACAGAGCCTGGGTGCGGGCCTCGTCCTGCGTGTTGCCGGCCGACATGCCGTTGCTGACATACAGGTTGCCGATGATATTGACCGGGAACCAGACGCTGGCGCCGTCGCGCTGCCGAACGTAGGGTAGAGCGCAGATGCCGCGTTCGGCGTCGCCGGAATTGAGGTCTACCAGCGCATTCGCGTCGATGCTGCCGTCGGGGTTGTAGAGCCGGTGCAGTTCCGGCGTCAGCAGCTGCTCCGGCCATTCGCCGTTGGCGCCCGGCTGGAACCATTGCTCTCGCGGGTAATGGGCGAAGTCGCGCCGGGCGAACTGATCCCCGAGGTAGTAATGGGTCCAGAAGTAATTGCAGGCAAGGCGCTCGAAGAACTCGCCGAGCGCGCTCGCCAGCGCGGCCAGCCGCGAGGCGCCCTTGCCGTTGGTGAACAGCAGCGGGCACTCCCGGTCGCGCACATGCACCGACCAGATGCCATCCACCGGATTCAGCCACGAGCGCTCCTCGACATGGAAGCCGAGCGCCGCAAGCTTGCCCTGCATGGTGGCGATCGACGATTCGAGGGAGGCATCCTTGCCGGCGATGTAGTGTTCTGTTTGCATGGGGAGTCCGTTTTTTGCGACGACCCGCATGATAATGGCAGTTCCCATCCGGACGACGACAGCGAAATGCACGAAATCAGGGCCGAACAATCGACCGAACTGCTGAAGGAGCTGCACATCCTGACGCGCGACGGCAAGATGAACCAGGACAGCCGGCGCAAGCTCAAGCAGGTCAACCATCTTTGCCAGTTCATCGAACCGCTGCTGGAGGATATCCACGCCGACCATGCTGACATCCGCCTGGTCGATCACGGCGCCGGCAAGTCCTACCTGGGGTTCATCCTCTACGATTCCTTCTTCAAGGGACGCGAGGCGGGGTCGCATATCTACGGCATCGAGACCCGCGCCGAGCTGGTCGAGAAATCGCGCGAGCTGGCCGCGCGGCTGGGTTTCGCCGGCATGAGCTTCCTCAACCTGTCGGTGGAACAGTCCATCGCCTCGGAGCAACTACCGACGACGGTGGACATCGTGACGGCGCTGCATGCCTGCAATACCGCCACCGACGACGCCATCCGCTTCGCACTGGCCCGGCGGGCCCGTTTCATCGTGCTGGTGCCCTGCTGCCAGGCCGAGGTGGCGGCGGCGCTGCGCAGGAACAAGGGCCGGGTGCTCGCCAATCCCCTTGCCGAAATCTGGCGCCACCCGCTGCACACGCGCGAATTCGGCAGCCATGTCACCAACGTGCTGCGCTGCCTTCAGCTCGAGGCGCACGGCTACCAGGTCAGCGTCACCGAGCTGGTCGGCTGGGAGCACTCGATGAAGAACGAGCTGATCATCGCCAGCTACAAGGATCTGCCGCGCCGCCGGCCCGCCGAGCGCCTGCACGAGCTGCTGCAGGCGTTGGGGCTGGAGGAACTGGGCACGCGCTTTTTCACATGAAGACGATGACCCTGGACAAGATCCTGCAGTCGCAGGGTTTCGGCACGCGCAAGTGGTGTCGCCAGTTGATCGCCGAAGGCGCGGTGTGCGTCGGCGGCACGGCGATCACCGCCTACGACCGCGCTTTCGTGGCCGAGGACCTGGAGTTCACCGTCCACGACGAGCCCTGGACCTATTACGAGAAACTCTACATCGCCCTCAACAAGCCGCCCGACTACGAGTGCTCGCGCAAGCCCTCGCATCACCCTGGCGTGCATACGCTGCTGCCGGAGCAATTCACCTGGCGCGACGTGCAGCCGGTCGGCCGCCTCGACCACGACACCACCGGCCTGCTGCTGCTCTCCGACGACGGCGCCTTCATCCACGCCCAATCCTCGCCGAAACGCCACGTGCCCAAGATTTACGAGGCGACCACGCACGACCCGGTCACCCCCGAGCTGCTGGCGCTGTTGCGCGACGGCGTCCAGCTCCACGACGAGCCGGCGCCGCTGACGGCACAGGTGCGGCAGCTCGATGCCCATCGCATGGAGATCGTCCTCGAACAGGGCAAGTACCACCAGGTCAAGCGCATGCTCGCGGCAGCCGGCAACCACTGCGATGCCCTGTGCCGGGTCGCCATCGGCGGCCTGACGCTCGCCGCCCTCGGGCTGGAGGAAGGGGCGTGGTGTTACATCGATCCGGCACAGATGGAAAGCGACGCGCCGGGCCGCGTCGCCGCGGCGACATAAAAAAAACGGGCCGCCCCGCAAGGGACGGCCCGTTTTCCTGTAGCGGTTTTCGTCAGGCCACGAGCGGCACGATCAGCAGCGCGACGATGTTGATGATCTTGATCAGCGGGTTCACCGCGGGGCCGGCCGTATCCTTGTAGGGGTCGCCCACGGTGTCGCCGGTCACCGCCGCCTTGTGCGCGTCGGAACCCTTGCCGCCGAAGTTGCCTTCCTCGATGTACTTCTTCGCGTTGTCCCACGCGCCACCGCCGGTGGTCATGGAGATGGCGACGAAGAGACCGGTGACGATGGTACCCATCAGCACGCCGCCGAGGGCGCGCACGCCGGCACCGACGCCGTCGATCGGCGGCATCAGGAAGTTCATGGCGACGGCGACGACGATCGGCACCAGCACGGGCAGCAGCGAGGGGATCATCATTTCCTTGATCGCGGCCTTGGTCAGCATGTCGACACAGGTGCCGTATTCCGGCTTGGCCGTGCCTTCCATGATGCCCTTGATCTCGCGGAACTGGCGACGCACCTCGACCACGATGGAACCGGCGGCGCGACCGACGGCCTCCATGCCCATGGCGGCGAAGAGGTAGGGCACCATGCCGCCGATGAACAGGCCGATGATGACGGCCGGGTCGGCCAGGTCGAAGAGGAACTTGACACCCGGCTTGATGGCTTCGAGACCGTGGGTGAAGTCGGCGAACAGCACCAGCGCGGCCAGACCGGCGGAGCCGATGGCGTAGCCCTTGGTCACCGCCTTGGTGGTGTTGCCGACGGCGTCGAGCGGGTCGGTGACGTCACGGATTTCCTTCGGCAGCTCGGCCATCTCGGCGATACCACCGGCGTTGTCGGTGATCGGACCGTAGGCGTCGAGTGCGACGATGATGCCGGCCATCGACAGCATGGAGGTCGCGGCGATGGCGATGCCGTAGAGACCGCCAAGGACGTAGGACGCCCAGATGGCACCGCACACCGACAGCACCGGCAGCGCGGTGGAGCGCATCGATACGCCGATACCGGCGATGACGTTGGTGCCGTGACCGGTGGTCGAGGCCTGCGCGATGTGACGCACCGGGGCGTATTCCGTCGCCGTGTAGTACTCGGTGATCACCACCATCAGGCCGGTGAGCACCAGACCGATGACGGCCGCGCCGTAGAGACGCATGTGGGCGCCGCCACTGATGCCCATGACGGCGTCGAGCGCGTGGTCGTCGATGAAGTTCGTCGTGATCGGGTAGAAGGCGATCAGCGCCAGCACGCCGGCGGCGATCAGGCCCTTGTACAGCGCGGTCATGATCTTCTGGCCGGGCGAGTGCTTGACGAACAGCGTGCCGATGATGGAGGCGATGATCGAGAAGCCGCCGAGCACCAGCGGGTAGGTCACGGCCTGTTCGGCGTAGCCCTTGAGCATCAGCGCGCCGAGCAGCATGGTGGCGATGATCGTGACCGCGTAGGTCTCGAACAGGTCGGCGGCCATGCCGGCGCAGTCGCCGACGTTGTCGCCGACGTTGTCGGCGATCACGGCCGGGTTGCGCGGGTCATCCTCGGGGATGCCGGCTTCGACCTTGCCCACCAGGTCGGCGCCGACGTCGGCGCCCTTGGTGAAGATGCCGCCGCCGAGTCGGGCGAAAATCGAGATCAGCGAACCGCCGAAGGCCAGGCCCACCAGGGCATGGGTGGCATGTTCGGTGCTCTCGCCCAGTACCAGGGTGAGCACGGCGTAGTAGCCAGCGACGCCGAGCAGGCCGAGGCCGACCACCAGCATGCCGGTGATGGCGCCGCCCTTGAAGGCGACGTTGAGGGCGGCGTT
>Ga0208980_10002089_pt1 | contig 12109 bp, 15 predicted proteins | sample WetSurMetagenome_3_FD_187993 | JGI IMG/M metagenome (GOLD analysis project Ga0208980, IMG submission 187993) | Wetland microbial communities from Twitchell Island in the Sacramento Delta, sample from surface sediment Aug2011 Site A1 Bulk (version 2) | ecosystem: Environmental > Aquatic > Marine...
CCCCGCCATAAGGATGGCGGGATTTGGATTCGACCACGATCCCGCCAACAGCGGTGGGATCTGTCGAATCGAGACTTGGCAGCGGTCCGTTAGGGCACACACCAAGGAAAAGTGTATGAGCTTTATGAACTATCGTCGCAACTTTCGCTCTCCGTTGATGAGAGATCGACTCCGAAAAGTATGGCATTACCTCGCTGCCTTTGCAATTATCTTCGAGGGGATTGACGAACTCGATCAAGCAGGAAGGAATTGGTCCTTCATTCTGCTTTGTTGGATTGCTGCAGCGGTCATCATTGCTGTAACCATCCTCCACTCCCGGGTAAAGATGTACGCTTCAATCTTGGAAACCCTTATCTACTTACTTGAGGGCATCGTCTGCGGGTCGATCGGGTTTCTTGCCATCGAGGAAGGCAAGACGGGCCTTCCCTATGTTTGGTTCATCGCAGCGATCCTGTGCTTGAGTGCGACAGGGATACAATTGTTCCGGAGCAGAAGCCAACACCGAGCATCGAGAACTGTTGGCGCGCCCTAACCAGCGGCTCCCGCCAAAAGGCGAAGTCCCGCTCTTGGATTCCGCCCACTGGCGGGATTCGGAGAGCGGACCACGGCGGGTCTCGTCCCGCTCCACGGCAGCGGGACTCAACAAGCTAGCTGACGCCTGCCGAAAACGATTTACAGTTGCAGGCGGAGCCGGAGTCCGTTAGGCGCACAACTATAATAACCTTAGAGAATCACATGCGTATTGAATCCGTCGCACTCCTGCTTTGTATCGTTTCTTCATTCTCTTGCAAAGACAACTCTACAAATCCGAATAGCACTCTTCCGGCAAGAGCCTTATCGCTGAGCGCAAGTGCAACCACAGGCACGGCGCCTTGTGACCTCATCTTAACTGGTACATTCAGTGCTTATACCGATACAACGAGAATGCTTTATCCTGACATGTTTATTATTGGAGGTGCAGGATTAACAGTGATTCCTTATGCCTTGCCGGATACAACTGTTCCGGCCAAGAGAATTTATACTGACACTCTTAATTTCCCTAGTCCAGGTACATATTCAATTCATATGTTGTTGCAGACAACAACTCACACCATATTCTCGGACACTATTACAATCACTATTCATTGACGTGTGCTGCCTAACCAGTCTACGACCCGTAGGGCGGCCCCCCAACTTGAAGGCCAGCCACCATCACAGGCCTTTTTTCCAATAGCGCGCGCCCCTGACTGAGGCTTTCGAACCGGCATGTGGCACACCGCCGCTTGCGCCGCTGTGGGATCTGGGGAAGGACAGTCAGATGACTATGTCATGGGATCAACTGGCGTTATCCGCGGCTTTCTGCTGCATAAGCCTGAACAGCGGACCCTGCATAAGTCCATTCGTTCCCATTTGACTTTGATGTCACGGACTCTCCCACTTCACCTGACATCCTACACCCTGACTGATCTCCGAATTGTGAGTTGGAATAGCTATGCAAGCCGGTATCTAATCAAGGAAGACGGAATCGAGTACCGTTTCGATGGTCGGTGTTCAGCTTTGTACAGATGGCAAATAATAGCCACCAGCCCGAAATGTCGGGCGCTCCGTTTCGCTTGCATTAGGCCATTTGGAAGCGATTCTGTCAATTGGGCGGACGGCACGTCAATTGAAAACCAAGAGAGCAGAAAGGCAACTCATCCCCCACATACCGGATTTTTTCATGGAAACCAAGTTCAAGCGCTGCACACTCTGCGGCAAAGAATGGGGAACTGAAGAGGAATTTCTCAGCGACAGAACTGTCCACTACAACGGCCATCAGAAGAACAAGAAGAAGATCCCCTTGCCGACGGGTACGGATGGGCTCTTCATATTCACCCATCTGATTGACGAGTGCGGAACGTCGATTGCCATCGCGGTGTCGAAGTTCAAAGAGGCTCCGGCTATGGCCTGATCGGCAGTATATATTGTCAAAGGTAACTGCACAGAAACGGGATGCCTGCTGAGAGATAGTTTGAGCGATCGGTTGTGACAGATTGTAACGTCTTCATTGCTTGAGTGCCTGCTGTTTGAGGTGTTACTTCCCCACACCATGGCTTTGCTACTCGATCACTCTGAACATCAGTGCCCGACAATCTGCCCGGGCCTTATTGCTCAATAGAACATCCCCTGATTGTTGAGCCGCCGCGCGTAAGTTGCGTGCGTGGAAACCACGTGAAGAGTCTTAAGAACTAGTTGAGGTGAGAACCTCCGAACATGTTATTCATTCCACTGGCAATACTGGCAATGATTGCAACTGCTACTACGTCCACCACACCGCCAATGATAAGCCCCGTGATGGCAGCATTTGTCTCATGGGGGACGACAATGTGCTGGATGGAATCTATTGGTATTCTCGCGTCTTCATTTCCATGTTGTCGAAAAACGATGCTTGTGGGAATAGCTTGTTGGGCGGGTAACGAGGAGTTCGAAAACGACCCAGTATTCAGATTAAAAACAGTGGATGAGCTGCGTGTTATCTTTGCCACCTTCTGTTCGAAGCTTAAATGCTGCAGTGGCTCCGAAATTGTTCCAGTGGTGGTGCTGCCGTCTTTCTTGTAGATGGTTACATCATCCCCAGGCTCCAGTTTGTTGTAGGTCGTCAGGGTATCAAAATCAGGAGCTTTTCTGTCTATTCCCGAACCCACCAGATAACCGGTAAGACTGCATCCAGATAGACTGCATATGCACGCCAGTAACACAATCCTCAGTTTCATGTTGTCCTCCGTTCAATTCTGAGTACAAAATACCTCGTGCGGAGGACACAGTTGTCAAGGAATTGTCAAAGCATTTGCTGAATGCTGTCCGGTGCGGTTGTATGCTTGACTCTCTACTCGACTATGCCTAACTTTTCGCAGAAGTGTCCTACCTGTTCTTTCTTCCAACCAGATCCATTGATGTTTTTCTAAGAGCGGAAAGCCGCAATACGTGATTGCTTGAACCCGAGCGATGTTGCGTGCTTTGTGGAGACGTTGGGTCTAAGTTGAGAGTTAGTTTTCTGCACTTCAAACAATCAATACAGTTTATCAATCAAATCCATACTACGATGAAAAATACAAAGAACATCTCAAGATTGGTTTCAATAACCGTTCTCTTCCTTTGTTCTACAATGCATGCATTCGCTCAGGAAGTTCAGAATAGCGACCTCCCATCTATATTGCAAGTCCAGCAATACGATAGGGCAATACACATCATGGCGATGTTGTTGATCGGATTTGGTTTCCTCATGGTATTTGTGAGAAAGTATGGACGTTCTGCACTCACTGCTACATTTTTACTGGTAAGCATTTCATTGCCAATGTACATGTCAATGAAGGGACTTGGGATATTTGAAGCAAAGGGAGAGATTGAACAACTCATACTTGCTGAGTTTGGTGCAGCGAGTTTGCTTATTGCAGCCGGAGCAATTCTGGGAAGGATACGAATGATTCAATACATAATACTTGGTTTGTTATTCATACCATTCTATATGTTCAATGAATTGATAGTTATTGGCGACTATTTTCATTTCGTAGGAAAAGTTGCTGATACTGGAGGTTCCATTGTTATTCATGCCTTTGGCGCTCTCTTTGGTATTGCTGCTGCGGTTTCATTAACAACACAAGAAGACATGGAGATTCCAATTGAATCGGATGCAACAACTGATAAATATTCTGTCCTGGGCAGTATGGTCCTGTGGGTGTTCTGGCCAAGTTTTTGCGCTGCGCTCGTTCCGATTGAGGCAATTCCGCATACGGTAGTAAACGTGTTTATCGCATTGTGCGGATCTACAATCGCAGCGTATGTTGCTTCTGTGTTGATTAGAGGAAAAGTAAGTATTGCGGACATTGCCAATGCAGCACTTGCTGGTGGTGTAGCTATTGGCGCAACATGTGATTTCGCTTCTCATCCTCAAGCAATGATAATTGGGGTTATTGCTGGAGCTATTTCCACCATCGGATTTGCTATACTTCAAAACAAACAACAACGAATTCATAAGATTGTGGACACTTGTGGAGTATCAAATCTCCATGGTATCCCCGGTATATTCGGAGGTCTTGCTGCTATCGTCGTTATTGATGGCATTGATATTTATGCCCAGTTGAAAGGAATTACTATTACAGTGTTCATAGCAGTCCTTGCGGGTTTATTGTGTGGTAAAGTGATTTCGCTATTTGGGAAAACAAAAGACGTCTATGACGACAGTGCAGAATTCCTGGCCAACGAGTGAAATACCAGACACGGTTGAAACATATTACAGAGTGTAAGGATTGAAGAGCCAACAATCTCCTTCTCCATTCCACGCTCAGCATACACCACACTGAAGATCTACAACACGCTCGGACAGGAATTTGACACTTGTCTCAGAGGATTTGAGACCTGCTACATATTCAACGGAATGGAATGCCCGCCTGCGTTCTGCGAACTCCAGCGGGCAAGCAACCAACGTTGCAGGCAGAAGAGTTCACGCAGACGAAGAAATTGATCTTGATGAGGTAGGAACCCCAATGATCGATAACGTTTGGATCCACGAGTTTCCAGCAGCAATCACAGTTTGCGATGCGCAAGGGATCATACTTGCCATGAACGAGAAGTCATGCACGACATTTGAAAAAGATGGAGGCGCAAACCTGATTGGAACAAACGCTCTTGCATGTCATCCTGAGCCGGCACGTGCAAAACTATCGACGCTTCTGGAATCCGGATCGCCAAATGTCTATACAATTGAAAAAGCGGGGATCAAGAAACTAGTCTTCCAGTCACCATGGTATAAGGACGGGAAGTATGCCGGGTTTGTTGAGCTGTCTCTTCCGATACCGGAGCAGATGCCACATTTTGTTAGAGATTAGTGGCGGGCGCTTTCCACCTTGACAATCCGTAAACCGTTCGGTACATTTTCGTCAGAATCACCTTGCCTGTTCTTTCTTCCCTACTGATCATCTTGCCAAAGAGGATTTTCCAATGAGCATCGAGATAGTACGAGAGATTCTTTTATGGTGCGCTATCATCAACTACGCCGTGCTCCTGTGCTGGTTTCTGTGCTTCATCTTGGCACATGACTGGATTCAGCGATTGCACGGTCGATGGTTTCGAATGTCGGTTGAGCAATTCGATGCCGTCCATTATGCAGGGATGGCAATTTACAAGATCGGCATTCTTTTGCTCAACCTCGTCCCGTATCTTGCACTGCTTATCATCGGGAAAGGCAGCAGCTGAGTATCAGCTTGTGACTTATCTGCAATTCATAGTTGGCACGAGTGGGGCAGTGAATATCATGTACAGCAACTGATGGATAACAATTCCGCTACATTTCTCACAGAAGGTGGTACATATGAATCGACCAGCATCTCTTGTCGCAGCTATTTTTCTCATCATCATTGCCTTGGCCCAATTGTGTCGCGCTATATTCGGGATCAGCATCACCGCCGCAGGCTTTGAGATTCCAGTATGGCCCAGCGCCTTTGCTGCCATTTTTCTTGCTGCTCTGGCATTCTGGCTCTTAAAAGAAAGGAGGCAAAATGAATAACCGACATTCATTGATACCCATACAATGCTTGCAACTGTTGATGATCTCTTTGCTGTTGGGCTCGCTATCGAGTTGCGGAAGTAGCCGGGAGTTCTCGGACATTGCACCGGGTGACGCTGAGGAGATGATTCGCCAGAATATCGGGAATTCCGATTTTGTTCTCCTTGATGTGCGAACGGATGGGGAATTCCAATCCGGACACTTGGATGGTGCTGTCAATCTCGACATACAGTTGGCTGGTTTCACAGATGCGATTGAGAAACTACCGAAAGACAAGACTTATCTTGTCTATTGTCGGAGTGGTGGACGTAGTGGAAGAGCCATGAAGATGATGAAGGAGAAGGGATTCGTGAGCATCTACAACCTGCAAGGCGGAATCACAAAATGGAAGGCAGAAAACCATCCTATGGAGATTCGATGAAGTCGTTGAACGCAACTCTCGATTCATTTGGTTAATCAACAAACATGCCCGCCTATTCAGCACGCACGAGTGGGGGGTGAACATCCACATCATCGAGAAGCGGTTTGTTAGGCAGCAGCAATACAACATCAGAGGCGATCATGGTTTGTCCGTATCGTCTTCTCATCACAATCTTCTGCATTGCATTCAGTTTTCTCGGCATTGGATGCAAGGACAATGGAGCAGACCCGGAGACCCTCCCCAAATACCTCATCGGACAAGTGCAAGACGAGCAGGGGAACAAGATCCCTGATGTGGATGTTCACTACCTTTTCGACGTGAACCCATCCTCGGGATTGCATGCACTTGACAACATTCTCGTTACCATAACAATTCACTACGAAGTCTTGCATCCTGCACATGTGAATCTCAAAGTTTTGAGGTGGTACACTGAAGAGCTCATTATCACCCTTATTGATACGGAACAGAATGCGGGAAACTATTCTGTATCATTCGATGCTGCACAGATGACCAACGGTGTATACTTCTATCGACTTTGGGTTGGCACTTCAGTGACAGAGAGGCGCATGCTCCTGTTGAATACTGACCTCCCAGCGCTGACAAGCACTCGTCCTTTAGCGACCAGTGATGCACAGGGTCAGTTTACTATTGCGAATGAACAGTTCGGGCTTGGTATCCCGTTTTTTCAAACCACCGTTCCCGGGAACGTGCCCGACACGGTTTACGTCTCGCCCGCAGTTCAGATTGTGCTTCACAAGGATGGATTTCAAACACTGGTCCAGCCGATACTGATTGATCCCTTCAAGGAAACGAGAGCGAGATTTGTCCTTAGGAGATGAATTCGCCGCTGCCCAACCAGCGGCTCCGCAGCCGCATAATTTCAGGCCCCGCTCGAAATCACTGGGATCTGTCGAATCGAGACTTAGCCGCAGTCCGTTATGCGGCTTCACAAAATAACGGATGGTACTATGAGACAGATCATTGAATTTCTTGTCAGGGTTGCCCTCTTTGCGTTCATCTGCTTTGTCTTCTGGTGGGTGCCGGATGTACCACTGTCAAATGCCATGAATCTAACCGTCATTGTGGGAGGGGTATTGTTGACATTCCCCCTTGTTTGGCTCGGCAGGAAGATACTAGACCGACACCAAACAATGCGTCGCGCCGTCTGGACGACGACGTTTGTACATGTTGGTCTAGGTTTTACCTTTGGTGTTCCTATCTTTCGAGCAGTAACCACACATCAAGATTGGTCTGGCTGGGTACTCCCAGTACCATCTGGAATCGGCTTGGCGCTGGTCATTATTACTGGGGCGGCTTCTTTGCTGACAGTGGTAAACCTTGCGTTGAAAGGATTCGGTGCCCCCTTTTTCATAGAGCTCAGTCGGAAATTGGCGGTAGATTGGTTGTATGCTTGGACTCGTAATCCTATGGTGCTTGCAGGTCTGGCCTGGTTCCTATCACTGGGAATCTGGTTTCAGTCGGCGCTGTTTGTGCTCTGGGTACTCATAGTGTTTGCGCCGGCATTGCTCTTTTTTGTGAAAGTGTATGAAGAACGAGAATTGGAAATTCGATTTGGGGTATCCTACTTGGAGTACAAATCCAGGACGCCTATGCTGTTCCCAAGAAGACCAAGAGGTTGAACGATGTGCCGCCAAACCGGCGGCTCCCCGCCATAGAGACGGTCGACGACTCGACAGACGCGAGCCTTCGTTGATTCGTCGAGCAGGATTTGGATTCGACCACGACATAGCTGGGAAGCGCTCTGTCTATCGAATCGAAACTTACCCCCGGTCTGTTAAGTGCAACAACGTCACACAGGATCAGCATGAAACGATACCGCTACATTCACGTTGTGGTCACGCTGCTGATCACTCTTGGGGGATTCATTCCGACCTTTGGCCAAAGTCACTCTTCAGCTAGAGTATATGTTAGCGGCGGAGTGGCAATCCCAAATGCTACTCTTGCTGACGACTACCACCTTCGTGCGCCCGGCTATACAATCAGCGGAAGACTCTCGCTCCCAATAAAGGATTCCCCCATCAACGTGCAGGTTCTTACCTCTTTCACCAAGTTTGCTGAAACACTGACCTTTCGCGGCTTGGGGACGGAAGAGGAACAAGGAGGACCATTCGAACACTCAATGCGTTTCATCGCTCTTGGCGTCGGCGCACAATACGAATTCCTGCAGGGGCAATCCGTTTCCCCATTCGTCGGGCTAGCTGCGTCCGCAAATTTCATTCAATGGAGAATCGATCCGCCTTCAGGAAGCCCGGAATCTCCCTATACAGCAAATGCGAGACGAGTGGGTCTGGCTTTTGAAGGTGGTGTCCATCTTGAAGTTCTGAATTCACCAATTAGTCTGGAACTCTCCACATCATACAGTTTGGCAAACCTCATTGGCAAACAGCCCACAGACTACTCGTACCATTTGCAGATAGCCGATGAAGGACACGAAGTTGATTCGGTCAATTACGTCGCTATAAGTATTGGGATTGGAATAAGTCTATAGTCGTAGACTGACCGCTAATGAGAGGCCATAGATTGTGATTGGAATAATCCGTACATAGAAACCGTGAAGGTTGTTCTTCGTGTCGAGTTGCCCGACTGATTGACTCTATGGGATTGTCCAAACAAGCGTGTTGAATCGGTCTCCTCAAGTTCATTCGCATCCTCTCCGGCACATGGCGCAGTTGGATGGACTGCGCGCCATCGCAGTCTCGATGGTGTTCATCGACCATTGGGTTGGCGAGCGCTACCACCTTGGGATCATGTGGGGCGACCTGGGGGTGAAACTGTTCTATGTGCTGAGCGGATTCCTGATTACGGGCATCCTCCTGGAGATCCGTCCCGTTGTCGGTCGGCAACTACTCCGCGGAGCTCGACAGTTCTACATCAGGCGTTTCCTCAGGATCTTTCCACTCTTCTATCTTACGTTGTTCCTCGCAGCCCTCGCTGGTTTTCCCGGAGTTCGGGAAACATTCTGGTGGCATGTTTCATATCTCTCAAACTTCTACATCGCAACGATCAGCGCGTGGCCAAGCTTTATCAGTCATTTCTGGTCGCTTGCCGTGGAGGAGCAATTCTATCTTTCGTGGGCATGGCTGATCTTGTTCATCCCGCACCGTGGTCTCTTGCCCGTGCTCGTTACTCTTCTCGTTCTCGGACCCATCAGCAGATTCGCCGGAGTGATCCTGGGCGGGAATCCGATTTCCATCTACGTTCTTCCAGTCTCGTCGTTCGATGTGCTCGGTATCGGAGCGCTCCTCGCGTATCTCAGCCGGTTTGGCGCCTCTCATCGGATATCTGTCGACAAGCTGGCTCGGATTTCCCTTGTTGTGGGGGCGGCGACATTCATCGGCATAGAAATCCTGGAGCGCACGGTTAGCAGGACACCAGTTGTTGAAGCACTGCATCTGACAATCAAACCCGTGGCAATTGGAGGAGTGTATGGATGGCTCGTTCTGCGCGCCTCTGTCGGACTGAAAGGGATTGCGGGAACCCTTCTCACGGCCAGGCCAATCGCTCACATGGGCAAGGTCAGCTATGGACTATACATGTTCAATCCCTTCATGCCCAGCGTTGCAGGATGGTTTCTGGCCCCGGTGGGATTGTTGCCCCTCATGGACATAGCGCCGTTGAGACTTGCGGTTCTCTTGGCAGCCACAGTTGGGTTGGCTTCTCTCTCCTGGAGGTTCTTCGAGGGTCCGATCAATGATCTAAAGCGTCACTTTCCATACAAGTAGCGGAATGCATTTCGCAGGGACAGTGATTTCATTGAAGAGGGTTTGCGGGGATCCGTCCGCTGATTCGGGATCGATTAATCGAGTTCCGTCAGCCCATGGTGGTACAAACGCGCAAGGTACCTACCTGATGTGTGTCTGGCGAGAGAAAACCAGAGATCAGAAATAGCAATGAAAGAAGTATCTCCCCATTTCATATTGTATGTTGTTGCGGTCGGGCTTGGGGTTTCTATCGCCTGGATGGATTCTCGTCCAAACTGGGACGACACTGCAATTACCGTAATAATGATATTGGGCGTAACGGCAATTCTCGGTTTTGCGAACCCAAACAGAAGTTGGATATGGGCTCTATCAGTTGGCGTCTGGATTCCAATTGGGAATATTGCATTGTACAACAATTATGAATCAATCCCAGCATTAGTGTTGGCGTTCATTGGTGCCTTTGGTGGTGCATTTGCTCGCAGGTTAGTATCATCTCGTCCCTAACCAGTATTCAACATGACGGTGTAACACTTGCGCTCCGGACGAATCAGAGTTGAGTTCTTGAATGACCACGGGGGACAAGGGATTGTCAGCAAACTCGTCAACAGCACCAGCGCTCCGGTTCCAGATCGAACATTCCAGCTTGTGTGCTTGCTTTTTGACTCTGCATTTCCAAACTTGCTTTCCATCAAGAGATAACTAAGAGAAAGAAAAATGTCTCCAAGACCTTCCCTCGCTCTGCACACGAAGATTTTCATTGGACTCTTCGTGGGTTTGGTTGCCGGAATACTGTGCAACGTTCTGCTCCCCAACGATGAGGGTGTCAAATGGGTTGTCAGCAACATTGCATACCCGGCAGGCCAGGTTTTCCTCAGGCTGATCTTCATGGTCATCATCCCCCTCATCTTCTCCGCTCTTGCCCTTGGCGTGGCGGATATCGGCGACGTTCGTAAGATTGGCAGAATTGGATTGAAGACGCTCGCGTTTACGGTCGTGATCACTGGAGTCTCCGTCTTCATCGGCATGGGGCTCGTCAATATTGTTCAGCCAGGAACGGGAATCCCTGAAACCGATCGCAACGGGCTTCTCGCGACGCTTACGAACAATCAAACGGTCAGTGGCATCTTCACAGCGGTGAAGGAATCAAAATCGTTCGTCCAGACCTTGCTCGACCTCATTCCGCGCAACCCATTCGCGGACATGGCCAACGCACTCGACCCCAACTACCGTGGGGGCGGACTGCTCGCCATCATGTTCCTCGCCCTGATTTTCGGAGGGGCGTTGAGTCTCTGTGCTCAAGAGCGCGTCGCAATCCTGACGAAGACTCTTCAGGGACTCTACGATGTCGTCATGAAGATCATTGATTTTGCGATGAAGCTCGCGCCCTACGGCGTAGCGGGATTGATGTTCTCAACTGCTTCACAAATGGGACTTGCGATCGTTCTTCCCCTTATGCAGTACATACTCGTTGTCGTCGGCGGGCTGGCAATCCAACAATTTGTGACGTATGGGTTGATCGTGAAGTATGCCGCCAAACGGAAGCCAATCGAGTTCTTCAAAGGGATCCGAGAAGTAATGCTTACCGCGTTCTCAACAAGCTCCTCGAATGCGACACTCCCCACTTCCCTCCGCGTGACGGAGCAAAACCTGAAGGTCCATCCCGATGTATCCAAGTTTGTCCTGACGGTCGGTTCGACGGCGAATCAGAATGGAACTGCTTTATACGAAGGAGTTACCGTCCTGTTCCTCGCACAGTTCTACGGAATCGAGTTGAGCCTGGTGCAGCAATTGGTTGTGGTGCTCATGTCCATTCTGGCGGGAGTCGGAACGGCCGGAGTGCCAGGCGGGTCGCTCCCGCTCGTCGTCATTGTGCTGCAGGCCGTCGGGATACCGGCTGAAGGTATCGGGATCATCCTGGGTGTAGACCGGATCCTTGACATGTGCAGAACAGTTGTGAACGTCACGGGTGATATCGCGCTCGCAACGTGGGTTGATGTGTCAGAACGTCTTCCGACAAGGAGATAGCTTTTCCCCCGATCGGACATCCATAATTGCCTTCATCTTTCATGCAAAAGGAATCATTCATGCAGGACTCTAGTGTAAAAAGCAGTTTTGTTCTCGGAACACTGATTTGTGTAGGGTTGGCCCTACTCGGCTATGTCGGGGGCAGAAGTGCGATAAGAATAAAAGAATACGAACGCACTGTCTCGGTGAAGGGTCTCTCCGAGGCCGAATATCCTGCCGATGTGGTGTTGTGGCCCATTCAGTTTACCGCGGCGAGCAATGAGCTGACAGGGATCTACTCGCAACTCGAGGAGCAGATCAAGAAGATTGAAGAGTTCCTCCGTTCCAATGGAATCGACCCGGACGAAATCACAATATCTCCTCCGGCCATCACCGACAAATCCGCTCAGCAATACGAGAGCGCTGTGCGAGCCGCGTTCC
>Ga0208980_10002090_pt1 | contig 12109 bp, 16 predicted proteins | sample WetSurMetagenome_3_FD_187993 | JGI IMG/M metagenome (GOLD analysis project Ga0208980, IMG submission 187993) | Wetland microbial communities from Twitchell Island in the Sacramento Delta, sample from surface sediment Aug2011 Site A1 Bulk (version 2) | ecosystem: Environmental > Aquatic > Marine...
TTTTTCAGCATGAACCAAATTCATTGTTTCTTTGGTAGCGCCTGATATTGAATAGCCTTGTTTTTTAAATGCTTCGATTGCTAAATTACTTTTATCTGTGTAATCTTTTGTTGTTGATGATAACTGTCCTGCTGCACCACGAAGTTCGTTGATTTCTTTTGTGGCTATTCTTTGCTGTGTTGTAACACCATTTACAGTTCTTTCCATTAAAGTAAATTCCGCAGTTAATTTACCAACATCAGTAGCACCCGCTCGAACAGTATTGAAAAATTCTCCAAATCCTCCGAGTTTTTGAATAATACTTTCACCGGGGATTATTTTCCCAAAATCAATCTTGTAAGTACTCATTTTGTTGGTGAGACCGCCCATTAAATCGCTTGCGGCTTTTTGTGCACCAGCCATGTCCGCCATAATTGTTACAGGATAAACTATTCGCATACCTTTAGCCATTTAACACCTCCTTCACCATCTCTCTTACAATTTTTTCATTTTTTCTAATATCCGAAACAATGGTGATGGGGAAGATTATTTTCACCTTGATTACAGAAGTTATTGCCATATAAACCTCCTCAATAAAGCCATAAAACTACAATTTTAAGTTCTTTAATTCTTCATATTGATTAATATAAAAATTATTATAAATTCTTCCAACCCATTCTAAAAATTCATCATACGAATAATTATTTTTTGAAATATTACATTGCCCACAACAAGTAACAATGTTATCTTTTTCGTATCCTTTTGTAGAATCAATACGGTCTATACCGTTATATACATAATAGCCATAACCTTTTTTGGTCGGACCAGCTTTCTGTTTTGGCTCAACCCCACAGTAAAAACAATTTCGGGAAGTTATTTCTCTAAATTCTTCTTTTGATAAATTAAAAGGGAAACCTTTTTGTAGAGACCTTCTTTTATAGGTATCATATAATCTATTAAAAGAATTTTCCCCATATTGTAATCTTCTTCTTCTAAAACATCCACAAGATTTAACTTTTCCATTTCTTAAATCTGAACCCTTTGTTTTTACAATTTTTTTATTACCACAATCACATTTCGATAACCAAAACAATTCTTTCTTTTCTTCGTCGTAATATTTATCAATAATAGTTAACATTCCAAATTTTTTATTTAAAAGAGTATCTTGTTTACTAACCCCCGCCGCTCTCACCAAACATCCACAAGATTTTACTGCCCCTATTCTTAGATTATGGGTAGAAACAATTGTATTGTCTCCACAATCGCATTTACATAACCAATAATTCATGCTTTTTTCTGTTTTATGGTCCCATTCAATAATTGTTAACATATTATATTTTTGACCAATTAAATTTAGTTCTTTCATATTTTTTCCTATTTTCCGAATAATTTAAGAATGGGAAGCATCGGAATCCGCTTGTCAGTTGAGTCATGACTTCAACCTATCCCATTCTTTTATATAGTATTATTTCATATCTCTTAAATTTTCTAATTCTGGAAAATTAGTTTCTGAAAACGTGGAATCGTTATAAAGTGAAACCATAGTTAGGTCTTCCCATCCGAATAATTCTTTAATAAACATGGGAGGAATATTTTTCTTTGATAATAATGTCGTTAAATAGTGCCTACAGGAGTGAGCGTAAAAGGGTACACCTAAATATTTTTCAAAGTCCTCAATCCAACCACGCACCGTAGCGCCTGTAGCGGGGTCTCCATCTTGTTTAATAAATAAGAAATTGTGATTTAATTTCTTTTCTTTTAAAATTTTATTTCTTTCTCCAAACCATTCTTTATAATAGGGTAAAAATTTATCTTTTAAAATATATTTATAAAGCAATTTTCCGCTCTTCCCTCTGCCTTTTGTTTTAATTTGCTTTGTTGTTTCTAGAAATAAATCACCAAAGGCAGTTCTGTTTTCATCGATTAAGTCTGTTTCAAAACATAATAATTCTGAAAATCTAGCCCCGCTTGTTACAGCGAGAGCAAGCCAACATGCCTGTTGTTTATTGGTCTTTTTTAAATGCTCTAAAAGTTTTTCTACTTGCTCATCTGTTAAAATAGTCTTTTCTCTGCGTTCTTCTTTAGGGGAAGATTCTACAATTCTAAGGATAACGTTTCTAAAATTAGGGTAATCTTCATCATAAAATTTTTCAATAAATGAAGATAGAGAAGATAATGTACTTCTCAAGTTATTCAATCTGGCTGACCCCAACCTAAGCTCTGTAGAAGCAAATGAAAAGAAATCAGAAAACTCTAATTTCTTAATATTTATAAAAAACTTATTTTCGTTATATAATAAATTCCAAGTTAAAAACATTGTAATATTTGATTCATATACTATAATAGTTTTATTACTTGTTCTAATTGCTTTATCTTTTAAAAATTTTTCCATTAGTTTAATATTTTCTGGATTTATTTGTTTAGTAAGTTCGGGACTTGTTATCTTATCCCGGAAAGTTTCTCTAGGCATAACGTACTCCTTCTTTTCTAAAATATGCAATCCCGACAGATACTGCGTCACTCTCGTCCAAGTTCTGAAACCTAATTTTAGGATATATTTTTAATATTGAATCTCTAACTTCTTCTTTAGTTGCATTCCCTTTACCTGTTATTATTTTTTTCACGGTGGACGCGGGAATTGATATTTGTTCATAATCACTAAAAATTAAATTTGTTATACCAACGCAACGAAAAATCATTTGGGTTGAAATATTATATCTCGTAAAACCCTGCTCCATTATTACCTTATCAACCGGATAAGCCTTCATAAATTTTTTATATTCATTTGCTATTGTTACAAGTTTTCCACGTATATCTTTCTCGTCTGTGGTATTAATACTACTGCATTCAACAAAAGTTCCGTTGTTTGTAAATATAGCAATTCCGGTATTATTTAAAGATAAATCTAATGCATAAATATATTTTTTTTCCATTATACCTCCCAAAAAAGAAGGGAGAATATTGTTCATATACTCCCTTCCTAAATAGATAAATTATTTGACTGGTTCTTTTCCAGCGTTTAATTTAGCGGCTGCTCTTTCAGCATTTTTCTCATAACTAAAACCAAGCAGAGGTGTACCTTTAATAGTATTGTAAGTAAGTTGACCACCCAAAATTTGAATGACATAACCTAATATAAAGGTAAGTAATTTAAGCCATTCATTTACATCCGACCATACAATCGGTACTTTTAAAAAGTAAACAACTGTCACTGCAAGGAACACAAAAAGGCTGATTCCCTGATACCATTGTTCTGATTGACCATCTTTAATAACACCAATCTTTTTCAGTACGCTTATTAAAATAGAAACAAACGCACCCAATCCGGCTAATCCGGCAACAATCATTAAAATATTTTCTAACATTTTTTATTCTCCTTTTTTAAAATAAGTATTTTATAACTTTTATTTAATCTAATTTTTCAAATAATATATTTCTCATTACATTGTTTTTTATTGCCCAATAAAACTTTCTAGCGCTTTTCCAATTTTCTGCTTCTAATTGATTTATAAAATCATATTCAGCAGCGTATAATTCTCTAATATAATTTAACTCTTTTATCAATTTTTTTACAGGGCTTTCATATTTTGGTTTTCCGTTATCGTCAAATTCTCCTAATGTATCCCTAACCAATTCTACTGTATAAGTTACTGATTTTATTATGTTTCCTACACGTTTTGGGGATGCTTTTACATCAACCCTAAATTCAGCCTTACCTGTTCTTTTTACTAACTCTCTTACTTTTTCAATTATTAAACGTGTAAATAATATAAAAGCCATTACTTCAATTTCTGGTCCTTTTCCACTTGCAAATCTTCTTGCTTTAACTTTTAATCTTCCGGGAGATGACCAATCAACGGGTTTATAGAATTCTTTTTGTTTTTCCCTACTTAAAACACGCATATATAGAAAATTTCTCATTTTATCCATTAATCTATTTAAAGCCACAGCTTCTAAAATTTTTGCATCATTATATTGAGAATTTATATCAACAATTTCACTATCTGTCAAAGGGTTGCCCTCTACATTTATTCCTTCGGCTGTAATTTGACCCACGGTTATACTAAAATTTGCTCCTAAATGTCTATATCTTGTTTTTAATTCTATACCCGCTACATCAAAAGCCTCTTTTCCGAGTCCGGGTATATCGGGATAGGCTTCGTTGCCTTTTTGACCCGGGAAAAGTGAGGGAAGACCCAATAGGTTTTGTGCAAATGCCCCAAATTCTCCACTATCTCCTTCTTTTATGGTACGATTAAACCCCCCTGTTTCAAAAAGCCCTTTCCATGTTTCTTTCCAAATATTTTCTCTTTTTTTTCCTTCTGCCGCCGCCAACATGAGACTTTTTAGATATTCAACAGTTTCTAATTCAATAGGTTTTAATTTTTTGTCTAAATCTTGGGCATTAATGTTTACAAATTCCATAGCGTCTTCTTCGATTGTGTTTACAAAATCAGAAATACTTGTAGAAGTTCCTTTTCCCGGTAAATTGAAAAACAATGTATTTCCCATATTAACCTCCTTATAATCTACAAGAAGGTTATAAAATTATCCTTTTAAAAGGCTAAATCATCTTCTTGTCTTCGTATCCTTTTTTGTTCCATTTCTCTTTCATATTCACAATTTTTATTAGAACAACAAATATATTCTTCTGAAACAGAAACATAAACCCCATTTCGTATTTCGTTTATTTCTTTCACTCTAATTTGGAGTATATTTTTACATTCTGGACAACGTTCACTTAAAGAACGTTTTAATCTTCCTATCATATTATACCTTCTTTATTCCCTCGCTATTTAGTTCGTCTATTAGGGGTTGCTCTACAGCACTTAAATCAGAAGGATTTCTCATGATATTGGCTTTTTCCAAATCATTAATAAGCCCTGTCCCGACTTCCTGTAATTCTTTAATATCATCCGGAGAAATCTTATTTATTTGGTCAATAAATCCTTCGGCTTTTTCCAATATATCAGAAAGAACTTTTCCAAGAGAGTTATCTAATTTTATCTGTTCTTTTATTTCGGAAACAACATTATCTAAATTAGATTTAAAAGTATTCCAATTAATAATTTCTTCTGTTATTGCATACCAAAGAACATTATCAACATATATATCATTGTCTACATCACTCATGTCGATATTTGTGTTGAGTTGGATTATATAATTTTTTAGTTTGCATTCGGATTCAAAAATATGATACTTTGTTTTCTGGATTGCTATATCTGTAGTATCTCCGAAATAATCTTCTATATATGCATTAATTAAAAGTACTTGATTTGAAAAATCAATAAACGGGTTTATCTCTATATTTACCCCATTATATTCAATTGTTTTATTCTCCGGAGTTTTTATCTCCAATTTAACCTTGTTATCCATTATTTCTCCATTTAATTTTTAGTTAAAAAATACACCGCCATTTTTTAAATGACGGTGTATTTAATATTATTATGTTCCTTGTGCTAACCACTGTACTACAGTGAAGTGAACGGTGGCGCTTCCGCTGGAAGCGACAAAGTTAACAGCACCACCTGCGGCAGTGCTACCTGACCAGCAACTGAACCAGAGATTTCCTCCGACAGCGCTGGCTGTAGTTACTTGATGGCGCGATGTTGGTGCACCACCTAAAGAGCATACAACATAATCAACGGTTGTTAAACCTGAAGCTACTACTGTATCAGCAGTAGATGGTGTGAAAGAACCACCGACAACTTTTAGTCCTGAACTACCAGAACTTGTTAGTAAGCCATTTAATACTGTACCCAAGTGTACATTCTGTGCTGCGACCATTGAGTTATCTAGGTCGTATATTTCTTTTGTAGTTAAAAAAGCCATATTCTAATCCTCCTTTATAATTCGCTTTTCGATACATTAATAATATCGCCAGCTTTTAAGTTTTTATTTTTATATTCTTTTGGGACAGCAATATGGGTTCCGTTGCCATTGCTATCAACCACATAGAAACTACCCGCATCAACTCTGCGAATTGTAAATTGAATTTTTTCAGAAGTAGCTTTTGATTCCAAAACTTCTTCAATTTTTTCTATTACTTCTTCGCTAATAGGCTCAACAGGTAATTCTATTTTTTCATTTTCTTTGTTATTGGTATTTTCTTCAATATCTTTTTTAGGCATTTGTTTTTCCTTTATCATAATAAGGAATAAATTTTATTCTATTTTTTATTATGCGGTAACTGTAACAGTTACAGTACCATAAATTGAAGAAGCTGAAGTAGCAGAAGCAGATATAATAGCTGTACCAGCACCAATACCCGTGACTACACCAGTATTTCCACCAACGGTTGCTGCTGCTGGTGACCCCGAACTAAAGGAAAGATATGCATTGGGAACTTTAAAGGATGCACCCGTATAAGGAACACCATAAACCACTAGAGTTCTGGTTTCCCCAACGCTCATGCTGAAATTTCCTCCCGAAACACTTAATGATAAAAGATTATCATACCAGTTTGTGTTGTCAATTATTTCAGTGATTGTTGCATAATATGAATCAACCATACATGCATCTGCACCAGTAGCGGTAGGCGTATAAGCAAGAGCCGTACCAGTCAAAGGAGTATTAGATACACCATCTGATTTCATCGAAATTGTGAACGCACCAGACAATTGACCTCTTGGAATGATGATTTGTACCATTCCTATTCTATTTGTAGTCACATCAGCAGAATTCAACTGAGTTTCCATGACTAGCTTTACAACTTGTGGAATCATACTTGCTTTAATGGTAATGCTTTTTCCAGCACTTACATTAGCATTGTAATAACGTACACACCAGTTACCACTTGTTTCAGCCCCGGTAACAGTAAAACTTCCTACTGAACCACTAGCAAAGGTAACTCTTTGGGTAACTCCTAAAGGAGAAGTTGCCCAACCATATAAAGTAGTACCCGTAAAAGCTAACGGAGTACCCGTGACAGAACCAGAACTGGATGTAACCGCTATTGTTTCTTGCACGTAGTAATTGCCAAGTTCGTATTCTGTACCTACAGTTGCACCCAATAATTCTAGATTCCATTGTGCTTCTGTTAAATTGAATTTCATTTCCGCAGTGTGATAGTAAGTATAAAGCAACTGATTACCACGTCCACCACGAACAGGTGCTGAACCTAGAGAAACTTCAATTGAACTATCTAGCAGTGTCTTTGCTACAAAAAGCAGATTGTCATCGTTATCGTATCCGAACACGTCGGCTCACTTTGTTACTTGTAAACCTTATAAATAAGGCGATTAGGCATTTCTACCTAATTCTGCATTTTCTTCTTTACATTATATATGCAGGTCGGACTATATATTCACCCGAGAAGGGGGATAACTTCAGCGTACATATTACTATGTACGCCCTGTAGTCTCTACGGTGTCGCTTTTGCGTTACCTCGGTCTTAATCATGTCTGACTTTTAACCGATATAGTTATCTTTTAGGTTTAATTTAAACCTCGTATATTACTATACGTTTCGGCAGTTTAATTTACCGAAGTCAAGAATTTTTTTATTGCCATTTAAAACCTCCTATATACCTTTTTATAATTTTTCTTAATTCTTTCAAATTCTCCATCCTATTATCTGACAATAAAGTTAAATAAATATCTTTTTTGTCGGGAAAATTTAAATTTCTATCGTTTTTGGAAAACCAAAGAGAACATATATCATATGCAATTGCTGCTTTTATATCAGAATCATATCTTCCTATAAAATATTTTTTTGTCATATATGTTATTTGGGAAATCCAAATATTATCTGTTTTTTCATATGTTATTCCAAAATAGACATATTTAAGATTTCTTTTCCCGGTAGATTTTCCACTCTTTGTTTTAGAAACTTTATCTTTTGTTTCGTTAGAACAGGGAGTATTTTTATTCCAAGGAGCTTCTCCTTTTTTAAATTGAAAATCTTTAAGATGAGAAGTATCAGTTAAAATCCCTTTATTCCAAGGAATTTGTCCTATATGAGAGAATGATAACTTTTTCTTGGTCTCATCTGATACCAAAAGACCACATACCCCTTCTCCTCCATCTGTACCATTTACTAGATTTTCTCTTCCATAATAAGAAATCCAATATTTTTCTTTTTCGCTCCTTTCTTCATAATTAACTTTTTCTATAATATCAATTGAAGGATAGATTCCTTTTGATAATAAGCTTCTTATCCAATTACATCTATAATTTTTTTGTCCCCTTCGAGCGTCGCTCAAGTGGTCCGATAGTCTTCTTTTAAGAGACTTGTGAGTCGAGCCTATATATTTTATAGAATTTGTCGTGGGGTCAATTAATTTATAGATAGAAACCTCCTCGCTCATAGTTTTATTATATCCTCCATTCTTTATTAAAGATTTGTTATTATTTTTTAGCACTCTCAAATGATACTTTATCTTGCATCTCTTGCAAGTCCACAGTAACATCTCCGTACTTATTTTCATCGTCTGACCCTGTTAACCAGTGTTTAATAAACGATTTATCTTTAAACTCAACCATTCCCGACATTGATGAAGCCAGAAAGATTTTATAGTGTATAAGTTTGTCCATACTTCTTATACTTTTTATGAATTTTCTTATTGTCATAGAATATATATAATCCAATGTAGACCCCGTTGCGATAGAAAGAGCGATTATATAATCTTCAGTAGATGCAGATGCTTCACCAGATAATTTTCTTTTAAATTCTCTGGCTTTTTCCATCGAGTCTCTTACCTCTTTAGATACATTTTCATCTATTAATTCTACTAAATTTTGTTCTGCTATTATTTCTTTGATTTTATCAAAATCATCCGGGGTATATATTTCTTCTTTTATAGTAAAATAGGGTTTTCCCGTATCCTCATCATATCTATATCTTTTTATGCTTTCTTCTATTTTTGTGAATGTATCATCCTCTTTTAAGCACAAAGCAAGTAATCTATCAAACCATATTAAATAAGGAAAATCCGTTGGGTTTTCCTCCGTAGTTCGAAACATATATTCTAGATAAGTCATTGAAATTATTTTAGGGTCAGGAATACTGTTTTTGTCTATGGTTAAGCATTGAGAATAGATATTAAAAAGCAGATAATCTTTTACTGTTATTGGATATATTTTTATATTTCTATATATAAAAGGCAAATCATAAGTAGTATAATATGTAGTGTCCATTTTTTTATGCCGAGTAAGTTGCGAATATTATTTGTTTTCCTCCAAACGGTATTTGCCCCGCTTGAAACAATCTAGAACTTTGGTCAATCATTCTATCGATAGCCATTAGTCCTAATGCACCAACATCCGAACCATTGAATAAAGCAAGAAGTTCTCCTGCAATCGTGTCAATTCTAGTTGAGTAATTAGAAAGATGGTTTATTTTGTAATGAGAGAATACTTCCATACTTACTTCTATAACACCAACTGTTCTATTCATACCCAACGCATAGTTTGGCATTATCCTTACTAAAGTACACTCATCTACCAAAACGTCAGGTTGCTTGCCGTCCATAAAAACGTTAAATTTTGAACTATCTTGTTGTCCGGCGTATATTAAAGCAGCCTTTTCCTCTTGGGTTAAATCTGGTTTATTCCAAGCATCCGGACTAGTGTACTTTAATAGTTTCCATATAAGTTCGTTGTTTTCCATCATATATTTTATACAAGTATATGATAATTTGCTGAATTGTTTAAAATCATTATAGGCTAGTAAGCCGATTTGTTGGGTTGATGTTGGCATATATTTTCTCCTTACACGATATCAAATTGCCATGCGCCACGTAAATATATATTAAAGGTTTTTGGCGTTACAACAGAACCAGTTGTGCATTGTACTGTTAGGTAAGATGTTAAGTCTTTTAGTATATTTGTAACTTTAAAGTGATTCCCATCGGTTTGAGTAAAAGTATAATTAGCAGAAGGAATATTACTTCCGCTGCACGTAATAACAAATGAAGCAGATGATGGAACATTGTTTTCATATAAATAAACAGAATATGTCCTATTACTTCCTTCTAAGATATAATTTGTACTCGGATTAATTAGTATTTCGTTGTTTACCGTTGGGCTGGCACTGACGGTTATCCAACAGGTATCGCTCGCTGGATTTCCATAAACAGATGCTGTTATTGTACAATTTCCATTTGTATTAAAAGTAACAAGAGCGCTTCCGCTACTTCCACTAATTGAAGCTATTACCGGATTAGAACTTGTCCATTCCATTGCCCTTGTAACACTATTCCCGTTATAGATAACATTTGCATTAAGTTGCATTGTACCTGTAGGAGAACCTGATATACTTCCACTGCTCAAAATAACCCTATAGACATTGGTATAAACGTCACATATACCATTAACAACATCGTCTAGTTCTTTATTGATAAAGTTAGCACTCATATCTAGTGTTAATATATGTGCACTATTATTATCATATGTTGCTATATTTTTGAAATCATTTATACCTGTTCCAGTTACTTTGTAACAAGTCCAATGCCCGGTATTCCCAAACAAGAATCTTTGATTCTCATTTATTTTCCCGGTGTTATCATTCAACTGTGTGTGAATTTTTAAAAATCCCCCGGGTGTTGGGAAAGGAGAACCCTGTGTGATATAATCTCTAGGTTCTTTTATTTCATATTCAATCGCACAAGGTTCTTCATAATAAATCCCCGTAGATTCATCAATCCATCTTAGAGTATTATTGCATCGCCTAATAGTGCATGTTGCTGAAATATTTTTAACTACCTCAATGTTTATTATTAACCAAGTACTATTATCAAATATATAACGTCTTCCTAAATCCATTTGATGATTTAGGTCGGGGAACAGGACTGTTTTCCAGTCATCCCCAAGTTTCAGACCTGTTTCTGCATTGATAACATGGTTTATACGCACATCTGTAGGTTTATATAGTCCAGAACCTATAGCAGTTTCTTCTTGAATAGTCCACCAACTTGACGAATTATAGAATTGTTCATCGAGAGTTTTTTGAAACAATTCAATATATTGGTCTTTAGGGGTATCACCTTTTTTTGCACCTGCATACATAGAAGCAGGAATAGATTTATATGTATAAGGCATATTATACCCCCGTGAAGGACTGATTATACCAATCTGTCCAATCGTTTCTTCTATAAGCATAGTCCTGTAACAGTTGAGAGCATTGTTCTTTTGCTATATTTAAGGCAACAACTTTTTCTCTTAGATTTTGTGCTTCAGAAGCCATTTTAAAATCTCTATCGGTTATATGCAGATTCATTTGTGTTATATCGTTTACAGTTTTTTGAAGCCAGTATCTCATCATTAGCGTAGCTAATATGATTTTGTTATCCCGGCTTAGAACAGCCGGGAATTCTTTTGTAGTATCATTATAATTTAAATCTTGGTCACACACTTGAAAATCTACAATTGAAAAATCTAACCATTTTTGTAGATAATCTTCGAAATCCGGGACCGATGTATTAAACAAATCAATTAGTCTATAATCCGTAATAGTCATAAGAAAATAGTCATATATTTCAGCTAATGTTGTTGGCATATTTCCTCCTTATTAGAAAAATTCAATGGATTAGATAAACCGTTTTTTATTATATATAAATCATACGCTTTAGCGGCACTGATTTCATTTCCAAAACTTCCAATCCATATCTTTTTCTTGTCCAGTGATATATCCGCAATCCATCTTTTCTTATCTTTTCTCCATCGAACACCAAAATATATAGAAGAAAGATTTTTACTTTTTTTTCCAAAAGCAGGATGCTTTTCTCTATATTTTGCTTTGCTCATCTTTTCTTTTGATTCAAACGATGTTTTCATTTCTTTTCCTGTTCCTCTAATATTGTATCCAAAATTTCTATTTTCGGAATTATAAAAATCGCTCCAATATTTTTCAAAAAAATTTAAATCTTTTTTTTCGCATTCTTCAAGAATTGAAAATATGAAAACATCTTTCCCGTATTTATCACACGCTTTTTGTAAATGATAATTCTTGTGTTTTCCTTCTGTTAATTTTTTTATGTGTTCTTTAAATCTAGATTCTATATTTACGGATTGTCCTATATATTTTTTGTTGTTAAAGGAGTTTGTTATACAATATATTCCTATCATTATAACCCTCCTTTTGATTATTATGGTTGATTTTGTTCAGCCAGTTCTGCTTGGAAAACCTTTTC
>Ga0208980_10002091_pt1 | contig 12106 bp, 6 predicted proteins | sample WetSurMetagenome_3_FD_187993 | JGI IMG/M metagenome (GOLD analysis project Ga0208980, IMG submission 187993) | Wetland microbial communities from Twitchell Island in the Sacramento Delta, sample from surface sediment Aug2011 Site A1 Bulk (version 2) | ecosystem: Environmental > Aquatic > Marine...
GACCCAGGCGTGCGGCGCCTGGCAACCGGCCTCGACCCGCAGGCAACCGCCCTCCGGCATGGCGTCCCGGGCGTTGGTGCAAAGGTTCATCATGACCTGACTGATTCCGGCCGAATCCCCCATGATGGTCAGCCGCTCGGGCAGGTCGAGCTCGAGGCGGACCCGACCATCGAGGGAGGTTTTCACGATCTCGCAGGTTTCGCGGATGACCGGCACCAAGTCGACGGTCTTGAACTCCTTGCTGATCTGTTTGCGCGAGAAGTGCAGCAGGCCGTCCACGAGGCGCGAGCCCTTCTTGACCGATGAATTGATGCGGCCGGTGATCTCCTGAAGGCTCGGCTGGTCCTTGTGGTTGAGCTGGATCAACTGGCTGTTGACCAGGATCTCGGTCAGCGTGTTGCGAAAGTTGTGAGCAACGCCCGCCGCGATGGTGCCGATCGCCTCCATTTTCTGGACGTGCTGCAGCTGCATCTCCAGCCGCTTGCGCTCGGTGATGTCGGTGATCATGAGGATCACCGTCGACTCGTCCCCCTTCACCGGCAGCTTTTTTATGATGACCTGGCGGTCGTTCAGATCGAGCGGCTGGTTCACGCCGGTTTCGGCCGGAAGGCCTGGAACCGCCGCGAAAAGCCCCTCGACCCGGTTTCGCACACCCCCCTGAAAAAGATCCGGAGGGTAGGCGGTCAGCATTTTCTGCGACGGGATGCCGAGCATGGCCACGGCGGCGGAGTTGGCGTAGACGACCTTTCCCGAGTAGACTTCGAGGATGCCCTCCGCCATGCTTTCGAGGATCGTCTCCAGGTGCCGGTTGCGGGACAGCAGTTCCTTGGTCAGCTGCCGGGCATACACGTGCTCGAGGCCCATTACGGGTTTCTGAACCACCGGCGGGTGCGGGGCATCCGCCGCCCGGATGGCCGCGACGAAGTTTTCAGCCATGGGGCTGAACGGGCCCTTGGCCACGTAATAATCGGCGCCGGTTTCCTGGAAATTGAAATCGATCTCGGCCACGGCGGCGGAAACGATCACCATGAAGCAGCCCTTCAGATGGGGCATGCTGCGGACGATCTGGATCAGTTTGTCGCCGTCGATCTTCGGCATGATCAGGTCGAAAAAGATGATGTCCGGGGTAAACGCGGACAGGACGTTGAGGGCCTCGAACCCGTCGCTTGCCGTCACCACCTCGTGGCCTTCGCGGGTAAGCAACTTGCCCGCGAAGGTCAGGATGACCCGATCGTCGTCGACGACGAGTATTTTTTTGGGTTTATCCATTGATCATGCCGACCGGTCTTGCCATCCGGGGAAGGTGACTTATGCAAATAAGTGCCTAAAATGCCTGCAAGAGTGCCTATAGTGCCTATAGTGAGCTAAAGTGCCTAAAGTTGAGCGGTGAAAACGCCTGTATTAAATTGTTTTGTAAATGATACCAGAAGTTGCTTTGAATTGATAGCCGACGCAACGAAGCGTTTCAACCCACTCAGCGTCTTATGTTACCATCCCAACTTTAGGCACTATAGGCACTTTAGTTCACTTTAGGCACTTGCTGTTACAGGCACTTTAGGCATTTTAGTGCATTTTAGGCATTTTTCTTTCTCAGCACGTCCCTCAGCTCATGCTCCACCTGCTTCAAATCCTGCCCCAGCGCATCGATCAGCTGCTCCGTGTCTGCAAGGTCTCCCGCCTGGCCCATTTTTTCAAGCTCAAAGGCTTTTGCCGCGGCGGTCTCCGCCTGGAAGTTGCGCAGCATCCCTTTGAGAGAGTGCGCCGCGCGCCTGAAAGCCGCCGCTTCCCCGCTGCCGGCCGATCGGCGCAGGGTTTCAATCTGAAGGGGGTAATCGCTGAAAAAGACCTCCACCACTTCCGTCAGGAAGCTCCAGTCATTGTCGAAAGCCTTGAGTAGCTCTGCCGTCCCGGCCGGTGCGATGAATGCGGCTTCGACCTTGGCAGGCACGCGATCGGCGACCCGCCGGTCGATGATCTGCTTCAGCATGTCGGCGTCGATCGGCTTTGACACGTAATCGTCCATGCCGGCGGCCAGGCAGCGCTCCCGGTCGCCCTTGATGGCATGGGCGGTCATGGCGATGATGGGCACCCGGCCGCCATGGACTGCCTCCAGTTCGCGGATGGCGGCGGCCGCCTCCAGCCCGTCCATCTCCGGCATCTGGACGTCCATGAGAACGACGTCAAAACCGCCTTTCGCAAACGCGTCGACGGCCTGCCGACCATCCATTGTCAAAACGACGGCATGCCCCCAGCGTTCGAGAAGCCTCAGGATGAATTTCTGGTTGAACGGGGTGTCCTCCGCCACCAGAATCCGCAACGGCCGCCTTGCCTGCGCCGGTGCAACCGGAGTCGCAGCGTTCTCGGCGGCAGCTTCCAGGCGGCCTTCAGCGGCCCGGGTGAACGCTCGTACGAGGTCCCTGAAACCACACGGCTTGACCAGGGCGGCACTGACACCAAGCGCCGCACATTCCGATTTGCGCTTGAGGTGGGGGAAGGTGAGCATCATGATGACCGGCCCGGCAAACGTCGTCTGGCCCCGCAGCCAGGCGATGAAGGCGAAACCGTCGGTCTCGGGCATGTCGGAATCCACCAGCACCGCCTCAGGCAAAGGTTCGGACTGAAACGCCTGCCGCGCCTCCGCGGCGCCGGCAACCGTCTGCGGAATCATCCGCGCCCGCTCCAGCAGCTCGCCCAGGATGCGGCGGGCAGCGGTGCTGTCGTCAACGACCAGCACCCGGCGCCCGGCCCAATGCGACATCGGCAGGCTCTCTCCCGCTGCGTCCGGCGCACGGCCGAAGCGAGCGGTGAACCCGAAGGCGCTGCCCTCCCCCGGCCGGCTGCGCACCCCGATCCGCCCGTCCATCAGCCGCACCAACTGGGCGGAGACGGCCAGCCCTAGCCCGGTCCCGCCGTAACGCCGGGACACCGACGGATCCCCCTGATCGTAAGGCTCGAAGATCAAACGCTGCTTTTCGGGAGGCACGCCGATGCCGGTATCGGTCACCGTGAACTGCAGCCGGGCGTCCTCCGCCGTCATCTCCCGCAGGGACACCTGGACGATGACCTCGCCGCGTTCGGTGAACTTGATGGCGTTGTCCACCAGGTTGAGTACCACTTGTCGCAACCGGTTGAAGTCGCCGACCAGCCGATCCGGCACCCCGGCATCGATGCGATACGCCAGCTCGAGGGTCTTGGCGTGCGCTTTCATGGCCATGATCTTGACGGCCTCGTCCAGGAAATGCTCCAGGCTGAAGGGTGTGCGTTCCAGCTCGAGCTTGCCGGCTTCGATCTTGGAGAAGTCCAGCACATTGTTGATGATCGCGAGGAGCGCATAGGCCGAGGACTTCACCACGTCCAGGTCATCGCGCTGGTCGGGCCGCAGGTCGGTGTTCAGCAGGAGCTCGACCAGCCCGATGATGGCGTTGAGCGGGGTGCGGATTTCGTGGCTCATACTGGCCAGGAACTCGCCCTTGGTGCGGCTGGCGGCCTCGGCGGCGAGCTTGGCGCGCAGCAGCGCCTCGGACCGTTTGCGCTCGGTGACATCTCTAAAAAAAACGCTGAACCCCGACGGCCGACCCCTGACGTCCCTGAGCAGGGAGATGGAGGACTCCGCGAAACGCTTGGTCTTGTCCTGTCGGACGAGGACCCAGTCCACCGACTTGGCGGTCTCGCCGGTGGCGCTCACCCGTTCGAAATTCTCCGCCAGCCGGCCGTGGGTGGACGGGTCGGCCACCTCGTTCTGGCCCATGCCCGCCAGCACCTCTCGCGGGGTGCCGAGGATCTCGCAGGTTGCATCGTTGAAGAAGGTAAACCCGCCCTGGAGGTCGAGTTCGCAGTAGCCGACCGGCGAGCTCTCGATGATCCGCCGGAAGCGTTCCTCGCTCTCCCGGAGGGCGGTTTCAGCCTGCTTACGCAGGTTGATGGTGTACTGGGCGTGGGAGCCGAATATCGCGAACAGGCACAGGATGGTCAGTCGGCCGTAGATGGTGCTTGGGCCGGCGCCGAAGATGCGCTGCATGAAATCGACGTTCACCTGCAGAAAGATGGAAAGGATCGATTCGAACACCGTGTAAAACAGAGCCAGGCCGATGCCGATCAGCACCATCTGGTCCCAGACGCGGACACGGATTTTCGGTGCGGGCGTCATATCCCCTCCCCGCTGCTTTTATTACTAAACCGGCAATTGGTATGCCGACTCGTGTTCGGGTGAAGGCGAGCCGGAGCGCCCGCCGCGGCGAGCCGCAACCACCCGTTCAACGGCCCAACGCACGGCAGCCGGCTCGCTGCATACCTATATCTGAGTTTGTGTAGCAGGAGACCGGGATCTTTGCAATGCCGCGAGGCGCTGTGGCCGCGGCTTCCGCGAGGCATGAAGGTGCTTGCTGCGCCCTTTGCGCGAGCGGCCGGCGTGGATGCGGGGATTTTCCGTCATGTTGCCAAGGATGGCACCGACCGGGCGATGCTTTCCGGCTACGGCCGCAAGAAGCCATCCTGCGGCGTCAGCCGCGGGAAATGCCGCCGGTCCTGCCCGCTGCGCCGCTCTTGGCAGCAGCGGCGCTCCGGAATGCAGGAAGTGTAGGCGAAACGCCGGCGCTCGATGCCCCACCGCCGGCCGCCGTTGTCATACAAAGCGCCAGCCGCCGGTTGCGACCGGGTTGAATTTCGGGGGTTCGGCTGAGAATATAGAGTCATACAGTCTGCTGGATGCTCAACGGATTTTCTTTCTTTCAACAAGCACTTAACATGCCACAAATGGGCGGCTGGCTGGTCCGATGCCCCACACTGACTGGATTGTATTTAATATCACTAAAATAGAAAATTAGATGAGGTTCTTGCCGCATACCCGTAGCGCTTCAACGGAACGGGATACTGTGAAAAAGCATGCTTCTTTATATTAAGCTTTTTCCCCAACCCAGAGTAATTTCTGCCGGTTGTTTGGCAGCAATTTATCGGTTTTGAATCGCACTGCTAAAGTGCGTCCGTCGGGGGCTGGATACCAAGATCCTTGATCTTGTAGAGAAGGGTCTTGTAGCTGATCTTCAAGATCTTGGTCGCTTTGCTGCGGTTCCAGCCGGTTTTTGCCAGCACGTAAGAAATGACCTCCCGTTCCACCTGATCCATGGCTTTTTTGCGCATCTTTTTCAACGACAGCGAGGAGAGGTCGGCGAGGTCGTTTGCACCCAGGATCTTCGGGGGGCCGGCAGCCGAAGGGCCGCCGGCAGGGGCCGCCGCCGGGAGGTCGCCCGAATCGGGCGGCTGCAGAAGGCCGTTCAAGTTTTCCTCGCCGTCGCCCAGAATCATGATCCGCTTCAGCATGTTCTGCAGTTCGCGGACGTTTCCCGGCCATGAGTAGGCGCAGAGGCGATCAATCGTCTTCTGCCGAGGGACGATCAGGTTCCTGCCGCTGAACTCGGATGAGTACTTCTTGATGTAGTAGTCTATCAGACAGGGAATATCTTCGATTCGGTTGCGAAGCGGTTCTATGAGGATTTTGATGGCGCTCAGGCGGAAGTAGAGGTCTTCCCGGAACTTGCCGGCGACGAGATCCTTCTCGAGGTCGTGGTTGGTGGCGGCAATCACCCAGGCGTCGGTCTTGACCAATTTCTCGGAGCCGAGCGGCGTGAAGTCGCCGCCCTGCAGGACGTGCAACAGCTTCGACTGCAGCGGCAGGGACATGTCGCCGATCTCGTCCAGGAAAAGCACGCCGCCGTTCGCCTGTTCGAATTTGCCTCTGCGCCGCCGCTCGGCACCGGTGAAGGCCCCCTGCTCGTAGCCGAACATTTCACTCTCGAGCAGGGTGTCGGGCAGCGCGGCGCAATTCACCTTGACAAACGCTTTGCCCAACCGATTGGATTTTTGGTAAAGCCGCTGGACGACCAGTTCCTTGCCGACGCCGGTTTCACCGCAAACGACCATGTTGAGCCCGGTCTCGGCTACCCGATCGATGATCTCCCGAATGCGGCGAATATTTTCGCTCGTTCCGATCAGTTCATTTTCCATCTAGAATAAACAGCCCCCTCACCTGTTGCGAAGCCGTGGACGTGATGTGTACAAAACTACATAATTCATTTTATCTGCGATCCGGGATTTTGACAATAGGGAAATATCAAAGAATCCGTCCTCCTTGACTTCTCGGACATTTTGTGAATTAATTGATATGGTTATTTAGCTTATATAAAACATGCCGCCAGCGGTGCCGAATGGCAGCCGAACTGCGGCCCGCCGGGTTCCGGCGTGAGAATAGGAATCACCCAACAGCAGCCGGGCCATCGGGTGCGCCTCTCGAACGCCGAGGCCGCTCGGTGGCTGGATGGACTTCATCGGGGAGAGCGCCTTGGCCAAGCAGGATGAACTGTCATCAACCGAAAAGCTCTTGGAGCTGATTCGAGACGAAGGCTCATCGAGCCTGCATACCGGCCCCTCCGACGCACCACAGCCGGCCGGGCAACGCTTAAAAACCCTGTTGCGCAATTCCCTGTCATTCAGCAAAGGCGCATGGTCGGTCGGTGTGGACCTGGGCCATGAGGATGTCAAGCTGGTCAAAGTCAAGCGGGTCTCCGACCGCAAGGTTGAACTCACCGACTACGCGCGCGTCACCCTGGACCCTGAGATCCCGCGGGACCATCCGGATTTTCACCAGTTCCTGCGCGCGACCCTGATTAAATTCTGCGGCTCCGCCACCCCCGTCGAGCTGGGGGGCCCCATCCCTTCGGCCCGGGTCGAAACCCGTCACCTGAAGGTCCCGAAGGTCCCCCAGAAGCAGATCGCGAACACTGTTTTCTGGTCCTACCAAAAACACTCGGCTTTTGACGAAAAGGAGACCGTCTTCGATTTCGAGGTTCTCGGTGAGGCCGAGGAGGGTGGTGCCAAAAAAATCGCGGTGATGGCTTACATCGCACCCCGCAAGGAGGTCGAGGCCCTGCGGGACCTGTTCACGCGCGCCGGCTTCCCGCTGGCAGGCATCTCCATCGTCCCCTTCGCCGTCCAGACCCTCCTGCGTTCCGGCCGCATCCGAACCTACGGCGCGGCCGTGTCCAGTCTTTACATCGGAAGGGACTGGTCACGCATCGACATTTACGCCGACAACAACCTCGTGCTGTCGCGCGGCATCAAAGCCGGCATTCGCACGATGGTCGAGGCGCTGCAGCGGGAGATCGAGCAAAACTGGTTTGAGCTCTCGCTGGCGAAATCCCCCACCGCCGACCAGAATCGCATCCGCGCCATCAAGGCGCGGCTGAAGCAGGAGATGGAGGTCGCCCAGAACCTGTTTTTCGGGCCCATTCATAGCGGCACCGCCGACGGGCCAGCCGAGGATAAGCAGCTGGCCGTCAAGGAGGAGCGGATCTTTCAGATGATCCTGCCGGCCCTCGAGCGGCTGGTGCGGCAAATGGAGCGCACCATCCGGCATTTCGCCCTCAACTTCGACAATGCCCGGGTTGAGAAAATTTACGTTTCGAGCGGCATCCAGCCCCACCCGCGCATCCTGGACTACATCGGTGACGAGCTCGGGTTGCCGATCGAGGTGCTCAACCCCTTTGCCCCGGCCGACGGCTTTCAATCGGTCCCTGCGACGCCCGAGCAGCCGTCCGAGCAGGGTTCATACGCACCTGCGCTGGGCATGGCTCTGGCCGCCAATTCCATTACACCGAACTTTCTTTACACCCACAAGATCAAGATCAAAGACTCCAACACCCGCCGCATCAACCGCGGGGTGTTCGCCTGTTTCTTCGTGTTGATGCTGGCCTGCGTTGGTCTTGTGTTCTGGCAGGAACAGCAGATCAAGGAAAAAGAGTTCCAGAAGCTCAACCTGCAGAGCCAGCTCGGCGGGTTTGAGGTGCGCGTGGATAAAAACCTTATCCTCAAGCTGGTGGAGCAAATCCGCGCGCAAAACCAGAACCTGCAGGGCATCGGCAACAATTTCATCGGGGTCGCCGTGCTGGGCGAAGTGGCCAACTCCACCCCCCCCAATGTCCGGCTGCTGAGCATCAGCGCCAAATTCGGGCCGGCCGGCAAGCCCGGCCCCGCCGGCAAACCCGAAGCGCCGAAAAAAGTCCTGGTTCTGGACGGGGTCATCTCCGGCGAGCGCTCGACCCTGGAGGCGGATCTGGCCGCCTACCTGATGACGCTCAAGAGTTCACCGCTTTTCAAGCAACCGACCATCAGCAAGAAGTCGCTGGAGATGATGGACAATCAACCGGTCATGCGATTTACGGCTCAAATGGATGTGGTGTAGGCGATGAAAACAGGCAAACTCGGCTCCCTGCTCCCGACCCAGAGCCTGGTGCTCTGCATGCTGTGCGCCGCGGGCATCCTGGTGTTCCTGCTCTTCATCATTCTGCCGGAGCAGCGGCTGTCGGCCGAGCTGGATCAGGACATCGACGGGCTGAAATCACGCATCGAGGAGCAGAAAGTCCTCTCCCCGGTCTTCAAAAACCTCTTCGAAAGATCCAAGGCGCCGGCGGCCAAGGGCATGCCCGTCCCGCCGCGGACCAAGGTGAGCCGGGGGGAGATCGCCGGTGTGCCCAAACGGCTGCAGGACATGGCCGCCGCTCATCGGCTGAACGTGCGGGAGATCGTTCCCGAGGTCAACACCCTCATGGACGCTTCCAACCGGTTCCTGGTGAGACTCACCGCCGCCGGCCAGTTCACCGACCTGCGCGGGTTCTTGATCGACCTGGGATCGTTGAGCTTTTTCGACGGCATCGAGGAAATCGATATTCGTGCGGTCGAGGGCGGGGGTGAGGAGTTCGGGCTGAAGATCTGGATGGCGAGGGAATGACGCGTTCATCGCGTTAACCGCGCTGAGCGCGTTCCTGGCGTTAACAGCTCAACGCGATAAACGCGGCAACGCCCAAACGCGACAAACGGAATCTATGACTACTCGGGAAAAAATCATCGTCGGCCTCATGGTGCTCACTGTCGGCTACGGGGCGATCGAGCTGCTGCTTCCGCGCGCCAAGGTCATGCCATCCACCTCTCTGCCGGCGCAAAGCGTGGAGGGCCTGAACGCCTTTATCACCAAGGTGGCCGACGCCGTCAAGGCCGGCACCGCGGATGCCGGCACCTTGGCCATTCAAAAGGCCGAGGCCGCCTGGAAACAGGATCCCTTCATGGTCATCCGCAAGGCGACGCCGCAGGTTGCGGAGAGGGCCGCATCGAAGGAGCCCCTGCGGCCCGTGCCGAACATGACCTACAGCGGGTTCCTCGAAATCGGCGCCAAGCGCCTGGCAATCATCAACGGCATGGAGTACGAGGCCGGCGACAGACTGGGGACCGGTGGGTTGACGGTCAAATCCGTTCTTCCCACCAAGGTGATCATGACCTCCTCGCAGGGGGAAATCATGCTTCCACTTCAGGAAAGCGAATAGGCTATGATGAGATCGCATGGTTGTTGGAAACTGGCCGTTGCAGGCGTCATCTGTGTGCTGCTGGCACTGGGGTGCTCTACACCTCTAAAAACAGACGCCGGCGACCCGTTGATGGACAAGTGGAAAGCCAAGGCCCAGGAGTCGAAAGGGTTCTCGCCGGGCCCCTCATCCCCGGCGCCCAAGGAGCTCGTGAAGGAGGCGGCGGCCCGTCCGGCCGAGCCCAGGCTCGAGCCGGAAAGACCGCTGCCCACCAAGCGCGTCAGCCTGAAGATGAGCAATGTCGATGTGTCGGTGCTCCTGCGCGCCCTGGCCCGGGCGGCGGATGTGAACATCATCCTAAACGACCGGGTCACGGGGCGCTCGAACATCAACATCACCCAATCCCCCTGGGACCAGGTCTTTCTGGGCATCCTGCGCACCCACAACCTGACCTACGCCTGGCAGGGAGACATCATCCGCATCATGACGGCGGACGACCTGGAGGAGGAACTGCGCAAGGAGGGCCGCCGCAGGGACCTGCTGATGGCCGAAGCACCGGTCACCCGCATCGTGCCGGTCAAGTTCGCCGAGGCCAACAAATTGCAGGAGAATCTCAAGTCGTTTCTGACTACCGACAAAACCAACAAACCCATCGGCTCGGTCCTGGTCGACCAGCACACCAACTCGATTATCGTCAACGCCCTGCCCAGGGACGTGAATGCGATCCTGGCGGTGCTCGAGAAGCTCGACAAGCCGACCCCGCAGGTGCTCATCGAAGCCTTCATCGTGGAGGCCAACAAGGACGTGTCCCGCGAGCTGGGCGTGCAGTGGGGCGGCGCGTATCAACTCAGCGGGGGCGACAAGCGGGGCTTCGTGACCGGCCGGGACAACACCGCCCTGGGGCAGGGGGTCGGCAACCGGGTGGACCCCACCACCGGCAACGTCATCGATCTGCCGGTCGAGGCCGTCGGCGCCTCGAGCTTCGGTTTCATTTTCCAGAACGTGGGCAAATCCCTGCTCGCCGCGCAGCTGACCGCGCTCCAGGACGAGGGCAAGCTCACGATCCTGTCCACCCCGTCGATCACCACCCTGGACAACCAGCTTGCCTTGATTGAAAGCGGCAAGGACGTCCCGTTCCAAACGGTGTCCGATGGAGAAGTGAATATCCAGTACAAAAAGGCAGTGCTCAGCCTGAAAGTCACGCCCCACGTGATCGACGCCACAACTCTCAAGCTGGCTGTCAAGGTGAACAAGGATGAAGTTGATTTTACCCAGACGGTCCTTGGAAACCCCACCATCATCACCAAAAACGCCGAAACCAATGTGATCCAGGCCGACGGCCAAACCCTGGTAATCGGCGGGCTGAACAAGGAGCAGACCACAGACAGCCGGACCGGAACCCCGGGACTGCTCGACGTTCCCGTCCTTGGCTGGTTGTTCAAAAAGGAAGGCAAAAGCAACGCCAAGGAGGATCTGCTGATCTTCATCACCCCGACGATCCTAAAGGCCCAGGCAACGCCGCCGGCAGGGGGATAAAAAAGAGTGCCTAAAGTTGAAAGTGCCTAAAGGGCCCAAGAGAAGTGCCTATAGTGCCTATAGTGCGCTAAAGTGCCTAAAGTGAAAAACGGATAAGGGCACAAGTTTCAAAGCCAAAGACGCCTATTTAGTCTCTCATTTCCCCTTTGCGCCCTGCGGCTTTTATCTTATTCAATTTTAGGCACTTTAGGCATTTTAGTGCACTATAGGCACTTTTTTTAATTTAGGCACTTTAGCTCACTTTAGGCACTCGAAATGGACTATTTCTCCATTCTCAATCTGAACCGCGAGCCGTTCTCCAATTCACCGGACCCCGATTATTTCTACCACTCCCGGCAGCACCTGGACTGCCTGCAGAAATTGGAACTCTCGCTGCACCTGCGGCGCGGCCTGAATGTCATCATCGGCGAGGTCGGCACCGGCAAGACCACCCTCTGCCGCCAGCTGATCCGCCGCTTTTCCCAGCGCAAGGAGATGGAAACCCACCTCATCCTCGACCCCCTGTTCAAGGACAGCGGGGATTTTCTGACAACGGTGGTCAAGCTTCTGAGCGGCAAGAAAATGCCGGAGGGAACCACCGACTGGCAGGCCAAGGAGTTCATCAAGCACAGCCTTTTTCGCAAGGGGGTCGACCAAAAAAAGATCACGGTGCTCATCGTCGACGAAGGCCAGAAAATCCCCGCCTTTTGCCTCGAGCTGCTGCGCGAGTTTCTGAACTACGAGACCAACGAGTACAAACTGCTGCAGATTGTGATCTTCGCCCAGAAAGAGTTCGAGGCGGTGATCCGCCAGCACCCGAACTTCGGCGACCGCATCAACCTCTATCATCACCTGAAGGCGCTCAGCTTCCGGGACACCTCCATGATGATCCGGTACCGCCTGGAGAAGTCCAGCACCACGCCCCAGAAGCTGGACCTCTTCACCCTGCCGGCGCTTTTCGCCATCTACCAGACCACCGCGGGCTATCCGCGCAAGATCATCAACCTCTGCCATCAGTGCATCCTGGCGATGATCATCCAGAACAAGTCCAAGGTCGGATACCTCCTGGCGCGCCGCTGCGCGACAAGGGTGTTCACCCCGGATCGGCCCGTTCGCAGTCGCATGCCGGCCGCCATAGCGGTTGCCGCGGCGCTGGCGGCCGTGCTGCTGTGGGCCGGGGTTTCGGGCCGGTTGCCGTTGCCGTCCTGGCAATGGGAAGCGCTGTGGCCGCGCCAGGAAGCGCC
>Ga0208980_10002092_pt1 | contig 12100 bp, 10 predicted proteins | sample WetSurMetagenome_3_FD_187993 | JGI IMG/M metagenome (GOLD analysis project Ga0208980, IMG submission 187993) | Wetland microbial communities from Twitchell Island in the Sacramento Delta, sample from surface sediment Aug2011 Site A1 Bulk (version 2) | ecosystem: Environmental > Aquatic > Marine...
CGCATCCACGACTGCGTACTCCGCGTAGCCACCACCGCCGAGCAGCGCCGTCACCCGGTCGCCCGGTCGCCAACGCTCGACACCGTCGCCCACCGCGGTGACCTCCCCCGCCACTTCGAGCCCAAGGGTCGCGGGCGCCCCCGGGGGCGGCGGATAGAGGCCTGCCCGCTGGAAGATATCCGGACGATTGACGCCGGCGGCCCTGACGCGGATCAGCAGCTGGTCTGGAGCCGGCACGGGGACCGGCAAGGATTCGACGAACAGGGCGTCTGCACCACCCTTGCCGCCGCGGATCGAAATGTTGCGCATCATCTGTCGTATCCTACCCGGCGGCGGCGGTAAGGGTATCGCCGAAGAACAGAAGAAGGGGAGCTACACGTGGGCATCATCAGCACCATCATCGTCGGGCTCATCGTCGGCGCGCTCGGCCGGTTCGTGCTGCCGGGCGAACAGAAAATGGGATGGATCCTGACCTGCGTCCTCGGCATTGCCGGTTCGGTCGCCGCCGGCTTCCTCGGCCAGGCGTCAGGCTGGTATGCACCCGGCGAGGGCGCCGGCTGGATCGCCTCGATCCTGGGTGCGGCTGCGCTGCTCTTCATTTATCAGAAGGTGCGCGGCGGCTCGAAGTCATAGGCGCAGCACACCCGGCGGCGGGCCCGCCGTCCCCCCCGCCCTGTGGCCGCCTACCGCGTCCCGATCCGCAGCAGGACCTTGCCCGTCCTCCCGGACTCGAGCGAGGCTGCGACGGCCCGGGCCGCCTGCTCGAGCGGAAAGGTCTCACTCACTCCGACATGAAAGACGCCCTCGAGGGTGAGCCGTTTCACAGTGCGCAACACGCCGATCAGCTTGAGCGGCGACTGCTTCGCCATCCAGTTCCCCAGGTAGAAGCCGGACACTTGCGCCATGGGCATCATCAGGTCGCGCCCCGCGACTTCGATCGGGCTGTCGGCGAGCGTGCCGTAGATGACTAGGTGACCGCCGAGACCGAGGCAGCGCACGACCTCGCCAGCAAGCCGGCCACCGACGCAGTCGAGCGCGTAGCCGACGCCGCGACCCTGCGTGATCCGCGCGACTTCCCCGATCAGGTCCTGCCGGTCGGTTTCGATCACCGCGTCCGCGCCCAGGGCGGCGAGTTCCGCCGAATTCACCGACGAACGCACGACGCAGATGGTGCGGAATCCGTCGCGCTTCCCCATCCGCACGACACTCTTGCCGAGCGCGGACCCGGCCGCGGTCAGCAGCACCCAGCCCCCGCGCGGCACGTTCAGGATCTCGCGGACCATCACGTGGGCGGAGACGGGATTGGCCAGATACATGGCCGCCTGGTCGTCGGGAAGGCTGTCGGGCACGGGCACCGCACGCCTTGCGTCGACGACCACGAATTCCTGCCACGTTCCGTTCGGTGGAACGCCGGCCACCGCGACGCGCTTGTCGCGTAGCCGCTTCGCCAGGAAACCGCCGCCACACGCATGGACGACGCCGACACCTTCGAGGCCGAGCGCATATGGCGGAACGGGGCACTCAGCGAGCCGCGCCGGGTCGAAGCACACGCGCGGGTCGGCCGCCGTCCGCCCCTGGTTCCAGATGACGCGCTCGAGCGCCCGGTAGTACGTGCCGCGAACGAAATTGAGGTCCGACGGATTCACCGGACTCATGAGCATGCGCACGCGCACCTGACCGGGACCGGGCTCCGGAACCGGGACGTCCTCGATGCGGATGTCACCGGGGTCCTGCGTGAACGCCCGTATGCACGCTGACTTCATGGTCTTCATCGGGGGTCCTCTCGCTTTCGGTGCAACAGCATACGGCACCACCGGCGTCGATCGTGTGGCCGCGCGCGGCCGCCGCACTCAATCGCGCAGCGACTTCAGCATTGCGAGGACCTCCACGCCGACGCGCTGCATCGGGGAAAGCTCGGCCAGCAGTTCGGGAATGAAGGTGCTCAGCGCCTTAGACACTTCCTCAGCCACGCGATCCGCGTTCGGCATCGCGCCCGCGCGAGTCATCAGCCAGCCGAGATACGTGAACCCGCGCAGCATGATGAAAGCGGGAATCAACGCCTCGTGCTCCCTGGAAAGGTCCCGTTCGCTGCGATAGCCGGCGACATACTCGGCAAGCAGCGCGTCGAAGAACGGCTGGTTGACCTGCGGGAACACCGAGGCTGCCACCTCGAACAGGTACCAGCCCCAGCCCGAGTCGTCGAAGTCGATCAGGCGCATGTGATCGCCCTCGACCAGCACGTTCTCGGGCAGGAAGTCGGCATGAATCAGGCCGTAGTTTTCCGGGTCCTTGCCGATCTGCCTGAGCAGGCCGTCGAGCACGATGCGCGCCTTTCGCATCAGCGCAAGCTGCTCGCGCGTCACCTTGGGGTGCTCCCAGAAACGCCCCCACAGCGGCCTCTCGCCCACCAGCCCCGCCTCGTCCCAGGCCGGTCGCGTGAAGCCGGCGGGCGGTCGATGGCTCGCGCTGTGCCTGTGCAGCCGGCCGGCCAAGGCACCCAGCCTGCGGTAGCGCTCCTTGAGCTCGGTCTCGACCCCGCGCTCGCAGCGACCAAGGTCGTCGAAGGCGGTGCCAGCCACCCATTCGAGCATCGACACCTGGCGCGGTTGCCCGACGCGTTCGTGGCGCACGGTCACGAAGTCCTTGCCGTCCACGGTCGGCACGACGTCCGGCGTCTCGATGCAGCCGTCGCGCGCGAGCGTGCGCATCCAGTCGATCTCGGACTGCAGCTCGGCATCGCTGTGATAACCATGGCGATGGACACGCAGCGCGTAACTGCGACCATCTGAGGCGGTGAGCCTGAAGATGGTGTTCTCGCGATGCTTCACCAGCTTGAGAGGCGCGCCACCGAGGTTCCAGTACGCCAGCGCTGCTTCGGCCAGCGCACGTACGCCCGACAGGACGGGGTCGTCCTCGGGCGGATTGCCGCCGGTCACGAGCGCGAACATGTTGTTCGCGAGCCAGATGCAGGCGTTCTCGAAACGCCGCAGCACCTCGTCGCAGTAGGCTTCGTCCACCAGCAGGCCGGGCTTGAACTGGATCACCGATTCGTCGAAGCCGGCACTGATGGCCCAGATGCCGCCCTCAAAGAGCGCGCGCATCATTCCCTGGCCGTACTGGCTGTCGCTGAACTTGAGGCCGATCACCAGCCCCTGCTGGCGGATGTCCACGAAGAACGGAAAGCGCGGCTTGAGCGCCTCGAGCCCGGCGCGCAGGTAGGCGGCACGCGTGCGCACGTTGGCCAGCGTTTCCTCGGCCAGGCTGAGCTCCAGCACCTTGAGCGCGACCCGGCAGCCGAGGTCGGAGCCGCCGAAGGTCGACACGTGCCCCCAGCCGTTGTCGCGCAACCAGGCGCCGGCGCGATCGCACATCACCACCGCGGCCATCGGATACAGGCCGCCCGAAAGTCCCTTGCCGGTGACCAGGATGTCGGGCACGACACCGAACGCCTCGACGCCCCAGCGATAACCGGTGCGCCCGAGCCCCGTCTGCACTTCGTCGGCGGCGTACAGCGTTCCGTGCTTCTCGCAGAGCGCCTTGACCGCCGGAAGATATCCCGCCTCCGGCATCGGGAAGCCGTAGGTCGCGGGAATCGTCTCCATCATCACCAGCGCGACGTCGCCGCCCGCCAGCGCCCGCTCCATGGCCACGAGGTCGTTGAACGGCACCTTCACGAATTCGCCGGGGTAGTCGCTGTGGAAATAGGCCGCCGCGCTGTCGTCCCCCGCCGCACCGGAGAGGCCCGTGCGGCCGTGGTAGCCGGCGGCGAGCGACACGACCTTGCGCCGGCCGGTGGCGAAGCGCGCCGACTTGATCGCAACGTCGTTGGCTTCGCTGCCGCTGCTCGTGAGGACCACGTAGCGCATGTCGCCTGGCGTGGCCGCGATCAGCGCCTTGGCCAGCTGCGCCTTCGGCTCCGAGGGAAAATGGTGGTTGCCGATGTCCCAGCGCGGCGCCTCGCGCTGCAGCACTTCGACGAGTTGTGGATTGCAGTGACCGAGATTGAAGGTGCCGCCATTCAGGTGCAGGTCGAGCAGTTCGCGCCCGTCGACGTCCCAGTAGCGGTATCCCTCGCGCCGGTCCGGAACGAAATCGATGCCGCCCCGCTCCAGGCGCAGCACGCGGTCCGGGTAGAGGTGGTCGTGGACGGCCTGCAGGATGTCCCGCTTGCGCCCGGACGCCGGTTTTTGCAGCTTGAGTGTCATGACAGTCCCTGCGCCCGCAGTGCGTCAGCAAGCATCAGGTCATCGTCCGTCCCAGGGACGGCCCCCGGCCGACCACCGGCCTTGATGGACTTGCCCCGCTGCCTCATCCTGAGCCGCATAAGGGGGAGGATCAAGTGAAGGAACATGTCGTCGCGGGCGGCTGGTCGCGCCGGAAGGCGCTCGTCGGCCTGTGCTTCCTTGCGAGCTTCATCGCCTACACGGACCGGGTGAACATCTCGGTCGCCGCGGTGGCGATGCGGGAGGAACTCGGCTGGTCCCAGACCGAGAAGGGTCTAGTCCTCTCCTCGTTCTTCGTCGGCTACATGCTCTTCATGTATGCGAGCGGCGCGCTCGCGAAGCGCTACGGGGGGCGCAACGTGCTGGGGCTCGCGGTTGTGGCGTGGTCGGTGTTCACGCTGCTCACGCCGCCCGCGGCTGCGCTGTCCATTCCACTGCTGATCGCCGCGCGGATCTGCATGGGACTCGGCGAGGCCGCGATATTCCCGGCCGCCGTCGAACTCTATTCGCGCTGGATCCCGGTGACCGAGCGCACTCGCGCAATGGCCCGGCTCCTGAGCGGCATCCCGATGGGCACGGTCGTGGGCCTGATGGCCACGGGCTGGATCGTCGGTCGCTGGCACTGGTCGATGGCGTTCTATTCCTTCGGGGTGCTCGGACTCGCTTGGGCCGTGATCTGGTTCGCGCGCGTGGCAAACGACCCCGAGTCCGACCCGCGCATCACGCCGGCGGAGCGCTCGTTCATCGGGCAGATGACGCAGGATGCCGGCGCGCGCGACACGCTGCCACTGGGTCGCGTGCTGCGCCTGCCGGCCGTGTGGGCCATGGTCGTCGGGCACTTCGCGACGACGTGGACCCTGTACGTGCTGATCTCGTGGCTGCCGAGTTACTTCCGCGAGGCGCAGGGCCTGAGCATCGCCAGCTCCGGATTCTTCTCTGCGGCGCCCTGGCTCGCGATGTTCGTCGTGACGAATCTCGGCGCCAGCATCTCTGACCGCAGGATTCGCCGCGGCGCCTCGCTGACGAACACACGCAAGCTGATGCAGTGCACGGGGCTCGTGGGCTCGGCCGCCTTCCTGCTGGCGACGCGCGACGTCCACTCGCCGATGCTCGCGCTCGCGCTCATGTGCGGTGCGGCCGGCATTCTCGGCTGCGCGTGGTCTGGTTACGCCCCGAACGGGCTCGACATCTCGCCGCGCCACGCCGCGCAACTCATGGGCCTCAGCAATACGGTTGCGACCGTCCCGGGCATCGTCGGTGTGGCCGTGACCGGCTGGCTCGTGGACGTCACCGGCACGTACTCGGCCGCATTCGTCCTGACGGCGGCGGTGAGCGGCGTGGGCGCCCTCGTCTATGGGACGATGTTCAACGCAAGCACGATCGGCGCCGCAGCGGCCCCGGTCGCGGCCAGGAACACTCCCGAACAGACCGGGTGAACCGCGCGGCTGCGGACCGACGGCGGCGGACCCTATAATCACGTCCTTTTGCACGCCAGCCGAGGAAGATCCGTGCCGACCCGAGGTATTGACCTGGCCGCAACCGCGGCCGCGGTGACGATCTCGATCCTCGCCCCTCTTTCGTTCGCGCGCGCCGACGACCGGGCCGAGGACCAGGCGCTCGAATTGCTGGTGGTGACCGCGACCAAGATGCCGGCGGAGATCGAGGCCCTGCCGGCGATGGTGACCGTGGTGGACGGCGAGGAGGCGCGCTCACGCGGTGCGCGCGACCTGCGCACGGCGCTCGCCCTGGTGGCCGGCGTCGACATCGCACCCGGCGGGGACGGTGGGCCGGCGAGCGCTGTCCCGGGCATGTGGGGCCTGCGCGAGGCTGACGCCTACCTGCTGGTGGTCGACGGCATCCCGTACGGCGGAACCTTCAACCCGGCGCTCGCGACGCTGAGCCTCGAGGACGTCGAGCGCATCGAGGTGCTGCGTGGCGCGGCGCCCGTGATGTTCGGCGCCACGAGTTTCGTGGGGGTCCTGTATGTCGTGAACTACGCGGCCGGAAAGACACCGACGCGCGCGGTCGTGGCCGGAGGCTCGCCGCAGACCGGGATCGCGAGTTACACGACCAATCTTCCTGAGGTCGGCGGCCTGCATCACTCGCTCGCGGTCAAGGTCCAGAGCCAGGAATACAGCCAGGACCGCGCGAAGTCCGACGGGGCGCACATCCTCTACCGCGCGGCGATGGATACGGGACTCGGCGAACTTCAGGCTGATCTCGATGGCACGGTGCTGCACCAGGATCCGGCGAGCCCGCATCCTCGCGAGGGCAATGGCCTGTCGGATCGGTACCCGCTCGACTCGAACGTGAACCCGAAGGACGCGAAGCAGGACCAGGACCGCATCCAGGCGAACCTGCGCCTCGTGAGCCCCGTCGGCGACGGCAAGTGGGTCACGACGGCCTCCTATGCGCACACCGACGGCAGCAACACGAGGGGGTTCCTGCGCGAGGACTTCGCGGAGGATGGCATCACGCCGAACGCGGACGGCTTTCGACAGCAGGTCGACATCAGCGATTTCTATTTCGACAGCTATTACGCCCCCGCAGCTGGCGAGCACTTCGACTGGCTGGTCGGCGCCGACTGGATGTACGGCGACGGCTCGCAGCAGAGCAGGAACTTCGAATACGCGGTGCTGCCCGACGGCAGCAACCCACCCAATTCGCACGACCTCCCCATCGACGAGACCACCAGCACCACGGATCGGCGCAGCTTCGGTGGCCTGTACGCCCAGGGGAACTGGCGCCCGACCGACCGCTGGCTGGTCCAGGCAGGGCTGCGGTGGAACCTGACCGACGAGCACCGCGACGCGAAGCTCGTGGATCACACCGTGCCGGACGCGCCTGCGGAGAAGAGCTCAGACAGCAACAGCGAGTCGCGACTGTCCGGCGTCATTGGTGCGAGCTATCGGTTCTGGGGCGATGCCGGCGACGGGATGACGGTCTTCGCGGACTACCGCAACACCTACAAGCCCGCGGCCGTGGACTTCGGTCCTGAGGCCGAGGGCGGCATCCTGCAGCCTGAGACTGCCACGACCTGGGAAGCCGGGCTCAAGGGCCGACACCTCGGCAGCCGACTGGAATGGGAGGTGTCCTGGTTCGACATGGACTTCGAGAACCTGGTGATTCCCGAGAACGTGGATGGACGGCCGTCGCTCGCGAACGCCGGCAGCGAGCGATTCAAGGGAATCGAGATGGAGGCGACGTGGCGCGTCATGGACGACCTCAGGCTGACCGCGACCTATGCGCACCACGACTCGACGTTCACGGACTACGAGCGGCTGCGGCCCGACGGATCGATGCAGCAACTCAAGGGCAACACGCTCGAGATGTCGCCGAACGACCTGGCAGCCGGCGGCATCGTCTACGCGCCCGCCCAGGGCTTCCAGGCATCCGTCGTCGCGAACTATGTCGGCAGCCGGTATCTCAACAAGGGCAACACCGTCGAGGCCGACGCCTACACCACGCTGGACGCGGGCGTCGGGTACCGCCACGGCCTGTGGCAGGTCCGGCTCGACGGCTACAACCTCACCGACGTGCGAGAACCGGTCGCCGAGAGCGAACTCGGCGACGCGCAGTTCTATGTGATGCCGGGCAGCTCCTGGCTGCTGTCCGTCACGTGGAACCCTTGACCTCGCCGGGTGCGCCGGCGGCCGGGAGCTGCTTGCGGCCTTCGACCGCGTAATAGATGAGGTACGCGAGACCGATGCCGGCCGGGATGAGCCCGAAGTAGCTCACGTCGCGGCCTGCGACTGCTCCCAGTGCGAAGAAGAGCGCGATGCCGACGAACAGCCAGATCAGGCCGGGCAGCAGCGTCGAGCCCGTGCGCGGCGGCCGGCGGGAGATCGGCTGGTAGAACGACTCCGGCAGGGGCGGGATGTCCACGCCGCGCTCGATGGCGGCCAGTCGCTCGCGGTGATGCGCCTCGACGATGTCGCGCCGGCGGCGGTAGTCCATGATCGTGTAGACGATCGGGATCGAGAGCGACATCACGATCGCGACGATCGGGATGAATACGGCAATGGCGTCTTCGTTCATCGCAGGGCCTCCAGGGTGGCCATTCGTTAGCAGGGTCGGTATTCGTTATATGCGCGGGACGGTCCCAAGGTTGCAGGCAGGCCGACCTGCGACGCGGCCGGTCTCGCCCCCGCTCTCCTCCCCCATGTTCCGCCCCGCGGGCGCTTGTTTCGCCTGGCAGGTGCAACCCTGGGACGACCCTGAGCGTATAAAGCCCCATGGACGAAGGGATCGAGCAGCATCTGGCCGCGGGCAGGCACGCCCGCGCCTTCGATCTGGTCGTACCCGCCTTCCAGGACAAGGTGTTCCGCCTCGCGTACTCGATCCTCAAGGACCGGCCGGCCGCCGAGGATGCCGCCCAGGAGACCTTGGTCAGGGTCTGGAAGGCCTTGCCCGGGTTCGATGGCCGGGCCGCGCTCGGCACCTGGATTTATGCCATCGCACGCAACACCTGCCTCATGGAACTGCGCCGGCGCCGGCCGACCGTGTCCTTCGACGATCCGGACTCGGACGAGGCACATCGCGCGGCGGCGGCGGCTGCAACGGGCCCGGCGGCAGATCCCGAGCGCGACAACCTGCTCCGGCTGCTCGAGACGCTGCCGCACAACCAGCAGGAGGCGGTGCGTCTCTTCTACCTTGAGGACCGGTCCTACGAGAACGTCGCCGAGCAACTGGGCATGCCGCTCGGTACCGTAAAGAACCTGCTGCACCGGGCCCGAAAGCGACTGATGGAGCTCGCGCGCCCCGACGAGGTGAAAGCCGCATGAAAGACAGCGACCAGCCCGGCCCCTGCGCCGGCTACGAATTCGAGATCGTGGAACTGCACGAGGGCGCACTCGGACCCGACGGGGCCCTGCGCGTAAAGACGCACCTCGAGGGCTGCACGCGCTGCAGGGACTGGCAGTCGCGGTACGCAGCACTCGATGCATCTCTCGCCCGCGCACTGCCGCGTCCGGACTTGTCGGCGGACTTCGGCTCAAGACTGCGTGAGCGGCTCGCGGGAATCGCGGATCCCACGACTCGACGTGACCTCCGCTCGGTCGCCGAGCGCGAACACGACTGGATGGTGCGCGACCTGCGTCGCGCCGCCCGCCGACGCGCGGTCATCGGTGGCGTTGCGGGAGCCGCGATCGGTGGAACCGCCGTCGCTGTCGCATACACGCTCGGGCCCCAGGCCCTGGCGCTCGTGCGTGCCGCGCAGGTTACGATCGGGCCCGCGGTACTGGGGACGTTGGGCGGCGCGGCAATGTTCGGCGCACTGGCCTGGTCCGCGATGCGGGGCATGCTGCCCGGCGTGAGACTGCCCGGCTGAAAAGCCGGGCAGCGCTGCATCAGGTTCCCGCGGTAAGGGTCAGACCCGCGTCGTCCAGCCGTGCGTATCCGGCGACTCGCCGGTCTGGATGGCGACGAGCGCCGCGCGCAGCCTCTGAGTCACTGGCCCGACTTCACCATTGCCGACCTTGTGCTCCCGCCCGCCGTGCACCAGCGTGCCGACGCCCGCGAGCACGGCCGCCGTACCCGAGAGCGCGGCCTCGCCCGACTTCACCCACTCCAGCATCTCGGCGACGTCGAACACGCGCTCCTCGACCTTGAACCCCATTTCGCGCGCCATCGTGAGCAGCGAGTCGCGCGTCACGCCGTGCAGGAAGGTCGAGTCGAGGCTGCGCGTGAGGATGTGCCCCTCGCGGATGAGCAGGAAGTTCGCGGCGCCCGTCTCCTGAACCGAGCCGCCCGGGCAGAAGAGCACCTGGTCCACCTTGTACTTGTCCCGCGCCGCGAGCGTCGGGCCCATGGCCGCGGCGTAGTTGCCGCCCGTCTTCACCATGCCGAGGTGGTCGGCCGTGCGGTGCTTCTGGTCCTCGACGAAAATCCTGAGCGGCTTCACGCCACCCGCGAAGTAATCCCACACCGGGCTCGCGAGCACGATCAGGGTCGCCTCGTTCGCAGGCACTGAGGCCGCGCCGATGTTCGGCGTGGTCCCGTAGAGCAGCGGCCGCATGTAGAGCGCGCCCGGCGGTTCCGGGACCTGCGCTCGCACGCGGTCGATCACGGTCCGGATCATGTCCGTGAGCTGCACCTCGTCCGGCACCGGCAGCGCGAGCAGGCGCGCGCTCTGTCGCAGTCGCGCGACGTGCTTGTCCATGCGGAACACGCGCACGCTGCCGTCGGCCCAGCGATAGGCCTTGAAGCCCTCGAAGCAGGTGCTCGCGTAGTGCAGCACGTGGGCCGCGGGGTGGATCTCGATCGGTCCCGTCGCGCGGACTTCGTGGGCGCCCCACCTGCCGTCGCGGAAGGTGGCGACCGCCATCTTGTCGGCCAGCACCGTGCCGAAGGCCGGGCGCGCCTGGCTGTTCGGGTTCGTGCGCGAGGATTCCTGGAGCAGTCGATCTGATTCGAGTGTGTGCATCTGTCTAACCGGGGATGAAGATGGTTGCGGGGTGCTCGAGCAGGTCCTTCAACGCCTGGATCATGGCCGCGGCGTCGTAGCCGTCGACGTAGCGGTGATCGAAGGACGAGGACAGGTTCATCATACGGCGGACGGCGATCGCGCCGTTCACGACGACCGGGCGCTCAACCGCCTTGTTGACGCCGATGATCGCCATCTCCGGCGCGTTGATGATCGGGGTCGAGACGACGCCGCCCTGCTTGCCGAGGCTCGTGACGGTGATGGTCGAACCCGTGAGCTCCTCGCGTGCCGCCTTGCCGACACGCGCCGCCTCGGACACGCGGCGGATCTCTGCCGCGAGGTCCCAGAGCGACCGCGCCTCGGCGTGACGCACGACCGGCACCTTGAGTCCGTCGGGCGTCTGCGTGGCGATGCCGAGGTGCACGCCGTGGTGGCGAATGAGCACGTTGCGCTCGGCGTCGTAATGCGCGTTGCACTGGGGGAAGTCGACCAGGACCCGCGCGAGCGCCGCGCCGATGAACGGCAGGAAGGTGAGCGACGCCGCGCCCGCGGGCAGGCGGTCGTTCAGGTGCTGTCGCAGCGACTCGAGTTCCGTGACGTCCACTTCCTCGACGTAGGCGAAGTGCGGAATGTTTCGCTTGGCCTCGGTCATGCGATTGGCAATGACGCGCCGCACGCCGATGACCTTGACCTCCTCGCTGCCGCAGCGCTTCGCGAGACCCGCGGACTGCACCGGCGCGGCGGGAGCCTTCGGCGAGGTCGCGCCGACCAGCGCGGTCTCGAAGTCCTGCCGGGTGATGCGGCCGCTTGGACCGCTGCCCTCGACCTCGGCCAGGTCGATGCCGGCCTCGCGCGCGCGGCGGCGTGTTGCCGGCGACGCCATCACGCGACCGTGTCGCTTCGCTGCGCCGCTCGCGGCCTGCGCGCTGCCTGCACCCATGTTCGCGGCGGCCCTCGCAGCGGTTCCCGCACCCGGCTGGCCCGACGCCGCGGGAGCCGCCTTCGCCGGGCCGCGGGCAGCGTCCGCTGACGGCGCGGGCGCCGACGCCGGCTCGTCATCCGCGGTCTCGGTCTCGAACACGATGAGTTCCGCGCCCACACGCACCATGTCACCCGGCGCGCCCGTGATCGAGACCACGCGGCCGGCCACGGGCGACGGCACCTCCACCGCTGCCTTCTCGGTCATCACTTCCGCGATGACCGTCTCCTCGGTCACGAGGTCGCCGACCTTGACGTGCCAGGCGACGACTTCCGCCTCGACCGTGCCTTCGCCGAGGTCCGGCATCTTGAACACGTAGCGGGTCATGGCGTCTCCATCACGGCCTTGAGGCCCGCCGCGACGCGCGCCGGGCCGGGGAAGTACTCCCACTCGAAGGCGTGAGGATACGGCGTGTCCCAGCCGGCGACACGCCCGATCGGCGCCTCGAGGTCCCAGAAGCACTCCTCCTGGATG
>Ga0208980_10002093_pt1 | contig 12100 bp, 9 predicted proteins | sample WetSurMetagenome_3_FD_187993 | JGI IMG/M metagenome (GOLD analysis project Ga0208980, IMG submission 187993) | Wetland microbial communities from Twitchell Island in the Sacramento Delta, sample from surface sediment Aug2011 Site A1 Bulk (version 2) | ecosystem: Environmental > Aquatic > Marine...
TCCCGGATACCCGTGCTGGTATACCGGTGAGCGGATTTAAAACAGAAAGGAGGTAAACATGTTCAAGCACATTCTACTGCCGACGGATGGCTCGCCATTATCCGAGGCTGCGGTCGAGAAGGGCATTGATTTCGCGAAGACCATCCACGCCCGGGTCACCGGCCTTTGTGTGGTGCCGAAAGAATACGCTTCGTATTACGACGGTGAGCTCGCGGGGGGGTTCGCAGACCAGGCTGCAGCGGAATGCAAGGCGAATGCGAAGATTCACCTCGCTGTGATGACAAAAGTGGCGCAGGGGGCAGGAGTGGCGTGCGACGTTGTTATGGAGACATCCGATCAGCCGTACGAAGCCATCGTGAACGTGGCTGATCACAAGGGTTGCGATCTCATCATGATGGCGTCCCACGGAAGGAGAGGCATTGGGGCGCTCTTGATCGGCAGCGAGACTCAAAAAGTGCTGACACACACCAGGATTCCGGTGCTGGTGTACCGTTGAGCGAACTCGGAGCCAAAAGGAGCCGAACATGTTCAAGCATATTCTACTACCAACCGATGGATCGGACCTGTCTGCAGAGGCGATCAAAGAGGGAATTCTTTTTGCAAAGAGCATCCGAGCAAAAGTGACAGGCCTTTGCGTGATGCCACTGCATTACAAGTTTCTCTACGCGGCGGCGCTTCCGACGGAGGTGTTAGGGCAGTCAGCCAAACAATGCAAGGAGCTGGCAGAAGCCTACCTGGCGACAATTGAAAAGGGAGCTGAAATAGCGAAGGAACTGGCGGAAGCCTACCTGTCAATGATTGAAAAAAGTGCCGAGGTGGCGGGAGTTGCCTGTGACGTCGTTTACGAGAGGAACGATTCTCCCTACGAAGCCATCATCCGCGTGGCTGAGCAGAGAGGCTGCGACCTCATCATGATGGCCTCCCACGGAAGGAGAGGCATCGGGGCGATTTTGATCGGAAGTGAGACTCAAAAAGTGCTGACCCACTCCAAAATACCCGTGCTGGTGTTCCGTTGACTTTGGGAGAAGCGCGTCAGGTCACATGTCTTCCGAATCTGGCCATTGAATTTAATGGCGTGTAGAATTGTAGATTAAATTAGGGGAGCGATGTCACCGATTCGACATCGGCAAGGTGAAATAATCCGGTTCTGGGACTTTTCACCTTCCTGATCAAAGGTGCAGGGTTCTTAAACCGTCTGATAGGATTCGGGCTAGGCTAACTCAACCTGAGCTACAGCCGAAATCTGCCAATTACCTCATTAAGGTGCAATAATATTCGAGAACCAGATAAGATTCAGTTCAAACTCCTAAAAACACCACCTCGTCTTTCGATTGATTACAAGCTTGAGTGACCGAGCAAGCTTTTTTACATCTCCATTTCGGCTTTGCGGACGACCTCGAAATCGAGCAGTTCTCGGTTGCTCTAGTTAAAAGCGGCCCAAGGACGATTTGCCTTGACATCGAATCGGCCGTCGGCGTAGGGTTGCAGGTAAATGGCAACCTACTGGTGTTCCTTGCCGGACAAGCCGTAAACCTCGGTTTCCTGCTACAGCGGCTTGCCGCCACTTGCGACCGGCCTTGCTACCGCGCCGACCATCCGGCTCTGACTTTTTCCACGAGGAGCTCGGTATATGGGGCAAAACGCCAACAACCTCGAAGTCTTTTACAACACCTTCCGTGAAGTCAGCAAGGTGGTGCACTCCAGTACCGACCTGAAAGAGGTTCTGGACCTGGTGGTCTGGAAGGCCACCGAGGCGCTAAGCGCCAAGGGCGCCATCCTACGCATCCTGAACCTGGACAGCGACAAGCTGGAGCTGAGCGCCGCCTACAACCTGAGCGCCGCCTTCCTCGCCAAGGGCCTTGCCCGCCAGAAGAACCTGATCACGGACTTGTATCGCCAAAGCCGGGTGGTCGTCATCCGGGACATCCACCACGACCCACGCATTCACTACCCCCAGGAGGCCGAACGAGAGGGGATCCGGATGGTATTGGACACCTCCTTGAGTTTCCGGGACCACATCGCCGGCATTCTCCGGATTTATTTCGCTGAGGCGAGAGCGGTCTCGGACGAGGAGCGCGACTTTCTGGTTTCCCTGGCTGACCAGTGCGCCCTTGCGATCGAAAAAAACCGCCTCATCGAAGCCCAGAAATCCAAGTACGACATGCTGGCCCTGCAAACGGAAAAGCTCTCGGCCCTTGGACGCATGGCTGCCGGCATCGCGCATGAAATCAACAACCCTCTGGCCGGGATTCTGCTATTCAGCTCGAACCTCTTCAAGAAGGTTCCGGACGAAGGCCCCTTGAAAGAAGGATTGGAGATCATCATGCGGGAAACGCAACGCTGCAAGTTCATCATCCAGGAACTGCTGGAATTCGCCCGCGACAAGGAGCCGCGCAAAACCTCGGCCAACATTACCACCATCATCCAAAAATCCCTCAACATTCTGGAAAACGAGTTCCACCTGCGGCACATTCGGATAGAAAAGGATTTTGCCCCCGGCCTGCAAGACAGCTGCGTTGACGCCAACCAACTGGAGCAAGTGTTCGTAAACCTGCTGCTCAACGCCGCCCAGGCCATCGACGACAAAGGCACGATCACCGTCCGCTCCCGCATGAACTCGTCCCGCCGTGAGATCATGGTGGATGTCATCGACACCGGCTGCGGGATCCCGGCCGAACACCTGGGCCAGATTTTCGAACCGTTCTTCACGACCAAGAAAAACGGCTCCGGACTGGGCTTGGCGGTCAGCTTCGGAATCATCAAAAACCACCATGGCCGGCTGGAAGTGTTCAGCCGGCTGGGCCAAGGATCTCACTTTACCGTGGCCCTGCCCTTGACCCAGGACAAGGCTTGACCGGAGTTTGATGATGGTGCCATCCGCCTCCATCCTGATCATCGACGACGAACCCGCCGTCTGCGCCGGTTGCCGGCTGGTGCTGAGCGACCAGGGGCATACCGTGGAGGCGGTGCACGACGGCCGCAGCGGTCTCGAATTGCTCGAGAAGAACCATTACGAGCTGGTCCTGCTGGACATGAAGCTGCCGGACATCGACGGGATCCAGGTCCTTGAGGTCATCCACCGCGAAACACCCAGGGTAAGCGTGGTGGTGATGACCGGCTACTCCTCGGTACCGGACGCCGTAAAAGCCATGAAACTGGGCGCCTTCGACTACCTGTCAAAGCCCTTCTCGGACGAGGAGCTCGTGCTGACTGTGGAGAAGGCCGTCAAGAACCGCCGGCTGACCGAGGAAAACCTGGCCCTTCGCAAGCAGCTGTACGCCAAGTTCGATTTCAGCAACATTGTCGGGGAAGATTCGAGAATGCTGCGCATCTTCGAGGAGATCCGCAAGGCTTCCCCCACCGAGGCCATCATCCTGCTCGAGGGCGAGAGCGGCACCGGCAAGGAGCTGTTTGCCAAGGCCATTCACGCCCACAGTCACCGGGCCGACAAGCAGTTCGTCGTGGCCGACTGCAGCACCTTTTCCCCCTCGCTGCTGGAAAGCGAGCTGTTCGGGCACGTCAAGGGTGCGTTTACCGGCGCAACTCACGACAAGCCCGGCATTTTCGAGGTGGCCGACGGCGGGACGCTGTTCCTGGACGAAGTGGCCAACTTGACGATGGACGTGCAGGCCAAACTGCTGCGGGTGATCGAAACCCGGGAGTACCGACCGGTCGGTGCGAGCCTGCCGCGCCGGGCCGACATCCGCATCGTGGCCGCAACCCACCAGAACCTGAAGTCGCTCGCCGATGAGGGCAAGTTTCGCGACGACCTGTTCTACCGGTTGAGCGTCCTACCCATTTGCATTCCCCCGCTGCGCGAGCGGCGCGAGGACATCCCCAAGCTGGCCTATCACTTCCTGCGTATCTACTGCCGGGAGATGGGCCGGCGGATCCAGGGCTTCAGCGACGAGGCGCTGGGAGCCCTGATCAACCACGACTGGCCGGGCAATGTGAGGCAGCTCAAAAACGTGGTGGAGCGGCTGGTCATCATGGCAGACGAGGCCGTCCTGGATTATCACCACTTGGTAGACAACCTGAACGGCAGCCGCGGGGCGACCCCCGGGCGGGTCCCCGGCACGCTGAACGAGCTGCGCGCGCTGAAGAAACACATCATCGAAGAGCACTACGGCCGGATGGAAAAGGCCTTTCTGCTTAAAGCCCTCTCCCAGGCCAGCGGGAGCATCAGCGAAGCGGCCAAGGCCGTCGGGATGCAACGGCCTAACTTTTCCACCATGATGAAAAGGCACGGCATCTCCACCGGCCGAGGCGTTTCTGCCGACGCTGCGGATGAGCCGCGCTAATCGGCGTTCCGCTAGCCATACGCACGTAACCAGCCAAAACCATTGCTAAAATCGATTGACCCCGCTCATCGGCGTATAACTTTCGATACGTTTTCGTCCCGAGTATTTCTTCTCCACATTCCCCCATTAGTTACAATAAATTGATATTAAACACTATTCTGTAGAAACCAAAGTCCTTCTTCCGGCGGCACGCCGATTGCTTAAGTGCAAGGCAGGACCGCTCAAACAGGAGGAAAGACCATGCTTACCCTTCATGAAACCATTAGCCGACAGCAGCCGGTCCCGCCCAGCATTCTCGTGATGGAGGATGAGATGAGCGTGGCCAAGGGCCTTGAGATCATCCTCAGCGAAGAGGGCTACGCCGTGGACCTGGCCATGACCGGACGCGATGCCCTGGATCGCTTCGCGCAAAAGGAGTTCGACCTGCTGGTGGCGGACCTGCGGCTGCCCGACATAGACGGTCTGGACGTCATCCGCCACGTAAAGTCGCGGCGGCCCGAGACCAGCGTGGTGGTCATCACTGGCTACGCCAGTGTCTCCTCCGCGGTGGATGCGATGAAGCTGGGCACGTTCGACTACCTGCCCAAGCCCTTCACCGAGGATGACATCAAGACCGCTGTGGACGGTGCGCTCAAGGGCCAGAAATCGGCTCGCACCGAAGAGGTCATCCACAAGGTCGAAAAGAGCGAGGAAGATAAGCTCATCCAGAAGCGCGAGGTCGCCGCGGTTCTGGACCGCACCCGGCGGGATGAGGCCTTCTGGAAGGCCCTCATGGAGCGGGGCTCCGAGGTTCTGGAGGGCTACCGGCTGACTGCCGAGGCCAAGGCGGCGATCGCCTCCGGTGATCTGCAATGGATCCAGGAACACATCGGGACCCTTTCGGACGAGCAGCTCCGGTTCATCTACAAGCGACTGGAGCGGGAGGCCTGGTAGGCCGGGCCGGGCCGTCGGCACAGGGAGGCACACATATGAACCCGGTACAGGAAGCCGTCCGCACGGCAGACAATCCATGGCCGCAGATCCTTCTGCTGGAGGACGAGGCTAGCGTTGCCAAGGGCCTTCAGATGATCCTGGACGAAGAGGGATACTACGCCGTAGATTTGGCCATGACCGGCCGGGGCGCGCTTGACACTTTCCGCCGGAAGGAGGTCGACCTGCTCATCGCCGATCTGCGTCTTCCCGACATCGACGGCTTGGAGGTGATCAAGCAGGTCAAGCACGACCGGCCGGACACCAACGTCATCGTGATCACCGGCTATTCCACAGTGAACTCGGCGGTCACGGCCATGAAGCTCGGTGCCGCTGATTATCTCTCCAAACCGTTCAGCGAGGATGAGTTCGTCTCGGCGGTCAAGGGCGCCCTGGTCCCGAAGAAGGAACCTCCGGTAGCGGCCGTACGCTCAATGCCGGCGCCAGAGCCGCGTGCTGCGCCGCTCGAACCGACCTTACACCTGATACGCGAGGACCAAGCCCGGATCGACCGCCTCGTGGTGGAGCTACAGGGGAAATTTGCCGGAACGTCCGATGAAGTGATCCCCATGTTGCAGATGGTTCAGGGCCGCCTGGGGTACCTTCCGGAAAACGCGCTCGAGGAAATTGCCCGGCTGACCGGTCGTCCGGCCGCCGCCATCTTCGGGACCGCTACCTTTTACGAGCAGTTCCGCCTGGCGCCCGCCGGGCGCCACATCATCCGCGTCTGCCGCGGCACGGCCTGCCACGTCAAGGGCTCCGACCGCATTCTGCAGGAAATCCAACACCGCTTCGAGCTTTCACCCGGAGAGACCTCCCCAAACCGGCAGTTCACCCTCGAAACCGTGGCCTGCTTCGGTTCCTGCGCCATCGCACCGGTCGTGGTGGTGGACGATTCCGTCAAGGGCCGCATGAACCCGGCAAATACCTGTGAGTGTCTCGCCAAGGTCCGGGAGCAGGAGGACGAAACGGGCCCGGGGCTGCCCGAGACGGATTAGGGAGACCTTATGGACTACGCATCGCTGAAAGCCAAGGCTGAAAGGGAATGGGCGTGGCTCGAAAACCTGCCGCAGCCGCTGATCACCATCGGCATGGGCACCTGCGGCCGTGCCTCCGGCGCGGGCGAGGTCCTGGCCACGATCCGGAAGACGTTGAAATCCATCGGCATCCTGGCCCGCATCATGGAAGTCGGCTGCATCGGCATGTGCTATGCCGAGCCCCTCATGGGCGTGCGCAAACCGGGAAAACCGACCGTTTACTACGGCGGGCTCACGCCGGAAAAAACCGAAATGATCCTTACCCGCTATTTGTGCCAGGACGACCCCTGCCGTCGCTGGGCGGAGTTCAGCTGCGGCAACGGTGAGATCGAACCGATTCCACCGATGGAACGGCACCCGATGATGCGCTCGCAGGTTCGCATTGCCCTGCGCAACTGCGGGCACATCGACCCGACCAACATCGATCACTACGTCGCCCGCGGCGGCTACAGCGGCCTCAACCGCGCCCTGGACATGCCGCCGGAGGCCGTGATCAAGGAAATCAAGGATTCCGGGCTGCGCGGCCGCGGCGGGGCAGGATTTCCCACCGGGACGAAATGGTCCTTCGCCCGCCAGGCTCCCGGCCGCTCCAAATATCTGGTGTGCAACGCGGATGAAGGTGACCCCGGCGCGTTCATGGACCGCGCGCTGCTGGAAGGCGACCCACATGCGGTGCTGGAAGGCATGCTCATCGCCGCCTATGCCATCGGCGCGGCCGAAGGCTACATTTACGCGCGCGCCGAGTACCCGCTGGCCATCGAGCGACTGGAAAAGGCCATCGCCGACATGCAGGGCTGCGGCCTGCTGGGCCAAAGCGTCCTTGGCAGCCGGTTCAAGTTCCGCATCGCGATCAAGCAGGGCGCGGGGGCCTTCGTCTGCGGCGAGGAAACCGCCTTGATGGCCTCGGTCCAGGGCGAGCGGGGGATGCCCCGGCCCCGGCCGCCGTTCCCCGCCCAGTCCGGCCTGTGGGGCGAGCCCACCACCATCAACAACGTGGAAACCCTCGGCAACGTCTCGGCCATCCTGCAGCGGGGGGCGGAATGGTATTCCCGCTACGGCACCGAGACCAGCAAGGGGACCAAGACCTTTTCGCTCGCCGGCAAGATCCGCCGCACCGGCCTGATCGAAGTGCCTTTAGGAATCAGCTTGGGCGACATCATTGAAGGCATCGGTGGCGGCGCCCCCAAGGGCAAGTCCCTCAAGGCGGTCCAGACCGGGGGGCCGTCCGGAGGCTGTATCCCGGCCGCCCGCTTCGACCTGCCGGCCGACTACGAGTCCCTGGTTTCCGCCGGGTCCATCATGGGCTCCGGCGGGATGGTGGTCATGGACCAGGATACCTGCATGGTGGACGTGGCCCGTTACTTCCTGAGCTTCACCCAGGCGGAATCCTGCGGCAAGTGCATGCCCTGCCGCCTGGGCACGCGCCAGATGCTCGACATCCTGGAGGACATCTGTCACGGTCGCGGCCAACCGGAGGATCTCGACCTTCTGGCCGACCTGAGCGAGACGGTCCAAAAGGGATCGCTGTGCGGTTTGGGCCAGACCGCGCCCAACCCCGTCCTTTCCACACTGCGCTATTTCCGCGAGGAATACGAAAACCATGTCCGCCAGCGCAAGTGTACGGCCGGTGTCTGCCGGGACCTCTTCCATTATGAAATCGACCCTGCACGGTGCACCGGCTGCCATCTGTGCGTCCGCGACTGCTCGATGGGGGCCGTTGCCGGGGAGAAAAAAGCGCCGCACGTCATCGACCACAGCAAGTGCACCCGGTGCGGCATGTGCTATCAGTCCTGTAAGCAACAGGCGGTAGCCATCTGTTGACGATCATGCCTGCGGAGGAAACCACCGTGAAAACGATCACACTCACCATCGACCGCCTTACTATAAGGACACCCCAGGGTTCGACCGTGCTCCAGGCCGCCCGGGCAGCCGGCGTCTATATCCCGACCCTCTGCGACGACCCGCACCTGAAGCCCTTTGGCGCCTGCCGGCTATGCATTGTGCAGATCGAGGGCATGCGGGGTCTGCCCACCTCGTGCACCACTCCGGCCACGGATGGCATGGTGGTCGCCACGGAAAGCGAACTGATCCGCCGCATCCGCCGCAATATTGCGGCGCTGGCCATCGCCAACCACCCCTACGACTGCCTGACTTGCTTCAAAAGCACAGATTGCGAACTCTTGGCGGTAGCGCGCTATCTCGGCGTGGACCCATCCGACGTTGGACGCCTGCGCCGCACAGTCGCCTCAAAGCCCATCGACACCTCCAACCCCGCTTTTGCATTCGATCCCAACAAATGCATCCTGTGCGGCAAGTGCGTGCGGGTGTGCCAGGAAATTCAGGGCCTGGGAGCGATTGACTTCGCCTCCCGGGGTTTTCACACGCGCATCAGCACCTTCGGCGCGAAACCCCTGGCCCAGTCGGTCTGCCAGACTTGCGGCGAGTGCGTGGAGCGCTGCCCCACCGGCGCTCTGGTGCCGAAGCAGTCCGCGGTGCCGCAGCGGGAGGTGACCACGGTGTGCCCGTTCTGCGGTGTGGGCTGCTCCATGAGCGTCGGGGTGCGCGGCAGCCGCGTCGTATCGGTCAAGGGCGACCGCAACAGCCCGGTGAACCAGGGCGGCCTGTGCGTGAAGGGCCGCTTCGGCTTGGACTTCGTACACCACCCGGAACGCCTCACCCGTCCGTTGATCCGCAGGGAAGGGGTCTCCAGGTCGCATACCAGAGGGGCGGTTGCGGAAATGTTTCGCGAGGCAGACTGGGATGAGGCTCTGGATCGCGTGGCGGCCGAGCTCAGTCGCGCCCGCGAAACCGGGGGTCCACGGGCCCTCGGGGTGCTAAGTTCGGCCAAGTGCACGAACGAGGAGAACTACATCGTACAAAAGTTTGCTCGGGCGGTCCTGCGAACGAACAATGTCGACCACTGCGCCCGGCTGTGCCACTCCTCCACGGTGGTTGCCGCCATAGCCGCTTTCGGCGACGGGGCCATGAGCAACAGCATCGATGACATCGGCTGCGCGGCCGCCCTGCTGGTGATCGGCTCCAACACCACCGAGTGCCACCCGATTATCGGCCGCCGCATCAAACAGAACGTTCGGCTGAACGGCTCACGGCTGATCGTCGCCGACCCCCGTCGGACCGAGTTGGCGGAAATGGCCGAAGTGCACCTGTGCCATAGGCCCGGCACCGACGTAGCCCTGCTCAACGGGCTGATGCACGTCATCCTCCATGAGGGATTGTTCGACGAAGCCTTTGCCGCGGACCGCTGCGAGGATTTCGACCCCTTCCGGCATTCACTCGATAACTATGACCCCCGGACGGTGGAGGCCGTCACCGGTGTCTCCGCAGACGCCATCGCCCGAAGCGCCCGCATCCTCGGCAAGGCCGGCAGCATGGTGGCCGTCTACGGGATGGGGATCACGCAGCACACCACGGGCACCGACAACGTCAAGGCCGTCGCCAACCTGCTCATGCTCACAGGCAACATGGGTCGGCCGGGCACCGGCTTTTCGCCCCTTCGGGGCCAGAACAACGTTCAGGGGGCCTGCGACATGGGTGCGCTGCCGAACGTCTTCCCGGGCTACCAGAAAGTGGCCGATGCCGAGGCCCGCGCGAAGTTCGCCCTGGCGTGGGGGGCCGAACTCGACCCAGACCCGGGCCTGTCGCTGACGGAAATGGTGCAGGCCGCCGACGAGGGGAGGCTGCAGGCGCTCTACGTGGTCGGAGAAAATCCGCTGATGAGTGAACCCAACTTGCGTCACGCCCGGCGAGCCTTCAGAAAGATCGGGTTCCTGGCCGTGCAGGACATATTCCCGACGGAGACGGCCTTGATGGCCGATGTGGTGCTGCCGGCCGCCTGCTTCGCGGAAAAGGACGGGACCTTCACCAGCACGGAGCGCCGCATCCAGCGGGTGCGCAGCGTGCTCCAGCCTCCGGGCGCGGCGCGGGAGGATTGGCGCATCGTGGCCGAGATTGCGACCCGGTCCGGCCACCCCATGGCCTACGACTCCAGCGCTGCGATCATGGATGAAATTGCGTCGCTGGCGCCGATCTACGGCGGCATCCGCCACGTGCGCCTCGAACAAAGCGGTGGCATCCAGTGGCCCTGCTGGGACGAAGGGCATCCCGGCACCCCGCGCCTGCACGAGGGGTGTTTTACCCGTGGCAGGGGCAAGTTCCACGTGGCGGAATACCGCCCGCCGGAAGAAGAGCCGAGCGTGGACTACCCCATCGTGCTCACCACCGGCCGCGTGCTGGAGCACTGGCATACAGGCACCATGAGCCGCCGCGCCCGTGTGCTGGAAACGCTCTCGCCGCGAAGCCGAATCGACGTCAACTCAGGGGATGCGGAGCGCCTCGGTCTCGTCGAAGGCCAACCGATCCGGGTAGCCTCCCGGCGCGGCAATATCAGAACCTTCGTTCACAGGGACCAACGAGTATCCCAGGGGCAGGCATTCATGGCGTTCCACTGGCGGGAAGCCCCCGCCAATCTCCTGACCGGCCCGGCGGTCGACCCGGTGTCTAAGATCCCGGAATACAAGGTCTCCGCAATCAACCTTCGGCCGGATGCCGAAAGCATATCGAGCGAATCAGATCAAGGCTTGACCTGAGGACACTTACCCAAGCTTTTCACCCTGCGCAGGAAAAAATGGAGGAGAGCCATCTCATTTTGTAAGAGTTTTGATAGCTTCTCTACACTTATTTAGGACAATGTAGTAAATGATGCATGATTCGACCTCGGCGATGAACGTGAACTAATCCGTTTTTGATTTTTTTCATCTTTCCTTACCGAATCCACCAAAAGCAGGTAAGCTGGGGCAGGGTGTGAGCTCACTGCCCCAGTTCTGTTTCAGCCGTACAGGTTCTCAATCCACCGCATCGCCTCCACATCTGTGATCTTCCCGAGATACCTTTGTGTGGTTGAAAGGTGCGCATGCCGCATGATTACCTTGCTGACGATCTCAATCGGAGTGCCGGATCTGGAGGCAAAGGTGGCCGCATGCCGTCGCAGGTCATGGGGTCGCAAATGGATGCCGACCAAACGGCCTGATTTTCGTACCATAATCCGGGCCGCGTTGTAGCTGATCGGAAAAACCCTCTGTTCAGGCCCGGCACCTGACTCTTTCACATACTCCTTTAGCCGGTCAGCCACCTTTTGCGGGATGAAAACCACCTCAGACTCTTTACCACTCTTGGGACCGGCCAAGGTGAGTTTCCTGTCCTGGATATCCATTGGCCTGATTTTCAGAACCTCTCCGACTCTCATCCCACCCCGCGCCATAAGCTCCAGCATGATCCGATTCCTCGGCTTCATGGTGCGGAAAATGATCTCATCCACCAGGTCCTTTTCGACAATCTTCCATTGCTGGGGAGGGCGCTCTCGAAACATTTTCCGCAGCATTGCCGTATCGCAGGGGTTTTGGATTTTGGCATCAACTGAGTTCTTGAGGAAGTTGAAGAAGGCCTTCAGGCTGGAGTAGCGGTGGCGTTTCGTGGCTGGTTTTGAACCTGTGGAAAGGTTGGTCAAGAATGAAAGGACATCGTCGGAGGTTATGGTATCAATCTGTCGATCGCCATATGCCTCTTGGAGCCGAGTGAAAATGAACTCATAGTTCTTCAGCGTATTTTTTTTTCGAGTTCAACCGGTGATACTCCCGAAAAGATTGGACTGCCTGGGACAGTTTCATAGGGCACCTCCTTGATTTTGGGATGGAAAAAATTGACCTTGGGCGGTATGTTCAGATAATAGCACGAAAAGGGGGGATTATGGGCCTGGGGATGAGGATATTCATTGTT
>Ga0208980_10002094_pt1 | contig 12097 bp, 12 predicted proteins | sample WetSurMetagenome_3_FD_187993 | JGI IMG/M metagenome (GOLD analysis project Ga0208980, IMG submission 187993) | Wetland microbial communities from Twitchell Island in the Sacramento Delta, sample from surface sediment Aug2011 Site A1 Bulk (version 2) | ecosystem: Environmental > Aquatic > Marine...
GGTTGGGATTGGGGCTGACCATCTGCCGTCGTCTCGCGGAGATGCACGGCGGAACTCTTGCGGTGCAGAGTCAGCCAGCCGGCGGCACGACCGTTGCCGTGCGATTCCCCAAGCTGGCGACCTGAGATGCAATCTGCCGGCTGGGTCAGAGCGGCAGTTTCTGGTAGAGATCCGCAAAGCTTGGGATGCGGAGGTCGGTTAGGGGCACATTGCGGCCTTCTTGAGCCAGATACGCCAACCCCAGCACGATGGCCATCGCGAGCAGCGGCGCAAAATCCACCTTGGCATCCAGACGATTACGGAACTCGGGCGAGAACATACGTTTGAAGGCCTCGTCGGTGTCGCCAAAACGATCACCCTGAACAGGGAAGATCATTCAAGGGTGGCCAATATCAAAGAGGATGTCACCATCACCTTTCCTGACAACGGGGGTAAGATTTCCAGAAAGGCGGATATGACCCGTGAATATCAGTTATTTATGCTCGGATGGACAAAAGACAATGTGATCAAATCGTGGGGAACCTCTGAGTTTACCAGAGTAAATGGTGTTAAGCTCTCAAAAACCATTACTGAAGCCAACCCCCTGGTTTTCAAAATGGAATGCCATCAGATTGTCAGTGGAGTGGTTTCTTTTAAAACCAGTGATAATCGTAGCTGGAGTATTGATTACGGAACCGGGGAGTGCGACAATAAAGCTACTCTTACAAAAGATGGTCAAACAAAGGAAATTACATTAAGGAAGTGATTTTTTTAACCACGGAGGTAACAGAGGCTTAAAAGAGTACGCTGAGTACTTCTTTGCATACTATGATTGAAGCTCAGTTACCTCTGTGGTAAAAAAGGGCAGATCTTAATGTCCATTTTTAGCTTCCCAGGCTTTCAAATCAAATTGTTTGTTGAGCTGATCTTTAAGGAAACTGGCGCCCTGGAGCACACGTTCTCCATTGATAGCAGTAATAATTCCTCCGATGAGGGACCTTGCAACATCCGGATCAAAAATTACTGAAGCTTTCTGTGTTTTTATCATCACCGGATCGAGAAGTTCCCAGGCTTTACGTGAGGCAATTGCAGCCATCTCCTCAAGAGAAAGGAGGTCTTCATAAAACACCCTGGAACAGTTTTCATCTCCTGTGTTTTTCTGATCTCCCTTTTCTGCAACCACGCTTACGCCAAGAGAACATATTGATGATTTGTAACTCTTTAAAAGCCCATTTGAATTTGCAATGAATATCTCAGATTCACCTTCACCGTAACCTGCACCTGAACTTTTTGTTACCCTGGAATCTTTCATTGCAAGTTTTTCAAGCTCAAGCGCCATTGCGATTTTCTTATCCATTGTCACACTGGCAATAGCAGGGTCAAAGAGTCCCTCAACTGATGTCACCTCTTTGTTATCAGGAAGTACATTGTTCTCATCAGGTGAGGAGAGTCTGGCGAATGCAATTGCTCTGGATATTGTATCTTCAAGCGATCTGTCGCTAAAATCATTACAGTGACTGAAACCCATTTTCCCATCAATAAAAATCCTGAACCCCACTCCCTGGGAAGAGGCTTCTTCAATAGTCTCTATTTCAGAATTAAGTACCTGTACCGACAGGTTTCTGTTTGATTCAATAAAAACCTCAGCGGAATTTGCGCCAAGAGTGAGGCTTTTCTTAACCAGTTTTTCTGCTAATTCTATATTATTCATAATTCGGCCTGTTGAATATTTGACTACGCTTTACTTCCTCCTACATTAATGCCTCTTATCCTTACAGTTGGCATACCTGCTGTCACTTCAGCAGCCTGACCTTTTCCACAAATACCTGGTCCAAAGTCAAGATCATTGCCAACCGCATCAATATTTGATATAACATCCATACATGATCCTATAAGGGTTGCTCCTTTTATTGGATTGGTTTTCTTACCATTCTCAATCATATAGGCTTCCCGGCAGGTAAAGTTAAATACCCCTGTTATCGGATTTACACTTCCTCCACTGAGGCTCTGAACATAAATACCCTTTTTGGTGGAAGAAAGAATATCTTCAGGTTTATCTGTTCCTTTATCAATAAAAGTGTTGGTCATTCTTGGTATCGGGATATTTCTGAATGATTCACGCCTTCCATTACCAGTTCTTGGTATTGAAAGCTGCTTTGCACTAAGAACATCGGTCATAAATCCCTTTAATACTCCCTTTTCTATGAGAACATTACGGCTGACTCTTGTTCCCTCGTCATCAAAATCAATTGTCCCTCTGAAGTTGGGAAGAGTGCCATCATCGACCATAGTAAAACAATCGCTGGCTACTTTTTGCCCGACTTTGCCCGTAAAGGCACCTATACCTTTAGCAATATTATCAGCCTCAAGGGGATGTCCGACTGCTTCATGAACCAGGACTCCGCCCCAACCGTTTTGCATAACTACATCCATAATGCCGGCAGGCGCATCTTCTGCTGTAAGCATCGCAATTGCCTCTCGAGCTGCATTTCGGGCGACTGTTTCCGGAGTAACATTTTCAAACATTTCAAAACCGGAATGAGCACTTAACCTTTCTCGTGCCATGTGCCTCGCTTTACCGTCATCGCTCATCGCCTGTACAATGAAAAATAATAATGGTAATTCATCCCGCAGATAAATTCCCTCACTTGTAACGATGACCCTGCTTCTTATCTCATCATTATAGTCCACCAATGCCATTTTAATCCTGGGATCATAATTTTTTGCTGCCTGATCGGCTCTTTTAATTATTTCAATCCTCTTTTCATCGGCAATATCACCAAGTGGTTGTTTTACGGTAACAAATGAGGGATAACTTGTTGCAGTTATATTAACCGGATTAATCATTTTCCCGTTTCGGGCAACATACGATGCCACTTCGGCAGCTCGTAAAAGTTTCTCTTCTGAAATCTCATCTGTATAGGCATACCCTGTTTTATTGCCCGATATTACTCTGACTCCGGCACCCTGACTTATTCCGTACAGACCGCTCTTGAATTTTGATTCTTCCATTACTATCTGCCTCGATATCCTGTTCTCAAGGTAGACATCCGCAAAATCTCCTCCTTTTTCAAGGGCTTTGGAGATGATTTTTGCCAGTGTCTCTTTATCCATGTCCATGCCTGATGAGGGCTTTACTCCACTCTTGCATGATATTAATTGAGACATCAGGGCCGGTGTTGCTGCAATTAACAATCCACCTTTCATGCTCAGTTCAAGGAATTTCCTGCGGGGAATATCCCTGACTATATGTTTTTCCATGTTCATTTTGTTTGTTTTTGAGATTTTTGAAATATTTCTAAAAATATTAAAAATAACTATATCCCTTATTTTATTACAAATTCTTTATTCTTCAGTACTCCGCCCCGGGTTGATAAAACACTTGCCTTGCCGTTGAGTTCTGTCCTGTTGTAAAGCCTGATATTTATAAGTGTTGTAGTTATTGATTCGCCCTGGGTATCAGGAATATTTTTCGAGATTGTCATTTGCCTGGCAACCTGATCCTCATCCCTATATCCCCCCCTAGATTCTCTTGGTTTTGGAGGTTTTTCTTCCTTTAATTCCTTAAATACTGCTTTTCCAGCTTTCATCCCAGTTGTATCAAAATCCAGTATGATCCGGTCGTCGGTAACTATTTTCACCAGATGTGCCTGTTTCAATGCGGTCGGAAGCTTTCCAATATTCCTGAAACTAATTTTCAACTGATAATCAGCTGAATCCGATTTATATGATTTTACCTTTTTTACTTCAATGCTCTCCCATGAAAGCTCAGGAAGGTACTTTATCATTTCAAGGTTAAACATTGCTTCATTTCTGATCCAGGGTTCAAGATGCTTTGCAGGAGGATTCTGAGAAAAGAACTTAGGATCAAAGCCTCCTATCTCAATATCACCATAAACAGGATGTTTAGCCGGCTTCCAGTCAAAGAATCCCAGACTGTCATTCTCCTTATCATCCCATTTTATCATGTCGAGCTGATCAATATTACCATCTCCGTTATAATCTTTTACCCTGCCTCCGTTCCATATTTCATCACCATACCATATTGCACCGTAATACCAGTATCCGAAATCCGGTCCATGGCCAAAAAGAGGAACGCCATTTCCATAGTCATTATAAACATCACCGGCTTTTTCATAACCGGTCTTTTTCTTCCCTATCTCATCAAAGAGTTTGTACCACTTAAGATCTTCAGGATACATTCTTTCTTCCGAAGGAGAGGTAGAAGGGGGACGCAGATGCATCGGGACACTTGTGTCCATTGAATTAACAACATATACATTAGGATGTGAAAGCAAAAATAAAACAACTGCTTTTGTTTCGGATTCACTTAATGGATATTCACCGGCTCCTCCCTGTGTGTATCCTCTCCCGGTCAATTCGGTTTCAGGTCGCCAGTTTTCCGGATAATTCCTGTGCAGGTCAAGCCCGCCGATTCCATCTTCATTTATGCGGCCATCGCCATCATTATCGATCCCCTCAGAAGATGTCAGATAAATCCCTTTACCTGCCGGAACCCGCTTCATAATTCTTCCTGTAGAGTCCTTCGGATCAGGAATCCAGGTTCCTTTCTTTTCATCTTTCCACCTCATTGTAAGAATCACACCGTTGCCATCAATATCATCAGGGGCATCCTCATCCAGCAGGCCATCATTGTCATCGTCTTCAGGCCTGACTGTACTCCTGTTACTTATTGCTGTATTCATATAAAGATTATGCCCGTCAGGATTATTAATCGGTTTCAGATAGATTGTTTTTGTGTCGATAATGTGAGTTACATCAGGATCCTTTCCATAATTATCGAGAAGGAATTTTGCCAGGTATAAAACCGATTCCGTACCGGTCACTTCTCCGCTGTGCCGTCCGCCTTCGAAAAAAGCAGCAGGTTTATCAGTATCTTTTCCGGTTTTTTTATTTGTAAAAGTCATTTGATAAATCGGCCGGCCTTCAAAACTCTTTCCAACCTCATAAAGATCAATAAGCTCAGGGTATTTTTCAGCCCATCGTTTCATCCAGGTATAAGCTACATCTTCAGAATGATACCTATCGAATGTGAGGCTGTCTGTAGCCATGTACTGAACAGATTTAAACTCAACCTTTTGGAAGAAGCTTATACCATGTCTGGCACCAGATACTGTATAATTTTTCGCTTTAACACTTTTCCCGGTTGAAGGCGAAGCCGGGAGCTGAACTCCTTGCTGACCATTCAGCATTGCACAAATCAAAATGATTCCTGAAATAAAAAAATATTTCTTCATTGACAAATCTATAATTATTGTATTAATCAGATTATCAAGGAAAGGCAGCAATACATTAATCAACCGCGCTTGGAAATCACTTCAAGTTTTTCAAGTTCGACAACTTCAATTGTCTTCCCGAAGACTCTGATAATTCCCTCTTTTTTAAAATCAGATAATGTTCTGATAACATTTGCGGTACTCATCCCTATATAATCGGCTATTTCCTTTCTCGAGACGGGCAGGTCGAAGACTCTTGATTTGTATATTTCTTTTGTGAAGTAAAGCAAAACGAAAGCCACCCGGCCAATGAGGTTTTTCTGCCTGATATCCAATGTCTGGCTGATGATTTTATCATTTATCATCGAGATCTTTGTAAGGAGACCCATGGCAAATCCCCCGTTTTTAAAGAAAAGCTCTTTTATGAAATCCAGCTTAACCATACATACTACTGAATCTTCAAGAGCAGAAACTGAGTATTGATACCGTTCCTCAGAAAAAATACTCATATTACTAACAAATTCAAAAGGCCGGGTAATTGTTATCACCTGCTCTTCTCCAGTAGAAGTTCTTCTGTACAGCTTTACAAGTCCGCTTTTAAGGTATTTAAAGGTGTTGATCTTCTCTCCTTCGTGATTAATTATCTCTCCCTTACGAAAAAATTGTTCCTCTTTGTGATTGCATAAATCCTCAACTGATGAATCATCAAGGTATGAAAACACAACATCCCTGAAATCACAACTTGCGCAGACGCAGGGTTTTTTCTTTTCGTTCACTCTGTTAATTTTTTCACAAATTTATCATTTTCCTGATCAATTTGTCAAAATTCAATTTGTTTTATTCCCAAATTTAGGTCTATTTTGACGGGCAGATGAAAAAATTTATCAGTTTTTCTTAATTATGGTATACAAAACAGATTACCATATGCATTCCAACTTCAGCGATGGCCGTTCTGTCCCTGAGGACTATATTGCTTCCGCAATTGCTGCAGGATTAAGTGAGATTGGATTTTCCGAACACCTTACCCTGTTTAAGGACATTGAGGAGTGGAATATGAATCCGGTAAATACCTCCCCTTATATCGATCATATTGAAAATCTTCGGAAGCACACAAAGAATATTAAAGTTAAAATTGGCCTTGAAGTAGATTTTTTTCCAGGAAAAGAAGAAGAGATCTATACTTTTCTCAGTCCACTTCCTCTCGATTATATTATCGGATCGGTACATTATCTTGGAGAAAAGACAGTTGATTTCGGACCTGAATTTTATGAAGGAAAAAGCATCGAGAGATTATTTGAATCCTACTTTCTCTCTGTTGCTGCGGCGGCAGCGTCAGGATTATTTGACATCATTGGCCATTGCGACTTAATAAGAATATATGGTTTTAAACCATCAACCGATCAGGAACCACTTTACCGGATGCTGGCCAAAACCATGAAAATCCATGATGTGGCTTTTGAACTGAATACGAATGGAAGAAACCGGCCTCTTGCCGACTTTTATCCCGACAGGAAATTCCTTCACATATTTCGAGAAGAAAACGTACCAGTCTGTGTAAATTCAGATGCCCATATGCCGGCACGTGTCGGGCAGTATTTCGATGAAGCATATGAGTTGTTGAGATATATCGGTTTTACAGAAATGGCAGTATTCGATAAAAGAGTGAGGCACATGGTACCATTCTGATTTGCTTTAGCCTCCCTTTTAGAGGGATTGGGGCAAAGACTTCAGGCAAGAATATGTTCCAGGAAAATTTTTAAGCCAATTGCTATCAGTATAAGTCCGCCGAAAATTTCTACTTTGTTTCCAAGCCTCTCTCCTGCTGATTTACCTATTCTTATTGCTGTCATTGATGCAAGAAAAGTAACGGCTCCTATAAGAATACCTGCTTCCCAGATCTTTACCTCAAGCAGGGCAAAGCTTATACCTACAGCAAACGCATCAATGCTTGTTCCAAGGGCAATTGTTAAGAGAACGATTGTACTGTTGAAATCCTTAGTTCCTTCTTCATTTGATTTTTTTAGACCCTCGACAATCATTTTGATACCAAGAAATGAAAGCAATCCCAAAGCAACCCAGTGATCCGCTGCTTTCAATTCACTGGAAATTATTGATCCAAGGAAATATCCGGCAACAGTCAAACCACCCTGAAAAACTGCCAGGACTGCTGCAACCCAAGTTGCCTGTCGGAAAAGTATGCTGTTCCTTATTACACCATATGACAATGAAACAGCAAATGTGTCAAAGGATAAACCAAGAGCTATTGCAAGTATTGTGAAATAATCCATTGTGCATTTGTAAGTCCGCAAATATAATATAAATCATCACTCAAAAGTTTTTGAAACTGATTGCATATATTTGAAGACCTTAACTGTAATTACAATGAGAGCTGTTATTCAGCGTGTAACAAGAGCTTCTGTTACAATCCAAAATAAGACGATCTCTGAAATCGGAACAGGATTGCTAGTCCTTATCGGGTTTGAAGAGTCTGACGATAATGATGATAATGAATGGTTGTGCAATAAAATTGTTCAGCTCAGGATATTTGATGACAATAATGGAGTAATGAATCTTTCAGTTACTGATACCGGTGGTGATATCCTTGCAGTCAGTCAGTTCACTCTTCATGCTAAAACCAAAAAGGGTAACAGGCCATCCTATATTCGTGCTGCATCACCGGAAGTAGCAATCCCTCTTTATAAAAAATTTGTAGCCAGGCTTTCCCAACTCATGGGAAAGGAAGTACGAACAGGGGAATTTGGTGCAATGATGCAGATAGAACTGGTAAATGATGGACCGGTAACAATAATTATTGATACGAAAGAAAAAGAGTAGAGACAATTAAACAAATTTGTTGAAAACAGAAGCAAAAAATGGACATGGACCATTCTGAAGAAATAATTTCCAAAAAATCTGTCCTTATTGTAACATCGTTTGCAGGTTTTCTGACACCTTTTCTCGGATCTGCAGTCAATCTTGCATTGCCTTCTATTGGTAAAGAACTAGGAGCAAATGCCATAGAACTGGGCTGGGTGATCAGCAGTTTTATCTTATCATCAGCAATATTTCTTCTGCCTTTCGGTCGTCTGGCCGATATTGTCGGAAGAAAAAAGGTTTTTACAACGGGAATCACGTTATTTACTTTGTCAACTTTTCTGATAATATTCTCCGGCAGCATTATCTCAATGATTGTTTTGAGGATTTTCCAGGGATTATCAAGTGCAATGATCTTTGGAACCAGCCTTGCTATTATTACTTCTGTTTATCAGCCGGGTGAACGTGGAAGGGCAATGGGAATAAATATCACTGCTACTTATCTTGGACTATCTAGCGGCCCGGTAATCGGGGGACTTCTTACCCAATACTTTGGCTGGAGGAGTATATTTGCATTTCTGGTTCCTTTTGGCATTATATCTCTGATACTCATTACCAGAAAAATAAAGACAGAATGGGCAGAGTCATCCGGTGAAAGATTTGACTGGAGAGGATCCGTTATTTATGGTATTGCACTTGCTTCTTTTATGTATGGCTTTTCGAGGCTTCCTTCTTCCATTGGATGGATCTGTGTAGTAATAGGAATATTGCTGGCAGTTTTCTTTGTATTTCTTGAAAAGAATGTCAGCAATCCGGTTTTTGATATCAGGCTTTTAATACAAAACAGAGTTTTCGCTTTCTCAGGTCTGGCAGCTCTGATTAACTACTCGGCAACAAGTGCAATAGGATTTTTTATAAGTCTTTACCTTCAGTATCTTAAGGGATTGGATGCTCATGCTGCCGGATTAATTATGATATCTCAGCCTGTTGCCATGACGCTTCTTTCTCCGATTGCAGGGAAGTTATCTGATAAAAAAAATCCCGGGGTTATTGCTTCGACCGGAATGGGGATGACAGCAGCCGGACTGATTTTTCTGTGTTTTTTAAGGGAAACAACTCCCAATTATCTTATAGTTTTATTGCTTATCCTCATGGGTATCGGATTTGGCCTTTTTTCATCTCCAAACTCAAATGCAATTATGAGTTCAGTTGAAAAGCGCTATCTGGGTGTGGCTTCTGGAGTTGTAGGAACAATGAGGATGATAGGACAGATGATGAGCATGGGAATTGCGATGATGCTCATTTCGTTGTATATCGGAAAACAAACTATTAATCCGGCAACTTATCCGGGACTTATTTCAGCAATGCGAACAGGATTTGTTATCTTTTCAGTTTTGTCAGTATTTGGAATTTTTGCTTCTCTGGCAAGGAATGATAAGCTGGGAAATATAAAGAGAAATTAACACTCTGCCCGAAAGGAGCGCTCACTTATTTTTCGGGCAAACCCTGCGTTCCCGTATCGAGAACAAATTTCCAGCTGCCATCAATCTGTTTTTGCCAGATTGTGATGTATGTACCTCTTGTTATTTCTCCAGTTAACCTGTCCGTATTTGTGTGAAGACCATAAGTATAACCCAGATCTCCACTCTCAGATATTTTTTCGAAAAGAGGCTCCCAGCTCAGAACGAATGTAGTATCTGTTTTACCTGAAAAACGCGCTGAAAGGTCACTTTTCCCTTTAGCAGGAAATGAATTGTTACGTAAAATAACCCCACTGTCAGCAATATAGAACAGGAATGCTTTAAACATCCCCTCCCTGACTGACATTGCCGAAAAATCGCGATCAGTTTGTAATAAAATTCCTGGTGACGGACTTTTTGGATTTTTTGAGCAACTTAAAATGAAAATTAAATTAATTATGAAAACAAAAAGCATTATATTGAACCCGTTCTTTTTTTTCATAATTCGATTAATTAGTTTAACATAATAGATAATTTATGACAAAACTATATCAAAAACTAATCAATAAATGTCCTTCGGAAGCAGAAATTAAAAAGGGACTCAAAAAAGCGACGGCGGCTGCAATGGCAGTTCCCGATAAACATCTACTGATGAGTATTTTGAATCTTATAGACCTGACAAGCCTTAATACAACAGACAACAGAAGTCAGATAATACATTTTACAGGAAAGGTTAATAGTTTTTCGGGTCGTTTTTCCAATATCCCAAATGTTGCTGCTATTTGTGTATTCCCAAATTATGTAGCTGTTGTTAAAGAGAAACTTACTGCTAAAAATGTCAAAATTGTTTCAGTTGCCGGTGGATTTCCTACTTCACAGACATTCCGGAGTATCAAGATCACAGAATGCAAACTCGCAATTGAAGCCGGAGCAGATGAAATTGATATTGTCATTCCTGTTGGCGCTTTTCTTGGCAAGGACTTTGCCTCAGTTGCTGATGAAATAAGGGAAATCAAGGCTGCTATTGGAAATAAACTTCTTAAGGTTATAGTTGAATCAGGCCTTTTGAGCGATTATGAACATATTTTCACAGCATCAATGATTGCAATGGATGCCGGTGCTGACTTTATAAAGACATCCACTGGAAAAACGCCTGTTTCGGCTACCCCGGAAGCGGCATTTGTCATGTGCCATGCAATATCTGATTTTTATTCAGAAACTGGCATCAGAGTTGGATTTAAGGCTGCAGGAGGAATCGTAAGTCCTTCAGATGCAATTATCTATCACCAGATTGTATCACTCTGTCTTGGTGAGGAATGGATGAACAATACTCTTTTCCGGATAGGTGCAAGCAGACTGGCAAATAATATATTATCTGAATTATCTGGCAGCGATAGTAATCATTTCTGATTATTAGTCTTTGGCATTTTTTAATTTAACTCATATAATTATCATTACTTTTGTGTTTTGAATCCGGAGAAATGATGATTATTTCTAATTCAGACACGAATCAGGATACTGTAAGGCTTAGTAAAATTGTCATAAAAGAGTCGATCAGGATAAAGGCCTATTCACTTCCTGAGCCAAAGAAATTTGCATCGAAAGATACTGTAAGGCATAATCTGCTTCCGGCTCCAATATCATATGATGCATCTTTGATTGATACTACATTAGTATGTAGTAGAAACATTATTGCCGACGTAACGTTTTATGATTCAGCTAATTTTATTACAACACTTGATAATGGTTTAAATTACAGTTTCCCGTTTATATTTACCGAAAAAAACAGGCTTAACCAAACTGAAGCTAATGCTACTCTTTCCAGACACCTGAAATCCGGACTGGATATCCCGAAACAACCTCTTCATGATGACTGGATTATTCTGATAATACTCATTTCATTCTTTTTCTATTCTTTAGTCCGAACCACTTCTAAGGGAATATTCCCGGAAATTATCAGATTTTTCCTGGTCAGAGGAATTAAAGATACTTCTTCGCGGGAAATCGGGGAATTATTTAATTGGAAAGCAACAATATTAAACCTTTCTTCATTTCTTATAATCGCTCTTTTTATTTATTGTTTTGCATTATTTAATGATTTTATACCTGCCGGAATAACAAGACTAACAGGCTATCTGATATCTCTTGGGATAATAATTACTGCTGTTTCACTAAGACATATTGTCTGTCTGATAACCGGTAATATGAGCGGTGAAAATGATTTATTCAGGGATTATTTAGTTGGAGTCTACCAGTCATACCGGTTAAGTGCAATGCTTCTTTTCATAATTGTTATCCTTCTGTCTTATACACTCCTTCTTCCGGCTAAAGTTTATTTTATTTCGGGAATTATAGCACTTGGATTAATGTATATTATCCGTATTATCCGCTTATTGATAATTTTTATAAACAAGAATATTTCAATTTTCTATTTGATTTTATACCTTTGTGCGCTGGAAATTCTGCCTGTTGGGATATCAGTAAAATATTTTACAGGTCTTTTTTAGATTGGCGAGTGTTACTTTGTGAGTAAAACTTAAAACTTTAAAGAGTTGAAAATAAGGAAGATATTAGTATCGCAGCCAGAACCTCTTAATCCGAAATCTC
>Ga0208980_10002095_pt1 | contig 12096 bp, 8 predicted proteins | sample WetSurMetagenome_3_FD_187993 | JGI IMG/M metagenome (GOLD analysis project Ga0208980, IMG submission 187993) | Wetland microbial communities from Twitchell Island in the Sacramento Delta, sample from surface sediment Aug2011 Site A1 Bulk (version 2) | ecosystem: Environmental > Aquatic > Marine...
GGCCCTCCTCGAGGGCTATGGCTTCCTCTGGGGCGGACGCTGGGCGGGCCGAAGCAAGGACCCGATGCACTTCCAGTACTGCACCGGCTACTGACGCCACGCCAACGGCCGCGACCGGCGCCGCGTGCCCGAGCGTCGGCGTACCCATCCCACGGACCGTTGGCGGCGGTCATTTCGGTCATCGACCGGCTGGTATAAATGACACCCGCAGGGCCTCAAGGGGCCGTCGCGCGCGCCGCTACGCGCTGCGCTGCCGCTCCCTGCCCTGCCCGTTTCGTTCAATGCCCTTCCGAGGTGAAGCAATGGCATCCAGACTCCTGACCTTCCTGGCCGGCGGCGCGACGCTGCTCGCCGTGGCCGCCACCTTCGCAGCCGGCGAGCCGGGCGACCCGATCGAGCAGCGCTTCCGCAGCACCGTCGCCGCCATGTCCACGCAGGGGCTCAAGGGCGAGGTCGTCGAGTACCAGCGCAGTGGCGCCGACGCGGCCGCGGTCACGCAGTGGGAGATCGGCGAGGGAGAGGACAAGATCCCGCTGCAGATGTCCCACCGCGTGCGCCCGGCGCCTGCCGGCACCGCCGATCTGGCGGAGGTCGAGACGCGCCTGGTGCTGCCGGCCGAGGTACAGGAGCAGCTCAAGCCGTTCCTCGGCGAGCAACCACCGCTGACGATCGAATCAAAGCTCGCCGCAGACGGCCGCCAGCAGCACCGGCTGCGCGTTCCCGGCTACGAGGGCGTGGTCGAGGGCACCCGGATCCAGTGGTCCGGGGCGCAGGGCGAGGCGGAGGCGGACGGCAACCTCACCCGCGTCGGCGGCGGCGTGACGGCGCCGCTCCTGAGCCTGAGCGCGCCGGAGATCCACGAACGCCTGCAGATCGCCAACGCCCGGCTGAGCTTCAGGTACCACCGCGCGTCCGCCGACGCCCCGTGGCTCGGCGACTTCGCGGTGGGCGCGGACGAGATCACTGGCGCCCAGGGCGACGACCCGTCGAGCGCCTTCGTCATCGCCAAACCGGCCCTGATCGCCAGCCTCGAGGAAAAGGACGGCTCGCTGACGGCGAAGGTCGAGGCGCGGGCCGCGCGCGTGGCCGCCGCCGACCTGGTGCTCGAGGAGCCGGCGCTCGCCTGGGCCGTTCGGGGCATCGACGCCGCGGCCTACGGCACCCTGCAGAAGCACCTGGCCACGGCGGCCCGGGAGGCCCAGTCGCCGGAGGAGACGGAGCAGGTGGTCACCGCCGTCCTGCTCCAGCTGCTGCCGAGATTTCTCGCGCGCTCGCCGGAGATCGAGCTGGTCCGGCTGGGCGCAAAGACCCAGGAGGGCACGACCGAGCTGAAGGGGCGCGTTCGTTACACCGGGAAGGGCGACCTGGCGGCCTTCGCCGTCGAGACCAACCTCGAGGCCGAGGCGAGCCTGCGCGTGCCCGAGGCCCTGATCGAGCGGCTCGCCAGCGCATCCGGCGCGGCCGGCGAAGGCGGGACGGCCGAACTCGAGGCCATCCGCGCGTCGGCGGCCGCACAGACCCAGATGCTGGTCGACACCGGTCTGCTGCTGCGTGAGAACGGCGTGCTCGTGAGCCGTCTCGAGCTCAAGGACGGCAAGCTAACCCTCAACGGCCAGCCGGCGGACGGGCTGTTCGCGCCCGACGGGCCCTTCGGCGCCGCGATCGGCGATCTGGGGGATAGCGGCGCCGAGGGTCTGCCCGAAGATGCGCTGGACGACGCGGCGCCGGAGGCCGAGCCCGACCAAAAGGATCTGCCGCCCAGGAAGGACGCCCCGGCGGGCGACCAGGGTGTCCGCCGGCGGCAGCTGTAGACGCAGCGCCGTCACTTGACGCTTGGAGGACCCCACGCCCCCTGGAGCTTGTCCTCAAACCCGATGGTTGAGGATTGCGCGCCGCCCGCGGGGTTCTACGGCGGCCCGACCGGCACGTTCAGCGTCAGGGTCTCCGGCGCGAGACAGACCGCGTCGCTACAGGCCTGCAAGCGGACTTCCACCGGCAGCCAGGGCGCCGGGTCGCGTGGCCCGTCCGTCTGCTGCAACAGCGCCTCGATCCGCACGACATCTTCGTAGAGGGCGAGCACCTCCGGCTGGAAACCGAGCCGAATCGTTCGCGGTGCGGGATACACCGTCCGCTCGATCCGCCAGCCGCGGTCGTCGCCCGCGAGCCGCACCGAGGTGGGCACCAGGTAGTCCTGCAGCGGCTTCTCGGCATTGACGTGCCAGCCGGGCCGCAGCTTGAGGTCGACGGTGAGCGTCGCCTGCTGCGCGGCCGTTCGCACAATGCGCGCGTCGGCCCGCACCGCGCCGCCCGCCGCATACTGCCGCCCACCCGCCTCGCCGCGGCGCAGCTGGCTCAGCCCAATCAGCAGGTGGGGGTGGGCGGCCGGCGCGCGCTCGATCGCGCCTGCGAACGCCGCCACCAGCGCCTCGGCGCGCGCGCGGTACTCCCGCTCGCCGGTGCGCAACGCGAGCCTCACGAGCACGTCGAGCGCGGCCGCGTTGCCTGCGGGCAGCGGCCCGTCGCCGTCGTCCTTCGGCCGCGCCATGGCAGGCGTCGCGGCCGAGGGCTCGGCCATGAACAGCCCGCCGGCGACCGTGTCCCAGAACCGCCCTAGCATCGTGTCCGTCAGCTCGCGCGCGCGGTCCAGCCATTGCTGCCGGCCCGTCGCGTCGTAGAGCGCGATCATCCCCTGCGCGAGGAACGCGTAGTCCTCCTGCAGCGCCGGTACCGACGCCCTGCCGTCGAGCAGCACGCGCTGCAGTGCCCGGTCCGCCGACCGGCTCTCTTGCCAGATCAGCTCCGCGGCGCGTTCTGCCGCCGCCAGGTAGCGCGGCTCGGCGCGCACGCCGCCAGCCTCGGCCAGCGTGGCGATCGTCATGCCGTTCCAGGCGGTCAGGATCTTCTCGTCGCGGTGCGGGTGCGGCCGCCCGTCGCGCACCTCGAGGAGCCGCGCGTTGATCCGGTCGACCCGCTCCCAGAGCTCGGCTTCCGGCAGGCCGAGTGCACGCACGCGCTCGGGCAGCGGATCGGAGAGGTGCAGGATGGTGTGGCCCTCGAAGTTGCCGGCCTCAATCACACCGTACAGCGCGATCGCGAGCTCGGCGTCCTCGGGCAGCAGCGCCCCGCGCAGCTCCTCCGGCGTCCAGACGAAGAAGCGCCCCTCCCCGCCCCCGCTGTCGGCGTCCGTGGCCGAGTAGAAGCCGCCGTCCGGCGAGGTCAGGTCGCGCAGCACGGAATCGAGGGTGCGGCGGCCGACGCGGGCAAAGGCAGGATCGCCCGTCATGCGCCAGGCCTGCAGGTAGAGGCGCCCCAGCTGCGCCTGGTTGTAGAGCATCTTCTCGAAGTGCGGCACGAGCCAGGCGTCGTCGATCGCGTACCGGTGGAAGCCGCCGCCGACCTGGTCGTGGATGCCGCCGCGCGCCATCGCGCGCAGCGTGAAGGCGACCGTGTCGAGAGAGCGGCGGTCGCCGGTGCGCAAAGCGTGGTCGAGGAGTAGCGAGAGCTGAGGTTCCTTGGGGAACTTCGGCGCCGTGCCGAACCCGCCCTGCAGGTCGTCGTGCTGGCTGATCAGGGCGGTGACAGCCTGGGCGACGACCGCGTCGCCGAGGGCCGCCGCCTGCTCGCCCGGCGCGAGCGCGGCGCGCACCAGCTGCGCCACCTTCTCGCCCCGCGCCCGCATCTCCGCCTCGCGCTCCTGCCAGAGCGCCTGCGCCCGCGCCAGCAGGTCGGCGAAGTCCTCGGGCGGATAGTAGGTGCCGCCGACGATCGTCTCGCCCGTCGGCGCGAGGATGCTCGACATCGGCCAGCCGCCGTGGCCGGCGAGCAGCTGCACCGCGGTCATGTAAATCTGGTCGACGTCCGGGCGGGTCTCGCGGTCCACCTTGATGGCGACGAAGTGGGCGTTGAGGAGCGCGGCGATCCCGGGGTCCTCGAAGCTCTCCCGCTCCATGACGTGGCACCAGTGGCACGTCGAGTAGCCGATCGACAGGAAGACCAGCTTGTTCTCGGCACGCGCCTTGGCGAAGGCCTCCTCGCCCCAGGCGAACCAGTCCACCGGATTGTGCGCGTGCTGCAGGAGGTAGGGGGAGTCTTCGAGGATGAGTCGGTTGGTGTGGCGCGGCCGTCCGTCGGGCAACCGGTGCTCGGTGCGCGGCACGTAGGCCGGGCCCTTGGCGGCCAGGGCGGCGTCGAGGCGCTGCTGCAGCTGGGTAGACCGGGCGATCGCGACCTCGGCCGCACCGGTGATGCCGAGCGGGGTCAACGCGAGGACGGCGATTGCCGCGAAGAGATGACGCGCGTTCACGAGGGCGGGGCCGCCGGCGACGCTCCGTAAGTCAGGCCTGGAGTGTAACGGCACCGCGCGCAGCCTCCGCGCCCGATGAACCCGCAACGAGCCGGCCTTGCGCTCCGTGGGCCCGCCGCTTCGCCCAGTACGTCGACCAGTACTCGGAACGCAGCTCGGGGGCCTTGTCCATCGCGTTGTGCAAGAAGGTGAGAACGCCCGGGGTCATGTGACCAGGTGATCTGGCGCAGGGCACGCTGCCCCACCGAGGCCGGCTGGATTGCCTATTCTTGGGAAGCCGGAGTCCAGAGGATAGGCAGAAAGGAGCCGTGAGTCTGTCTCACCCCACGCAGGAATCGTGGTTGCGAGCTCCGAACGATGGCCCGCCCGATGGGCCTGCGCGCAGGGCGGATGCCGAAGAGCCCTTGAGCGCGTCGGCCACTCCGCCGCGCCGGCGGGCAGAGGCAGTGGTACCTCTCGTCGTCGACCTTGACGGGACGCTCGTCAGAAGCGACCTGCTCGCGGAAGAGTCAGTTCTGGCCCTCAAACGCAACCCCCTCTCGGCGTTCGAGATGCTCGTCTGGCTGAGAAAAGGGCGGGCCCACTTCAAGTCGCGGATCGCCGAACGCGTGACCCTGGACAGCGAGGGGCTGCCGTATCGCCGCGCCGTCCTGGAATACCTCCAGGCGGAAGTGGCTGCTGGAAGGCGGCTGGTGCTCGCGACCGCTGCGGACGCGAAGATCGCCCGACAGGTTGCCGACCGACTCGGCCTCTTCGACGCCGTGCTCGCCAGCGACGGCGAGGTGAATCTCTCCGGTGAGCAGAAGCGCGAGCGCCTCGTATCGGCGTTCGGAGAGAAGGGCTTTGACTACGTTGGGAACAGCGCTCGCGACCTGGCGGTGTGGAGCTCGGCACGGCGCGCAGTGCTGGTGGCGCCCACGGCCCGCCTGCGTCGGCGGGCAGAGAACGTCGTTGAGGTCGAGCGGGTGCTGGACGACGATGCAACGACCTTGCTCGACTACCTGCGGGCGCTGCGCCTCCACCAGTGGCTCAAGAACCTGCTGGTCTTCGTGCCCGTCGTCGCGGCACACCGTCTGGGGGAGGCGCCGTTACTGGCGCAGGCCTCGATGGCCTTTCTCGCGTTCGGCTTGTGCGCCTCGAGTGTGTATCTGTTCAACGACCTCATGGACATCGAGGCCGACCGGCACCATCCCAGCAAACGCGCGCGGCCGCTGGCGTCCGGAAGGGTGCCGGTCACGCTGGCGCCTGCGCTCGCTCTGGGCCTGATGGCCGCGACCCTGGCGGTCAGCGTCACCTTGCCGACACCGTTCCTGGGTGTTCTGGGCGCATACCTCGTTCTCAACGTCGCCTACTCGCTGTGGCTCAAACCGGTTCCCATTCTCGACGTGCTCATCCTCGCCGGGCTCTACACGCTGAGGATCATCGCGGGCTCTGCGGCGATCGGCGTCTGGCCGTCGACCTGGCTCCTGGCGTTCTCGATGTTCCTCTTCCTCAGCCTCGCGCTGGTAAAGCGCTATGCGGAGCTGATGGCCATGCGTGCCGTCGAGGGCGCGAAGGCGCGGGCGCGGGGCTACCGTCTGGACGACGCCGAGCTGCTCGCCTCGTTGGGTGGTGGCGCGGGGTACCTGGCGGTGCTCGTCCTGGCCCTCTACATCGAAGGCGGCGCTCACCTCCTGTACAGCCGGCCCCAGCTGATCTGGGTGCTGTGCGTCCTCCTGCTGTACTGGATAAGCCACCTCTGGCTCATGGCACACCGCAAGCGGATGCACGACGATCCGCTCGTCTTCGCGGTTCGCGATCCCACCAGCCAGCTGTTGCTGGCGCTGATGGCGGTCGTGGTGATCGTCGCCATTTAGCGGCTATGGGCGCCAGGACATCGATCGCGCGGGCGGCCCTTGCGCTGGCCATCGCGGGCGGGCTAGGCAGGACGGGCCACGCCGCCGTCAGCCAGCCGCCGGACGCCCTTGCGACGCCGCCCGGCGCGCAGGCGAAGACCCGCCCGTCGGCCGCACCGAAGACCGTCGTCGACCTTCAGCCGTTCCGCAGCGCCCAGTCCCTCGACGTCGAGGGCAAGGGGGGGCGGTCGGGGCGCGCGACGCTGGTCAACCTCAACCCGACGGTGAACGCCTGGTATGTCCTGACACTGACCTGGGCGGACGGCTCGCAGCGCAGCTATCACCTCGAGAACGCCAGGCCCACCGCCCAGGACCTCGTGCTGGACCCGGCCTATCGCGCCGGGCTCGTCGTTCGCTCCAATCGCGACCCAGAGCCCTGTGACCTCTGGCTGTCCGACACGCTCGCCAAGGCGGCCGGCCAGCCCACCCCCTACGCCCCGCTCTGTGCGGGCCGGGTTTACCTGCGCAACCCTGTCCCCGGGCGCCGGACCGAGCTGGAGGCGACGGTCGAGTTCCTCCGCGACAACGTGTGGGCGGGCGAGACGATCATTGGGCTGGCGAAGGACACCCTGTTCAAGGACGCCGAGCTCGAACGGGCCCGGCTGACGCCCGGCCCCCTGCGGGATGCCGATGCCAGCGGCGGCCCAAGGCCCGCCGCCGTCGACCCGGCCCTGGCCGGGCGCGCGGTCCAGTCCGGCAGCCTCGGCATCCGGGTCGACGCGCGGGTCCCGGGCCAGATGGGAATGGGGCGGTGGTATCGCGCGGTCGACCGCGACCACGTCTACGTCAGCCTCATCGAGCCCGAGGCGGTGGCCCCGCAGATCCTGGAGAGCCACCGCAGCCGCGTGAGTCCGCTCGATCCCGTGGAGCGCTCGGCGCTCGTCTACCTCGTGGCATTCGATCTGGGGGCGTTCGACCTGGCCTATGTCGTGGGCAGCGACCACCCGCGGGTCGACTGGTCGCCGCGTCCTCCCGCTTCGGTGCGGCCCGCCGGCCTGCCCGGGCCCGACGGCATCGGGACGGTGAGGCCGCTGATCACGACCGGCATGGTCACGCCGAGAGACGCCGGACGAACCGTCGCGACCTTCGCTGGCGGCTTCAAGCGCGCGCACGGGGCCTTCAAGTACGGCGACCTGGCCGCGCGCAACGCGGGGACCCACTACGGTTTCGTCGAGGAGGGGGTCGTCCTCAGCAAGCTGCAGCCCGGGCTCGCCACGCTGTACGTATCGGCCGACGGCTCCGTGCACATGAAGACCTGGAAGGAAGGCGACGAGGGCCAGTTGCCGAGGGTGCGCTACGCGCGCCAGAACGGCGTGGCGCTCGTCGAGCCGGACGCCGCCACTGGCGCCCCGGTCCCGGGACCCCTGGTGAACCGCTGGGGGCCGGGCAACTGGTCGGGCTCCGCGGAGGGCGACCTGCGAAGCGCACGGGCCGGGGGGTGCATTCAGGAGGGACCGGGTGGGCGCTTCCTCGTCTACGGCTACTTCTCGAGCGCAACCCCCTCGGCGATGGCGCGGGTCTTCCAGGCCTACGAATGCGAGTACGCCATGCTGCTGGACATGAACGCGCTCGTGCACACCTACATGGCGCTCTATCCAGAACGCGGCCCCGCGGGCGGCATCCAGCACCTCGTCCGCGGCATGGCCGAGGCCGACCCCGTATCGGGAGGGCGCGCCGTGCCGCGCTTTCTCGGTCTCCCGGACGACCGGGACTTCTTCTATCTGCTGACGCGCGAACAGGAGCGTACGCCATGACGAGACGACGAATGGCGCGACACCTGCCGGTCATCTGCCTCGTCGTTCTCGGGGCGGCCGCGGTGCCAGTGGCAGCCGGGAACGGTGCGTTCGACGAGCAGAACCGAGGCCTCCTGATGCGTCTGCAGGAGGTGCACGGTCTCACGGACGCCCAGATGGCGCGGGTCAGACAGATCTTCGACCACTCCGGTTTCGTCGGGCAGGGCAACCCCGCCATCAGCGAGCACCCTGCTGACCCGCGGCAGTGCCGGGCGATGCTCGGGGCCCGTGGAGTCGCGTACGAGGATCCTGCATTCCGGCGGATCTGCGGCGCCCCGTACATGGCGCCGCTCTACGACCCCGCCACGCAGCGTGCCGAGGACGCCAGGGCCTGCATCGACCAGTTCGAGTTCCCCGACATCCCGTGCGAGTACCCGGTGGTCTGGGTGCGCGCCCGGGAGGCGGCCCTTCTTTGTGAGGCCGTCGGCAAGCGCCTGTGCGATGCGCACGAGTGGGAGGGGGCCTGCGCGGGCGCGCTCGAGCCGCCGGACTACCGTTTCGACCTGGCGCGCGGCGCAAGCCCGAACGCGGCGATCGCCCGGATGGCGTCAGCCCACAACGCGCGACACGGTGCGGACAAGTCGTGGAGCTACGGGCCGACGTACCAGGAAGGCGTGTGTGCGGCCGGCAGCCACAAGACCCCCGGCTGCCAGGGTGGCGGGTGGGCGAAGTGCGGGTCGAACACCTATCCGGCCGGCTACTTCCCCGGCTGCCGGAGCGCCCTGGGCGTCTACGACGTCAACGGGAACGCGGCCGAGCACATGAACCTGCCCCTCGACGAGAGCCAGATGGCCAGCCGGGGGAGCAGGGAGCTCGGGTACACAGAGATGAAGGGGAGCTGGTTCATATTCGACACGTACCGGGCCCACCAGGACTGGTGCCGCTGGCGGGCCCCGTTCTGGCACGGCAGCCGGGTGATGGACGCGCAGAGCCACGCCAACTACCACCTCGGCTTCCGCTGCTGCAAGACGCTCGGGCGGGACTAGCCCGAACGCGGGTCGCTAGCCGGAAGTGCCGGCGCGGCGCGCCGGCCGGTCCGCGGCGGTGCCGGCGCGCTTAGCCACGGCGTCCTTCAGGCCGGCCACGGGTGTCGGTGCGACAGGCATGAGCTCCCCGAGGTCCGGCAGCGGCCCCTCGTCGCTCAGCACCGAGGCCAGCTCCGGATCGCGCAGCACGCTGGCAAGAGAAGTCGCCGCGCCGTCGATGAAGACGACGCCGCTCACCAGCCGGATGCCGTGGCTGTAATCCGCGTACCCCGCACCGTGCACCGTGCTGAGCGGCTGGATCGGGCGGCCGCCGGGCCGGTGCCAGCCGTAGATGGCGATCTTGCCTGTTTGGCTTGCCAGCCGGCCGGTGAGGACAACGTCCTTCTTGTGCCCGGCAAGGAGGGCACCCGGTGGGGCTTCGAGCGCCGCGCGCTGGACGCTGATGCGGTCGTTGTGGGTCACGTAGTAGGCCGTCGAGCTCATCTGCGGCCCCGCCGCCATGGGCTCGGGGGCGAGCTTCGCGTCCGACTGGGCGTAGATTGCGTCGACCATCCTGCGCGTCGGCAGCGCAAAGCCGAAACGGCCCGCGACCGAGGTCGCGGTATGCAGGTCCATCGGGACGCGCAGGAAATCCTCGTCGGAGCCGACTGCAAGGTAGTCGGGCAAGACACAGATCGTGGCCGTCACCTTCCGGCCGCTCGGCAGCCGCGACTCCAAGGTGACCGGCTTCAGCTCCCTGAGAAAGTCAGGCAGGTTGCCGCGCAGCAGCTCGCCTTCGATGGCGCGCTCGCGTTCCTTGGTCTCGCCGTGGGATATCTGCCGGGCGAACTGCGTGCCGTCCGGTGACGAGCTCGGCCGCGCCGGGATCGCTGCGGCGAGCGCGCCTGGGCAGCTGACGTCCGGAAGATCGGCGGCCGCGGCGAACGACGAGGACAGAAGCAAAAGCAGGAAGATGCTTCGAGGGGTGCGGCGAGGCCGCTCGGATCTTTTCCTTGTCAAGCAGCCTCCAGGGCGGGCTCGGTGTTTTTTGACGGCAACGAGTCGGGCCGCCTTTTACTTCGACGATGGCACCCCCGTCAACTGGAGAAGCTCGCTGACGCCGGGGTCGGGACCCCCGGCTTGACCGGCTGCCACGGGGGGCGCAGAGTCCGAAGAGCAGGCAAATTCGTTGTAATCTGATGCAAATTTCGACGAATTACGTCCTTCTCGCCGTTGCGCTGACCCTCAATGCGCTGGCCAACGTGTCCCTCAAGATCGGTGCTGCGCGCCTGCCGGACTGGAGCGATCCGGCCCTGGTACCGCGGCTGTTCGCGAACCCGTACCTGCTACTGGGCGTAGCCCTTTTTGCACTGAACGTCCTGGTCTACGCCACGGCGCTCGCCAGGGTGAACCTCTCGGTCGCCTATCCCGTCATGGTGGCCGGCAGCATGATCGTGGTCGTCCTTCTCTCGGCCACCTGGCTTAGGGAGCCGGTAACTTCGATTCAGCTGTCGGGGATCGCGCTGCTGATCCTCGGCATCGTCCTCGTGACCCGAGGGCCGGCGGCGTGACGGGCCGGTGCTTTCTGGTCACGGGCGGGTCGGGGTTCCTGGGCATCAACCTGGTTCGCTTCCTCTTGCGGCACGGGCACGCGGTGCGCTCGCTCGACATCGCTCCCTTCGCCTACCCGGAACGGGTCCGCATCGAGGCCGTGCAGGGCGATATCCGCGACCGCGGCGCCGTGGACCGAGCAGTGGCCGGCGTGGACGTCGTCTTCCATTGCGCCGCCGCGCTGCCCCTCTACGGTCCGGACGACATCACCTCGTCGATCGCCGGGGGGACCCGCACGATCCTCGAGAGCGCAGTGGAGCACGGCGTCCCTCGCGTCGTGTACATATCGTCCACGGCGGTCTACGGCATTCCCGATCACCACCCCCTGCGGGAGGACGATCGACTCCAGGGCGTAGGCCCCTACGGCAAGGCCAAGATTCAGGCGGAGCAGCTGTGTCGAGCCTTCCGGGACAGGGGGCTGTGCGTGCCGATCCTGCGTGCGAAGACGTTCGTTGGGCCGGAGCGGCTCGGCGTGTTTGCCATCCTCTACGAGTGGGCGTCCGAGGGCCGGAACTTCCCGATGATCGGCAGCGGCGCGAACCGCTACCAGCTGCTCGACGTCGAGGACCTGTGCGAGGCCAGCTACTTGTGTGCCACGCTCGACGCTACGAGCGTCAATCATACGTTCAACGTGGGGGCCGATCAGTTCACGACGTTTCGCGAGGACTTCCAGGCCGTGCTCGACTGCGCGGGCCATGGAAAGCGAATGATCGCCTTTCCGGCCCGGCCAACGATCTGGGTGCTGCGCCTTCTCGAGGCCTTAGGGGCATCCCCGCTCTACCAGTGGGTCTACGAGACCGCCTTCACCGACAGCTACGTGTCGACTGACCGTATCCGCGACACGCTGGGATTCGGCCCGAAGTACTCCAACAAGGACGCCCTCGTGCGGAACTACCGCTGGTACGTCGAGCATCGCGATGACATCGGCACCGGCACCGGCGTCTCCCACCGCGTTCCCTGGAAACAGGGGGTGCTGCGCCTCGCGAAAGCATTGTTCTAGTGCGCGCGTGGGCACGACCGTCCTGTCGACAGTGCGCTGGCTGCACTCGCGATCGGCGCCATGCTGGCCAGCGTGGGAGCCGCACGCGTTACCGCTCATAGGTCACGTGCCGATGGAGAACCGCAGCGGCCTCGTGGTCGACACCGGCCTCACCCCAGCGGCGGGCGAGGCCGAGCGCGAAGCCGCAGTGATCATCGCCACTGCGGCTTCTCCGGTGCCGCTGCCCGTGCAATTGGATGGAAAGCATCGGTGGTCCACTTCAACCGAAATCGGCGGTCATGTTGCCAAATGCGCTGAGCAAGCTCCTGCTTAGTCTCGTCCACTCACAGGCTCGATTCCGTTGATCCCGTTATGGGGAGGCGGCTGATTCGCGGCATATTCTGCGAACGCGAGCGGCGCACCGTCGGCATGTTCGCGACGACCAGATTCAGCCGAGCTCCTCGGCGACCAAACCACGGTCGTCGGGCGCAGAGGGCGGGGTTAGTGAGGAATCCAGCTAGACTGCCTGCCGAGGGGCAGCCCGGACCGG
>Ga0208980_10002096_pt1 | contig 12093 bp, 11 predicted proteins | sample WetSurMetagenome_3_FD_187993 | JGI IMG/M metagenome (GOLD analysis project Ga0208980, IMG submission 187993) | Wetland microbial communities from Twitchell Island in the Sacramento Delta, sample from surface sediment Aug2011 Site A1 Bulk (version 2) | ecosystem: Environmental > Aquatic > Marine...
CCCCACTCCCTCTTATTAGATGCAAGCCAGCATGGCACGATGTTGTGGGCATCCACCTCGTAAATCGTCACATCGGTCTCCTTGCATACCTCCTCTCTCCAAGACCGCTTCGCTTTCAGGGGATCGAAATCGGTTATCAATACCGCAGGGCATGACGTGCTCAGGAAATCAGGGACCATCTTTGAGGGATCCCCCAGCACCAACCTGAACCCGATAGCCTTCCTGGCTAGCTCCCCTTCTTCCTTGATTAACCCGTCGAGCATGAAATCATAGTGTCGTCTTGCGGCTCCGATAAAGCTGGGGGACAGTGAGAAGAGAGTTAGCACGGGAAGTCCAAGCTTATTAGCAGATGCAATGGCGAAGGCCAAGGCCTGATTGTCCTCGACGCGCTGCTCCCTGCTCATCCAGTAGCAGACGCACTTCCCATCTGCCTGCCCTTTGCGAACCAATCTCGTCCTTGACGCCAGACCGGCGGTGCTCATCATCATGGCATTCGATGAGGCCGGACTAAATGCTTCGGTTCGGCTTCAACCAAACGCGAACCATTGCGCTTCTTTCCTGAACATGTTGCGCTTGGTGTCTAGCATGAGGGTGAGCATGGCCAAAGGTATGGAGGATGCGATCAGTAAAGGTTGATCTAACAAGAAACCCAACGAGGAAGTTATGAGGCCGATGGTCAAGGCCGCTGGAAGATAAACGCGCCAATGCCTCCTCTCACTGCTCTCAATCTCTTTAGACAATCTCTTGCTTGGGGTTGGATCTGATAGGACGGCGAAAGTCAAGGCAAAGGATAGCATGCAAGCCTGGTGCATTGCTGCCCTTGTACGTTTCTTGGGAGATAGCGTGCGCAAACACAGATCGATGAAGAAGGGAGATGGGGTGGACGCCTCGATGCCTAGTTGAATGGCATTGGGAAAGACGTGGATATGGCCTATCTCCGCCTCCCGCTCATCATGGAACCAACCAAAAGGCCCAGTGGCAACGCTTCTGTCCTGGACATAATGTAAGGCACGGCCAAGGCACCATAGGGCGTCCTCCTCTCTGCCCTCTATGTATGCTTCCCTCGCCTTCCAGAGAAGTTTCCTAATGAAGAGCTTGGAGGGGCGGTGGTGCCTTACCCTGCGCCGCTTTAGTAACAAGTTGTGACCCCTCTCTAAGACCTTGTCACCCTCGCGATCAGGTTGGATTGAACCTTGACGCAGCACCTCCTTAAGCTCGGAAGGTAGGTCTAGCTGGCAACCTATGGCCTCAGCAATTTCTATGTGGCTTTTCCACTTCATTCCATACCTAGATTGTATATATAATAAATTATATAAAAATACTTTGATTTCCATTTATTAATCCACGAATTCTTCGCGGAATGCCGTGGAATTACCATCTGAAGCTGATGTCTTTTGCTTAGGGGCTCGGACCCTGCGCCAGACAATGTAAATCAATATCGAAGCGATTGCTAGGAGGATTATTCCCAGCGCCATCATCTCAGGGCTTATCGCAGCACCTGAGGCGAACTTATCTATCCCTCCCGCCGGTCCTCCATTGCTCGCCTGCGACTCCCCTGTCCCGAAGGCGGAATTGGTAATGCTGGACAATATTGCGGCGATCGCTCCAACCACCATCATGAGGGTCATGGAGAAGACGATGATTATCTTGGTGTTCTCACCTGGTGATATCACATCGCGCGCCTTCCAGGAGAGTCCATAGTATACGAAGCCGTGGTCCTCGTAGCGAGTGACCAGCTCCCCCTCCTCTAATTTCTTAAGATGCCTAAAGACCGCTGCCTTGTCTATCCCCAGTTGGTCGGCGAGCTGGGCCACCGTCCTCCTCTGAGGATGGAGGGCCTTCAATATCTCCATGCGGCTGTCGGAGGCCAGAGCGAATAAGGCCTTCTTGTCCAGCTCGACCTTCATCTTGTCCTCTCTAACATATGGAAAGGAAGATGGGGTGTTTAACCCCTTGTCCGCCGCTGCGTCCATCATCTTACAGCTCCGATGGCCGCCACATTCCCCTCGGCCATGAGCATTGGGAGATAGCGATAATCGAGCTCCCTGTAGACCAATTTTCCTTCTTCGTTCAAGTCGATGAGAGAGTTGGCATAGATTGTCGTATCGGAGATGCTGTAGAGCCAGTCACCTATGAACTGCGCCCGCATGATGTACTCTCCAGGTCCTGGAGAAACTGTCCCTTTCAGCACTATGCCGTTCTCGCTGATATTGAAGACATACGCCCCCGAGGTGCAGTTCCAGGTGTAGGTGTCCCAAGAAGAGACCGGTATGATCAAGGTCCCGGTCATCGAGTCATATGTGACCGCTTTATGGTCCCAGAGAGCATCGGAATACGACCAGCCGGGAACGATTAGGCTATAAAGCTCCTCTGGAGCATAAGGGTCCGACACGTCGAAGAGGGATAGCTTTAGCGACCCGTTCTGCATTCCGATGCCCACCAGCCTGTTATCTCCAATAGGTTGCAGATAAGAGGAGAACCCAGGGACCTTGAGCTCGCCTTGCACCTTTGGGGCGGTTGGGTCGCTAAGGTCGATCACGAATAGAGGGTCCACCTGCCTGAAGGTAACCAAGTACAGGGCCTCTCCCGAGAAGCGGCACGAATAGATGCGTTCCCCGGGTGCCAGGTCCTCGAGGGCGCCAATAATCGATAGACCTCCATTCAGGATGTAGACAGAGCTGCGTTGGTTCTCCCAACCAAATGTTGTGGCAACCCTCAATAAGCCATCTTTCTCGTCCATGGAGAATTGGTTGAGCAAATAACCAGGTACCACTCCGCGACCTATGGCATCCATGCGAAGTCCTTCCAAGGAGATCTTGTAGATCGTGGTCGTAACGCTGTCCGAACTCACGCCGACATCATTTAATACGACGTCTTTGACGGCGTTCATGACGCCGACCGCTTCCCCGCCCGTCCATTTCTGAAAGGTCAGGTACATAGCCTCAGTGGAAACGTATATCGTGGATGTATAGCCAGTGACGATGGAGGTCAAGTTGCTATCCATGCTTCTCACATCCAAGGCCATGATATTGAGGAAGGATGCTGGATCTTTGCACCCTGGATCATAATGAATATCAGTGATGGGGATGACCCCGGAATCGTTACCCTGCCATTCCTCGGGCAGGGTCACCATGGAATCATAGGACCAAAGGTAATGTTGGGTGACGACGTAGACGATGCCTCCGGTAAGGCGACTGGTCACGCTATAACCAGACACACCGAACGTTCCGATCAGGGCGGGTTCATCATCTCCGTTAAAAGAGAATATAGCGAGGACAGTTTTCTCCTCCGGCATTCGCCAGATAGCCGGTGCATAGATCTTGTAGGTGTCTTCTCCAGTATAGTTGAAGGGGAGATAGGGCCCCACCAAAGAGACCACCGCCACCAACCGATCTTGATCGAGATAGATCCCCTGTACCCACACAGAATAGTTTTCACCAAGCCCGAGCGAGGTTCGTAAGTCGATGGTGGATGCATTGGAAAGCAGCTCTGGAGGATAAGCCTTGACTATTGAAATCGTGTCGGCAGTGGCAATGTAGAGGAACTCTCCATCCGTCTTGACGCAATCAGCTTCATCGACCCCTTCCACTTGCACGTTTGTGGTTGAGTGCCGAACCGAATCGGTCCCGGCCCCGCTGCTCATTGCCTCCGACGAATAGTCCTTCCAGATGCCATTGCCCTGCGATTGATGGACGAAATCCTGGAATTGATTCTGTGTCCTGAACGTGGGCAGTATCCCCGTGGCATTCGCCTCGTCGGTGGCCGCTAGGAGCACAAACCCTCCGGATAACAAAAGCCCAGATGCGATCAGAATTGCGATGATAGCCGAGTCTCGTCTTTCGCTCATGCTCTTTCATATAAGAATTCTAGCAAGGAGTATACTTACCCCCGCTTACTGTTGACTTTAACGTCAACGTTCATCCAAAATGATAATGAGGGTGAGCCACGTATTAATCGTCTGAGTGGTTAAATGCCTGAGGAAGGAAAGGGCAATTACCGTGCCGGTCTGGCCTTCGGTTATTTGGCCATATGTGCCGCTATAGCGATATTGGTATCTTGGTCTCTGGACGTTTGGTGGTATTTCTTCCCCATCATGATGATTGCTGGAGGTACCTACCTCCTAGTGATCGCGATAATGGCATCCAATGTCTCCACCTCGAAAAGCGGTTCCTATTTCGTGTATCTTCTGCTTTGGGGTGGACTGCTACTCATCCTAGGGGTCATGTGGATCGTGAACGACCTCTATCCAGGCAATGCGATCTTTCTTATCGTCTTGTTCCTGGTCTTCATCGGGGTCGTGTCCCTGCTAGGTTATCTGATACGAAGGCGCAGATGACTAGCCATTATAGGGCCGGAGGGGTAATTCCCAACTTCTAAATAATGGTAAAGGGAACATCGGGGCCAACTATTCGGAGGAAACCGATGCACGCGATGACGGAGCAATTCATGCATAACGCCTTTGCGGGTGAGTCGATGGCTCATATGAGGTACATGGTTTACGCGGAGGCGGCAGAGAGAGACGGATTCAAGAATGTCGCGAGACTTTTCCGGGCCGTGGCCTTCGCAGAGGAGATCCATGCCACCGGACATATGAAGCGCGCCACGTTCAAGATGGGGTCGGTGGCCGCCGAGGCTCCGTTCGGAGTCGGCAAGACCGGGGACAACCTGGCCAACGCCGTGGCGGGGGAGACCTACGAGGTCGAGGAGATGTACCCCATATTCATGGAGACAGCAAAGCTCCAGGGAGAGAAGCTGGCCTTCACCTCATTCGAGTGGGCCTTCAAGGCGGAGAAAGTGCACCAGAAGATATACCAAGAAGCGAAAAGCCTGGTGGACCAGGGAAAGGATTGGCGCGAGGCCAAAGTCCATATCTGCGCTACCTGTGGCTGGACGGTCGAGGGAGACGCCCCCGACGTCTGCCCAGTATGCGGGGCCAAGAAGGCGTCCTTCAAGCTCTTCTGATCTCCCTCAAGATCATAAACACCTTCCCTGCACCTTTTTTCATATGGGATTTAAGCGACCATTCCGGAAGCAGGGATGCGAACCCTTATCTGCAGTATCCAATGATACGCTGAGCGAGTTAAATGAAAGGAGAAGGAGAGCTAAGGAAGCTGGTCGATAGCAAGCGATTCCTGTTCTTCGGGGGCAAGGGCGGGGTAGGCAAGACCACCATGGCCGCGGGCACGGCGCTTTGGCTGGCGGATCAAGGTTACAATACATTGATCATCGCCACCGACCCGACGATATCGCTATCCGCCACCTTCGAGCAGACGATAAGCGAAACGGTTGTTACCCCTTTGAGATGCTCCTGCAGGCTCAGCGGCCTCAACATCAACCCCAAGAAGGCCATGGGCGTGTTCCAAAGCAGGATGACAGGGATGCTGGAGGGGTTCTCATCACTCTTTGGCAGCGAGCTTCTATCAACGCCATGCACCGAGGAGATCGCCGCGTTCGACCAATTCGTATCCTATATGCAGGACACCGAACACGACAAATTGGTGTTCGATACCGCCCCGACGGGCCATACCTTGAGAGAGCTGAGCATGCCGTTCGACTGGTCTAGCTACATCTCGAACCAAATCAAGCACCGCCGAGAGCTCTCGGAGGCCTTGGGTTTCGTTTACGATGAGGGAATGATCGATGACCTCAAGCAGGAGAAAGCCCGCTATGACAACGCGGTCAAAGGTCTGGCTGATGAAAAGATATCAGCATTCAACATGGTGACCTTGCCCGAGAAGCTGCCGATCGAGGAATCAGCTCGCGCAGTGGAGGACCTGGCCGGATTCGGCATCAAGGTACCATCGATGATCGTGAATGAGGTCATACCGAGAAAGGTCCTCGAGGGCAACTGGTTCCTGGAGAAGCGAAGGGCCACCCAGGAGAGGTACCTAAAGGAGATAGACGAAAGGTTCAAGGGGCTCATCATCAGAGAGGTGCCTCTGCTCGAGACGGACGTCTATGGCATCGAGAATCTGCGCAAGATCGGAGGCTACCTATATGGCTGAGAAGATGAGGTTAACACTGCTGTCCTTCGCCTGCTGCAACCCGAAGCTGGCCGTTCATGATAAGTCCTACCTTGAAAGGATTAAAGAGGCACTCGCCCGCCTGGGGGTCGAGGCGGAAATCGACCTGATCCATGCCACGGACGCCATGATGTCCAGAAGGTATGGCTTTATGTCGGAGATCATCCCGTTGTTCGACAAGTATGGCCAGGCGGTAACTCCAGCATTGTTCGTCAACCAGAAGCTGGAGCTTTATGGCGGCGTGCCCACCGTAGACAAGCTGGTCGAGGTCTTGGGAAAGTATACTACGGATTCGGCCAAGGCTTGATTCGATTCGAAGATAAACCTTCCGGGCAATCAGTCATTCCTTGATAACCCATTTATCGACCTTACGCCCTGATTCGCCTGATGAGCGAGCGCTTGAAGGAGGAGGTGAGGGCGAGATGCAAAGAACTGGGCATCAGCATGATGGCGGTGGCGCCGGTCGAGCGATGGGACGCTCCTCCGTTCGAGCCCTGGATACCAGAAGAGTTCAGGCCCAAGGCCATCTTCCCAGATGCCCGGTCCGTGGTGGTCATAGGATTGCCCATCACTTTGCCGGTCCTGGAGACCTCTCCTTCCATTCATTATTACCAGCTTTACAAAACCGTCAACGAGATATTGGACCAGTCGACCTACTTGATATCCAAGTTCCTGAATGAGAGAGGTCATGCCTCCCTTTTCATCCCCAGGGATGGGTATGGTCACATCCAGTTGATGAGGGAAAGGCCCTTGGCCTTCTTCTCGCATCGACACGCGGCCTATTTAGCAGGGCTTGGCACGTTCGGCCTTAACAACATGGTGCTAACCAAGGAATACGGACCGAGGGTCCGTTTCGGTAGCGTGATCACCAGCGCCGTCCTGCCTGGCGATCCGGTGATGGCGGGGCAGCTTTGCACAAAATGCCTGCGCTGCGTGAACATCTGCCCGGTGAAGGCTCTAGGCGAAGAGGATTATCCCGTAAATATAACCAATAAATTGGCCTGTGCCAACCGAGCGATCGAACTGGCAGGCAAGTTCGCTTCCCCATGCGGGTTCTGCATCAAGGTTTGCCCGATTGGCGAGGATCGCAAGCTTTACCATCGCGAGGAACTGGAGATCTATAATGAGGAGGAACCTCGGTTCGCCGATCTACATCGAGCCTGGAAACATACCAGGTCATATGGTTCGAGGAAATAGGCTCAAATCCTAAGATGGGGTTTGGAGCCATGCCATATTCGATGGAGGCTAGGGCAACTCCGTCTTGGCCAGGTAGTAGGAGACGACCATGTTCTTCTTCTTGACCTTTACCACTCCCTTCTTCTCCAGCTCCTGCAAGGCGTTCATGCACTGCGCCTTCGGCAACTTTGATAGGGCGGTGACCTTCTCGGCGCTCAGCGACTTTTCCTCGCCTATTGCAGCGGCCAGTTTCATTGCGTTAAATAATTTCTCAGCTTGAGGAGTGACGTTAGCCATACTACTCAGAGAAAGTTAGCCAGTGCATATAACTATCGGTCGGGGAACACACATGAAGGCGCAATAATGCATGTGGAGCTTGGCGGGCCCGTGGGGATTTGAACCCCAGTCTTTGGCTTCGAAGGCCAAAAGGATAATCCAGACTACCCTACGGGCCCGAATAATCCTGGTTATGTGCCTTTTCCAGATAAGCCTTTGTCCTAAGGTGGGCACAAATCTACGGCTATCCGGGTGACTATAGATAAGGATTAAAGTGCGCGATGCGCAATCGCCGAGACATGAAGCGGGTCACGATGGGCCACGGGGCCGGCGGGGAGATGATGCAGGAGCTCATCCATACCCATATCATACCTTTCCTGCCCCCAGTCAAGGGCGAGGTGCCGCTGCAGGCCTTCGATGACTCGGCGGTGGTTGATGGAATCGTGTTCACCACTGATGGCCATACCGTCAAACCCCTCTTCTTCCCAGGGGGGGACATCGGCTCGTTGAGCGTTTGCGGGACGGTCAATGACATCTCTGTCATGGGAGGCCAGCCTTTGGCCATTTCATGTTCGATGATCCTCGAGGAAGGCCTGGAGATCGAGGTGCTGGAGAAAGTGGCGAAGAGCATCGGGGATACGTCGATGCTATGCGGCGTCCCAGTGGCCACTGGAGACACGAAGGTCATGGAATCTGGCAAGATCGAGAGAATGGTCATCTCCACCGCAGGCATCGGGAGGAGAAGCCCGTTCCTCGACCATGATCTGGAGGTCGCCTCGTCCTATCGAAAGGTGGATTCGAGATGGATGACGGACGATAATCTGAGGGAGGGGGACATCGTGATCGTGACGGGCTCGGTGGGCGACCATGGCATCGCGCTCCTTTCCTTCCGCGAGGGATACGGGTTCGAAAGCCAAGTCCGAAGCGACATCGCCCCGATGAACAATTTGGCGGAGAGCATTCTGCGAGTCGGAGGAGCTGTTTGCATGAAGGACCCGACCAGGGGAGGATTGGCCAATGCGGTCAATGAGTGGGCCTCCAAGTCGAAGGTCGGGATCGAGGTGGAAGAGACCAGCATCCCCATCTCAGACTCTGTCCGTAACGCCTGCGATCTTCTGGGTCTTGATCCCTTGGCGATCGGAAACGAGGGCAAGATGATCGTTGGGGTGGTACCAGATATGGCCGAGGATGTCCTCAGGACCATTAGGAAGGATCGCTATGGCCGCGATGCAGCCATCATCGGGAAGGCCACGAACAAGGTCAAAGGCGTCGTTCTTCGGACCGAGGTGGGAGGTAGGAGGATCCTTGAGCCTCCGGTTGGAGACCCCGTCCCTCGTATATGCTGATCAAACCATCCTCTCGATGTAGAAGCAGATGACGAAGGCGATGGCTCCGATGAAGGCCATCCGCGCTCCCTGTACCCAAGGATTGCGCTTGCCAGACCGACCCATGAAAACGCCCGTGGTGAAGAGGATCCCGATGGCCAATGCGATGGCGATCCATGCGGCAGTGACGATGTCCTCGTTCAACAAAATGAATGGGCTGAGTATGATCGCTCCCACCAGCAAGGGCGCGAGGAAGATGAAGAAGGAGATGAGCAGCATGCTGGACCTTGCCGATTTCCCTATGTGCGTGTCGTCAAGAGGACGAAGCATCGCCCTCTCGAGCTCGTCAAGGCGCTTGTTCTGTTCCAGGTTCTCGGCCTCATAGGTGCTAACCCCCGTGGATATGCCAAGGGCGACCGAGCTGGTCAATATCGTTACGACAATCAGCCTCATGTTGGGCTCGCTCGAGAACGCCGATCCGATGATGATGCCCAGCATCACAAATGTCGAATCGAAGACAGTGTTGACTAGATATCTCCTGATTGTCGGCCAGGTCTCCGGCATGCTAAGGGCTGCCTTGATCCCTTCGGAGATACTTCTGCGAACCATCGTTTCCTGCGGATTAGCAAAGACGCGATGCAGGTATTCTATCGTTTCGGTCGCCAATAGCAACCGCGGGGAGTTAAAATTAGGCTGGAAGGGGGCAATGCAAGTCGTACCTCGCTTGTCCCCCGACAAGAACCTATTTTTTATTCAATCCAGTAAAGCCAGAAAATTGCACAATTTATAAATAGTCAGCGACTGAATAATTGCCCTTACGAGTGTGGACGTCACTAGAGGTTAATTCTATCGTTAGCCCAGGTGGCGTAATCTAAAGGAGGGGCAAGATGCTTAGGAATACAGCTAAAATTCTCAGCATAGTGATTGTGCTAGCAATGGTGCTGGGTGCGTTCGCCGTCGTAGCGCCGGCCTTGAGCGCGCCTGTAGCACCGGCGGTTTCGGATGAGGCGAAATTCGTCGACCCCGAGCCGATGTATGCTGGAGATGACTACAGGAACCAGAACTTTGACTATAGCGCCATGGCCCAGGACCTAGAGTCGGTCAATGGGGCTTCCCTGGCAGCGCCTGGTAATATTTATCAGAATGGATCAATCGCCAGGTACTATGTGGGCAGCAATGGCAAATGGGCATACAATGCAACTGGTGCCTCTGGCTACATGCAATTCAAGAAGATGGCGGAGACCAAGCACTGCGAGCTTTGGGTCGCAACCGATTTGATGTTCCCTGCAGGTGATCCACGCAACGCTTTCACCAGCAGGATAACTATCAACAACTCGCAAGCGCAATACATGGCCACGCACTTCGAGAACGTGGTCTATCCAAATATGACCGAGTTCTTCGGAGCTCCACCCCAAATTGATGGTGAGAACTCATGGTTCAAGGCGCAGGGCAGGCCTTACTTCGGTTCTAATGTGACCGGAAGGGTCATGATCATGGCCTTCAACATCGTCGATGAGTCATTCTGGGACGCAAACTACCCAAGCTATGTCGTCGGTTACTTCTCGCCAGACATGGATGGCCTATATGACAGGAACATCATTCACATGGACATCTGGGACTGGGAGAACAGGACAACTGCAACATCCGCAAGGCCTTGGGTTTACGAATCCACCTTGGCTCACGAGTACCAACACCTGCTTAACAACTTTTTCAACCCTGAGCAGATCTCCTTCGTTAACGAGGGCTGCTCCATGTACGCAGAGGTCATCTGCGGATATGGAATCGACATGGGATATGTGAATTACTTCTTCTACACCCCCGACAATTCATTGGTGGACTGGGGCGACCAGGGTGGCATTAATATCCTCGCTGACTATGGTGCCGCAGCTCTATTCACTACATGGCTAGCCGACCACTTTGGACCGGAAATGATCCAAGCGATGGTCCATAGCGAAGGTACGACAGGCATCGACAGCGTGAACTATGCCTTCGGGGAGATTGGCGCAACTGGTTGGGACTTCACCAAAGCGTTCCAATATTGGCGCTTGGCCAACCTCATACTGAGCAATACTCCAGGAAATGGTTGGTTCAATTACAAATCAGTCGACCCAACGATGAGCACTTACGGTGGACCTAGGGTCTATGCATGGTTCCCCTATTATGACAATTTCGCAACCGGTGGAACATTATTCGGCCCGACTGGTTCTTACGGAGGATATTATACTGGAATGCGCAACCTTGGAGCGTATGGCACAGATTACATCTACGTCATGGCCGACTCAGGGCCAGCTTGGTCTGACGACTTCAGCACGAATGAGCTGAAGTTCTGGTTCCAAGGAGATGCCGAAAGCGCCAAGGGCTGGCAGATGACGACGGTGCCTTTGGAGGTCGGGGATGTCATGGCAAGCGAGGACTTCAACCATGGCGGAGACTTCCCGGCTGGATGGTCTCAACAGCATCCAGACCTTAGCTCGAGTGGAATCACTAATGTCGTTGGTGGGGGACCGTTCCAAATGGAGGGACTCGGTGGTGGCAATTACCAGGCCGCTGCTTATGGCCCTGGAGTACTACTGGACCCAGCAACCCAGATCCAATATGAGAGATTGTACAGCACCTATTTCGACCTTAGGGATGTCGATAAAGCCCAGCTATCCTTCGATCTCGGTTTCCAGATGGGAACCCCGAATGATTATTGCAGAATAAGGGTCTCTGCTGCATCATCCATGGATTCCAGCTGGCAGACCTATTACCTGTGGTCATCTGATTTCGATGGACGCGTGGTGCTTGACGTCTCCGACCTAGTAGGATGGGTTATCCAGCTGAGGTTTGACTTCCTCACCTATGGTGGCGATTCCTTCATGACCATCGACAACCTGGCCTTCAACGAGGTCTCGTCGACAGTCGGTTGGTGGTCTGACAGAGGAGACCAAGTCGACTATAGCTTGATGACCGATCTTGATCTGACTGGAATGGAGACGGCCGTCCTGACTCTGGATACCTCGTGGGATATCGAGCCCTATTGGGACTTCGGATTTGTCCAAGTGTCAACCGATGGTGAGAACTGGACTTCAGTAGCCAACGAGTTCACGACCAGTGACCATGACGGTTCCGCCATGGACACGATCGTCGCGAATTTGCCCGGTATAACCGGTAACTCTGGTGGATACGTGAGTTCCAGCTATGACCTGAGCGAGTGGGCAGGACAGATGGTCGAGGTAAGGCTAAGGTACATGACCGACTGGGGCACGAACCTAGGCGGATGGTACATAAAGGGCGCTGACCTGAACGGAGAG
>Ga0208980_10002097_pt1 | contig 12092 bp, 5 predicted proteins | sample WetSurMetagenome_3_FD_187993 | JGI IMG/M metagenome (GOLD analysis project Ga0208980, IMG submission 187993) | Wetland microbial communities from Twitchell Island in the Sacramento Delta, sample from surface sediment Aug2011 Site A1 Bulk (version 2) | ecosystem: Environmental > Aquatic > Marine...
AGTCGTATCCCGAGCCATATTATCTTTGATGAGACTGGTCAATCAGCCGGTTCATTGGGTTCGATTGGCGGAGGGATCGCCCTCAAGCACGGCGGCTGGCGGTGGGGACGTTTGATCATCCCTAAGGAATTAGGAGGATGGGAGGGATGGAGTCTCGACAACAAGCCGGAGATCGAAAAAGGATGGGTTAAGAAAGGCAATACCATAGAAGAGCTCGCTGCTGCTATTGGTGGGGCTATGAATCCGGCTTTGCTCAAAAAGAGCATTGAGACCTATAACAGCTATTGCGCATCCGGGAAAGATCCGGAATTCGGGAGAGATTCCAAGAAGCTGGCGTCCATAAAAACTCCCCCATTCTATTCCCTTCCCTTGTATCCGGGACTGGTATGTACCGGCGGCGGACCCAGGAAAAACGCCAATGGTCAGGCGGTAGACGTTGATGGCAAGCCAATACCGCGATTGTATTCTGCCGGTAACTGCGGGTCAGTTTATGGTCATACCTACGGAGTCACCGGCGGCAATCTTGGGGAGATGGCCGCCTTTGGCCGAATTTCAGGCAGAAATGCTGCCGCATTAAAATCCTGGGATAAAGCCTGAGGACTCATTGGGTGAGAATATGTAAATCTAGTGGTGCTAAAACTCATTCTCAAAAAAGCCTGCGATTATCCTCGATGATTCCCGAGTGGGTACGTAGCGGGCAAGTCAGATTGTATAAGAAGATAGGCAAATCGGAAGAACATTCTAAATAAGGAGGTTCACAAAACACATGGATAAAAACAGAAGAAGCTTTCTTTTTGGAGCAGGCGCTGCAGTTGTCGGCGGTGCCGTTGGCGCAGGTGAAATCATCGGCCAGACCGGTAAGGCATCGTCAGGATCGACAGCTACTACAGTAACCACAGCGCGAAACATTTGGTTGGAAGATCCCCCTGTCATCGCTGATGACAAAATTGTGAATACAATTAATGCCGATATTGTCGTTGTGGGCGGTGGTAATGCCGGTTCCATGTGTGCCATGGCAGCTGCGGAAAAAGGCGGCGTTACCATAGCCGTGATTGAATCTCAGGCCAAAGATAAAATCTCCTATTATGGTCTACATGATATTGCTTCCCTCAATTCCCAGTACTGTCTGAGTCGAGGCATACCAAGGGTTAAGCTCGGTGAATTTGTAGCGGAATGGCAGCGCCGCACTAATAACAGGAGTGATCCGCGTCTGATAAAGATATTCGCAGAGAACAGCGGAGAATTGGTGGACTGGCTGATGACATATGCGCCCAAGAAAGTGTTAGATGCTGTTTCAATTATTATTGGTCCGGAGGGTAAGGCAAGACAGACGCAAAAAAGATACTTTGAGTTGGGTGCTGAGATAAATAAGTACCATTGTTGGCAAGGTTCCATCAATATGAATTACAACCAGGCCGCTCCAACTTATATAGCTAGAGCAGAAAAGCAGGGGGCTACCTGGTACTGGGAGCACAAAGGTATCGTCCTGATCACAGAGACCTCTAAGGTTGTCGAAAAGAAGGAATCGTGGAATGAGAATGGCGCCCTCATTATGAAGGATACCTTAGTTCCGCAAACTAAGGTAACGGGTGTGATTGCACAGAATGCCAAAGGCCAATACATAAAGTTTTTGGCGAAAAAGGCGGTGGTCCTCTCGGGTGGCGGCTACGGCGGTAATCCTATAATGTATCGGGCACTTCAGGACGAACAGCGCGAGACATGGGAGAGCCGCGGCCTGGATACCAGCAACATGCATACCTCCGGATTTGGACGCGATGGAAGCGCCATAAAAATGGGTCTATGGGCCGGAGGCTATGTGGATCCGGGTTCGCGCGTACTGCTTGACCCACAGGTAATGTTCTCTGCCGATGAGTGGAAACTACCCACCAGCATTTGCACTTGGGGAGGAACTGCAGGAGGGGCTGCGCCGCAAATTTGGGTGGATAGCAAGGGAAAGCGCTTCCATGATGAATCTTTCATGGGGATCTATGGCAGTGTTTTCCGCACAGACCGCATGAAATCCCAAAGATTTTTTGGGTTTTTTGATTATGGTCACTTCGAGGAAATGAAATCTCGTTTGGCTCCAGAACACTTCTCCGGCTCACGACTCTCTTTAGAAACACTTAAATCCTGGGTAGAAAGAGGAGCATTAGGTGCGGCATCCATGGGTGGTCCCGGTGGTCCTCCAGGCGGTGGCGCTCCCGGAGGTGGTCCCGGTGGTGCTCCTGGTGGTGGCGCCCCCTCCGGTGGGGCACCAGGCGGCGGAGCTCCCGGTGGCGGATCTCCCAGTCGTGGCGCTCAAACTCGGAGTAATCAACCGATAGGCGGTTGGGGAGCCAAGACCCTGGACGAGCTCTTTGAATATATGGGATTCGACAACAAGCTGAAAGCGACTGTTAAAGCTGAAATCGAAAAATACAATAAGTTCTGCGAAAAAGGCGAAGATGAGGATTTCGGCAAAGACCCCAAAATGCTGCTGCCCATCAACGAAGGGCCTTTCTTCGGCGTGTTCTGTCTGCCCGAGCATCCTATGACCGGGACGGTGACCTTGAGCGGCCTAATGGTTAACGAGGACCAGGCGGTTATCGATAAAAACTACAATCCCATCGTGAACCTGTACGCAGTCGGCAACAGCAGCGGCGGAAAGTTCTCCAGCTATTATGTCACTCCTATGCAGGGCCTTACGTTGGGCATAGCAATGACTCATGGACGTGTCCTCGGAAAAGAGCTTGCCGGGGCATGACAACTTCACACCGGAAGATGAAGATAGAATCGCCGGCCGGAAAAAAGGTAGCAGTGCTGGCACCCGGGCAAGATATGATAGAGCCGGATGATATCGGTCCCCACAATGTGACCGCACAGACGAACCTGTATAGGAACCATCCCAACTTCAAATATTTTCTCAAGACTACGGTCAAGAGTATTGCTGGTGGGAAGGTAACGTATATTGATGCAAAAGGCGCCGAAAATTCCATTCTAGCCGACAGCATCGTAATCTGGACAGGCCTTAAACCGAGGCTTGAGGATGCGGATGCTTTCGCAGGTTCCGCGGATGAGGTCCTGGTCGTGGGCGACTGCACAGGCGATAAAAGCAGAATGAATAGAGCAACGCGCAGCGCATTTTTCGCGGCCTCCCGGATTTAGTGCATGCCGGGCACTCGAGTTACACTGAGACGCGAGTGCCCAGCACTTAATTTCATTGATAGAAAGAGGCGAGGCTTGGGCAGATAGGACCAATGGGCTGCATCCCGGACTTGTTTCTACAACCGGAGGGCCCGCAGTGAATGGGAAGCAACAAGTCTTGGGCCCTGATGGAAAAGTGATTCCCAGGTTGTGTGCAGCGAGGACTTGTGGATCAGTGATAACACGCATGGCAATCTAGGTGGGTGCATGGCCTCGGGCCGCACATCAGGGAGAAACGCGGCCGCTGAGACATCCTCCTCCTAGCCAAATGCATTTATGATTGGCCGATGATTGTTTTCAATGGTTGGATGATATTCCAGCGATTATTTGAACCTATGGCGACCGTTTGAAAGGGACAATAGCGTAATGTTTGACTGGTCAACAGGATTTTTTGATTGAAGCCTGCTGGAGGCTTGCAAAGTCTTATCAGATAGAGAGTTACTAAATGGAACCGAGCGGCGATCGCCTCTGATTTATCAGAATATTGTCACCGTGCAGTAAGATCTCAATCCGACAAGTGCAATATTTTCAATCTGAATGGAGTATTCGATAGGAACGGAATGTTTATGCAACCGATATTCCCGCATCTCAGAATGAGTTGCCCGCATAATGCTGCATCATACGTATGCCGTGGAACCTGATTATGCACATACGTATCCTCTTAATAGAGAAGGGGTTACTTAAGTGAAATCAACGCATCATACCGCAGTATACTTGCAGGATCGCCGCCAATTCGCATAGAACCCTCTCCGCAGCAAAGTTGACTACTTGCCCACTAAATTTGCACTCAGTTCCATTTCTTTGAAGAGCGATACAATGCGACCAAGGCTTGCTGAACTTTTCGCAAACATGACGAGGTTCGCAATGCCCGCTAACCGCCCAAATAGCATTTTGGGAAAAAAGGGTAATCCGAAAAAGCGCGGATCAAGAAATGCCGGTTAATAGTTGGCCTGCTGCAATAGTAATGAATTCTTCACTTCAAGAGAATGGTTAGCCTTTTACTAAGAGGAAAAACACAAGCAGGAACAGGTCTTCTTCAAGCGAGCAGCTTTGCTAGCAGAGGTTGCTTATGGATTCCAATGTCACAATTATAAAAGGAGAAAGGTAATGAATGAGCGAAAAACCATTGTATGGGCTCTGGTAACATGCTTAGCACTTTTGGTGCTGCTGATGGCCATGTTGCCAACTGCAAGCAGCCAAAGTATGACGGGCAAGATTTCCGGGACCGTGCTCGACCCACAATCGGCCGTGGTTCCCGGGGCCACTGTGACTCTGACCAACACATTGACAAGCCAGACGCGCGAGGTGGCAGCTGGATCGCAGGGCGAGTTCGTGTTTACGCAGCTTTTGTCGGGTACATACGAGATTAAGGTGAGTGCCCCCGGCTTCAAGATATATCAGCAGAGAGATATCAAACTGAGCGCCAATGAATCCATCGCGTTGCGCCACGTGCAACTCGAGATCGGCACGACTTCGGAGACCGTCGAAGTCAGTGCCAGTATTGCGCGCGTCGAGACGCAGAACTCCGAGCGTACCGGCCTGATAAGTACAACCCAGGTTTCGGAGCTGGCTACAGCTCCGAACCGCAGCTTTGTAACTTTGCTCACAGTAGTACCTGGTATCTATGTTCCGCCTGACCAGAAGCTGGCGGAAGCGGGGTCGCCCCCGCCTGGTACCGGACAATATCAAGTTCTTGGCGGCAAGGCCGGCAGTTCCGTTGTCACTCTCGATGGTATTACGGACCAGGATACTACCGCTCCAGGAACTAATTCGGGATGGGTCAATCCCAACGTCGACGCCATTTCCGAAATGAAAGTAATGCTCACCAACTATACGGCCGAGTACGGTATTCGCGCCGGCGGTACGATCAACGTTTCGATCAAGAACGGCACCAGGGAGTTTCATGGGACTGCGTACGAGTACAAGCGCCACGAGAAGTTCAACGCGAACGAATGGAACAATAATCGGAATAATCGGGCAAAGACCAGGTATCGGTACGACAACTTCGGCTTCACGGTAGGCGGACCAGTCATCATGCCCGGCACCGGCTTCAACCAGGACCGCGACAAACTGTTCTTTTTCGCGTCGATTGAGTGGTTGCTGAATGTAACGCCGAGCGGCGCGCAGCGCCAGCGCTTCCCGACCGCCGATGAGCGCATCGGCGATTTCTCTAAGACCGTAAATCAACTCGGCGCTGTATATGTGGCCAAGGATCCGAACACCGGCCAGCAGTTTAATTACGATGGTGTCCCAAACAAGATTGACCCCGCTCGGGGCGATGCCGTTGGGAAAACATTCCTGAACTTTTATCCGCTGCCGAACCGCACGGATTGGAGTGACGGGGACAACTCATACAACTGGATCGGTGATTGGCTTACTGAGCAGCCACGCAACAGTCAGATTGTCCGAATTGACTGGAACGTAGCGCCCAAAACACTCATCTATGCGCGATTCGCGAGAACGTCAGCTCCGCAAAAGATGCCGATCCCTTTTGAGGCCGTGTCCGCCGGCTTTCCTGTCAATGGAGGCATATGGAACATACATACAAAGGCCCTTGTGGCGACCTGGATTCAAACGCTTTCATCGGCTCTGGTCAATGAGGCTACGGCTGGCTTCAATAAGGCCTATCAAGACAGTACGCCGTTCGCGGACCAGCTGCCGAACGTCTTGCGCACAACCTACCCGGCTCTGGAAGACTTCAAGCAGTTCCACCCGGAGATCAACGCGGTGAATATTATTCCCTCCGGTCTTTTTGGTCCTGTCGCTGGCCCGGGCGGCCCGCCCCCAGGAGCAGCTAGTGGTAATAGCCTGATCCCGAATGTCGCCGTCTCCGCCCGCTGGTTTCCTAATATGGGCCAAACCCTGGCGAATATTACCGACAACCTGTCGTGGGTGAAGGGCAAGCACAGCCTCAAGTTCGGTTTCTACTATGAATTTACCAGGCGGCCTTCCGTGCGCCAGTCCGTTTTTAGCGGATCGCTCGACTTCAGTTCGGACATATACAATCCGAACGATACCGGCCTCCCGATGGCCAATGCCTTCATCGGATCCGCGAAACAGTACCAGGAATCCGACAAGATGCAAAATTCATTTGCCCGATTTACAGACATCGAGTTTTACCTGCAGGACAGCTGGAGAGTAACGCGCCGTCTGACCCTGGACATCGGCATCCGCTTCCAGGACATGGTACCAACCTCGTTTAAGGACGCGAAAATGGGAATGTTCCTGCCTGAGCTCTATGCGACAACAACACCAATGCAATATATTTATGAGACCACAGGCGGCAATGGCAAAAATCCAATTACCGGTGAGATCGTGCCTAAGGCATACATCGGCAGCTTTGCCTTTCCGGCCGGTATAACTTTAACGCCCGCGCAAATGTATCCCGCCGTGGGGCTTTTTGACGGGACATACATGAACAACGCGGGGTTGCTTCCCTCACCGAGATTCGGGTTTGCCTACGATGTCTTTGGAGACGGGAAGATGGCGATTCGCGGCGGCCTCGGCATGTTCTGGGACCGGTGCTGCAACGATGAATATCAAGGCGAAAATCTTCAGGTACCGCCAATTCAGAACCTCGCTACAATCTATTACGCAACGGTCCCGGAAATTAAGAGCGCGACATTCACCTACGGCCCTGGCACGGGGTACTATGCGGTTAAAGCGGGCCAAGCCGACTTCAGCGAGCCAGGGAGCTACAACTGGAGCTTGGGCGTGCAGCGAGACGTGGGGCTGGGATTCGTCCTTGACGTTTCCTACGTTGGCAATGTCGGGCGCCACATGCGGCGGCAGATAGGCATCAACACGCTCCATTATGGGACCAGATTCTTAGCCTCCAGCATCAACCCCGATACAGGTCGGGTGAAACTGGACAATGAACTGAGGAAGTATCAGGGCTATGGTCCCATCAATTACACCCAGTTTGATGACAGCTCGAATTATCATTCCATGCAGACGACGGTCAATCGCCGTTTTGGTGACAAACTTACAATGGGCGGCACCTGGACTTGGTCCAAGGTAATGGATTATGCAGGTGCTAGCGTTGACTTCTTACCCGATAGGCTTTTTTACGGCAAGGCTAACACCGATCACACGCACACTGTGATGGTGAACTATACGTATAAGGTGCCCGGCCTCAGCAGCCGCCTCGGGAACAACATCATCGCCAAGGGAGTGTTCGACGGATGGCAGTTATCGGGAATCGTGTCAATGGCAAGCGGATTGCCAATGGCAGTCAGCGCCGCCGTGGATGGTCCGCCTACTGACTATACAGGAAGCGACGGAGCGCCTACGCGTGCCAATATTGTAGGGAATCCGATTCTTTCCGATCCGACCGGCATTCAATCCAGACTGAACGGAGCCGCAATCGCGCTGCCGAAATACGGCAAAGGTGTCTGTGTGTACGACGATCCGTTCACATGCGGATTCGGCAATGCGACGAAAGATGTTTTCCGCGGACCAGGGGTCAACAACTGGGATATGACATTTTTCAAAAACTTCCAGCTCGGCAAGAATGAAGCTCGGAGTTTGCAGTTACGCTGGGAAACGTATAACACTTTCAACCACACGCAGTATACTTCGGTCAGTACCGGCGCAAGATTTAATGCGGCCGGCACACAGACCAATACTCTTCTCGGACAATACACCAATGCGGGCTCTGCCCGAAAGATGGTGTTTGCCTTGAAACTTAAATTCTAACTTCTTGCAGTTAGCCGCGCAGGCGCGCATCACGGAAGCTTTCTGTGATGCGCGCTGCGGCTGGAAATAATGTGAGCACATTCGATCTTTTTCAGGCTGCATAACCGGAATGAAGGCGAGCGCTGAATGTCGTTCTCCCAATCAGAATTTTAAACTCGAAAAAAGGCAAAGTCATGAAACGCAACAGGAGTACTTCAAGAAGAGGGTTTATACAAACGGCCGCTATCAGCGCAAGTGCAACGGTATTGACCGGACTTGACTCTAAAGCAAGCAGTTCCAAAGGCAATCAGATTGTAAATAAATGGGACAAGGAGGCGGACGTAGTAGTTGTTGGATATGGCGGCGCCGGAATCGTAACAGCGATCACGGCCCATGATGCCGGGGCCAAGGTGCTCGTGCTCGAAAAGGCCCCGTTCCGGGGCGGCGGCAGCACCTCGATCTCAATGGGCGTATGCGCATCTCCAACCAATGTGGATGACGCGGTCGCATATCTTTGGGAGGGGTGCGGGGGCAATGATGCGGGTGGATCTGTTACGCCAAAGGACGTCATTGTGGCATGGGCCGAAGAGGTCTGCAAAAACAGGGATTGGTGGGACAAGATGGGGATCAAGTACCGTTCCAGCAACATGCCTGAATTCAGGACGTTTCCGGGAGCCTCATCCATGGCTGCGATAGGAGCGACGGGGATGGGGCAGGATTTCTTTAAGATACTTGATAAACACGTGAAAGACAGGGGTATTGAAGTGCTGTTCGATAGCCCTGGGACAGAGTTAATTCAAGATCCCAGCAACAAACAAATTCTGGGCGTCAAGGCGAAAAACGAAGGAGTAGAGAAGAACATAAAGGCCCGGAGGGCGGTTGTTCTTTGTACCGGAGGATTCGATTTCAACGAGGAGATGAAGAACGAATATCTTAAATGCTATCCCATGAAGTTCTATGGTTGGAAATATAACACCGGTGATGGTGTCAAAATGGTGCAAAAGGTCGGTGCGGATCTATGGCATATGGACATGATGGCCGGAGGTCACTGTTTCTGGTTTCCTGAAGATCCGGTTAATGTCGGACGTCAATTGAATCCGAGTACCAGCAACTATATCTGGGTGGACAAATTCGGGAGGCGATGGGAGCCGGATCCAATGTTTAGCAATCATAAGGGGTGGGTTACGTTTTTGCGATTCAGCTTGGTAGATGCAGGCTTCAGCCGGATTCCCTCATACCAAATCTTTGATGAGACCCAGAGAAAGGGTGAAACCGATATGTATGCCGGCCAGATGTCGTGGATGAAGGATCTGAGTGGCCGCGAGATTCTCCCTGCCGAATTGGGAGGCACGCCTCAGATGACCCGGACTGAAATGATAGAGAAAGAGTGGATCAAGAAAGGAGACACACTGGAAGCCTTGGCTGCGGCTATCGGAGGGAAGATAAATCCCGCCTTGCTGAAGGCGAGCGTTGAGACCTATAACGGCTATTGTGCAGCGGGCAAGGATCCGGAATTCGACAGGAATGCGAGATCATTAAAACCGCTGGATAACCCGCCATTTTATGCTGCCTCTTTTTATCCAGGTATGGTCTGTACACATGGCGGTGCCAGAAAGAATGGGAAGGCCCAGATCTTAGATCCTGATAGGAAGCCAATCCCTCGGTTGTACTCGGCCGGAACATTCGGATCGATAATGGGACGTATATATGCTGTCTATGGCGGTAACGTTGGGGAGTTGTGTGCATTCGGTCGGATTGCAGGAAGAAATGCGGCGGCTGAGAAGCCGTGGTCTTAAAAGGGTGGTTAAGGTTCGAGAAGAGAAACAAATAAAAAATTGGAGAACATTATGACTAAATCAAATTTATCCAGAAGAAAGTTCGTGCTTGCGAGTTCCGCTGCAGTTGGTGCGCCGCTTGTCATGAAAATGTCAGGCGCGGTCCCTAATGTCGCAGCGGCTGCGAAAGAGCCTGATCCGAAGTATAAGGGTATGAAAAGCCTGGTGATTTTTTACTCACAGACAGGCAACACCAAGGCAATTGCTCAAGCCCTGCAAAAGGGAATTATCCAGCAGACGGGGCAATGCGACATTGCCAGGGTTAAAGAAATAAAACAGGAGGAATTGGCAAAATACGACTTGATAGGGATAGGCTCTCCAACCTGGAGCAGCTGCCCGAGTCCGATTGTCCTCTTATACATCAAAAGTCTGCCGGCAACTTTGAAGAGTAAGCACTTTTTCTGGTATTCCACTCATGGGATTTATCCGGGAAGATGCGTGATGAGAGGAGTTCAGACACTTCTGGATCAAGGCTTGACTGTCCTTGGCTGGAAGGATTGGTACGGACAAGCATCACTCGCCGGACACGGCAAACCGTGGTACACAGACGGGCATCCTGATGAAATTGACCTGGCGGAGGCAGAAGCTTTCGGCGCAGCCATGGTAGTGCATAGCCGGAAGGTATCCGGTGGGCAAACGGATATTATCCCGGCCTTACACTCCAAGGAAGCATCCGATCAGTTTTATGGAATAGGTCACCCCTTTCTCAATATGGGCGGTGGCGGTGCTAGGAGAGGAGCAGGGGGCGATTCCAGGGGCGGAGCAGGGGCCAGCGCTCCGGCTGCACAGACGAGCAGCAATGTGAATACAGAAGCCAAGGCTTATTCCTATCCATCAGCAATTCCGAAGTCGATGGACTATGTCTGCCAAATGGAAGGTGTACAGAATAGAGAGGGATCGAGATCGGAGCCGGGAAATGAACTGAAAATAAATGGTGATAAGTGCGTCAAATGCAAGCGCTGCGTCAAAGGCTGCCCGTGCAACAACATTGATGACTCGGTATTTCCATATGCTTTCAAGACCCAGAACTGTGAGTATTGCATGTTCTGTGAGGGGATCTGCCCTACCGGGGCGGTGGAATTTAAGTTTCGGGCGCCGAATGCGAATGCCGGCAACGCTGAGAGGCCTATGAATGGGCCATTAGCTTTAGCCGAAGCAAGAGGGCGTTTCAGGAGACTATTGAAGGAAGAGGATGTCGGTTTTAATACCCCCTGGGAAACAGTTACGGGGCACCCTCGTCTTAAAGAACTTCCGTAGATCCAAGAGACCATCTACCAGAAGGTAGATTTCTGTCCAATTTAGCGAGACGGTCGAACAACTATTCAAACATTTTTTAACTTAGAGGATGGGAGTAGACATGAACAAGAGATTTCTCAAATCCCTAACAGTTATCTCTGCCGCAGCGATTCTCACGCTGCTTTTAGCAAGTTGTGGCAAGAGCCAAGTTGTTCAATCAGGCACCACCTGGCAAGTTACCGAGACTACAAAATTGAGCAGCTTGACTATGGGAGAGGGCGCGGCAATAAAGGCGCCTGAAGGTTATTCAGTGACTTTGACGGTTAACGGAGTTGAGACCGGACAAGTATTGGAAAATTGGACTTCAAAAAACTATAAATTCGTCCCCGGGACTTATAAGGGCGATGTTGTCCTCACTGTTGCCAAAGCCAACATGGTATCCAGGGGAGGCGGAAGAAGTGGAGCGCCAGATGGCAGCACGTCGAGTGCTGCCGGAGGTGCCCCACCCAGTGAGCCTGAAGGCGCCGCGCGCGCTGCCAGAGGCGAGAGAGCCGGAGCGCGTGAAGGCAGCCAGCTCGTTGCTGCCCGTGCAGGAACCGATGCTCCTGGCAGGGCTGCGTCCGGCACTGCCGGAGGTAGAGGAGGCGGAGCTATGGCGGGCGCTGCCGGCGGCCGTGGAGGCAGATCAGGCGGGGCCTATGCCTTCCGTCAGGCACTCTATCTTGACGAAAAAGGCATTGATGAGAGCAAATCCGTCCTGGCTGCCGTGAAAGGCAATAAACCATCGGGCTTTGAAATCAGCGACATCGAGATCAAATCCACAGGATCCCACTATAAAGATCCGACATCCCCCGGCGGCACCGGCTTTACCGGCATCTATGTGGCCGGTGGCGAGTATAAGCTCAAAAACGTCAAAATAGACCTGTTCGGCGATGGCCTCAACGATTTCATTGGCTATGGCGCGGGCATCGTGGTAGGAGGTGAGAAGACCAAGCTCGTGGTGGAAAATGCCACCATCAATAACATGGGCGTGGTTCGTGCAGGTATCATCGCCAAAGACGGCAGTAAGCTGATTGTAAAGAACTCCAACATACTGGCCTTGAATGGAATTTTGCCTCCTGACGATCCATGGGGTGGGTCCGGCGAGATGAGATCTACGCT
>Ga0208980_10002098_pt1 | contig 12091 bp, 14 predicted proteins | sample WetSurMetagenome_3_FD_187993 | JGI IMG/M metagenome (GOLD analysis project Ga0208980, IMG submission 187993) | Wetland microbial communities from Twitchell Island in the Sacramento Delta, sample from surface sediment Aug2011 Site A1 Bulk (version 2) | ecosystem: Environmental > Aquatic > Marine...
TTTCAGCCGATCTTCAAACGTTTCTCGCATTGGACTTTGGCCTCAAGCGTACCGGGGTGGCGGTCGGCAACCGTTTGATGCGAACTGCGAAACCACTGGCCACGATCAAGGCCGAAGGCGATGCGCGGTTTGCCGCTATTGCAGAGCGCCTGCGCGAATGGCAACCCGATGCGCTGGTGATTGGTGTGCCGTTCCACCCTGATGGCGCGGAGCACGACAATACGCGCCGCGCCCAGCGCTTTGCGCGCCAACTGCACGGCCGTTTCGGCCTGGCGGTGCACGAAGTCGACGAGCGCTACACCACGACAGAGGCCCTGGCCAGCGGGGCGGCCGATGTCGATGCCGCCTCGGCGGCGCTGATCCTCGAACAGCATTTCCGGGAACACTGCGTATGAGTCATCTGGCGTCACCACTGCAGCGGGTCGGCTACCGCGCCGCACCCAGGCCGGCCCGCGCCGCCGCCAGGGGCCGCCCGACGCACTCGGCGCACGGGGATCTCCATTGACCACCACCCTCAACCTCGACGCCGAAGCGCTGTACCTGGCGCTGCGCCAGGGCGTGCGCGGCCTGCTCGGCGCGATGCCCGATGCGGCGCTGGTCGGCATCTGGTCGGGCGGCGCGTGGCTGGCAGCGCGGCTGCATGCCGACCTCGGACTGCCGGGCGAGCCGGGCGTGATCTCGAGTGCGTTGCACCGCGATGACTTCAGCGAGCGTGGCCTTTCTGCCGGTGCCGGCGCCACCAAGCTGCCATTCGCGGTCGACGGCCGGCGCATCCTGTTGATCGACGACGTGCTCTACACCGGCCGCACCATCCGCGCCGTGATCAATGAGCTGTACGACTTCGGCCGGCCGGCCAGCGTGGCGCTGGCGGTGCTGGTCGACCGCGGTGGCCGCGAACTGCCGATCGAGCCGGCATTCGCCGCCGCACGCCTGGCGCTGGCGGCCGCGCAACGCCTGTCGCTGGCACGCGATGACCAGGGCCGGTTCTCGTTCGCGGTCGAGTCGGAGGGATCCTGATGTTGCTCCGACGCAACCCCCAGCTCAATCGCCACGGCGAGCTGATCCACTTGCTGTCGATCGAGGGCCTGCCCAAGGCGGTGCTGACGCAGATCCTCGACACCGCGGGCACCTTCCTGAGCGTCAACGAGCGCGAGGTCAAGAAGGTGCCGCTGCTGCGCGGCAAGAGCGTGTTCAACCTGTTCTTCGAGAACAGCACGCGCACCCGCACGACCTTCGAGATCGCCGCCAAGCGCCTGTCGGCCGACGTCATCAACCTCGACATCGCAAGGTCGTCCACCGCCAAGGGCGAGAGCCTGCTCGACACCATCGCCAACCTCTCGGCGATGCATGCCGACATGTTCGTCGTGCGCCACAGCGAAAGCGGTGCACCGTACCTGATCGCCGAACATTGCGCGCCGCACGTGCATGTGGTCAATGCCGGCGACGGCCGCCACGCGCACCCGACGCAGGGGCTGCTGGACATGTACACGATCCGGCACTTCAAGGGCGACTTCACGCAGCTGCGGGTGGCGATCGTCGGCGACATCGTGCACTCGCGCGTGGCGCGCTCCGACATCCACGCGCTGACCACGCTGGGCGTGCCCGAGATTCGCGCCGTCGGGCCGAAGACGCTGGTCCCCGGCGACCTGGCGCAGATGGGCGTGCGCGTCTGCCACGACATGGCCGAGGGCATCCGCGACGCCGACGTGATCATCATGCTGCGGTTGCAGAACGAGCGCATGAGCGGCGCGATGCTGCCCAGCGCCGGCGAGTTCTTCAAGCACTTCGGGCTCACGCCCGACAAGCTCGCGCTGGCCCAGCCCGACGCCATCGTGATGCACCCGGGCCCGATCAACCGCGGCGTCGAGATCGACTCGGCGGTGGCCGACGGCGCGCACAGCGTGATCCTGCCGCAGGTGTCGTTCGGCATCGCGGTGCGCATGGCGGTGATGTCGATGATCGCGGGGAACGAAGCATGAGCGCCGCCGGGCCGTTCCCAAGGCGCTCGCTCCCCCTTGGGGGGACGGCGCGCAGCGCCAAGGGGGCACCATGAAATTGCTGATCAAGGACGGCCGCCTGGTCGACCCTGCCAGCGGACTCGATCGGGTCGGTGACTTGTTCATTGCCGGGGGTCGCATCGTCGCGCTCGGCGACGTCAGCCGCGACTTCGCGCCCGAACGCACGCTCGACGCCAGCGGCCTGGTCGTCGCACCGGGACTGGTGGACCTTGCCGCGCGCCTGCGCGAGCCCGGCCACGAGCATGAAGGCATGCTCGAGAGCGAACTGGCGGCGGCGGCGGCCGGTGGCGTGACCGGCCTGGTCTGCCTGCCCGACACCGACCCGCCGCTCGATGAACCGGGCCTGGTCGAGATGCTCAAGTTTCGCGCTCGCAGGCTGAGCCGCTGTCGCCTGTTTCCGCTTGGCGCGCTGACGCGCGGCCTGGCCGGCGAGGCCCTGACCGAGATGGCCGAGCTGAGCGAAGCCGGCTGTGTCGGCTTTTCGCAGGCCGACGCCGCGATCGTCAACACGCTGACGCTGCAACGCGCGCTGCAATACGCCGCCACCTACGGCTACGCCGTCTGGCTGCGGCCGCAGGATCCGTGGCTCGGCGGCGGCGTGGCCGCCAGCGGCGCCGTGGCGACGCGGCTGGGCCTGTCGGGCGTGCCGGTGGCTGCCGAGACGGTCGCGCTGCATACGCTGTTCGAGCTCGTGCGCGTGACCGGCGCCCGCGTGCACCTGTGTCGCCTGTCGAGTGCGGCCGGGGCCGAGTTGCTGCGCCGGGCCAAGACCGAAGGCCTGCCGGTGACGGGCGACGTCAGCATCAACTCGCTGCACCTGACGGATGTCGACATCGGCTTCTTCGACTCGGCGATGCGCGTCACGCCGCCGTTGCGCCAGCAACGCGACCGCGATGCGCTGCAGGCCGCGCTGGCCGATGGCACGCTCGATGCGCTGGTGTCGGACCACACGCCGGTCAGCAGCGACGAGAAGACGCTGCCATTCGGCGAAGCCACGCCCGGCGCCACGGGCCTCGAACTGCTGCTCGGCCTGGCCCTTCGATGGGGCGAGCAGCGCCGCTTGCCGCTGACACAGACGTTGGCCCGCATCACCTGCGATCCGGTGCGCGTGCTCGGCCCGGCCATCGGCTCGTTGGCGGCCAGCGCGGGTCGGTTGGTCGAAGGCGGTGTCGCCGACATCTGTGTGTTCGATCCGGCGGCGCGCTGGGCCGTGCGCGCCGATGCGCTGGTCAGCCAGGGCAAGCACACGCCGTTTGCGTTCGCCTCCAGCGGCTTCGAGCTGCCCGGTCGCGTGCACACCACGCTGGTGGCCGGTGGCGTGGCCTTCGAGCGCACGCTGGCCTGATGCGCGGTCTGGTCGGTGCCTGGCGCTTGTCGTGCACGCTGGGGCATCTGGCGCTTGGCATGGTAGTGGTGGCGTTGCGCTTCCCGGCGCAGGACGGCGGTGGCCGCCAGGCATTGATCCGCTGGTGGTCGGCCAAGCTGCTGAGCACGCTGGGCATCGGGCTGACGGTGCACGGCGCACCGCGGGCAGGCGCCACGCTGCTGGTTGCCAACCATGTGTCATGGCTCGACATCGCCGCCATCCATGCCGTGGCGCCGCAGGCGCGCTTCGTCTCGAAATCGGACGTCAGGCGTTGGCCGTTGCTCGGCGGGCTGGCGGCCGCCGCGGGCACCTTGTTCATCGAGCGCGAGAGCAAGCGTGACGCGCTGCGCGTCGTTCACCAGATGGCTGAAGCCTTGCGCGCCGGTGACATGGTGGCGGTGTTCCCCGAAGGCACGACCGGCGCGGGCCGCGACCTGTTGCCGTTCCACGCCAACCTGCTGCAGGCGGCCATTGCGACGTCGACGCCGGCGCAACCGGTGGTGCTGCGCTTTCACCAACCCGGCCACGCCTTCAGCCCCGCGGCCGAATTTCTCGGCCAGACGACGTTGCTGCAGAGCCTGTGGCGCCTGGCCTGTGCACAGGGCTTGCAGGTGACGGTCCAGCTGCTCGACGCCGAGGTCACGGCGCATGCCGATCGCCGTGCGCTGGCCGCCCACCTGCGCGAGCGCATCGGTGACGCGCTTGCGCGCGCCGGCTGAGATCCTCAGCCCTTCTTGCCCTGCGCTGCGACCGCGGCCGCAGCCTTTGCAGCGACTTCCGGATCCCCGAGGTAGTAGTGGCGCAACGGCTTCAGTGCGGCATCAAGTTCGTACACCAGCGGGATGCCGTTGGGGATGTTGAGGCCGACGATGTCGCTGTCGGAGATGCCGTCGAGGTACTTCACCAGCGCGCGGATCGAGTTGCCGTGTGCGGCGACCACGATGCGCAGGCCCGCGCGCAACGCCGGCGCCAGCGTGTCGTTCCAGCACGGCAGCACGCGGGCCACGGTGTCCTTCAGGCACTCGGTCAGCGGCACCTCGCCGGCGGCGAGCCTGGCGTAGCGCAGGTCGTCGCGCTCGCAGCGCGGGTCATCGGGCTCGAGCGGCGGCGGCGGCGTGTCGTAGCTGCGGCGCCAGACCAGCACCTGCTCGTCGCCGTACTGCCTGGCAGTCTCGGCCTTGTTCAGGCCCTGCAGGGCGCCGTAGTGGCGCTCGTTCAGGCGCCAGTCGTTGACGATCGGCAGCCAGGTCCGGTCCATCTCGTCCAGCGCGTGCCACAGGGTCCAGATGGCGCGCTTCAGCACCGAGGTGTAGGCGATGTCGAACTCGTAGCCGGCCTCCCGCAACAAGCGGCCGGACTGGCGCGCCTGGGCCACGCCGGTGTCGGTCAGCGGCACGTCGGTCCAGCCGGTGAAGCGATTGTCGAGGTTCCAGGTCGATTCGCCGTGGCGGATCAGCACGAGCTTGGTCATGGCTAAGGGCAGGCAGGGCGCGATCAAGAGGCGAGCGAATTCTATAATCCGCCCCTTTTCACAACCTGATCGCGCGACGTGCTGGACTTCCTGCTTCTCAATTGGCACCTGGTGGCCGCCGCTGTGGTTTCCGGCGGCTTTCTGTTGTGGCCGACGATCAAGGGTGGCGCGGCCGGGGGCGTCTCGGTCGGTACTGCCGAGGCGGTGCGCCTGATGAACCGCGAGAAGGCGGTGCTGATCGACGTCAGCGAGCCGGCCGAATTTGCCGCCGGTCACCCTGGCGGGGCACGCAATGTGCCGCTCGGTCAACTCGACGGCGCCAAGGCCCTGCCGACCAACAAGTCGCTGCCGGTGGTGTTGGTGTGCGCGAGCGGGGCGCGTTCGTCGCGCGCCGTCGGCCTGCTGCGCAAGGCCGGCTACGAGAACGTGCGCTCGCTCGCTGGCGGGCTCGCGGCCTGGCGCGAAGCCAACCTGCCCGTGGAAAAGTCTGCGGCCTGAGCCGGCCGCCGTCAGCCCTGCAGCTGCAGGGAATTTGTTGACACGAGACAATACCGCGGTCGCATTGCCTCTCTCGCCACCGCATGAATCGCGTCCGCATGTACACCACGCAGGTCTGCCCCTACTGCATCCGCGCCAAGGCGCTGCTCAAGCAACGCGGCGTGGCGTCGATCGATGAGGTGAGGGTCGACCTGGAGCCGGCGCAGCGCGAGCAGATGGTGGCGCTGACCGGGCGCCGCACGGTGCCACAGATCTTCATCGGCGATACCCACGTCGGCGGCTGCGACGACCTGATCGAACTCGACCGGCGCGGAGGCCTGCTGCCGCTGCTGGGCTGAGCGCCCGCGCAGGGCCTGGTTCCGCGCTGCGCGATAATTCGCGCCCCAACCCGCAGCCGCTGCGGGTTTGTTTCATTGGAAGCCCACCACCATGGCCGAGTCGCAAGAAACCAGTCCCGTTTTCAACATCCAGCGCATGTACCTGAAGGACTTGTCGCTAGAGCAGCCGAACTCGCCGCAGATCCTGCTCGAGCAGCAGCAGCCGCAGGTCGACATCAATCTCGGCGTCTCGGCCGAAACCATTGCCGAGGGCGTGTTCGAGGTCTGCGTCACCGCCACGGTCACGACCAAGGTGCAGGACCGCACGCTGTTCCTGATCGAGGCCAAGCAGGCCGGCATCTTCGAGATCCGCAACCTGCCCGACGACCAGATGCAGGCCATTCTCGGCATTGCCTGTCCGGGCATGGTCTATCCGTACCTGCGCGCGATCGTTTCTGATGTCTGCACCCGCGCCGGCTTCCCGCCGGTGGTGCTGTCGGAGGTGAACTTCCAGGCGATGTTCGAAGCCCAGCAGCAGCAACTCGCGGCGCAGCAGGGCAACGGCGGCGACGACGCGCCGCGCATCATCCTGAATTGACGGGCCCATGCCCGCTGCGCTCGCGCCCCTGGGGCCGTAGGGCCCCCTGCGTGGCCCTCAGGGGAGCGCAGGCAGCGCAGGCCGCTTGGGAGCGGCCCAACGCCGGCCTGCGATCATTCGCGGCATGAACGTCACCATCCTCGGCGCCGGTGCCTGGGGCACCGCCCTGGCAGTGCAGGCTGCGCCGCGTCATGCGGTGCAGCTGTGGGCTCGCGATGCCGCCCACGCGCGCGCGATGGCCGAGGCCCGCTGCAACCATCGCTACCTCGACGGCGTGGCGTGGCCCCCTGCGCTGGCCGTCACCAGTGATCTCGCCACGGCGCTGGCCCACGCCGCAGACGGCCTGGTGGTGATCGCGACGCCGATGTCGGGCCTGCGCGCGATGCTCGCGAGCGTGCCCGACGACGCCCGCGTGCTGTGGGTCTGCAAAGGCTTCGAAGCCGGCAGCGGCCAGCTCGGCCACGAGATCGCCCATGAGCTGCGCCCGCATGCGCATGCCGGCGTGTTGTCGGGGCCGAGCTTTGCCTTGGAGGTGGCGCGCGGCCAGCCGACAGCCCTGGTGGCGGCCTGCGCCGACGAAGCGCTGCGCCAGGCGGCGACCGACACCTTCCATACCGACCTGCTGCGCATCTACACCAGCGCCGATGCGGTCGGCGTCGAGGTCGGCGGTGCGGTCAAGAACGTGATGGCGATCGCCACCGGCCTGTGCGACGGCCTGGCGGCGGGCGCCGCATTGGGCGTCGACCAGCCCGGCCGCCCCGGCCTCAATGCGCGCGCCGCGCTGATCACGCGGGGCCTGGCCGAGATGACGCGGCTGGGGGTCGCGCTCGGCGCCCGGCCGGAGACCTTCATGGGCCTGTCGGGCCTCGGCGACCTGGTACTCACCGCCACCGGCGACTTGTCTCGCAACCGCCAGGTGGGCCTGCGGCTGGCCGCGGGCCTGCCGCTGGTGCAGGTGCTGGCCGAGCTCGGCCACGTGGCCGAAGGGGTCTACAGCGCGCCGATGGTTTTGGCGCGCGCGCGTGCGGCGGGCGTCGAGATGCCGATCACCGAGGCGGTCGTCGGCGTGCTCGATGGCCAGCTGACGGTGCCCGATGTGGTGCGCTCATTGATGGGGCGGGGGCCGCGCGCCGAAGCGTGAGTCGGCTCAGGCGGCGCCGGCGTAGCCGCACTGGCGCCAGGCCTCGAACACGGCCACCGCAACGGCATTGCTGAGGTTCAGGCTGCGCTGACCCGGCCGCATCGGCAGGCGCACGCGTTGGGCGGCGGCGAAGCTGTCGCGCAGCGCGGCCGGCAGCCCCGCCGATTCATTGCCGAACACCAGCCAGTCGCCGGCCTGCCACGACACGTCGGCCAATGGCCGGCCGCCACGCGTGGTGAACGCGAAGCAGCGAGCGGGGTCGGGGTGCAGGCTGCCCGCGAACGCCGACCACGACGCGTGGCGGCGCACCGGCGCGTACTCGTGGTAGTCGAGCCCGGCGCGCTGCAGCTGTTTGTCGTCCATCGAAAACCCGAGCGGTTCGATCAGATCCAGCGTGCAGCCGGTGTTGGCGGCCAGGCGGATCACGTTGCCGGTGTTCGGCGGGATCTCAGGCTGGACCAGGACGATGTGGAACATACCAACATTGTCGTCACCTCGGGCCAGCGCCGGGCCGCTCCCAAGCGGCCCGAGTTCCCCTCGGGGGATGCGAGCGCAGCGAGCCAGGGGTCGTTATGACGGCGCAGGGGTGCGTGCCAGCACCCAGACATGAACCTCGCTCGCGCCCGCACTCAGAAGCACGCGCGCGGCCTCCGCCGCGGTTGCGCCAGTGGTCATCACGTCGTCGACCAGCGCGACGCGCCGGCCTTGCAGGCGATGGGCCTGGCCGGGCGCGATGCCGAAGGCGCCGCGGATGCGGGCCGCGCGCTGTGCGCGCGGCAGATCGGCCAGGTGCGCGGTGTCGATCAGGCGTCGCAACATACGCGGGGTGGTCTCGAGGCCCAGCGGCCCGGCGATGCGCCGTGCCAGTTCCCAGGCCTGGTTCATGCCGCGTTCGGCCAGGCGCTCGCTGGCCAGCGGCACCGGCAGCACGAGCGAAGGGCGCACGGTGTCGCCGGCGGATTGCACGGCAGCGGCCAACAGGCCCGCCAGCGCCGGGGCGAGGTCGAGCGCCGCGCGGGACTTGAATGCCGACACCAGGTCGCTCCACGGGAATCCGTAGTCGACCGCGGCGATGCTGCGGGCATAGGGCGGCGGCGTGTGCAGGCAGGCACCGCAGACCGCCGTGCCGGCGGGGGTGGCAATGGCACAGACCGTGCAGCGCGGCAGCGGCGGCGCGTGGCGCTGCACGCAGCCGTCGCACACCCGAGAGCGGCTCCAGCCGCGACACACCGCGCACTGCGTGGGCAGCAGGGCGCGCGCGCCGGTCGGACGCTGCAGGGGCATCGGCTCAATATACTGCCCGGCCGTCACGAACGATGGTCCGCGCCCGATGTCGGGTGCCCGTACCGAGCCCAACCGCCCATGGCCCGCGATGCCTCCCCGACCTTGCGCGCGCTCGACCGCCTCGCGCTGGCGCGCGTGCTCGCGAGACAGGCCCGGGCAGCGGCGGCACCGTGGCTGCACGTCGAGGTGGCGCGACGCATGGCCGAGCGGCTGCCGGTGATCCGGCAGACGCCCGCGGTGGTGATCGACTGGTGGGCCCATGCCGGCGGCGGGCAGGCCGCGCTGGCACAGGTGTATCCGCGGGCGCGCCAGCTGCGCGTGGAACCGGCGAACACGGCGCCGATGCGCACGCGCGACAGCGCGCCTTGGTGGTCGTCGCAACGCTGGCGTCGCGAGACGGCGGCCGTCGATGACAGCGCCGTCCCGGCGGCGGCAGGGCAACTGCTGTGGGCCAACATGATGCTGCACGCCGAGCCCGACCCGGCTGCGCTGATGGCACGCTGGCGCCACGCACTGGCCGTCGATGGTTTCCTGATGTTCTCGACGCTCGGCCCGGACACGCTGCGCGGCCTGCGCGAGCTCTATCGCGACGCCGGCTGGGGTTCGGCGCATCCACCGTTCACCGACATGCACGATCTGGGCGACATGCTGGTGGCGGCCGGCTTCGCGGACCCGGTGATGGACCAGGAGCGACTGACATTGACGTGGGCCACGGCAGAGGCCCTGCTGGCCGAGTTGCGCACGCTCGGCGGCAACGCCGATCTGGCACGGCATGCCGGGTTGCGCACACCGCGCTGGCGCGATCGCCTCGTGGCCGCGCTGCGCGAGCGCGCCGGGCCGGATGGGCGCATCGCGCTCGACTTCGAAGTCGTCTACGGCCACGCCTTCAATCCGCCGACTCGGATGCAGCTCGGCGGGGAGACCCGCGTGCCGCTCGACGATCTGCGCGCGATGGTGCGTCGCGGACGCCGCCCGGCGGGCTGAAGCGGGGCCCGCTGGAGGCTGGGCTAAAATCCGCCGCTTCCAAATTTGCACCCCCTGCAAAGGGCGCGATGCGCGGCATTGCCGACGATCGCGCCGATCTCCTGCCACCCGTCCGATGACTGCCGCCACCGCTCCCCAACCCTGGCCCGCGCCCGTCGCCGGCCCGCACGGGGCATGGCGATTCGCCAGGGCCATCGACGATGGCGGCGTGGCCGGATTGCAGTGGCTGCTTCAGAGGAATTGTTCATTCACGCCGGCCCAGCTGTTCGGCGCCTACCTGTCGCTGTGCGTGCTGTCGCTGGCGATCGCGCTGGCCTTCACCTGGCAGGGGGCTTCGCCGGTGCTGGCCTTTGCCGGCATCGAATTGCTGCTGGTCGGTGTGGCGCTGCTGGTGTACGCGCGTCATGCCACCGACCACGAGCGCATCACGCTGGCAGGCGACGCGTTGTGCGTCGAGCACCGGCGCGGCCAGCAGACCGAACGCACCCAATTCCGCGCCGCCTGGGTTCGCGTCGAGCCGCGCCACGGTGAAGGCTCGCTGGTCGAGCTGTCGGGTGATGGCCGCCAGTCCTGCGTGGGTCGCTACCTGCGACCCGACATGCGCACGCCGCTGGCGCACGAGCTGCGCACCGCGCTGCGCGTCTACCGCCCGATGTCCCCGGCCACCGAATCGAACTCCCCCCATCCAGACCCGAAGTGACGACGATGACCCACCACTCCTCGCTCCGCCAACGCGCTGCCCAGGCTTGCCTGCTGCTGGGTGCCACCCTTGCGACGTCGGCAGCGCTGGCCGTCAACAGCCTGCCCGGCGGGCCGGCGGTGAACCAGATCGACCTGCACCCGCCGGTCACCCGGATCGCCGTCGAGCAGCAGTGGCTGCACAACTTCATGCTGATCATCTGCACGGTGATCTTCATCGGCGTGTTCGGTGTGATGTTCTATTCGATCATCAAGCACCGCAAGTCCAAGGGTGCCAAGCCGGCCCACTTCCACGAGAGCGTCGCGGTCGAGATCGCCTGGACGGTGGTGCCGTTCATCATCGTGATCTTCATGGCACTGCCGGCGACCAAGGTGGTGGTGGCGATGAAGGACACCACCAACGCCGACCTCACCATCAAGGCCACCGGCTACCAGTGGAAGTGGGGCTACGACTACATGAAGGGCGAGGGCGAGGGCATCGCCTTCCTGTCGGCGCTGGACGCGACGCACCGCGCGATGAGCGACAGCGGCAAGCCGGAGGCTCTGGACAACTACCTGCTCAAGGTCGACAACCCGCTGGTGGTGCCGGTGGACAAGAAGATCCGCATCATCACCACCGCCAACGACGTGATCCACGCCTGGATGGTGCCGGCCTTCGGCGTCAAGCAGGATGCCATTCCCGGCTTCGTGCGCGACACCTGGTTCCGCGCCGAGAAGACCGGCGACTACTACGGCCAGTGCGCCGAGCTGTGCGGCAAGGAGCACGCCTACATGCCGATCCACGTCAAGGTGCTCAGCCAGGCCGATTACACCGCGTGGGTAGATGGCAAGAAGAAGGCCATGGCGGCGCTGGCCGACGATCCGACCAAGGAATGGCAGCTCGCTGAACTCATTGCGCGCGGCGAGAAGGTCTACAACGCCAATTGCACCGCCTGCCACCAGGCCAGCGGCATGGGCGCCGGCCCGATCAAGCCGCTGGTCGGCTCGGCCATCGTGCTCGATGCCGACAAGGGCAAGCAGATTGCCACCTTGCTCAACGGGGCGGCCAACGGCGCGATGCCGGCGTGGAAGCAACTCTCGGACACCGAGCTGGCCGCTGTCATCACCTACACCAAGAACTCGTGGACGAACAAGACCGGGCAGATCGTGCAGCCCAAAGAAGTCGTCGCCGCGCGCAAGTAATCCAGCATCGCCAAAGAGGTTTCGCCCATGAGCGCAGTTCTCGATCCACACGGCCACGCCCATGGCCACGATCACGCCCACGACGATCACGGCCACGCCCCGAGCGGCTGGCGGCGCTGGGTGTTCGCCACCAACCACAAGGACATCGGCACGATGTACCTGTTGTTCAGCTTCACGATGCTGATGATCGGCGGCCTGCTGGCGCTGGGCATCCGCGCCGAGCTGTTCAAGCCCGGCCTGCAATTCGTGAACCCTGAACTGTTCAACCAGTTCACCACGATGCACGGCCTGATCATGGTGTTCGGGGCGATCATGCCGGCGTTCGTCGGCTTCGCGAACTGGATGATCCCGATGCAGATCGGCGCCGCGGACATGGCCTTCGCGCGCATGAACAACCTCAGTTTCTGGCTGCTGATCCCGGCCGCGCTGATGCTGGCCGGTTCGTTCTTCATGCCCGGCGGCGCGCCGGCGGCAGGCTGGACGCTCTATGCGCCGCTGACGCTGCAGATGGGCCCGAGCATGGACGCCGGCAT
>Ga0208980_10002100_pt1 | contig 12089 bp, 12 predicted proteins | sample WetSurMetagenome_3_FD_187993 | JGI IMG/M metagenome (GOLD analysis project Ga0208980, IMG submission 187993) | Wetland microbial communities from Twitchell Island in the Sacramento Delta, sample from surface sediment Aug2011 Site A1 Bulk (version 2) | ecosystem: Environmental > Aquatic > Marine...
TTGGGCAGCTTCTTAACCTTAAAGCCTCTTCAAAAATTGTTGGTGATATTGCAACAGCCAAGCTTTCCATAGAGCCTGGGGCCATATTCTCAGGCTATTGTAAAATGAGCGATGTCGAAAATAACGGAGCAGCAGCCATCAAAGAAAAAGAATCTGAAAAGCCCGGGAAATAAAGGGCTTAACGATTTTGGAAAGTATTCCGGAATGGCCTTCCAGATGATTGCTATTATCCTTGTTACTACCTGGGGAGGCATACAGCTGGACAAGCTTGCAAAATTTCATACTCCCGTTTTTACCATAATTCTTTCCCTTCTGGGAGTTTTCGCGGCAATATATACTGCAGTAAAGGATTTTATTAAGTAAGATTTAGCTTGAGATTGTTTTTCAAATATTACCTTTTACTGATACCGCTCAACATACTGCTGACAGGAACAGCTTTTCTGTTTAAATCATTTATCTATTCAAATATTCCTCTCAGGGATATAGTCATCCTTTCGTCTCTCTTTTCCCTGATCGCTGTAACTACCTTAATTATTTTTTTCCGGGGTCTGACGAGGGAACCTGACTCAGGTACCCTGCATACACTTGTGGCTGTAAGTCTTAAGTTCCTGCTTGACATGATACTCGCCCTGGTCTGGTTTTTTATTTTCAAAAAAACCTACTCCGGAGCCATAGTTTCTTTTTTTGTTATATATTTAACATTCACTTTATTTACAGTATCTGTTATATTGAAGATATTGAAAAACAGGTCTTTAAAAAACTTAAACCACTTTGAAAACAAAGTATTTTATTAGTCTTTTCTTTGTTCTGCTTCTTTCGGGAGCAGCTGTCGGAGCTTTGGGAGTAAGTGCTCCGGAAGAGAGCAAGGAAAAGGAAAAAGGTGCATCCGAAGAACCATTCGATGCGAGTACTTTTATTATGGAGCACATTGCAGATTCGCATGAATGGCACCTGTTCACAAAGCAAAACGGAGAGAGCGTGGCTATTTATCTGCCGGTCATCCTTTATTCAAAGGAAAGTGGCCTCACCTTTTTTTCTTCAAAAAAACTCCGTCATGGGAATATCTACAATGGATATAAGCTTGAGGAGGAGGGCGACCTTAAAGGCAGAATAGTTACAGTAAGTACTGAAGGAACTGTCGATGAAACCAACCTTCCTATCGACCTGTCAATTACAAAAACTGTCGTTGGCCTTTTCGGAGCGGCAACAATAGGCCTTATTCTGTTCCTCTCCCTGGCAAGATCATATAAAAAGACAGGCATTAGTCACCCAAGGGGCATTCAGAGCTTCCTTGAGCCAATAATTCTCTTTGTGCGCGACGATATCGCCATATCCAATATAGGGAGGCATAAGTATGAGAAATATATGCCATATCTCCTGACGGTTTTTTTCTTCATTCTTATAAATAACATCATGGGACTGGTCCCGTTTCCTCCTCCTTTCGGGGCTAATGTGACCGGCAATATAGCAGTAACATTCGTCCTCGCAGTATTTACGTTTATTATTACCCAGTTCAGCGGTAACAAAAACTACTGGCGACATACTTTTGCAACTCCGGGAGTGCCATTCTGGCTTCTCCCCGTGATGATACCGGTGGAGATTATAGGGATTTTTTCAAAGCCATTCGCACTTATGATCCGTCTCTTTGCAAATATAACTGCCGGACATATCATAGTGCTCAGCCTTGTATGTCTGATCTTCATATTCAAATCTCTTGGCGTAGCACCGGTTTCAATCCTGTTTGTGATTTTTATGGATTGCCTCGAGCTTCTAGTGGCTTTCCTTCAGGCATATGTTTTCACGCTGTTGTCGGCTTTGTTTATAAGCCTGGCAGTTGCTGAGGAACATCATTAGTTTTTATTGTTTAATTAAAAAACCAGTTATTATGACAGGTACAATGGCAGCAGTTGGAGCAGGTCTTGCAGTTATAGGCGCAGGACTTGGAATCGGAAGAATAGGCGGATCGGCAATGGACGCAATAGCTCGTCAGCCGGAAGCAACTTCCAAGATTCAGACAGCCATGATAATAGCAGCAGCGCTTATCGAAGGAGCAGCATTGTTCGCTATTGTGGTTGCTCTTATTGCAAAGTAAAAATCAGAGAGCACTGTGACGGTTGGTCACAGTGCTCATTTAAAATTCATTTAATAAAAATATGTTATGGTCTTATTAGCAAATAGCCTGACAACCCCGGCAATCGGTACAATATTCTGGACTACAGTTATTTTTGGCTTGTTTTTTATTATCCTCGCAAAATTTGCATGGAAGCCTATACTTAACGCAGTAAAAGCCAGGGATGAAATGATAAAAGGTGCCCTCGAATCTGCTGATAAAGCCCGGCAGGATATGCTGAAGCTTCAGAGCGATAATGAAGCCATACTGCGCAAAGCAAGAGAGGAGCGGGAAGGCATCCTCAGAGAGGCAAGGGAAGTCCGCGACAAGCTTATCTCTGAAGCAAAGGGAAAGGCAACAGAAGAGGCTGAAAAGCTTATCGAAAAAGCAAGGACAGGAATTGAAAGTGAAAAGAGAAAAGCCCTTTCTGAAATCCGTGAACAGGTAGCCACATTGTCGGTTGAGATCGCGTCAAAGCTCATTGGCGAGAAACTTAAACAATCAGGAGAGCAGGAAAAGCTGATCGACAACTACCTGAAAGATATCGACCTGAACAGGAATTAGAGAGAACTAAGGCAATGAACGACAGCATTATAGCAGTAAGGTATTCACGGGCATTGTTCCAGTCGGCCCTCGGGAAGAATATTCTTGATAAGGTAAACCAGGACATGTTGCTAATCTCAGAGATATGCAAAGCGCCGGAGGCTGCAGAATTTCTTAGGAGTCCGGTAATAGTGCCATCAAAGAAGACTGAAATATTTCATAATATGTTTGGCAGGAACGTTGAGGCAATAACTCTCTCGCTTATCGATCTTCTTGTAAAAAACGGACGGGAAAGCTACCTCCCCTCCATTGCCAGGGTATTTATCCATGAAACACTGAAGCAAAAGGGCATTACAAAATCGGTGCTTACCACCGCCATCAAAGTTGACGAAAAGGTAAAGAAACAACTAATTGAACTTGTTTCAGGGACTTTTAAAACCAGAGTAGAGCTTGAAGAGGTTGTTGACAGTGGAATCATTGGAGGATTTGTACTCAGAGTGGACGACAATTATATCGATGCCAGCGTCAGGAATAAGCTTAATAAGGTCAGGAAGGAGCTTAACAAAGGTCTCATACCCTCCTGAACCTGTAGAAAAGAATAAGGAATCTTAAGTAAACTATAATATGACAAGTATCAAACCAGCAGAAGTTTCAAAAATCCTCAGGGAACAGCTTGAAGGCATGCAAACCGGCATTGAACTGGAAGAGGTCGGTACTGTGCTTCAGGTTGGAGACGGAATCGCACGTATTTATGGCCTTTCTAATGTAGAGTCAAACGAACTGATCGAATTTGAGAATGGAATGGAAGGAATAGTTCTCAATCTCGAAGAGGACAATATCGGGGCAGTATTGCTCGGTCCTACTGAGGAGATCAACGAAGGTGACATTGTAAAAAGAACCGGCAGAATTGCCTCCATCGGAGTCGGTGAGGGTCTCCTTGGAAGAGTTATCAGTACAACAGGACAACCTCTTGATGGCAAAGGCCCTGTCAAGGGTGAACTTTACAATCTTCCTCTCGAGAGAAAAGCCCCCGGTGTTATTTTCAGGCAGCCGGTAAAACAACCCCTTCAGACAGGTATAAAGGCGATAGACGCAATGATCCCGATAGGACGCGGCCAGAGGGAACTTATTATAGGCGACAGGCAGACAGGAAAAACTGCCATTGCAATTGATACAATAATAAATCAGCGCAGTAACTTTGAAAAGGGAAAACCAGTCTATTGCATCTATGTGGCAATCGGACAAAAAGGCTCAACAGTTGCAAATATAGCATCCATACTAGAAGAGCATGGGGCACTGCAATATACGGTAATTGTTCTTGCTACAGCTTCCGACCCTGCTGCGGCACAGTTTTATGCCCCATTTGCGGGAGCCGCGATAGGCGAATTCTTCCGCGATACGGGCCGCGATGCTCTTATTATTTATGACGACCTGTCGAAGCAGGCTGTCTCCTACAGGGAAGTTTGCCTTCTGCTCCGCCGTCCGCCGGGTCGCGAAGCTTATCCGGGAGATGTTTTCTACCTTCACTCAAGACTCCTTGAAAGAGCTGCAAAAATCATTGAATCAGATGAGGTTGCACAGAAGATGAACGACCTGCCCGAAGTACTCCGGCCTATGGTAAAAGGAGGAGGTTCACTAACGGCACTTCCCATTATAGAGACCCAGGCAGGTGATGTTTCGGCATACATTCCAACCAACGTGATCTCAATCACCGATGGCCAGATCTTCCTTGAATCAAACCTTTTCAATTCAGGTGTAAGACCCGCTATTAACGTTGGTATATCCGTATCGAGGGTTGGAGGAAACGCCCAGATCAAGTCGATGAAGAAATTCGCAGGCACACTTAAGGTCGACCAGGCACAGTACAGGGAGCTCGAGGCTTTCTCAAAATTCGGATCTGACCTTGATGCGGCAACCCTTTCAATCCTGAATAAGGGAGCTAAAAACGTTGAGATACTTAAACAGGCGCAGTATAGCCCTATGCCTGTAGAGAAACAGGTTGCCATTATCTATTGCGGTACAATGGGGCTGCTTAAAGATATACCCACTGGTAAAGTCAAAAGTTTTGAGAATGAATATCTGGAATTACTCGATCTAAGGCACAGAGATGTCCTTGACAAGATCCGTAGCGGAGTATTCAGTGCTGATGTAACTGGTGTTCTGGAAAAAGCGGCATCTGAGCTTGTGGTAAAATTCATACCACAGTAGCAGAGATAAATAGTTTTAATGTGATTCCATATGGCGAACCTAAAAGCGATAAGAACGAGAATCAGCTCGGTTAAATCGACAAGGCAGATTACTTCGGCAATGAAGATGGTATCCGCGGCCAAATTGAGAAGAGCCCAGGATAAGATAGTCAGGCTTAGGCCTTATGCCAATAAACTTTATGAGATCCTTGTCGGCCTTACACAGAGCCTTTCAGATTCTGAAGTCGAGAATGTATATGGCAGGGTCTCTCCGCCGGGAAAGGTTCTTATTGTGCTTATTACATCGAACAGGGGTCTGTGCGGAGCTTTCAATGCCAATGTGATAAAGGAGACAAGGAGAGTGGTATCGGAAAAATACTATGATCAGTACAAATCAGGAAATCTGAAGCTTCTGACTATTGGTAAAAAGGGTTATGACTTCTTCAGAAAACAGCAGGGATACCTTCTGCCTGATGCGAGCGCCGTGCTTAATGACCTTACTTATGACAATGTGGCCAGGATCGCTGATCAGGTGATGAAAAGCTTTGTATCCGGGGAATATGACAGGGTGGAGATTATTTATAACCAGTTCAAAAATGCCGCAGTGCAGAACCTGACCTGCGAGCTGTTTCTTCCTGTTCAGACAATTCCGGCAGATAAGGCTAAGATCGTTCCCGTTGATTACATTTATGAACCTACTCAGGAGGAGATTGTTAAAGAGCTGATTCCTAAATCACTTAAGATTCAGTTCTACAAGGCTGTTCTCGATTCGTTCGTTGCAGAGCATGGTGCCAGAATGACGGCAATGCATAAGGCAACGGACAATGCCACCGGAATGATAAGGGATCTGACGCTTCTTTATAATAAGGCAAGACAGGCTGCAATTACAAACCAGATTCTTGAGGTAGTAAGCGGAGCTGAAGCTCTCAGAGGTTGATAATTACTGATGTTCAGGACCGAAAAAAAGTATAATGTACAATCATTCTGAGCTTAAAAAAATTGTCGATAAGGCTATTGTGAACCTTGCGTACAATACAGAAGCTGAGAAACTTATTGATCCTGTACGGTATACTCTTTCAATGGGAGGAAAGAGGCTCAGACCAGTACTATCCCTTATGTCATTAAACCTTTTTTCAGATCATATTGAAGAAGGTATAATGCCGGCGACAGGGATAGAGGTGTTTCACAACTTTACCCTGGTCCACGATGATATAATGGATCAGGCTCCAGTACGCAGAAGCCTGCAGACAGTGCATACCAAGTGGAATGTAAACCAGGCAGTACTGTCAGGTGACGTTATGGCATTTATTGCAAATGAATGCTTCCTGCAAACGCCGGCTGCGCACCTTGCCAAGGTATTCAGGATTTATAACAAGGCTGCTATTGAGGTTTGTGTCGGACAGCAGCTCGATATTGACTTTGAAAAGGCAGCCGTAATATCACAGGACGAATACCTCCGAATGATTGAGCTGAAAACGGCAGTGCTTTTTGCAGCCTCTGCAGAAATCGGAGCAGTAATAGGAGGGGCAGAGGAAAAGGATTCAGATAGCCTCCGGGAATTTGGAAGGCACATTGGCTTCGCTTTTCAGATTCAGGATGATCTGCTCGACACCTTCGGCGATGCAAGGGTTTTTGGAAAGATCTCAGGCGGAGATATTGTGGCAAATAAGAAAACCTTCCTCCTTGTAAAAGCCCTCGAGGTAGCTGATCCGGACCAGCTTAAAAAACTGCATGAACTGTTTGCCGACAGGGATATAGACCCTGAAAGTAAAATCAGGAGGGTCATTGAAATATATGACAGCCTTAATATCAGGACAATTACCGATAACCTGGCAAATGAGCATATAGAGCTTGCTTTCAGCCAGCTTGAGAAGGTAAATGTGAAAAAGGAACGGAAAGAGGAAATTGCTCAGATTGCCATCTCTCTTATTGGACGAGATAAATGACCTATCATAAAATTTGTATAAATTTGTATCTTCTTAAAATCAAAAACAAAAAAGTTATATGTCACAGAACACCGGAAAAATCAGCCAGATAATAGGACCCGTGGTTGACGTTACCTTCGAAATACAGGGTCTTGAGATGCCTGATATTTATGATGCACTCGAAATAAAAAGAGATGATGGCTCTACCCTTGTGGTGGAATGCCAGCAGCATATCGGAGAGAGGACTGTCAGGACTGTTGCAATGGATTCAACCGACGGCCTTCGCAGGGGCATGGACGTTATTGCAACCGGATTGCCTATTACCATGCCTATTGGCGAACAGATCAAGGGCCGGCTTATGAATGTGACCGGAGAGGCAATCGACGGTATTGGCAGTCTTGATAAAACAGGCGGATACCCGATACACCGCAAGCCTCCCAAGTATGAAGATCTCTCTACTGAAAAGGAAGTACTATATACAGGCATCAAAGTTATCGACCTCATCGAACCGTATTCCAAAGGCGGGAAAATCGGCCTCTTCGGCGGAGCCGGTGTGGGTAAGACAGTTGTGATACTCGAACTTATCAATAACATAGCAAAAGCCTATTCCGGACTCTCTGTTTTCGCCGGTGTTGGTGAAAGAACAAGGGAAGGAAATGACCTCCTTCGCGAAATGCTTGAAGCAGGCGTTATCAGCTATGGTAAGGATTTCCTTGAAAATATGAAATCGGGTGGATGGGACCTTTCAAAGGTGGATATGGACGCACTTAAGGAATCAAAGCTGGCGCTTGTCTTCGGTCAGATGAATGAACCCCCGGGAGCAAGAGCCAGGGTTGCATTATCCGGACTCTCAGTCGCAGAACATTTCAGGGATGGCGACGGGAAAAGCGGAGGAAGGGATATTCTTTTCTTCATGGATAATGTCTTCAGGTTTACCCAGGCAGGCTCCGAAGTGTCAGCACTTCTCGGAAGGATGCCCTCCGCAGTAGGATACCAGCCAACACTGGCAACCGAGATGGGTATTATGCAGGAGAGGATTACTTCGACAAGGCATGGTTCAATTACCTCCGTGCAGGCAGTTTATGTACCGGCCGACGACCTCACCGACCCGGCTCCTGCAACAACATTCGCACACCTCGATGCTACAACCGTATTGAGCAGAAAAATCTCAGAACTTGGTATTTATCCCGCTGTAGACCCGCTTGATTCCACCTCCAGGATTCTCTCTGCCGACATTGTTGGCGAGGCACACTATAACTGTGCTCAGCGTGTTAAGGAGCTTCTTCAGAGATATAATGAACTGCAGGATATAATAGCAATTCTCGGAATGGATGAGCTCTCTGAAGAAGACAAGCTCGTCGTGCACCGCGCCAGAAGAGTCCAGCGATTCCTTTCCCAGCCCTTCCAGGTAGCAGAACAGTTCACAGGCCTTAAAGGGGCCCTGGTTTCTATTGAAGATACAATTAAAGGCTTCAACATGATAATGGACGGCAAGGTTGATCAGTATCCGGAAGCTGCCTTCATGCTTGTGGGAACGATTGAAGATGCAATTGAAAAAGGAGAAAAGCTTCTTGCGCAGTCTAAATAGTTAACGGAATGAGAATAGAGATTGTCACTCCTGACACAAGAATATTTGAAGGCGAAATTAAGTCTGTAAGGGTCCCCGGGAAAAAAGGATCATTCCAGGTTCTTAAGGATCACGCTCCGATAGTTTCAACCCTCGAAAGCGGTCCGGTAATAATGGTTGATATGGATGGCAAGGAAACTGTTATCGGTATCAGCAGCGGAGTGATTGAAGTGAAGGCCAACAAGATAATACTGCTCGCCGACAGTGTGATATAAGATCTGATTATGGATTCCGGTGAATTTCGTAAACATGCCCATGAGCTTGTCGATTGGATTGCAGGCTATATGGAGAATGTTGAAAGCTATCCGGTAAAATCATCTGTTTCTCCCGGCGAAATAAAAAGCAGGATCCCCGATATACCTCCTATGCAACCCGAGTCCTTCAGTACCTTTATGAAGGATTTTGAGGAGATAATTCTGCCAGGTATAACCCACTGGCAGAATCCCAGCTTCTTCGCATATTTCCCGGCCAATACTAGCCCTCCATCTATCCTGGCTGAAATGATAATAGCAGCCCTTGGCTCGCAGTGCATGATATGGGAGACCTCCCCCGCGGCTGCTGAGCTGGAGGAGAAAATGATGGTCTGGCTCAGGAATATGATTGGACTGCCGGATTCATTTGAAGGGGTAATACAGGATACCGCATCTACTGCAACCCTTGCTGCCATTCTTACAGCAAGGGAGAAAGCAACGGATTTTTCTATAAATAGTGAAGGAGCACAGGGTACGAAAGCATTAAGGGTCTATTGCTCCGGACAGGCCCATTCCTCCGTTGAAAAAGCTGTAAAAATTGCAGGCATTGGGAGGAAAAACCTCATAAAGATTCCTGTCACAGATGATTTTTCACTGGATCCCGGAAGGCTCAGGGAAGCCATCATCAGCGACAGGGAAAAAGGTTACCTTCCGTGCTGCGTCGTGGGAGCCATCGGAACTACCGGTACTGCAGCCATCGACCCGATAAGGGCAATGGGAGAGATCTGCAGCGAATATGGAATCTGGTTTCATGTCGACGCCGCGATGGCCGGAACAGCCCTCATCCTTCCCGAATTTCAATGGATGCTGGATGGCAGGGAATATATTGACAGCTTTGTATTCAATCCGCACAAATGGATGTTCACCAACTTCGATTGTTCTGCCTATTTTGTAAAAGATGCTTCTGCACTCATAAAAACTTTTGAAATACTGCCTGAATATCTTAAGACACGAACCAGAGGCAAGGTGAATGATTACAGGGATTGGGGAGTTCCCCTCGGACGGAGGTTCAGGGCACTGAAGCTGTGGAGCGTTATCAGGTCATATGGCGTTGAGGAGCTCCGGAATAAAGTAAGATATCATATTCAGCTTGCTTCAAGACTGCATGAGATGATACTGGCAGAACCAGATTTTGAGATCATGGCTCCTGTAAATATCTGCGTTGTCTGCTTCAGGTATAGGCCCTCAGGCGTTGATGAAGAGCAGATAAATGCCTTAAATGAAAAGCTTAATCACCTTCTGAATGATTCAGGAAAGTTATACCTGACACATACCGTTCTGAACGGCAGATACACTCTGAGAATGGTAACTGCCCAGACAGATGTTGCAATCGGTCATGTTGAAAGAGCATGGAAGAGGATAACGGATACCGCGCGAAGCTTCAAAAACTGAATCCTACATTTTGCTTTTGCTGATCGCCATTCCAAAGAGATCAATGTTGAGCAGGAACCTGAATGCCGGGGTATTGTTTCCCCTGGTCCATGCTCCCTGCACCCCGCATGACATCATATACGGAATCCTGAAAATGTTAATGTCAGCCATCAGTTCAAAGCCTGTTGAACTGAATGTTTCCGCATAATCGTGATAATATACAGGCTTTAAGCCTTCAGCTGTGTTTTCGTAATAAGTATTACCGGTACCTATGGCATAATCATAAAAGAGAGAAGTTCGTAACCTTTTGATATACAAAAAGCTGGCGATATTGAAATCCGGGTAGAACAGCGGCGCGGCATAATCGGCCGAAAAGAAGCTGATATCTTTAGAAATGATATCATTATAACCCCTTGGAAGTGATACCTTGCTTACAAGTAAGTATTTCCGGGGATCCTGCTTCTCCCTCTCATATCTGAATTTTATTCCGTTGTTCGGCAAAAAGCCCGGGAAATAAAAAGCTGTTTTCAGAGACAGCTCTGTACCGTATATAGACTCGTCAAACGGGGCAAACGAGTAGTTCAGGTCGAAAGTCTGGGCCCACCTGGGATATATGTCACGGTACGCCATAGTATGGAAATTCGAAAAATAAAGCCTGCCTGATAATATATTCTGCCCGTAATCATAGCTGCCGGATTCCTTGAGATATACCCAGTTATTCATATAATCCGAAGTAACTGACGGTCTGAGATACTGGAAAAACCTGCCCGGAGAGAAGCTGAGGGGAACCGATAAGGTATTCGTCATTTTTAAGCCGGGCTTGACTCCTGACGGATCCTCTACGTTTTCTCCGAATTTTGCCACGCCTGCGTCATTACCCCAGTCGAGTCTGGTTTCAAATACGGGATACCAGCCCTGCCAGGTAACTTTGGTGTGAAATACATTCTTCTTATCCTGGGTATATTCATAACCTAAAGAAGAGATTAACGTGCTGAGGTGATTCTGCGTCAGCAGCGTGACGCCCGGCCTTACTGAAGCAGGGTCAGATTTGACCTCCTGGATATCTGCATAAAATGGCATCCAGCTGTGAAACCTGAAAAGATGCTGCCATTTACTGTAAGGTAAGGGCGTATAGATTTTGTCTGATTGTCCTTCTGCAATCGTAGTATCAGGTTCAAACCTGTTGATCAGGAAGGAGGATTGTGCATTGATAGTTTCTTCGTTTGCTCTACCGGATGACAGGGTGGTATAACAGATATTGTTTCCTGAAGACGAGTAATCGGAGAAGAGCAAAAAAGTGCCGTTAATATTCAGATCGGATACTCCGAACCTTGACTTTGTAAGAGATACTACAGACTTATCGGGCTTACGTAAAAAGATGTTGTCTGTTCCTGAACCGGAGCTCACATAAAATAATGAGTCATTTCTGAAATATGTCGACTGGATATCGACGATCCCGGCATCAATTAGTATATCCCAGGTCTTCTCCTTCAGGTTGTACGACATTACTCCTTCTCCCTTGTCTGTTAAGAAAATAACAGTAAGCAGATTCCCTTTTCCACCCCATTGCGGCCTCTGCAGTGAAGAGTTCCCAGGGACAGGAACGGATTCAAGTATGTCTCCGTTCCAGGCATCCAGAATGACAAGATTATTCCTGTTATCGACACTGTTTTCTGTTGCTGCGATAAAATTACCATCATTCGAAATGGATGCTGACATGTACCTTGTTTTTGATGATAGCTGGCGGGTAACATTATCCCTGAGATCCTTGATTTTTATTACTGTCCATGTTCTGTTTTCCCATCTAGGATCAGAATGTGTTTCAACCCACACAATCTTCCCTTTAGCGTACGTGATGACCCAGGGATATGTGTATCCGGGAGTATGGATCTTTTTTACGGATTTCTCCGAAGGCCTTATCAGGACAAAGCATGGAGGATGCGACAGCGATGTTTTAACGGCAATAATAGAGTCTTTTCCCGCCAGTACAGGAGAATGATAGTTTATATACTCCTTTTCTTTCGGAGGATTTAATACCAGATAGATTTCGTTGTCCGATTTTAAATCATCCGATGT
>Ga0208980_10002101_pt1 | contig 12088 bp, 10 predicted proteins | sample WetSurMetagenome_3_FD_187993 | JGI IMG/M metagenome (GOLD analysis project Ga0208980, IMG submission 187993) | Wetland microbial communities from Twitchell Island in the Sacramento Delta, sample from surface sediment Aug2011 Site A1 Bulk (version 2) | ecosystem: Environmental > Aquatic > Marine...
CCGATCGTTCATACGATGATGGTTTCAAGAAATACCTGCCACTGTCAGCCAGCCGGCCGATGGGAAGGCTTCTTGGAACCGGGATAAGTCAGAAGACCTGCCAGACACAAATATTCAAAGCTTTCGGGAGCAAAAGCAAAGAATCATTAACTGATTCCCACCTTTTCAACTCCCGACAGCAGAAAACTGAGATTGATTTTGAGGAACGCTGCTTTCTATATTGCTCTTATTTTCTCAATGCATCTGCATGGACAGATCTCTCTGAGAAATGATACAATACTGATCAGGGAGGTGGAAATTAAGGGAAGAACTCCCAGGCAGGAATATGCAGGCTTCAAAATAACCAGTCTCGATTCATCATTAATAAGCAATTATAGCCATCAGTCTGTTGCCGATCTGATATCCGAAAACTCCGGGATCTATATAAAAACCTATGGTTCAGGAGGGTTATCAACTGCTTCTTTCAGGGGTACTGGTTCAGGTCATACTCAGATCGCATGGAACAAAATAAACCTGAACAGCCCAATGGTCGGTCAGTTCGATATGTCATTGGTTCCTGCCGGATTAATTGACGATATTAATATTCTCTATGGGGGAGGATCGATGAATATCAGCAGTGGGGGATTCGGGGGTATTATCGATCTGGAAACAAAGGCCGACTGGTCTGATAAGAATATAGTCCATCTGAATGCAGGTGTCGGGAGCTTTGGCAGATATTCAGGACTTATAAAGATCAAAACAGGAACGCAAGGTTTTCAGTCAGTTACTAAAGCATTTATTAAGAATGCGGAAAATGATTTCAGATACCTGAATTCTGTTTCAGGTGCCGATCCTTATTGGGAAACACGGGAGAATAACCAGGTTCGTCAAAAAGGATTTATTCAGGAATTCTACCTTAAGAATGCACACAGTACTTACTCTGCAAGATTATGGTTCCAGAAAACCTCACGTATTCTTCCGGTTCCTGTCATAACTCAGGCAATTAGTCCACCTGAAAAACAAGATGATGAATCTTTTAGGGCAATGGTTACCTATGAATCCTCATTGGGTTCGGCTAACTTTAATCTCACTGCTGCTTTTATTTCCGACAAGTTGGAATATGATAACGAAATGGCAGATGTTTATTCAAGGAATTTTTCTAAAAGAATCCTGTTAAGGAGTGAGCTTGAGAACAAAATCGGAGAAATGTGGAAAGTCAGGCTTGCAGTCAATAATGACTTTAATACTGTCAATACAAATAACTACGAGGCTGAAAAAATAAGGAATGTCTTATCTGCCGATGTAATAGCACAGGCTGATATTACTAATTGGCTTACGACCAGTTTCCTGATTCGCGAATTACTTCAGAACGACAAGTTGTTACCACCCGATTTTTCTGCAAGTACTGAAATTAAACCATTCAGGGAGAAGTACTATCTGATTAAGGCAAATTATTCCAGGAATTCGAAGATTCCCACACTTAATGACATGTACTGGTCGCCTGGTGGAAATCCTGAATTGAAGAATGAAAACGGATATCTTTCCGAAATTACACTTGAAATGACAAATATTCTGACAGGCTCCTTACGGATTAAAAATGATCTGACATTTTTCAGGAATCATCTGAACAATATGATACAATGGCATCCGGGTGAGTTCTCTTACTGGGAAGCTGATAACCTTAATAATATTTTGACCACGGGACTGGAAACAGGTTTTGATGTCAGTTATTCCAATTCCGGATTCATTCTCAGTCTTAATGCCGGATATACCTATACAAAAGCTATTTACAGCGATCTGGACAATGACAAAGCTTCATTGGCAGGGAACCAGCTTATTTATATTCCGGAAAACCAGATAAATACACTTCTTAGAATATGCTGGCATCATGTCTATTCAATCTTTAATACAGGTTATACCGGCAGGAGATTTCTTGATGCTGATAATTCACAATATCTTCCGCCGTTTTCTGTCAGTGACCTTAGGATCGGATTAAAATTGACTGCAGGAAATATATATTATGATGCTGGATTTGCTATTGAAAATCTTTTCAACGTTGATTATCAGAATATTGCTTATTATCCAATGCCTGGTAGAAACTATTTGTTAACAATAATTTTTCAACTAAAGAAATAAGGAATGCAGAAAATTGTTTTGATATTTATTCTATCGCTGATGGTCATCTCCTGTACAGATGAAACCGGTCCAATCACATCGGATCCCGACGATAATTACCTGTCAGGACGGGGAGTTTTTGTCCTTAATGAGGGAAATTTCAGGTCAGGTAATGGTTCACTCTCATTCTTTTCCTACGACTCATTGAAAATATACAATCATGTTTTTCTTGATATCAATAAACGACCCCTGGGTGATATACCTTACTCAATGAGTATGCAGGGGGGCGAAGCATATATTGTGGTAAATAATTCAGGTAAAATTGAAGTAGTTAACAGCAATGACCTGAAATCAATAGCCACAATAAGCGGAATTGTTTCACCCCGGTATATTTCATTTATAAATGACAGGAAAGCATATGTTACCAGCCTCTATTCTGATTCTGTTACAATTCTTGATTTGTCAGCTAACTCCATATCGGGATATATAAACATTAAAAGACCTTCTGAAGCAATTGTGAATATAAATTCAAATGCTTATGTTGCGCATTGGACCGGAGGTAATAAGATAATGGTTATTAATACTGAAACTAACCAGGTAACCGATTCAATTGAAGTGGGGATGGAGCCTGAAAGTATGGTTATCGATAAAAATGAGATACTGTGGGTTCTTTGCAACGGAGGCTGGAAAAGAGAGTATTTTGCTGAGCTCATTGCAATCGATACCAGGACGAATACTATTGATAAACGGTTCACCTTCCCTTCAAAAACGGATTCCCCGACATGCCTGCAGATTGACAGGAAGGGAGAAATCCTGTACTATATAAATGATGGGATCCGCCGTATGGATATCAATGCGAGTGAACTGGCGCCAGCGATCTTCATTCAGAAACTTAACCATACTTTTTATAAAATGGGTATCAATCCTGATAATGACGAGATATTTATTACAGATGTTGTAGATTATTTGCAAAAAGGGAATCTCCTCAGATATAGAAATACAGGAACTTTTGTATCCACAATGCAGGTTGATATTATTCCAGGTGGATTATGTTTTAAAGCAAATCCTGATACAAATACCGATTGAATTTCTCATATAAAATAATTCAATTATCCGCCGGGCAATTGTTAAAAACGATTGCCTGCACCTCCTTTCTGGCGTATTCATGCCATGGAAAACCAACTCTTCCCTCCGAAAACTCAAAATTGCACGAAGCGCCCACTGTTTCTTACGCGAAGAGATTTACAATTGAACATTTGAAGGGGTATTCGCAGATCTCAGTTATAAATCCGTGGCAGGGGGCAAGTGATATTATTCAGAAATGGTATCTGGTTCCAAGGGGAGCGCAACTCTCTTTTTTTCCCGATTCTTCAGAGGTCATTCAGGTACCCGTCCGAAAGATAATATGCATGTCCACAACCCATCTTGCAATGATATCTGCACTGGATGAAACGGGCTCATTAGTTGGTTTTTCAGGAACCAGGTTCATTTTTGGAAAGGACCTGTCCGGGAAGGTTGAAGACGGAAGTATATATGAAATTGGGTATGAGGATAACCTTAACAAGGAGCTTATTCTGAAATTAAATCCTGATCTTATAATGGTTTACGGCATAGGAAGTGAGTCATCCGGATATATTGGAAAATTAAAAGAACTTGGTATTAAAGTCTTATTTAATGCCGATTACCTCGAAACTGATCCACTTGGAAAGGCTGAGTGGATAAAAATGATAGGGGCCCTTTACTCTAAAGAAACCATGGCTGACTCTATATTTAAAACAATCGACTATGAATACAACCTGCTTAAGGCATTCATAAAGGAGAATATCACCAACAGGCCAAAAGTGCTGCTTGGACTTCCGTTTAAGGACCAATGGTTCATTTCCCCTGGCAATTCGTATATATCACAACTAATCGTTGACGCCGGAGGTGATTATCTGTGGCAGAATACGATATCATCTGTTTCTATGCCTGTTGGGCTCGAAAATGTCTATTTGAAAGCACTTACTGCCGAATATTGGCTTAATACAGGAAGTGCGGTTAACAAGAGTGAAATATTCTCTTTAGATCCTCGACTGGCCGGGCTTTCGTGTTTTAAAAACGGAAACCTTTACAACAATAATAAAAGGACAAGTTCAAATGGAGGCAATGATTACTGGGAAGGTGGTTCTCTTAATCCGCAGATCATTCTGAAGGATATTGCCACTATCCTGCATCCGTACCTTTTTCCAGGCAGGGAATTATTTTATTACAGGAAATTGAATTAATGCAGGTAAAAGTGACAGGCAAGGAACTTTCGACAAATAGTACCATGTTATTCGGTAAAAGGATCCGCCTGATTTTTATTAGTCTGTTTGTCCTGCTGATCGTTGGCTTCCTCCTTGATCTTTTTCTGGGATCAGTAAGTATTAAGCCTCATGATATCATAAAAGCTCTTTTCACCAATGCTGATGATGTCTCCCGGAAAATACTTATTCAATTCAGGCTGCCAAAAGCAATTACAGCAGTTTTGGCTGGTATAGCCTTATCAATAAGCGGATTGCAGATGCAAACCATGTTCAGGAATCCCATGGCAGGCCCATACGTGCTTGGACTCAGCTCAGGTGCAAGCCTTGGAGTAGCTTTTGTGATAATGGGTTTTTCAGCGAAACTTTCACCCGACGCTATTAATGGGATTGGCAACTGGGCAATAGTGGCAGCTTCCTGGACTGGAGCAGGTATAGTAATGGTAATCATCATGATCATTTCATCACGGGTGAAAAATATTATGACAGTTCTGATTCTGGGGATCATGCTTTCAAGCGCCATTTCTTCAGTAGTAAGCATTATGCAGTACTTCAGCAATGAATCCATGCTTAAGACATATATAATCTGGACGATGGGAAGCCTTGGGAATCTTACCTCATCACAGCTAAATGTTATGGTTCTTTCTGTTCTTTTAGGTATAATAATAAGCTTGTTTTCCGTTAAGATGCTTAATGCCCAGCTCTTAGGTGAAGATTATGCAAGAAGTATCGGGCTTAATGTAAAATTGTCGCGAATACTAATAATAGCGGGGACAAGCATTTTAACAGGTACAATAACAGCCTTCTGCGGACCTATTGGATTTATTGGCATTGCAGTTCCTCATCTTGCCAGAATCATGTTCAGAACATCAGATCATAAAGTGCTGATTCCGGCATCGATTCTTATAGGAGCTATTGTTATGCTTACAGGGGATATTATCTCTCAGATGCCAGGATCGGATAATGTGTTGCCTGTTAACTCGGTAACAGCTTTAATTGGCATACCTGTTGTTATATGGGTTATTTTCCGTGATCAAAAATACAGGAACATGTTTTGATGGAAATCAACAGCGGTAAAATATTATCCTTCAATGATCTCGTGATAGGTTTCGTTTCACGGAGATTCAGGCGTATCCTGCTTCCTCCGCTTAAGGGTACAGCTAATAAAGGAGAACTGATTGCAGTCATTGGTAAGAATGGTATAGGGAAAAGCACATTACTCCGTACTATCACTGGCCTTCAGCATTTTATCTCCGGAATGATGACACTTGAAGGTAAAAGCATAATTGAGTACCCAAGAATCCAGCTGGCATCAAAAGTTGGCTATATTTCCACTGAAATAGTTAAAGTCAGCAACATGAGGGTTTATGATCTTGTTTCCCTGGGCAGGTTTCCTTATACAAACTGGTTAGGTAAAATTAATGACGCTGATGAAAAGACTATAAACGAGGCAATTATCAAAACAGGTATGGCTGGATTCAGGGAGAGACCAGTAACCGAACTTTCCGACGGGGAGCGTCAGAAAGCAATGATCGCAATGCTCCTTGCCCAGGACACAAACCTTTTGGTAATGGATGAACCAACGGCATTTCTGGATATCAGCAGCAAGTTTGAAATAATTCATTTAATGCATGAACTGACCCGTACCAGAGATAAAACAATTATTTTTTCTACCCATGATTTATCTATCGCGATAAGTCAGGCTGATAAAATCTGGCTACTCAAGGAACAGGGCTTGCTTGAGGGCTCCCCTGAAGATCTTGTCCTCGAAGGTAGTTTAAAAACACTATTCGATGAATCAAAAGTCATGTTCAATTCAAACGATGGTACTTTTACAATCAGAAATGAACAAAAAGGACAGGTAAGGGTCAGGGGAGATGGGGATAAGAAATACTGGACTGAAAAGGCTCTTATCAGGGCAGGATACACAATAACTGATTCAAAATCAACATTCGAGGTCCAGACACCATCAAAACAGTGTACCCAGTGGAAAATTCAGACTCCTGATATAACAATGGAATTCTATTCGGTCTATGAATTGGTCAGCTGGATCAGGGAGGGACAATTCATTTATTGAAATATTTTCTGTAAGTCTCAATAAATGATGGGATATCATCGACACTTAGTTTTTTGGCAATAATGGTTTTGTTCCTGTCAAGAATATAAACCATCGGTGTAGATTCAATATTATAGTAAAATCCGAAGTTTGTTCTTCTTTCCGGATCCCATCCGTTAATCCAGTCAAGTTTATTATCTTCAATATATTTTTTCCATTTGGGTTTATCGGCTGCAGTGCATACAGCAAATACTTCAACTCCCTGATTTTTAACTTTATCATAGTAAGCCTTTAGTTTTGGAGTAGCTTCTTTGCAAAAACCACAGTCCGGTTCCCAGAAATAAAGAATAGTAAATTCTTTATCAACATCATAAAGTGAAACAAAAACTCCCTTGTAGGAATCCATAACCAGATCCTGTGCCTTTTTCCCGATCAGATTCGGCCTCATCCGGTCAATTTCTTTTCTTAGGTCATCCTTAAAATCCTTTGATACCCAGTCTGCTTTTCCTGAGAGGTAGATATCATCTGCAAGTTTGACAATTATTGCATCATGTCCCATAATTTCGCTTTCCCTGAAATGATTATAGAGAAACACTGAAACAAACTGGAAAATTTTGTGGTTGTCCTCGACCTTGCTGATCAGTTTATCAATTTCCTTGCTGATTGTATCGGGAGACTGCAGCAGAACATTTGAAAAGTATATTTTCAACTTTCCCTGCAGGATGGGAGTCCTGAGAATCCTCTCGTCAGTAATATCGATATTATCAAAAAAATGGTTTTTATTATAAAGATATGTGAGAACCCATTTTGTCGAATCAGGATTTCTGGTTCCAGGCGGGACAGTAATAACAGGTATCTCTACAGGAAGCATAGCCTTAACAAGCACTGAAAGGAGATTCCCGTTATTCTCCTTAATTACCTCGTGCAAATATGATTTCATCTTTCCCTCCTGTTCTTTCTGGGCTTGTGACAGTATTTTAAGGGAATCAGGGTTCTGTTTGTTGCTTTGAAGTCTCTTGTTGATTCCTGATGCTTTTTTCTGCATCTCTATCCATTTCTTCTGATAAGTAACAAATTCGGTATTCTCATCGGATCCTGAAAATTTAAGAGTATTGATATAATCATTGAAAGAACATGATACTGAAAAATGCTGATCGTCTGACATCAGAATTTCAAAATACTGCTTGCCTGGCAGGACTATCATATAAATTCCCTGAGGCAGGCTTTTCAGTCCGGAAAAAATGGCGCTGCCTTTTTTATCAAGATTTACAGTATCACTTATATACTGTTTGTCACCAAGGTGATATGCAAGAAATATCGTTGAATCCTGAAGTCCTGAAATGTTAACTGTAATTTCATATCCTTCTTTCATCTGGCCCGTTGAACAACAAGCCAGTAATACCATCATCAGACAAACAATTACTTTTCTCATATTTAACAAATATCATGAAAATGCTGACAGCAAAAATACTCATTGCAATTTCTTTGCCAAAGTATCTCTTTCCTAATATTGGAAATTAATTGTACTTTTGACCATACTAACCTGCAATTCCGTTCGAATGAAGATATCAATTCTGATTCCGGTGAATGATTTTGATATTGTTGCTCTCATTCACAGTATAAAGGATGGGATGACAAAGGTACCGGAGTTTTGCGAGATTCTTATTGGTGATGATGGATCCTCTGAAGAATACGGTAAAAAATATCAATCTGTTGCAGGGGATAACACCAGGATTATTTCTTCGGAGAAAAATATTGGAAGGGCATCTATCAGAAACCGTCTGATTCTTGAAGCAAAAGGAGAATTTCTCCTTTTCATGGATGCAGATGCAATGTTTCGCGGTACTGCCGAAACTTACCTTCTTAAATGGCTTGATTATCTCAATACCAGCCGTGTTATATGCGGTGGTGTGCTTTATCAGGATAGCCCTCCTGGTGATCCGGATAAATTTCTAAGATGGAAATACGGAAGGAAAAGAGAACAAAAAAAAGCATCTGAAAGGAACAAGCACCCTCATGCAAGCTTTTCAACATTTAATGTTCTGATTGATAAATCAATTTTCTCCAAGTTCAGATTTTATGAAGAGCTCAAAAAATACGGGCATGAGGATACCCTGTTCAGCTACCAGCTAAAGAAGGCCGGGATCGATGTTTTACATATAGATAACGGCCTGGTTCATGAAGGCCTCGAAACAAATAAGGATTTTCTGACAAAGACAAAATCCAGCATTGAAAACCTTAGCAAGCTTTACGATAATGTGACTGATAAGATGACATTTACGTCAACAGTAAGGATTCTTCGCCACTTCAGGATACTGAAGTTTTTCCATCTGACCAGGATATTTGCTGGCTTGTTTATCCGATTCAGAGAAAGAATGGAAATAAGACTCGATTCATCAAAAGTGTCGCTTCTTCTCTTCAAGTTTTACAAGCTAAGCATGTTTTGCGTTTACAGGGAAATTCACCGCAGAAGAAAATTATTACCAATATTTAATATTCCTCCTGATATTATTTAAACATCAATCCTTTCCAGATCAACGTTTCCGTCTAACCTTCTGGCAGCTCTCAGAACGAAATCGAATTTATCCATCATGGTGCAAAGAAAAAAATCAGTTGGAGGAGAAAATTCGATATTCTCCTTTATAAAAAATCGTTTCCCGCTGGTAAACCTTAGTTTCTCGATCCTCTCTTTAAAATTCTCGTTTTTATCATTTAGCATTGATTCAATATATCCGGCACAAAGTAAATCCTCTTCAGCTGACTCTTTCGCACGATACCCCATCGCTACCAGAGTTACCTGATCCGGGTTAACCATCCTGATATATCTCGAAACAGCCGCAGCATTGACAAAACTGCCAGTAATCACAGTGTCTGCCTTTTCTGCATTTATAAGACCCCTTGTTCCTGCAGTAGTTGTATGTATAACTATCTTCCCGTTCAGATTTGCTTTAAGTATTTCCGTAGGGCTGTTTCCCAGGTCGAAACCTTTTATTTTTCTTTCATCCCTTTCGCCAACAAGAACTGCCTGCCTGTACATCTTCTTCAACTCAAATGCCTTATCTGATTCCCCTGTGGCAATTAGTTTTGCAGCTCCTGAATCAATTGCAAAGCATCCTACCGAAAATGCCCTGAAAACATCAATTATTACAGTTAATCCTTTAGCCTGCCTGGCTCCCTCCCCAAATTCTGAGATTACAATTTTCATGACCATTAATTTGGGTTGAAAAATAGCAATAATTTTTTTCTGAGGTATTTTGTATATTTGACCCTGAGAGTTTAGGAAAGAAATGATGACAAATCCTGTTTCCTGGATCATTGAAAAGGGCAAATATCTTAATGATTTAATCTGGCGGACTTCATTGTCGGATATCTCAAGAGGCAGATCATTTCTATACAGGCAGTTAAGGATAATTGTCCTGGCTGCCAGGGGTTTCATGAACGACAGGGTTCAGCTCCGTGCTTCTGCATTAACTTTATATACAATGTTATCCATAATACCTTTTGCAGCGATTGCATTTGGCATCGCTAAAGGTTTTGCACTCGATCAGAAGCTTCAGGAAGTATTTGTAAAAGAATTTCAATCCCAGCCGGAGGTTTTAAACTGGATAACAAACCAGGCCACAGGTGCTATTCAGGCGACAAGGGGAGGATATATAGCAGGCATTGGCATAATCATCCTGATATGGTCTGTAATGTCACTGCTCGATCAGATCGAAAGTTCATTTAATCATATCTGGCAGATCGAATCTTCCAGGCCGTGGTATCGCAAGTTCACGGATTATCTTGCCATAATGATTTTCGCACCAGTATTCCTGATTCTTTCAAGCAGTATTACTGTTTTTGTAAACCAGGAATTGACGAACTTTATTGCAAGGTCAGCAATTATGGATTTCTTCAAACCAATAGTGGGTTTTCTTATTAAATTTTCTCCCTATCTTCTTACATGGATAGCACTGACGGTTCTGTTCCTTATATTACCTAACACTAAAGTCAAGCTGATGCCAGCTATTATTTCCGGGATAGTTGCAGGAACAATTCTTCAGATTCTTCAATGGATTTACATTGACCTTCAGTTTGGAATTACTAAGCTGAGCGCCATTTATGGAAGTTTTGCGGCTATCCCTCTATTTATTGTCTGGGTGCAGAGTAGTTGGATTATCCTTCTTCTCGGAGCTGAACTCTCTTTTGCAAACCAAAATGTATCAAGATATGAGTTTGAATATGAGGCCCTTAATGTTAGTCCATTTCAGAAAAGGGCCCTTGTGCTTATGATCCTGAATATGATAGTAAGGAACTTTTTTGCTGGTGAAAAACCAATAAGTTCTGAGTATATTTCGAAAAACCTTAAAATACCAGTCAGGCTTGTAAGAGATATTTTGCAGGATCTTTATAACGCTGAGCTGGTTTCCGTAATTCATGAAAATGAGCATGAAGAGAGGCTATACCAGCCTGCCCTGGATATTAACAAATTGTCGGTAAGCTTTGTTATGAACCGGCTGGATAAAAAAGGAACCGAACACCAGATATTCGCAAAAACGGCGGAATTCAATAAGATAACTTCAATGCTGGATAAATTCGGGGATCTTATTTCCAAATCCGATTCCAATATTCTGATCAAGGATCTCTAAGAAAGCGGATTCACCAGGTTAAATCAACAGTCACAAATCTTATGATAAGGCAGATTGTCATTCTGTTATTTCAATCTTTCTGTACCTCCTTACAAATGCAACGAAATCCGCGAATGACTGCCATTCATGGAAAAAATAATGAGGAAGCGGAAGCACAATATGTCGTGTACTTTTTTCCTTTTCCCAGTACTCATTCAGGTTCTTTGACGGGAAGACCCTGTCTATTTCACTTGTTATGGCGTAATCCCATTTGAACCCCGGTTCTTTTTGTTCCATTATCCGGTTGTACAACCATCTCAACTCATCGTGGAGTGATTTAACAGATCTGTGAGGTATCCTCTCCGCATTGCGGAGATAGGTTTTTTTATCGCCAAACATTCTCAGATAGAACTTCTCCATATTGGCTTCAGTGATATTGTTCAATGTTCCTTCAAAGACATGGAGAGGAATTCCGTAATGATCGTCTGCAGGTATCGGGGTGCCGTTAACGGCAATTGTGAGATCCGGCTTTATGCCTGTTTTCGGTGACAGGTATTCTGCAGCCCAGACTCCTAAGGACCATCCAATAAGTGTTATAGATTTATAAGTTTTTGTTTCAGGAAGGACAAGTGCTTCATCTGCTGAATAGTTGTAAAAAAGTATAAAATCAAAATCGTCGTTACACAAGGGCGTAAAAACATTCTCATCGGTACCCCATCCTCCATAAAAAACAATCAGACTGTCATTCTTCTCACGTCTCCTGATATATGTTTTCATTGATTACCTTTTTTGACAAGAGGGTTCCTCTGTTTCCTACGTATCTTTCTATTCCGACGATCAGAATCAAATATAATCAATTTTTAAGATGTTTTGGATGGAAAACCGGGAATAAAGAACTGAATTACTAAATGAAAATCCCGGGACAGATAAAAATACAAAAGCAGTCATCTGACTGCCTTAAAAAATAAGAGGAGTAAGGGTTGTCGTGGAAATCAGGGAGCGGGCTTTATTAGTGAGATAATTCCCGTGTCTACTGTCTGATAAAAGGA
>Ga0208980_10002103_pt1 | contig 12080 bp, 8 predicted proteins | sample WetSurMetagenome_3_FD_187993 | JGI IMG/M metagenome (GOLD analysis project Ga0208980, IMG submission 187993) | Wetland microbial communities from Twitchell Island in the Sacramento Delta, sample from surface sediment Aug2011 Site A1 Bulk (version 2) | ecosystem: Environmental > Aquatic > Marine...
AAGAATGACTGCAGCCGCTGCCGTGACTTCCAGGTTTGTTTTTAGAGGAAGACCTGCCATTATCCTGTAAGCCTTTAAAAACAACAATACAGGTAACGACAGTACCAGCAAAACCGAAACGAAGCCGGCAAGGCTCATAAAACTGAGACCCAAAATCTTATAGGCCTCAAAACTTATTGCTGAATTCAGAACAATATCGCGGAACAGTACTTCCCCGGCCAGAAAGAGAATAAATCCTGTCACCAGCAGGGCTGCCGGTGTCAGCAAACCTCGCAGCCCCCTTATTCTTTCAGGAGAATTGAATATGTTATTCCTCAGTATGATACTTACCCCTGTGATAAGAAACAGTCCGAGGAGAGTCAGATGACCTATTGACGGGAAAAGCTTTCCCGCTGACCACAGGAAAGGCGAAAAGAGTTCGGTTGAACTCACGGAAGGAGGCAGCCCGGTGATTAAAATTATAACATAAACCAGCAGAAGGGCAGCGAACCCCGCTGCAGATTTGAATGTTTTCCCTGCATTATATCCCTGGCGGTCAGATGACAGTACAACCAGGCGTAATAAAAGCAGCAGAAAGAGAAACCAAAAAAATACCGGGACAATAATAAAAGGTGTGTTGGGCTTTTTCTCAGGAAATACAAGACCGAAATGGAACTCCTTTTCACTGCCGGTCACCCGGAAGGGAGACTTTGACTGGTCGAAAGTGATCTGCGTGGCCGAAGGCAGCATGAACTGCTCAGGGAAACCTGACCGGAGAAAGCTGTTCGCTATCGGATACTGCCTGTAAACATTTATCAGAGCCAGTATCTCATAGTCAAGGATTTTTTTATGTACCGGAATAAACCAGCCGTTACTGAAGAATACCGGTTTATGCGTTTCTATCTGAGCCTCGTAGGTCAGCGGGAAAGCAACACCGTTGTCAGACCAGTAGGCTATCTTATTATCTTTATAGATGAGCAGGACAATACCATCCTGCAGGGCGTTGCTGCCTGTCTTGTTATGAAAGAAGACTGACGGGTCATTGCCAGCCTCAAGTTGATTCTGGATGTCTGTCAGAATGAGTTCGGACTTCTTCTCCTTTTCAATCAGTTTTCTGTCAAGACGCGAAGTGCGGTAGCGCCATTCAAGATCGCTGTAATAGAGACGGTCCGATACAACTGCCAGTACAACCGCAGCAAGTGCTGCGATCAGGACAATCCTTATATTTTTCAGCCTTCCCGGCATAATTTTATTCATGGTGATAAGGGTCGCCGGCAATCACCGACAACACTCTGTAAAGTTGTTCTGCGAACAATAATCGTACCACCTGATGCGAAAAAGTTAGATCTGAGAGCGAAAGTATATGATCAGCCCTTTCCTTTATGCTCTGGTGAAAGCCCCACGGACCTCCTATGATGAACACCATCCTTTTCTTTGGCAACTGCATCGAACTCTTCAGGTAATTTGCAAGCCCGACGGTAGAATAACTCTTCCCGTGCTCATCGAGCAGCACAACATGATCATCGCTCTTAAGAGCCGCCAGCATTTTTTCCGCTTCCTTCTCCTTCACTTTTTCGGCCGCTCTGTTACCCGGGTTCTTTATATCAGGCAGGGTTACCATCTCAAAGCGAATGTACTTTGATATCCTCTTCTCATACTCGGCAACACCCTCCCTGAGCCAGGCCTGATCTGTTTTTCCGGTCATCAGCAGTACCAGCTTCATTTATTCCGCTCTTTTTGTTGAGTCTGACAAATATAGCAATTAAGTACTTATAAATCAGCCGGCCAGAAGGCATAAATAAATTGGTTCAGTTTTTGATAATATTAGTTAAATTTGCTTGTCCTTATTTGTACAGAATAGAGGGAATAAAATGAAGAAGAAGTTATTCACTGCTGCCGGATTGTTATTTATCATGACACTGTTTCTTTCAGTCCAGGAGCAACCAAGGATACCTGCTGGCATTTCCATCGCCTTCCGGTCAGGAAGCGCCGCAGGTCTCTCCGAGTACCTGAACAGCACTGTTGAGCTGGTGATGCCTGACAAGGAGGACTTTTACAGCAAGAGTGTTGCTGAGAGCATTCTCAAGGATTTCTTCACCCGTCATCATACCCGTGAATTTGTGATCAGGCACCAGGGCGCAAAGGGCGATGCCCAGTATGCCATCGCTGTTCTTGAGACCGACAAGGGAAATTTCAGGGTTTATTTTCTACTTAAGAAAGTTGATGATAATCCATTAATTCATCAGATACGCATCGAACCTGACAATGAGTGATTCAGAACTCCGGGCATTAATCCGCCATGCCCTCGATGAGGACACCGGCGAAGGTGACCACAGTTCTCTCGCCTGCATACCGGTATCAGCCAGGGGCCGTGCAAGACTCCTTATCAAGGAGAGCGGTATAATTGCCGGCGTCAGGGTCGTCAGGGAAGTCTTTCATATTGCTGACCCCTCACTTAATGTTGAGACATTCTTTAATGACGGAGACCGGATTAATTTCGGCGACATAGCACTTACGGCAGAAGGCAGCCTCCATTCACTGCTGCGTGCAGAACGCCTGGTGCTTAACATAATGCAGCGCATGAGCGGCATAGCCACGGCAACATTTCTTTATGTGGAAAAGGTTAAGGGAACCAATGCCAGGATTACGGATACACGAAAGACCACACCGGGGATGCGGTCACTTGAAAAGGAAGCTGTACGCATAGGCGGAGGGATCAACCACCGCATGGGACTGTATGATATGATCATACTTAAGGATAATCATATTGACTATGCCGGAGGTATTGCTACGGCCATAGCACGAACTAAAGAATACCTCAGGAAAAACGGGTTGTCGCTGAAGATTGAAGTCGAGGCACGCAATCTTAAGGATGTCAATGAAATAATTGCAGCCTCGGGTGTTGACCGCATAATGCTTGACAACTTCACCATACCAATGACTGTTGAGGCTGTCAGGATTATTGGCAAAGCCGCCGAGACAGAATCGTCAGGAGGAATCACCCTCGATAATGTCAGGGATTATGCCATGTGCGGAGTGGATTTTATTTCAATAGGGGCACTGACCCATCATATCAAAAGCCTCGACATGAGCCTGAAGGCTTACTGACCACCTGTATGAGCGCCAGGGAGACCATCATATCAAGAGCAAAAAACATTTTTAAAGCAGTACTGCCGGGTTTTGACGGCGCTCCCCTCGACACGGTTGTTAAAATGACAGTAAAAGGGCTGTTTGGAAGAGGAGTGCTTGTGACCAGGGCATCAGCAATCGCTTTCAATATGCTGATGGCATTGTTACCGGCCACAATTTTTCTTTTTACCCTGATACCTTTTATCCCCATACCTAATTTTCAGAGTGAGCTGATCAAGCTGTTTGAAAATATCCTTCCTGTGACGGCATACAGTTTCCTGGAGGGGACAATTATTGATGTAATAACCAACCGCAGCGGATTATTGCTTGTTTCAATGTTTCTTGCAACAATAATCTTTTCCACCAACGGTATACACGCGCTGATGCATGCCTTCAACGTTTCAGCCCATGGTTTCCAGAGCCGTACATGGATCCAGCAGAGAAAAATAGCTGTTTTTCTCCTGATGATTATCCTTCTGATGTTTATTACAGCCGGAGTGCTCATTATACTGAACAGGTCAGTTGTAGACCGGATGGTTGAGTCAGGAGTTCTTCGAATCAGCTTTGTTTTCTATCTGCTGATGACTTTCAAATGGATACTGATCGTTGCAATGCTGTTTTTTGCAATCTCGACACTGTATTATCTTGTCCCTGCAAAAAAGAAGGATTTCAGGTATATATCTCCGGGATCCATACTGGCTACAGGTTTATTTATCCTGACATCATTGGGATTTTCAGCATATGTCAATGATTTCGGACAATACAACAAACTTTACGGAACAATCGGGACCCTTATTGTAATTCTTATATGGCTATATCTCAATTCAATAGCTCTCCTTGTGGGATTTGAATTGAATGTGAGCATCAAGGCAGCTTCCGCGGAGCTGGAGACGAAAGCGTGATTCCGAATTATTGAATTAGGGAGTTATTGAATTATTGAGTTCTTGCTGCAGAACCAGGTTTTGCGGGCAGTTTTCAGCCACAGTGCAGGTGCTGCCTGACGAGCTTAGCTATGGCCTCGTTGTTACCATAGAGCTCCTCACTAAGCTTCTGGTCATTGTACGACTTAAGCCGTTTGGCCACATTGTCTATCACGCCTGCAGGGAATATGCCATCTTTCTCAAAGTGTTTCCGCAGGCTGAGCAGCGCCTCAGCTGAATCCCAGCATGAGGCAGGAAGTGATTCAAGCTTTTTCCCGGCAGCTTTATCCTTGTCCTTAAAGACATTATAATTTACATAGAGTTTGTCTGCCATCTCCAGTGCTCCGGGCATTTCAAGTCCGTGCTGAATGGCAACGGCAATGCCGGCCATAAGCATGTAAATATCTGCAGAGCCATCCGGGGAACGCAGCTCGACCGTCTGTCTGGAGATTTTATCCGCGCTGCCTGACTCCTCGGCAGGATTGGCATCATGGATCATCTGCGAAGCGCCCAGCCATCCCAGGGGAACCCTCATCAGCACCGACCGGTTCCGGTCACCCCAGCAGATATTTGTCGGAGCCTCCTGGTGGGGCACCAGCCTGAGGTAGGAGGTGGGAATTGTATTACCAAAGGCCGTCAATCCCTTGCTGAGATCAAGGATACCGGCAATCATCTTCTTCGCCGTGTCGCTCAGATGACTGTCTTCGATCATCAGGTTGCGGCCATCCTTTTCCAGCAGCAAATGAATATGCATGCCCGACCCGGCTTTGCCAACAGTTATCTTGGGTGCAAAACTGACCTCCACTCCGTATTTATAACCCAGCATGCGAAGTATCCATTTGGCTATCAGCAGCTGTTCTGCAGCCTCATCAAGAGGGACGTGAAGGAACTCGATCTCGTGCTGCTCAAAGTCATTTCCGTCTTTTGAGAAACTACCGACTTCCGAATGACCGTATTTAATGTGGCATCCAGCCCTGGCGCAGAGTTCGAGAGCTTCAACCCTCAGGTCCTCGAATTTGGCAAAAGGCTTCGACTGATGATAGCCCTTTTGGTCAAAGAGAGGATACAACTCGTCACTTTTAGATCTGACATAATATTCAAGTTCACCGAGTGCCCTGATGGTGTATCCCGTCGAGGCGGAAAACCTTGTTATCGCTTTGCGGAGTATGTATTCAGGAGAGCTCTCGAGGGGCTTCCCATCTGAATTATAGAATGAACATAATATTTCAAGAGTGGGCGACTGGGCAAAAGGATTGACAAATGCCGTGCGGTATCTTGGCATGACATACATATCGCTTGATCCTGCCTCAACGAAAGAGAAGAGACTCGATCCGTCGACACGCTCTCCGGCGGTGAGTATGGCAGCAAGATGATCGCGGCTGAACGGCACGAAATTCAGTGTCTTCAACTTGCCGTCCTCAGCCGGATACCTGAAGTTGACCATCTTTATTCCCTTCGCTTCTATAAACCTTATAATGTCATCGGAAGTGAACTGGTCTGCAGGTTTCCTCAGAAACTGCACCAGCTCATTACGGCTCATAAGTATGTCATTATTCATTAATTTGCTCTTTTTAGCGAGGGCAAATGTAAAAATTTAAAGATGTAAAAAGCAACACCTTAATCATAATTGATTTGCATTACAAACCGTTGCCGAAGCTCATTGTGGTTTTTTTCATATTTTTGGTGCTTACTCAGGCTCAGGATGAAAAGGTTGATCATCATAACCGTTACAATTCTTATTCTCTCATCATGCAACAGGAAGGAGGGCCTGGAATGGTTCTCCGCTCAGAAAGCCGGTGAATATTTTAAATACGTCGAACAGATCTGCAACAATGACAATGGCAGGCTGTGGGGTGAAAATCTTTATGGTCCGATAATGTATGTTGACAGCCGTAACAGAACTATATATGCCAACGTTGCTGATTCTGCCGGCATCCTTAGAGGCAGGGAAGAAATCTTCATGGGTCTGTTGCCCAGAGAGAGGCTTATTACCAATAATATCATCGAGTTCGGAGGGATAAAATATGCCATGGTGCCGCTGCCTGACACGGAAGACCGTTACAGGGTGGCCGCCCGCTCCGTCCACAGTCTTTTTCACTGCTTCCAGGAACGCCACGGCCTCAAACCTTCGACTTTCAATACAAGGCATCTGAACGATCCGAATGCCAGGTTCTACCTTAAGCTCGAGTGGAAAGCCCTTATCAATGCCATAGGATCGACCGGTGAGGCCCGTAAACTGGCAATACGCGATGCACTTATTTTTCGCGGTGCCCGGCGCGAGCAACTGCCGGAAGCAATCACGGATGAGAATAAATTTGAAGATTATGAAGGCCTGGCAACATTTACGTATATAAGACTTTGTTCCGCAAACAGTGACGAGCGCCGGGAACGGATACTCGAGTATCTTGACAGGATTTACAGGAATAACTCCTACGCCTCAGGATACGGTTTTGTACACGGTGCATTATATGCCACGCTGCTAGATGACACGGGTTTCGATTTCAAACTGATTCAAACACCTGATTTTGACCTGGGCAAGGCCACCCTTGAGGCCTATGGAGTTACACTTCCGGCAGTTTGCCGTGATGTCGCAGGTTCACTCGCCATGAACTATGACGTACAGGCCATCAGGGCTGAGGAGAGTGAACGCGAGGCAATGATAAACGATCGGACAAGAAAGATCATAACGACATTCATTGAGAAACCCGTTGTGACTATCACGCTGGAGAGCCCCAATTTCAGCTATGAACCGGAGGATATCAATTTCCTCGATTCTCTCGGCACGCTATACGAAAAGCTGCGCGTCTCAGACAACTGGGGAAAGCTGACTGTCGACGATGGCGGCGCACTGCTGGCAAACGATCTGCATACACTGCGTATCAGCGCCCGGGATATCGAAATTGAACGTAATCATATTTACGGCGTGGGATGGCACCTGATGCTTAATGACGGCTGGCAGGCAGTGACGGTTGAAAACGGCAGCTATGCCGTCAGAAAACAATGATTCGGATTATTTCTTTTCCAGCGACGCGAGGCTTTCTTTAAGCGTCGCTATCCTGGCGCGGGCGTCAGCTTCCTTTTTCTTCTCAAGTGCGAGAACTTTCTCAGGCGCATTGGCGACGAACTTCTGATTGGAGAGCTTTGTCATCACTGAAGCAAGAAACCCTTCCGTATAAGTCAGCTCTTCCTTAAGTTTTCTGATCTCATCTTCATGATCAACGCCTGCTCCCATCGGTATGAAGAACTCCGACCTGTGTATCCTGAATGAAACCGCACTTTCGACCTTACCTGTGACGATACGTATCTCAGAGAGATTGCACATACGTTTGATAACCTCATCAAACTCATCGCCAGTCGAGCCAGCCGCCGCACACAGAACGAGAGGATCGCGGACCGCGATATTCTTTTCTTTTCTGACGGTCCGGACGGCACTTACAATCTCACGGGCTAAATCAAAGCGACTGAGCATTGCGTCATCATACTGACCAGCTGCGGGCATCTTCTCAATCATTATGCTGCTGCCGAAGTGTCTCACGTCAAGCCTCTGCCATATTTCCTCAGTGATGAAAGGCATGAACGGATGTATGATTTTCATCAACCCCTCAAAGACACGCAGTGATTCTCTGTGGGTCTGTCCGTCCATCGGCTTTCCGTAGGAAGGCTTGATGATCTCGAGAAACCAGCCGGAGAAATCGTCCCAGAACAGTTTGTATGCCTGCATCAGCGCATCGGAGATGCGATAGCGTGAAAAATTCTCGTCTATCTGCGCCAGGGTTTTATTTATAATACCATCCATCCACCTTACCGCTGCCGCCGATGCAAGCGGCTGAGGAATGTTGTCATCAGTGTCCATCGTTTTAACCAGACGGAAGGCATTCCATATCTTGTTGGCAAAATTACGTCCCTGTTCAGGGAGACTGTCGTCATAAAGAAGGTCATTGCCGGCTGGAGAGCATAAGAGCATCCCTACCCTGACACCATCGGCCCCGTACTTTTCCATAAGGATGATGGGATCCGGGGAATTACCCAGCGATTTTGACATCTTTCTGTTCTGCTTGTCACGCACCATGCCAGTAAGATATACATCCCTGAACGGCTCCCTTCCCCTGTACTCATAACCTGCGATGATCATCCTGGCGACCCAGAAAAAGAGTATATCAGGGGCAGTGACCAAAACATTGGAAGGATAATAATACTTTATATCCTCATTTTCCGGCTCATTGATCCCGTCGAAGCAGGTCAGGGGCCAAAGCCAAGACGAAAACCAGGTATCAAGCACGTCTTCATCCTGCCTCAGGTCCGATAATGACAGGTCTTCCCTGCCGCTGACCTGACGGGCTTCAGCAAGGGCTTCCTCGGCCGTCTCAGCAACCACAAACTCATTATTATTATAGTAATATGCAGGTATACGCTGACCCCACCATAACTGTCTGCTGATGCACCAGTCGCGGACGTTCTCCATCCAGTGCCTGTAGACATTCCTGTACTTGTCAGGGAACAACCTGATGGTATCATTCATTATTGCTGTCAGGGCAGGCTCTGCCAGGTCCTTCATACTGAGAAACCACTGCAACGACAGTTTTGGCTCTATAACCGCATGTGTACGCTCGGACCGGCCCAGCTTGTTAATATACTCCTCAACTTTTACAAGGGCTCCGGTCCTTTGCAGTTCTTTTTCGGCCATTTCCCTTGCAGCGAAACGATCAGCACCGATGAAGAGACCGGCTCTTTCACTTATAGTGCCGTCGTCATTGAAGATATCGATGGCTTCGAGGTTATGCTTCAGTCCTATCTCATAGTCGTTTATATCATGCGCGGGAGTGATCTTGAGAGAGCCTGTGCCGAACTCAGGGTCAACATATTCATCAAAGATAAAGGGCACTTCGCGGCCTGTCATGGGTACGATGACGTGCTTCCCCTTCATGTGCTGATAGCGTTCATCGGCAGGATTGGCGCAGACTGCTGTGTCACCAAGGATTGTCTCAGGCCTGGTGGTCGCCACCATGACATAATTGTCTTCACCAACCACCTGGTACCTTACATAATACAGTTTCGACTTCTCCTCTGTATATATGACCTCCTCGTCAGAGACGGCAGTGCGTGCCTGCGGGTCCCAGTTGACCATGCGCACACCCCTGTATATCAGTCCTTTATTATACAGGTCGACGAATACCTTTATTACTGAACGGTATCTCTCGTCATCCATGGTGAAGATCGTCCGGTCCCAGTCGCATGACGCGCCAAGTCTTTTCAGCTGTTCAAGGATAATACCTCCGTGTTTATGGGTCCACTCCCATGCATGGGCAAGAAAAGCCTCACGTGTGATATCTTTTTTCTCAATACCCTCGCTCCTGAGTTTTGCAACAACTTTGGCTTCGGTGGCAATACTGGCATGATCGGTGCCGGGCACCCAGCAGGCATTATACCCAAGCATGCGGGCACGCCTGATAAGCACATCCTGCGTTGTGTTATTGAGCATGTGGCCCATATGCAGCACTCCTGTTACGTTCGGCGGAGGGATGACTATTGTGTAAGGCTCCCTATCGTCTGGAACACTGTGGAAAAAGCCCTTTTCCATCCAGTAGCTGTACCACCTGTTCTCAGCTGCATGGGGCTCATATTTTGAAGGTATATCCGTCATGAATTTGAGATTCTGCGATTTGTGATTTTCGAGTGTTTCATCCTAAGGCCTCATTGACCACCGGAGCATCAGCTCAGGTGGTGGCGAAGGAGGATTATCGAATGTTATTTTTGTTTTTACACTGTTTGGCAATACTATCAGTAAAGCCACAAAAATAACATTTTGTTGCCATTTCTTAAAAACGGCATTTTCTCTTGCTTTAAATCATTTAAAAATAGGGTGAATTTGAATACATTTGCGCTTCATCAATTCAGTCATTATAACACAGAACTGACATGCCAAAGATTTCCGAGAAGGCCGGCAAAATGCCGGCATCGCCTATACGCAAACTCGTTCCCTATGCCGAGGAAGCCAAGCGCAAGGGCAGAACAGTATATCATCTGAACATCGGGCAACCTGATATTCACACTCCCGAGATTGCGCTAGATGCACTCAGGAAGATGGATATAAAAGTCATTGAATATACCCACTCAGCGGGCAATGAATCATACCGCCGCAAGCTGGTGGAGAACTACCGTAAGTTTGGTGTGAACATCAATCACGAACAGATCATTGTCACCACGGGAGGCTCGGAAGCAGTGCTTTTTGCATTCATGTCATGCTTGAATCCGGGCGAGGAAGTGATAACTTTCGAACCCTTCTACGCCAACTATGCCGGATTCGCCACTGCTGCAGGTGTCACAATCGTGCCGGTAAGGACATATATCGAAAATGATTTTGCTCTTCCTCCGATAAGCGAAATTGAAAAAAAGATCACCGCCCAAACCAGGGCAATACTTATATGCAATCCCAATAACCCGACAGGCTCGCTCTATTCGCGTGAAGAGCTGATGCACCTCCGTGAGATAGTAAGGAAACATGACCTCTTCCTTTTATCCGACGAGGTTTACAGGGAGTTCTGCTACGGAGAGGAACATTTCTCCGCCATGGAGCTTGAAGGGATTGACGAGAATGTCATACTTATTGATTCAGTATCAAAGCGTTACAGCATGTGCGGCGTGCGAATAGGTGCACTGATAACGCGAAACAGGGAGGTGCTTAATGCTGCCCTGAAATTCGGGCAGGCACGTCTCTGTCCTCCCGGACTGGGGCAGATAGCTGCTGAGGCTGCCCTCGACACACCGAATGAATATTTTAAGGAAGTATACGATGAATATATCGCCCGCAGGGACTTCATGGTAAATGCCCTTAACAGCATGCCGGGAGTTTATTGCCCGCTGCCCCGGGGAGCTTTCTACACCGTGGTTAAACTGCCAATAGATGACTCCGACAAATTTGCAAGATGGCTGCTCGAGGAGTTCAGTTACAAGAACCAGACTGTCATGTTGGCGCCTGCAACGGGATTTTATTTCACTCCAGGTGCTGGTACGAATGAAGTGAGGGTGGCCTATGTGCTTAAGATCGAAGACCTGCACAAGGCGATGGAGACGCTTTCCGAGGCATTGAAGGTGTATCCTGGGAGGGTTAATTCTTAATTTTGTTCAGATGTCAATTGGAACATTCATAGCCAAACGCCTGATCAAAGAACGCAGCCAGGGCACTTCCTTCTCACGCCCGATAAACGTCATTGCTATCATCGGTATAGCACTGGGGCTGGCTGTCATGATCCTCGCCGTGGCTATCCTCACCGGTTTCAAACAGCAGATACGCGATAAAATTGCCGGCTTCGGCGCCCATATCCAGGTGGTTAACTTCGATGCGAACCTGTCATACGAAACCGTTCCCATCAGCTCCGACCAGCCTTTTGTCAATAAGATCAGGAACAATCCCGGAATAAAATCCATCCAGGTTTTTGCCACCAAAGCCGGTATCATCAAGACGGATGAAGATATTCAGGGTGTGGTGCTCAAGGGCATCGGCAGTGACTACGACTGGAGCTTTTTCTCATCAAACCTTGTTGAGGGAGATGTGGTCAGGGTGAGTGACACCGCACGCACTGATAATGTCCTGATCTCAAAAAAGGTTTCCGACATGCTCGGCTTGAAACTCGGCGACTCTTTCTCCATGTTCTTTGTTCAGGATCCTCCACGGATGCGCAAGTTCACCATTACAGGAATCTACGAGACCAGCCTCGAGGAATTCGACAAAACATACCTCTTCTGTGACATAAAACATATAAGGAGCCTGAACGGATGGGCAGAGAACCAGGTCAGCGGATTCGAGATATTCATCAAAGACTTTGATGATCTCGACCGGATGACGACCGTAGTGCAGGATGCCATCGGTTACCGGATGGATGAGGGCGAGGAACAACTAAAAGTGACCAACATCCGCAGCAAGTATCCGTCGATATTCGACTGGCTTGGTTTTCAGGACACGAATGTGATCATTATCCTGATCCTCATGATACTAGTAGCCGGGTTCAACATGATCTCAGGCCTTCTTATCCTTATTCTTGAAAAGACCAATAT
>Ga0208980_10002104_pt1 | contig 12078 bp, 5 predicted proteins | sample WetSurMetagenome_3_FD_187993 | JGI IMG/M metagenome (GOLD analysis project Ga0208980, IMG submission 187993) | Wetland microbial communities from Twitchell Island in the Sacramento Delta, sample from surface sediment Aug2011 Site A1 Bulk (version 2) | ecosystem: Environmental > Aquatic > Marine...
AAAATGTATGGCTGCATTCAATATGAATGTTATAATTTATGACCCGTATATAAGCGACAGTGTTGTTGCGCCTGGGGTTATAAGATACAATAATGAGGAAGATGTATATAAACAGGCAGACGTCCTCACAATACACGTACCACTCACCGATGAGACAAGAAAACATTTGGGTGAAAGACTTCTTTCAATGATGAAACCTACAGCATACCTGATTAATACGGCAAGGGGAAACATTATTGACGAAACTTATGTCATTAAAATGTTGAATGAGGACAGACTTAAAGGTGCTGCGTTTGATGTTCTAACTAACGAACCTCCGATGGATAATGAAGAGTTCCTCGCGAATCCCAAGACCATAATCAGCCCTCATACGGCAGCACTTACAAACGAATGCACAGTCAGGGTTGCATGCGAGGCAGCTGCCGGTATTGTCGATTACCTGGAGGGAAGAATGCCCAGATCCATTTTTAACAGGAAAGAACTTAACCTATAGTAATACAATTAAATGAAAAGTGATGAGTACTGAAAAGGAATACGATCTGATAGGTTTCGGAGAAGCAATGATAAGGTTCACTGCACCGGACCATGCAAGGCTTGAGCAGTGCACCCATCTTAACATCGCTATTGCGGCTGCGGAATTAAATGTTACTGTCAATGCTTCAAGACTGGGACATAAAACCGCGTGGGTATCCAAGCTTGTTGATATATGGTCAGGCCAATATATAATCAATAAAGCCAGGGAACACGGGGTCGACATGTCAGGTGTGATACTTTTGCCTTTTGATGGAAAGGGCACTGTAAGGAACGGGCTGTGTTACCTTGAGGTAGGTATCGGACCGAGGGCAAGCAAGCAGATGTACGACAGGGCACACTCAGCTATAAGTCTTATCAGGCCGGGTGACATTGATTGGGAAAAAACACTCTCCAGGACAAAGTGGTTCCATACCACCGGGATTACAACAGCGATTTCAGATAATGCAGCTGCGGAGGCAATTTCATCTCTTAAAACCGCAAAGAAACTTGGTGTGACAACCAGTTTCGACTTAAACTTCAGATCAACATTATGGAGTTCAGAAAAGGCCATAGAGGTGATGAAAAAAGTTATGCCATATGTGGATGTAATAATAGGTAACGAAGAAGATTTTGAAAAAATGCTGGGGATAAAAGCTGAAGGTGGAACAGAGCACTACTCAGACCTTGACCCTGAAAGCTATAGTCTTGTTGCTCAACAGGTTGTAAAGCAATTCCCCAATGTACAGGTAGTAGGGACGACTTTGAGGCATGTAAAGACTGCTCTTCTGAATGACTGGCAGACTGTGATGCTTTACAAGGGTAAGTTTTTTGTTTCCAGGAAATATGAAAATCTTGAAATTCTTGACAGGACCGGAGGGGGTGACAGCTTTGCTTCAGCTCTTATAAGTTGCATGCTTGAAGGAAAAGACCCACAGGAAATGATTGAATTTTCAGCCGCCTATTCTGCTCTGTGCCACGGATTCATGGGTGACTGGAACTGGGCTACAAGAGCCGAGGCTGAGAGAGTGATGAAAGGAGGAAGTGCCAGGGTTGTACGTTGAATTTATGACCGAAATATTAAAACTATTGACTGATATTTAAAGAATATGTGACAGATAAAAGGTATAACTTTGAAGATAGCGAGCAATTTATTGTTTAAAATATGATTATTTATTTAGCCCGATTTAATCATTAACTAACCTACCAAAACTATGAGAAAATTGACAACCTTGCTTGTATTCCTGATGTTCGCAGGTTTACAGATTGTATTCGCTCAGCGGACCGTAACCGGTAGAGTAACTGACGCGGCAAATGATACCCCGTTTCCGGGAGTATTTGTCGTGGTAAAAGGAACTACTACAGGCGTTCTTACTGATGTCGGCGGAAATTTTACCGTCCCGGTGCCGGACAACCGGGCAGTTTTACAATTTTCCTTTATTGGGTATGTTACAAAGGAAATAGCGGTTGGTACACAGACCACATTTGACATTTCCCTTGAACAGTCTACGGTGCAGATGGAAGAAATCGTAGTAACCTCCCTTGGCATAAAGAGGGAGGCAAAAAGCCTGGGTTATTCAGCCACTACGATGAATACCGCACAGATTGCTGAAAATCCCAGTATGAACATGGGAAACGCAATGATGGGTAAAGTTGCCGGATTGAATGTATCAGCTCCGCCAACAGGCCCTGGAGGTTCATCCAAACTGAGAATTCGCGGCCAGTCATCATTCGGAGGTTATAACGAACCCCTGATTGTAATTAACGGTGTCCCGATAAATAACAGCTCTACTTTCACGGGGATCGGTGGTGACTTTGGAAATGGGTTGCAGAGCATCAATCCTGATGATATCGAATCTATGACAGTCCTGAAAGGAGCCACTGCGGCTGCACTTTACGGCTACCGTGCAAAAGACGGGGTTATAATGATAACAACCAAGTCAGGTGCCGGAAGAAGAGGACTTGGAGTAGAACTGACTTCAGGGATAGTTTTCGACCAGCCTATTGACTATACCGATTTCCAGCAGGAATATGGACAAGGGCAGAATGGATTACGTCCTGTAAGCCTGACAGATGCCCGTTCATCTTCAAGCTGGTCTTTCGGAGGTAAAATGGATGGCGAACCTGTATGGTGCTTTGACGGCAAGGAGCATCCTTATTCACCAAATCCAAAACCCCTCGGTTTCTATAACACAGGCATTACTGTAAACAACACGCTGGCATTTTCCGGAGGAAATGAGAACGGTTCCTTCCATTTCTCAATCGCAGATAATCGTGCCAATGCCATCACCCCGAATTCTAAGTTCAATAAGCAAATCTTTGATTTTGGCGTTGATTATAAATTCGGGAAACTTACACTCCATTCAAATGCCAATTATTCTCTTGAATATAACCAGAACCCTCCGGGAAGTACCCAGCAATTTGGTATTGCCAATACCGTTTATACAACTGCTGTGAGCTCTGACCTGAGATGGCTCTTAGACATGCCAGGCACCAGTGGTTATAAAGACACTGTTACCGGCAATGAGTACACGATAACCAACTTCTCATACCGTACAAATCCATACTGGACGGCCTATGAACGTTTTGAAGACCGTTCACGGAACCGAATCTTTGGTAACATACTTTTAAGATATGATTTCTTCCCGTGGCTTTATCTGCAGGGTCGTGTAGGACAGGATTATTTTGTAACTGAAACCGAATACAACTCACCTACAGGAACGGCATACCTCGGAGCCGCACCGGCAGGACAATTTAACGGGGAATTTTCTATCACTAAGGCAACTTTCAGTGAAACTAACTTTGACTTCCTGGTTGGCGTTAATAAGAAATTCGGATCATTCGGCTTCGACGCTCAATTTGGCGGAAATGCGATGAATACTGTGAGTCAGTCAACGGGTACTTCTGTGGTTAACTTTTATATTCGCGATCTGTATACCATTTCAAATGGTGTGACGAAAACTCCGAGCCAGACCTACTCCCAGAAGAAAGTTAATTCATTGTACGGAACGATAAGCCTCTCTTATAATGATTACCTTTTCCTTAACGCTACGGGGCGTAATGACTGGTTCTCGACTTTGAACCCGGAATCAAACAGTTATTTATATCCTTCGGTTGGCGCAAGCTTTGTGTTTTCACAGGCCCTGGATAATATAATGCCTTCCTGGTTTACCTTCGGTAAGCTGCGCGCATCTTATGCTGAGGTGGGAGGTGATACATCCCCATATGGCAGCAGCATTTATTATTCACTCAACTCCAATGCATTCGATGGACAATATGCCTGGGGCGGGGTTTCCGGCAGCACAGTTCCAAATCCGGATTTAAAGCCCCTGAAAGTGAAAGAGGCTGAGGTAGGTATGGAATTGATCTTCCTGGACCGCAGAATAAGTATTGATGTCGCAGGGTATAACAAGAATACTGTTGACGAGATCCTGAATGTTGATGTTTCAAGTGCCTCTGGCTATAATCAGACTAAAGTGAATGTTGGAAAGCTAAGAAACAGAGGTGTTGAAGCTTTACTCACATTCGTTCCTGTAGAAACCCGGGACTTCAGCTGGGAGACAGCTTTCAACTATAGTTATAATATAAGCAAGGTTCTGGAACTGGCCGGGGGGGCAGAAAGAATTGTTGTCAGCTCTGGTCAGATGTGGCTGGGTTCACAATCAATTGCTCATGAAGTTGGTATGCCGCTGGGATCTCTCAGAGGAAATGACTTCCTGCGCAACGATAAAGGAGAGATCCTCACCTCAGGAGGACAATTCAGAGTGAATTCGCAGATGATGACTTATGGAAGCATAATACCGAAACATGTCGGTGGCTGGCTGAACACTTTTACATATAAGATGTTCAGTCTCTTTGCACAGTTCGACTTCAAAGCAGGCCATAAGCTGTTATCGCAGTCCAATTACAATGCTATGCGTGCAGGTTTTCATAAAGAGACCCTGGTTGGCCGCGAAGCACCTGGTGTGGTATTTGACGGGGTAGTTGACAATGACGCGAATGTCAGTACATCTGAAGACGACACACCTAACACCACCGCTGTCCCCGCACAGACATTCTATACTAACTATGCCAGCGTGAAGCCTTACACCCCGTTTATTTATAACGCAAGCTTTATTAAATGGCGTACTCTTGCATTGAACGCTGACCTTACCAAGTTTGTTGGTGGAAGGGTTATCAAAGGACTTAATGTAAATGCAAGCGTGAATAATGTTTTGTCTCTGTTGAAATACGTCGATAACCTTGACGCGGAATGTATATCAAATGTTGACGATAACAATGGCGGAATAGAGCAAATGGGCCCACCCACGGTTCGTAGTTATGCATTAACATTAAACATCAAATTCTAATCTAAAATGACATTACCATGAAAACTAAATATGTTAATATCATGAAAGCGAAATATGTGGTTGCGACTCTTCTTGTTGCCCTGATTAGCATGGTAAGCTGTGATAAGGGATTCGAGGAGCTGAATCAGGATCCCCTGCTCCCCACGTCGCTTGACCCTGCTTATCTGTTGGTAACATGTGAGGCAACCTATGTCGACAATTGGCACTATGAAGGTTCAATAATTCAGCAGATTCAAATCATTATTGGTGGCCAGGAAGCAGCTGGCAACCGTAACCTCCGTGTGGATAATTTCATGCAGAACATATGGAACGGCTCCTATGGAAATTACAAATTACTGGTTGAAATTGTAAATACTCTCGAAGGTGATGCTACCAGGTCTAATCTTTACAACATGGCCAGGATCATGAAGGCATTCTATGCAATGCGCCTTGTCGATACTTATGGCAATGTGCCTTATTCTGAAGCAGGCCTTGGACTCGGGGGCACCTTCTATCCGGTTTATGACAACCAGGAAGACATCTATGCCGACATTGAGGCTGAGCTTATTGCAGCTACCGATGCACTTGACCCTGCCAAGAAAATAGAGACCAATGAAATGTATTTCAAGGGTGATATAGCAAAGTGGAAGAAATTCGGGAACTCTCTGTTGCTTCGTCTGGGTATGAGATATTCAAAATCCAATCCTTCAAAAGCTCAGACCATTGTTCAGACAGCTACGAGTGCCACCAGGGGAGGCGTGATAACAACAAACAGCGAAAATGTGTATATCCCGTACAATTCAACACAAAATAACCCCGGCGGTGCAGCTCTTACTGCAGGTACCAGGCAGAACTGGCATGTAGGCAGACCATTTGTAGATTTCCTGTATAACAATAAAGATCCTCGTATGAGGTACATTGTCTGCCGCTATTCCGATCCGAACAGCGGGTCGGGTGGCACAATAGACACTGTCGGTGCAAACCAGGTAGGCTGCCCCTATGGATTAGATGAAACGACAATTACAACAGATCCGCTTTATCCGGGAGCAATTTCCAGCAATGTATGGAAATACTCACAGTTCAACAGGCAGAGAAATCTAAGGGTTGATGGATGGCACTATATTATAACTGCTGCCCAGACACAGCTTCTTATGGCTGAGGCACGTTACAGAGGCTGGATAACGACAAGTACTGCCCAGGCTTATTATGAAAATGGCGTTACACAGGCTTTGACGCAGGCTGATATATTTTCCACGACGAGAGGAGGTGCTTCACCCATTACCTCCGATGAGATAACTAATTACTTGTCTCGTCCGAATATAGCTTATGCTGATGCCACAGCTCTGCAGCAGATAAATGAGCAATACTGGCTGGCATGCTTCCTGATGTGGCATGAAGGCTGGTGTAATTTACGCAGAAGCGGGTATCCTGATCTGGCTCCTAATGGCTACCCCTCTCAGGATGCTTCGGTTGCCAACGGCGATGGCTTTATCCATCGTTTGTGCTACACCATCAGAGAGTATACGATAAATCAGGATAATACTGAGGCTGCTGCCACAGCCATCGGAGGAGATGAACTGGCAACAAGGATTTTCTGGGATACACCCTGATCTGACAGATCCCCTGTGGAAGCATGGAATAAAAGTTTATGCTTCCACCGTGTTGAATTAATGAATGAGGTTGCCTCAAATGAGGCATCCTCATTATTTTAATTATACTTTATATAATTCTAAACCAAAATCAATATCAAAATGAAAACAGTTTTGGAGCAAATTGTGGAAAAACAAAGACAGACTGAGAAGGCATCGATGAATGCGATCAGGACAGAGATCAATAATCCTGCCACGTCAAATGATCGTCGGAGTTTTCTCAAGAAAGCAGCTCTGGGCGGTGTAGCTCTCGGAGGATTATTACACCTTTCGACCGAAGATACAATAGCTCAGACAACTCAGAATGTTTCACGTGCATCAAGTCCTTCAGATCTTAAGATCACCGATCTGCGTGTTGCTGAGAAAGGAGGCAGAGGATCAATAGCCAGCCGCCTCATACGGATTGATACCAACCAGGGAATCTATGGACTGGGCGATATAAGGGATGGTTCTGACCAGCGTCTTGCATTATTTCTTAAAAGCAAGATCGTAGGTCTCAATCCATGTAACGTCGAAATGATATTCAAGGTAATTAAACAGTTCGGATACCATGGTCGTCAGGGTTGCGGTGTCAGTGCGGTGGAAATGGCCTGCTGGGATCTCTGCGGAAAAGCAATGGGCGTACCTGTCTGGCAGCTTCTCGGTGGCAGATACCGGGATAAAATAAGAATATACGCTGATACTCCCGAGGACAGAGATCCTGCTGTTGAGCTTGAGAAGTTAAGAAAACGGCTCACGGAACAGGGTTTCACCTGGCTTAAAATGGACCTCGGCATACATCAGATAAGCAACCAGGAAGAAGGATTGGTTAATTACAAATACTGGGATGAAAATGGCGGAGGCATCAGAAACTGGTATATGGGAAGGTCTTATGCCAACGGAGGATTTACTGATTACTGGAAGCAGGACCATCCGTTCACACAGGTACAGATTACCGATAAAGGACTTGAGGAAATAGCAAAAGTGGTTGAAGATGTCAGAAACGTCATCGGTACTGAAGTTCCACTGTCAGTTGATCATTTCGGCCATATAGATATGAACCAGATCATCCGTCTTGGAAGGGCAGTTGATAAATACAGGCTGGCATGGCTAGAGGACTGTGTTGCATGGTATTACACTGATCAGCTGAGAACCATTACCGATGCACTGGAAACTCCGATATGCACGGGTGAAGATATTTACATGCTTGGAGGCATGCTGGGCGGATTCAAGAAATTGATTGATGCACATGCTGTTGATATTATCCATCCCGACCTTGTGAGTGCAGGAGGAATTCTGGAAACAAAGAAAATAGGAGACTATGCCGAGGAAGCAGGTATCCCAATGGCTCTTCATGCGAACAGCACTCCCGTTGCATGGATGGCTAATATTCATTGTGCCGCTGCGACAGAGAACTTCCTGTGTCTCGAGCATCATAATGCTGATAACCCATGGTGGGAGGGCCTGGTTAAAATGACCGGTTCACAACCCTTGATAACCAAGGGATTTGCCAATGTACCGCTTGATGCACCTGGATTAGGTATTGAACTTAACGATGATAATGTGAAGGCAATGATGACGAAGGGCGCCAAGTATTTTGAACCCACTCCGGAATGGGATAGCAGTGGCAGGTCTTATGATAAACAGTGGATATAGTCATTATGCCATATGATTTAAAATGAGGGTGTCATGACAGACACCCTCATTTTTTGATGCTATTCCCTGTGCTGATTGGTATCTGCACCTTTCTGGACAATAACAATGATTTTGGGAGGAAGCCCCTGCACAGAAACACGAATCTCACCTTCTCTTGGTGATGAGCCTGTGTTTTCCCGGGCAGAAACAATAACCTGGCTGAAATTTCCTCCGGTCTCCGGATTTGCTGATATCCAGTCTTCTGAACATTTTAAAGTCCAAAATGAATTTGTCATTATAAACATTGGAGTAGCGTCTCCGCCTTTACTGCCGAATTCAAGGGTGTCTGCCCTTATAATCAGCGTCGGAGCCCCTTGCTCCTGAGTAACAGTAAGTTTGAGCGGTTTTACCCCATCAGCAGACACTGTTATGTTTGCCATACGTCTGTTTATTCCGGGATTGGCAGAAGCAATCAATGATATGGTGCCAGAATTAACCCCAGCGTCATTACTGACTGACAACCAGTTGCCCGAGCCCATCATAAACATCTGCCTGGCATTCGGATCAGTAACATATGATACCCCAATATTCCAGGCAGTATTCGACTTTATTTCGAATGCAGCCTGGCTGTTTACACCTTCACCTATTGTCAGGTCATTGGGGGTTATCGAAAGATGAGGCATTGATGATGCCTGATTTACAATCACTTTCTGTTCTCTCCCCATAGTTCGTATCGTAAGAAGTGTTTGTCGGCCGGAGGCTTCTTTATTTGCAGAAGCAGTGATCGTTATAATACCATCTCCCGAAGCTGCCGAAGGATTAATTGTCAGCCAGTTTGCCGGACATTCAATTGTCCAGTCACGGCTTGAGCTGATTTTAAATGTTGCTTTGCTGTCTTCTCCTGATGGGATATTTAATGTCGAGACAGAAGGCCATAAGGTTGATATATCAAGGTTATGTGCAGCAAACTCGAGAAAAGCCGGCCAGTCGGGGGCATCTGTATGACCACCATTGTGAACGCGGTAAGCTATTGCTCCGTCAATGTATGCTTTATCGATTACGGGTTTGGCATCCGGCATTACAAGTCCTTTTACGCCCAGCAGTTCATAGACAGGAGTTGCATATTTACCGGTCAGGTAAACTCCATACGGGTCACACCAGGTGCTTGTTGTTCCGCCGTCCATCATCACCGGCCTTGGTGCGCATAAAGCCAGAAGAGAATGAGCGTCAACGGGGCAGTTTTCAATTTTACGGGGGAGGTACTGGCCGGGTATCAGTTCGCCGGACCATTTGAAGAAATTGCCAGCCATCCAGTGATATTCATTTTCGGGGGTCGAGTGTTCGAGGTCCTGTCCCCAGTGCCTTCTGTTAAGCTTTGTGCCAAGACTGCCTGCATCGCCCGGAAAGGCGATTGCCAGGCGCGGTTCAAAAGCCATTGTAACAAGTGTGGCTTTCCCATAGCGCGAAACGCCGTTCAATCCAAGCATTTTTGCATTGACATCCTTATCTGTTTCGAAGTAATCAATAAGTCTGCTGATACCCCAGCCCCAGGCCATGAGCGTTCCCCAATCGTCAGGCTTTCTCCAATTTCCCTGATTTACAAGTCCTATCAGATAACTGGTCAGGCCGGCTCCGTTATCAGGCTGCAGGACTGTGGGATCAAAGACACATATTCCCCACCCGTGCGGATTGCAGCGTTCCCAGTACATATCGGCTGCATTACCGAAGCCGCCGAAAAAAATAAAGACAGGCACAGCTTCAGTGACATTGGAGGGGATCCTTAATGTGGCACTGATCAGTGGTTTGTTTTTTACCTGGGGATATCGTGAGACATCAATTGTCCCTGTGATCTGCTTTTCAGTATATGCATAATTGCCTCTGCCGCCTGTTGAAGTCTTCACATCCCATTCAACTTCCGGAAGTATCTTGTCGTCCGGTATTTTCCCGTATAGCTCTTCTTCAAGATCTTTCTTTATCTCCGGACGGCGCTTGTTCCACCATTCCTCAGGCGTTGTTATGATCCTGCCTTTTTTCATCTTCAACAGGTCGATTTGTGTATAATCTCCGACCCTTGAAGAATCCGGCCCGGGGAACAATCCCGCGGAACGGTCCGAATAATTATTCCAGAGTCCAAACGGAGACCGTGTTATAGTATTGATTCTGCCACTGTCGGTCCAGTTACCTTCAGGATTGGTTGGATTTACCGGAAATGCATTCAGGGGAGCATTCGGATCTTCCAGTTTTGCCGGAAGATTGGGAAGCTCGATGCCAAGTTGGGACAACATCTGATCACGGTCCATCAGATTGGTGACATTCTCCGGCGGAAAGTCAGGGAAAGCAGATTTAGGGCTCTTTTTGCAGCTGCAAGATAAAATCAAAACTAATAAAATAATAATGTATGTTCCGGATGGCAGGTTAATCGTCTTCATCATCTTAATGTAATGTGTAAATATCTGACTATTAGATCAATTATAAGCTGTCTAAACTGATTGTTATTCATTCAAGATAAAAGTTTTTTAATTATTCAGCAGTCTCTTTACGGAAAATAATTGTCACTTGATAATTTGTCATGATTTATTCATTTCAAGGGTAAATAAATCACAAAAAACTTTACAGGTAATTTCTGTTTGTATAGTTTTGTATATAGGGTGAAATGATTACACTTTTGTGAAAAGTTGCCGGGTACAGGATATAATTCAAAGAAAAACTATAAAGTAAAATTACTAACCGGAAATAAGCCGAGTATGAAAAAAAACGAAACATTCTTAGATTTCCTGATGAAGTCAAAGAAGGCGGAAATTTCTCTAAAGATCATGGGACCAACTCTTCTTCTGTTCTGGATCTTAAGTTCCCTGATTTCTGTCAGCGGGCAAGGCAATAACTCAGGACAGGAAAAGAATGAAGCTATCCCTCTTACGGAACGGATAGGGCATACCGATCAAACCAAAGCCTTTGCCGGCAAGAATGTCCATCAGGGTACAGGGACATTATACATTCAGACGCTTCTGGGAAGAGGGGCGATTGCAGGATTAAACTTTATGCATCACGGTCCATTAATGTCTAAAAGCTCTATAGGGCATCACTTCCACACCAATTCAGATGAGATGTTCCTGATCCTGGATGGTGATTGTGAATTTACCGTCAACGGGCGTACGGCTCTTATCGAAGGACCGGTAGGAGTTCCGTGCAGATCAGGGAACTCGCACGCAGTATATAATCCCTCGGATAAGCCTGTTGACTGGGTGAATTTCAATGTAGCTGTTCTCAGCCCCGGTGAAGCTGCGGGATATGGCGCACCTGCCGGTGCAGGGGGTTATCAACGGAGAGGCAGCTATAATTATTCTGCTGATCCGACAGGCCTTTTTGAAACATCCGACGATCGTGTCGGAGTGGCGCTCGATGAAAAGCCGACATTTATTCATACAGGTAAGCTTACAAAAGAGATGTTGCGGCCAGTTTTCAGAATGAATGGCGGGAAGGATACAGTATATTACAGGAGAGCTCTTGGCCCGGGTTCTTTTGCCTCAAACTGGGCTTTTGTCGATCATCTGTTGATCCCGTCAGGTTCATCCGTCGGCAGGCACTATCACTCGGGCGTCGATGAGGTCTATTTCGTGATCAAGGGGAAAGGCAAAGTCCATGTCAATGATGAATGGGCTGACATTGCCTACGGTGACGCAGTGCCTGTACGTGCCGGGGAAATTCATTCTCTTGAAAGTACTCCGGCTGACCCGCTTGAAATGATAGTTTACGGAGTTGCACTTGAAAAAGGGAAACTCGATGTAACGGATGTGCCTCTGACAATGGCAAAGCTGCAAATGTTCTTTGAAGTGGAACCGGAGAATTTTGAGGCTTTTGAAAAGAACTATATCGATGTTTATGTACCGGCTTTAAGAAAGCAGGTCGGATATTTGGGATCAAAACTTCTTCGCCGTTTTCCTGATGATTTCTCAAAGAAAATTGGATCACCTGTTACT
>Ga0208980_10002105_pt1 | contig 12074 bp, 6 predicted proteins | sample WetSurMetagenome_3_FD_187993 | JGI IMG/M metagenome (GOLD analysis project Ga0208980, IMG submission 187993) | Wetland microbial communities from Twitchell Island in the Sacramento Delta, sample from surface sediment Aug2011 Site A1 Bulk (version 2) | ecosystem: Environmental > Aquatic > Marine...
CGTGTTTGGGGGCAATTCAATGTTTGAAGGAAGCGGGACGCCGCATTCCAGAAGATGTGGCTGTCATCGGCTTCGACGACATTCTCGACGCCCGATCGCATCTTCCACCTCTGACGACGGTACGCCATCCCACTTTTGCGTTAGGCTATGAAGCCGTTTTGTCACTGCTGGCTACCATCGACGGTAAGCGCACGGAAGAAGTTCATACCCGCGTACCCACACGACTCGTTATTCGCCAATCATGCGGCTGCCGCCCCAAAGACACAACCTTTAGCAGCGGGGCACAATCAGAAACAGGTAAGCCCATGATCGATCAACAGGCCCTGGCGCGCCTGATGGCCGAAGCGGCGCTCATCGAAGCGCAACATAGCACGCCCGAGGAAATCGAGCAGCTGTGTTTGAAGTTGATCCTGGCCTTTTCGTCGAGTCTGGAGCACAACGAGCCAGCCGCCTTTGATGGTGCATTGCAACACTTGCTGGACTGGCTGGAATCTCAAAACGAGGATGCCAACGCATGGCACGCGGCCTTCTCGACGTTGCGTAGCTCGCTGGCCGATTTACTCGCCGCGATCCCAGAGGCAACGCTTGCATTTGCAGATTCGCTGATCGATCGTGCTCGCCTCGAAGTTGCCGAACAGGCACAACGCCAGACTGCCGATGCCTTGTTGCGACACATGGATATGTCGAACCGGCTCGGGTTGATGACGTCTCAACTGTTGACCATGCTCGACGCGACCGACAGCGCGAATGTGTTGGCTTATCATCTGCCGCAGTTAGGACTTCAGCACGTTCTGGTAGCGGCTTATGCATCGCACAATGACGATCCATTATCACAGGCTACCGTCTTGCTTGATGCTGGCTTACCCGTAACTCACGTCGATCGCCAATTCACCACGCGCGAATTTCCGCCGCCCGGATTTTATCCGGCCAATGTTCCATTTCAACTTGCAGTGCTGCCGCTCGTCATCGATGAGCGCACGACAGGGTTCGCCGCGTTTAGCGCGACCAACCTCGATCCCTGTGCAGCTATCGTGCACAATCTGGGAGCCGCCTTCCGTATGAGCCGCCTATATCATGAAGCGGTTGAGGGCCGTCGATTGGCTGAAGAAGCGAATCGCCTCAAGAGCCGCTTCTTGTCGATGGTCAGCCATGAACTGCGCACGCCACTTAGCCTGATCATCGGGCTGAGCGAGATGGTCGTGAATGAGCAGCGTGAAAAACCCGAGCTGTCTAATGCGGCCGTGCGCGACGTCGTGCAAATCAATGCCAGCGCGCAGCATCTGGCTCGCCTGATCGGCGACGTCCTCGATCTGGCGAGCAGCGAAGCGGGGCAGCTGCGCATCCTGCGCGAGCCGCTCGATCTGGCGGAAGTGCTGCGCGTGGCGGCGGCCATCGGCGAGCAGCTGGCGCGCGATAAAGGCTTGACGTGGCAAGCCGAGTTGCCGACACACGGCCCATGGATTCTCGGCGATCGGACTCGCGTACGACAAGTGGCGCTCAATCTGATCAGCAATGCTGTGAAGTTCACTTCAGCCGGGACGGTGACACTAACGGTGAAGATGGATCGTCAGCAGGCGACGATCGCCGTGAACGATACCGGCATCGGGATTCTGCCGGCCGATCAAACCCTGCTCTTCCGCGAATTTCAGCGCGTCGAGCGCGCGGTTCAATCGGGTTACAGCGGCCTGGGGTTGGGCCTGGCGATCAGCAAGCAGCTGATCGAACAGCACGGCGGCGCGATCGGGGTGCAGTCGCCCGGCGAGCTCGGCAGCGGTTCGACGTTTTTCTTTACGCTGCCGATCATCTCGACGACACCCCCGCAACCTGATCACGCCTTGCCAACGATCGAACATGGCAATCTGGTGATCGTATTGGCCGATCGGGCCGAGACAGCCGATCGGTTGTACCCGTATCTCCACGAGCATGGTTTTGAGGTGCAGCTCTGCCGGATCGATCAAACAGCCGATTGGCTGGCGCAGCTGATCGCCGCCGCGCCGATCGCCGTGATCCTGGATAATGAGCTGGCCGCGCGCGAGGGTTGGATGATCATCGGCCTGTTGAAACGCCAGACGATGACCGAGCATTTGCCCGTACTGATCTATTCATTGGATCCCGACCACGATCAGGGTGAATTGCTCGAATTGAATTATCTGCACAAACCGCTGCGGCCCGAACAATTGGCGCAGGCCTTAGCGCGTTACAGCGAAGCGAGCGAGCAGCGCGTGGTGCTGGTCGTGGAGGATGATCCCAACATCCTCGACTTGCACTGCCGCCTGGTGGAACGCAGCGGTTGCCGCGCGTTGAAAGCGCGCCATGGCCGTGCAGCGCTGGACGTGATCGAACACACGCGGCCCGATCTGATCTTGCTCGATCTGATGATGCCCGTGATGGACGGCTTCGAGGTGCTGGGCGCGTTGCGCGCCAGTGAGACGACGCGCAACATTCCCGTGATCGTGTTGACGGCGCGCGTCCTCTCGGATGCCGATATCGAACGCTGTAATCGTGGGGTGGCTGCTATCTTGAGCAAGGGGTTGTTTGATACGAATGAGACGCTGAAACATATCGAAGCGGCCCTCGCCCGGCAGCGCACGTTGGGCAGTGCGACACAACGTCTGGTGCGGCGGGCCATGGCGTTCATTCACGCGCATTACGCCGAAGCACTGAGCCGCGACGAGATCGCCGGCCACGTGGGCATCAGCGCCGATTATTTGACCGATTGTTTTCGACAAGAGGTGGGCCTGACGCCGGTGACATATCTCAATCGCTATCGGTTGTTGCAGGCCCGCGCGTTATTGGAGAACACCGATCTTCAGATCACGCAGATCGCGTTGGCCGTCGGCTTTTCGGAAAGCGCGCACCTCACGCGAGCCTTTCAGCGCGAGGTGGGTGTTTCGCCGCGCGCGTATCGTAGTGGCAAGCGCGCACCGGCGGTGAGCTGAAGCCGCCACACACTTCAGCCTGCGGCACTACGGCCTCGACAACTTGATCTTGCAGGGTCGGTTCCCGCAAGACTTCCGAAGTCTCCAAGACTTCGGAAGTCTGCAACCCTGGAAGATCAGGCGGGGGAACTACTACGGCTCGGACGCTTATGTTCCCGGGCTGTTTCTTTTTCTGGCGCTGGCGGCAAAATACCGGAATTAATCAAAAACATCCCGTTCCGGGGCAAGACCTGTCTTAACCTCCCCCCTATAATGATGAAGGCTGACCAGCCTAAGCTTTCTCCGACTTTCCAAGCTGCAAAGATCAATTCCTTAAGGAGGAAAAAAGATGAAGAAGTCGTTTGTGTTCGCGATCGTGATTGCCGCTCTATTGTTGTCCGCGTGTGGTGGAGGTACGACTCCCACTCAGGCGCCAGCCGCTCAACCGACTGCTGTGCCGGTCCAACCGACCAAAGCGCCCGAACAACCCACTGCCGCTCCGGCTCAACCAACCGCCGAGCCAACCAAAGCGCCAGAACAGCCGGCTGCAGCGCCTGAAGCAACCCCCTTACCGACCCCGATTCCCCTAGCCGCAGGCCAGGTGGGAATCAACTTCTGGTCGTGGGTGCCCGGTATCCAGGATCAGGTCAACGAGTGGAACGCCACACACGAGGACATCAAGGTCAACTATATCAATAAGGGCAACGGCAATACGGAGTACGCCGCCTTGAACACAGCTTTGCAAGCCAATTCCGACATTCCCGATGTCGTCCAGATCGAGTATCAGCACCTGCCGGGTTATATCACGCGCGGCATGCTGGCCAATCTAGCCGATTACGGTGCCAATGATGTCAAGAACCAATTTGTGCCGTGGACCTGGGCGCAGGTCTCGCAGGGCGACGGCGTCTATGCTTATCCGCAGGATGCCGGCCCCATGGTGATGTTCTGCAACGATGCGCTCCTCGAGAAGAACAATATCAAAGTGCCGACCACGTGGGATGAGTTTGTCAAAGCCGCCGCCGATCTGCACAAAGCCGACCCCAACGCCTATCTGGCGAACTTCACCCCCGATCAAGGTTGGTTCATGGGAATGCTGTGGCAATCGGGCGCCAAGCCTTTCACCGTGGATGGCACCAACATCAAGATCGACTTCACCTCGCCCGAAGTGATGCGCGTGGCCAAACTGTGGGATGAGTTGATGAAATCGGGTAACCTGGCCCCGATCGATACGTACAGCAACGATTGGAACACTGCGCTCGGCAAGGGTGTCATCGCGTGCTGGAATTCCGGTGCGTGGGGAACCTTCATCTCCGGCTCGATGCCCGATTACAAGGGCAAAATGAAGGTTTACCTGATGCCGCAGTGGAAGGCCGGCGAAAAGGTCAACGGCAACTATGGCGGTTCGACCATCGCCGTGACGAAGGCCAGCGCCCATGCGAAGGAAGCCGCCGAATTCGCCAAGTGGCTGAACACCGACCCGAAACCTCTGCTGGAACTCACCAACCCCGATAAAGCCGGCCTGTTCCCCGTGACACAGTCGACTCTGTCAAACAAGGATTGGGCGGATGTGCCCTACGATTACTGGAGTGGGCAGCCGATCCATCAGGTGATGGCGGAAGCGGCGCAGCAAGTCGATCCGGGATTTGCCTGGAGCCCCTTCACCGACTTTGTGTACACCACCTACGCCGATCTGCTGACGCAAGTGAAGGCGGGGACGCTCACGCTGCAAGATGCCATGACGCAGCTGCAAGACAAGTCGGTCACCTACGCCAAAGATCAGGGATTCACCGTTCAATAGCTCACCGACGTGGAACGGAAAATCGTTAACATGGTAAAGTAAAAGATACCGGGGCGGCGCAAGTCTTCGACACGGACGCGCTGCCCCGGTATTCTGATCAGAGGTAAGTCTATGTCAGCCATCACCACCACAGCGCGCCCATCCCGCAGCGGCGCTCAATCTTCGCGCAGTCCAGGCTCACGCTGGCGACGATTCAAGCGCAACAGCATTCCCTATCTCTTTCTGGCGCCGTTCCTCATCGGATTCATCGTCTTCATGGTGTATCCGCTGATTTACGCGCTGAACTTGAGCATGTATCGCACGCGCCTCGTGGGCGGCACGACTTTCGTGGGACTGGAAAACTACGGGCGCGCCTTGCAGGACACCAACTTCTGGGAAGGCGTGCGGAACGTGCTGACGTTTGGCCTTGTTCAGATTCCCGTGATGCTGGGCCTCGCGTTGATCTTTGCGCTGGTTCTGGACAGCGCAATCCTGCACCGAAAGACGATTTTTCGTCTCGGCAATTTCCTGCCCTTCGCAGTACCCAGCGTAGTCGCGGCGTTGATGTGGGGGTATTTGTATGGTCAGAGCTTTGGACCCATCGCACAGATTGCGCACGCCCTAGGCTTTTCCCCGCCTGCCTTTCTGACCCCTTCCGGCGTGATTCCGGCGCTGGCTAACATTTCAGTGTGGCAATACACGGGCTACAACATGTTGATCCTGTTCGCGGCGCTGCAAAGCATTCCGCACGAGCTCTACGAAGCAGCCGCGGTCGATGGCGCCAGTGAAGTGCAAATCGCCCTGAAGATTCGTATTCCGTTGATTGCTCCAGCGCTCATCTTGACCGGCATCTTTTCGATTATCGGCACGCTGCAATTATTCAACGAACCCAACGTCCTCACCAGCATCGCGCCGTCGATATTGAACCCGCATTTTACGCCTAACCTGTACGTCTATTCGCTCGCCTTTCGCAGTCAGCAGTTTGACTATTCGGCGGCCATCGCCTTTACCCTGGCGTTCGTCACCGGGGTGTTGGCCTCGGTCTTCTTTTTCATCACCCGCCGGGGCGGAGGGCGCCAATGACGACGTACACAACTACACCCAAACGGACCCGCAGCCGCACTCTAGCTCCGCGGCCCACTGGCAAATATCTGGTGATCATGTTCATGATCGTTAGTGTCTGCTACTTTTTGACGCCACTGATCTGGCTCTTGATCTCCAGCACTAAAAGCAATGCGGACCTGTTCAACACCTTCGGATTCTGGTTTAGCCCACGGTTCAATCTTTTTAAAAACCTCAGCGATCTCTTTGCCCGTGATAACGGCGCCTTCATCATTTGGATGAAGAACACGGCCATCTATGCGACCTCGGCCGCGGTAGGTTCGGCGCTGATCTCTACGCTGGCGGGTTACGCCTTTGCCTTGTATCGGTTTAAGGGACGCAACTTACTGTTTGGCATCGTGCTTGCTTCGGTCTTCGTGCCCTCGACGGTTTTCGCCGTCCCGCTGTTTCTCTTGCTATCCAAGAGCGGCTTGAGCAATTCATTGCTGGCCATCATCTTGCCCGCCCTGATAAATCCGTTTGGCGTGTACTTGATGCGCATCTATGCCGAGCAAGCGGTGCCGGAAGAATTGTTGGACGCCGGGCGCGTCGACGGCGCCGGCGACTTTCGCATTTTCGCGCAGATTGCATTTCGCTTGTTGGCGCCCGGCTTCGTCACCGTGTTGCTATTTGCCTTCGTCGGCGCCTGGAACAACTATTTCCTGCCGCTACTGGTGTTGAGCAAGTCCGATCTCTTCCCGGTGACCGTGGGCCTGGCTTACTGGAATTCGCTCGCCACTCAACCCGGTAACGCTCAAGTCCTGTACGCGATCGTGATCACCGGATCGGTCGTGGCGATTTTGCCGGTGATGTTCGTCTTCTTGATCCTGCAGCGTTACTGGCAAGGCGGATTGAGCCTGGGCAGTGTCAAAGGATAGAGGAGATCAATCGATGTCTTCTCGATCGCCTGTCATTCTACTGATCGGCAGCGATGCTGCTCTGGCGTATCTGATCGAACGCTATGCGGAGCGCAGCGGCTGCGAGGTGCGGGTCCACCCGATCGTTCCCGCGCCCTCCACCGGATCTGGTCCAAAACCAGTAGCGGTACTTTTTTCATCGATCGAGAATTTGGAGGCGGCTCAGGCTCAGATCACGCCTTGGACGAGTGCCGAGATTCCATTGCTGGTCTGCTCGTCGGTCAACGATCAATCACGGGCGCGCGAGCTGGGAGCCGATCAGTGTTTGGTCCATCCGTTAACCTACGAAGGTTTTTTGGCCGCGTTTACGGCAGCACATATATTTCATCCACTTCGTTGAGAGACTGACATGAGCGCGTTTTACGTGACGATTATCCATCGGCCTGAGCTGGTGCCGGAATATATTCAGAAGGAAGCCGAAACCGGCAAACAGGAAGACCTATCGAGGAACAACGTCATCCAGGAATCGCTGGATATTTTTCGCACACAGCAGCAGATCGCGCATGAGCATGGCCTGCGCACTACGATCCAAATGACGTATGCCAGCCTCTTCAACGCCGAGGCGGTGGCGATCGCGAAAGAACATCACGATCAATACGGCGATGAAATCGGTTCGACGTTCCTCGGTCTGCAATGTCAGCAATTCCGCGAAAAATTCAAATCCAAAGAGCTGGCGATCTGGCTGTTCTCAATGGACGACAAGCGCCGCATTGTTGATGAAGTGCTGGGAAAGTTTTACGAGGTCTTCGGCTTTTATCCGACCTCGACCGGCTCCTACTACATGGATGCTGAGCTGGTCAACTACATCAAAGCCAAATATCCCATGATCAAAGCCGCGGTGGCGACGTGCTGGGAAGAAGGCCCGAAAGCTTTTCACAACGCCAATAATTCCTGGTACACCATCTTCGACGGCAGCCCGTGGAATCCTTGGATTCCGTCGAAACGTAACATCCATTGCCCAGCGTCGGATGAAGCAGACGATATTGGCATCGTGGCGATTCCACATCTGTCACGCGATCTGATGGCCGTCTTCGATGGTCCCGGCTCCTACTATGGCACTCATCCGCAAAATATCCTGCGGGGCATGGTCTATGAGGATCGTGAAATTCCTTATTTCAACAACCTGGTCGATCAATACCGCGCGATGGTGAAATACAACCAGGGCTATGCTTACAACATGATGTACGTCGGTCCCGGCTGGATGAGCAAGTCGGGTCGCTGGGAAGCCGACTACGATCTTCTGTTGAAGAGTTATCAAGATGGAATGGCTTACTACAAGGAGCTCAAACAGCAAGGGAAAGCCACCGACGTCACGCTGAGCGAATTCGCCGACCTCTATCGTGCGGATCGCCCTTACACACGCCCCGAATGCACGCTGTGGAAAGATATTTTGTACGGTTCGCAGCGGCAGCACTTCTGGTATGCCGATCCATGGATGCGCTTCTGTCTCGATATGAATCAGGGTGGTGCATTGATCGATCTCAGGCCCTACGCGGCCAAGCTGGTGCGGCCTTGCGGTGTGGGTACGAAGTATCTGCAAGACGCATCATATCCTTTCTTAGTGCAGTCACTCTATCGAGCGGGCTACTTCACTCATTACGCCGGTGAAGGCGCGGTGAAGAGCTGCAAATTCAGTGGTCAGGGTGAAGAGATCGATCTGTGCGCTTGCCGCACGCTGGCTTCATATTCGGAAGAAGGCAATACCCGCATCGTGACGCTCGATCCAGTAGAGATTGAATTCGCGCACTTCACCATCAGCGTGCAATCGATCTTCCGCCTGACCGAAGGTACCGGCGCGATCGAGATCATCCGTCGGATCATCGACACCACCGATGCGACGGCCGAGATCACTATCGACGAATACATCACAGCCTGCTATGGCACCACTGAATATCCAGAAGATTTGACCGGCGCCACACTGGCGTTGCACGGCGCGGCTCAGCATGAATCAATCACATATGCCTATCAATGTCGTGAAGCAGACATGCCCGACATCGTCACCGCCGAAGCCGTCATTCCTCAGGTCGATACTCGGCTCACCATGCGCACCGCGGCCGATCGAGCCACGGGCTATTTCCGCGAGGGCTTCGCTTTCTCACCGATGTATACGATCGGCATCAAGCAAACTGTCCAGGGAACGGGCGAGCTGCGCACGTGGCTCAAAGTCGAAAAGGCATCATGAAATCTCTGCGAGCGTGCGGCATACTTCTTTGGCTGGGCATGCTGCTGGTCTGCAGCAGTTGTCAATCCACGCCACCAGTCACGCCCGCTGTTGCGCCAACGTCAGCGCCCGTTCCGACCACAGTGGCAGATTCATCTGCCGTTGCCGTGCCGCGCACATCTCTGCCACTTCTCGATGGCTGGCAGTTTGCCGTCGACAGAGACAAAGCGGGCGAACAACAAGGTTGGTCGAATCCCACCTATGACGATTCGGCATGGACAACCGTCACAGTACCCCATACCTGGAACGTGATGTCCGAATACGCCGATTATTCGGGATTGGCCTGGTATCGTCGGGCTTTCACGCTTCCGGCAGAATCAAAGGCTGCACACCTGCGCCTACGTTTCGAAGCTGTTTTCTATCTGGCGCGTGTCTGGCTAAACGGTCAGTATCTTGGTATGCATGAAGGCGGATACACACCCTTTGAGTTCGAAGTAAGCAACATCATCAAGTCGGGCGAGAAGAACGCCATCGCCGTCGAGGTAGATAATCGACGTGCGGCTGATCGTCTTCCAGCTGACCTCAGTGCCAGCTGGTCGTACGATTGGTGGAATTACGGCGGCATCATTCGAAATGTGTCACTCGAAACAACTAGCCCGGCCTTTATCGTTCGTCAGCAGATCGTTTCGGTGCCGCACCTTACCGCAATGGACGAAGCCGATGCGGCGGCGATCACGGCAACAGTGATCATCAGCAATACTTCAGAGCATTCTCTGAACGGTGCACTCCAAGTAAATTTGCTGGACGACGCCACCGGGCAAGCTGTACTGAGTGTTCCGGTTTCCGCACCTGCGATTATCCCGGCGCGTGAAACCGCCACCGTTCAAATCACCGCCACGCTGGCTTCGCCCAACCTCTGGCATTTTGATCATCCAAACCTGTATCGCTGGTCTACTTCTTTGCTTGCATCTAACAATCAAGTGCTGGATACTCAGCAAGTCATGATTGGCGTTCGCTCAATCGAATTGAAAGACGGGCGCTTCTATCTCAACGGTGAGCCCGTACGGTTGGTCGGCGTCAATCGTCACGCCGATTATCCGGGACAAGGGTCCGCTGAGACGGTTACGGCGATGACGGCCGATTACAACGACTTAAAAGCGCTCAACGAAATCTTCACGCGCCCGGTGCATTATCCGCAGGCCGAGTTCATTCTCGATTACGCCGATCGTCATGGCATTCTCTTGATTCCAGAAGTTCCCGCGTGGCAATTGACCGAACAGCAGTTGTCCAGTCCACCCATGCGCGATCTGGAAAAGCAGCAGCTCGGCGAGATGATCGCTGAGGACTACAATCACCCGGCAGTGTGGGCGTGGAGCGTGGGCAACGAGTTCGCATCAAACACTTCAGCGGGCCACGCTTTTGTGAAAGAGATGATCGCTCACGTCAAATCGATCGATCCGACGCGACCCGTTGGCTTTGCTTCAGACAAGTTGGGGGTACAACCTTCAGGGGATGCCACAGCTCTATCGGATTTTGTACTAATGAATGAATACTTCGGAACATGGCATGGCGACAAGCAAGATCTCGGCCCGGCGTTGGATCGCATCCATCAAACCTGGCCTGATAAAACCGTGATCATCTCGGAGTTTGGTTTTGCGCCGCATTGGAATGCGATGTGGGGGCCGCCCACCGCCAGCCTGGATCCCGATCGGCGTTATTTCACGCCAGTCTACACCCCGGCAGATTCGCCGGCCGCGGATGCCGTGCGCCAGGATGTCATCAACGATCAGCTGCCGGTCTTCCGCAGCAAACCGTTTGTGGCCGGTGCCATCTTCTGGAATTATCAAGATTATCGGACGCCCGCCAATTACAAAACAGGCTTAGTCGACGCGCATCGAAACAAGCGCGGCTCATGGGAAGTCTTGCGCGATCAATACGCACCCGCGATCATCGATGCGGTGACGTTGTCGCCGGTCGTGAACAATCAGATTACGGCAACCACCAAGCTGCACACACGCGGGCCAGTGGATGTCGATCTACCCGCTTACACACTGCGCAGTTACTCGCTGCATTGGGCATTGACTTCTCCCGACGGTGCCTCAAAGTTTTCCGCAGGCGATGTGTCTCTGCCGACGCTCGCCCCTGGCTCGCAGTGGTCAGGTGAGATTGCCTTGACCGTCCCGAAAGAAAACTACATCCTCACAATCGAGCTGATTCGCCCGACCGGTTTTAGCGTGGCCGCATGGTCGTCGGCCCAATCAAACAGTCAGAAGAGTTCAGGCCTTGTGATCAATCCCATTGATGGCCTCAACCCCGATTTCATCATGGGCGCTGATGTCTCAATGCTGCGTCAGATTGAAGAGAGCGGCGGCAAATTTCTCGTCAACGGGATCGCGGAGGATGCCCTACAAGTTCTCAAGGATCATGGCGTCAATTGGATCAGGCTGCGTCTCTGGAACGACCCGACCGATGAAAATGGAAAGGGGTTGGGTGGCGGGAACAACGATATTACAAGAACCGTCGAGATGGCGGCTCGCGCTAAGGCAATGGGATTCAAAGTATTGCTCGATTTCCACTACAGCGATTGGTGGGCCGACCCCGGCAAGCAGAATAAGCCTAAAGCATGGGAAAACCTGAGCTCGGAGGAATTGAAAAAGGCCGTTTACGATTTTACGGCACAGGCCATGCAGCAGTTGGCGAAGGCTGACGCTATGCCGGACATGGTTCAAATTGGGAATGAAGTCAACGGGGGCATGATCTGGCCTGACGGGAAGATCTATCCACAGGGGACTGAGAAAGTCGGCGGCTTCGACGGTTTTGCCGCTTTGTTGAAGCAGGGCGTTCAGGCCGTGCGCGACAATGATCCGAACAAGAATAATCCTCAAGAGCAGATCAAGATCATGATTCATCTCGCCAGCGGCGGCGATAACAAACTCTATCGCACGGTGTTCGATGCGCTCACCGCCCGTGAGGTGGACTATGATGTCATCGGATTGTCCTACTACAACTATTGGCACGGGCCGTTTGAGCAGTTCAAGAGTAATCTGAATGACATCAGCCAGCGCTACCACAAGGATGTCGTGGTGGCAGAGACGGCGTACGCCTATACGCTGGACGATGCCGACGGGATGGGGAATCTCTTTGGAAAAGCGGAACAAAAATTGGGAGAATATAAAGCAACACTGCAAGGTCAGGCCACA